>ERZ1645187.4737-NODE-4737-length-10850-cov-4.307365_pt1 | contig 10850 bp, 11 predicted proteins | sample MGYA00575352_ERZ1645187 | MGnify/ENA primary metagenome ERZ1645187 (study PRJEB40837, sample SAMN11349314) | freshwater sediment metagenome | isolation source: river sediment | host: Sediment | place: India: Wazaribad , New Delhi | collected 2017-02-21 ...
GTCTGATCAAGCCGTTCTGACCCGCAAACCGTCCACCGAAGCGGGACAACTCCAACTCCAAAGACCACCCTGCCCCGCTCGTTGGCGAGACCAAAGACGTGATCCGGTGCCAGCCGCACCTCCTTCCACTCGCGCCCCTGCGCCAGCTCCACCTGCCAGTACAAAGGCAGGCTCTTGCCGCCGCGCGCTCGGATGGTTTCCTCGCGAATGAAGCGTGCTTTCCCCAGGCGCTCGAAGGCCGTCATGGTGCCGGCGATCGCGTTCATGTGCAAAATCGAGCCGGGCTTGAGGCTGTGGTTCTTGGCCGTCCAGTCGACCGGCAAATTGGCCGCGCGACCGTAGTCCTCCAAGAGCTTCGCCCCTGAGCGCGCCAGCAAGTACACCAGCGGCGGATTGTTGCGCTGCTGCTGCCACTGCACCTGCACGATGGGGCGATCAAGATAGCCATTGTCGAACAACAGACGCAGGCGGCGGTTGACCACCGCTGGGGAGCCTCCTGCCAAGCTCGCTATGTCGCGCGCGTCAATGCAGCGGTAGCGCCAGACCGTCTCGACAATATCCAAATCCCGCTCGGTCAAGACCATCGGCATGACGGGCTTTTGACGCGCGAAGCGCGCGGGTTTGGATGCGGTTGAAGGCATACTAAGAGTCTATCACGACGTGGCGCGTGGGTGAGCAGGTCGCCGCCTTATCACCGGCATCGCGACAAGATACGCGACAGAGCATGGTGGTCAAAAGCGCCCCTGCGATCGGCGTTTTTTGTACGACGGCTGGTCGGCAACGCGCACGCGCACGACTCCCCCGCTCCGCCTGCGCGAGCTCGTCTGCAAGGCCTCCTGCACCTTCTGCTCCAGCGTGGTGCGCGCCACCCCAAAGCGGCGGCGACTCTCCTGCCGGATCATATCGCCGCGACCAGTGCGCAAGCTGTTGGCGCGCCGGGTGTCGATCGGCGGAAAGAGCCTGATCGGCTCGGCTTCGCCGCCCTGGGCTCGCAAGAGCCCGGCAAACGCCTCCACCTCCAAGAGGTAGCTCGGCGCGTACGGGCGGCATTCCAGCCCCAAGCGCTCAGCGTCCTCGACGCCGACGCCCAACAACACCTTGGTGCCCACGTTGCCCAGCACCGCCTTGCGCACGGGCTCTTTCAGCTGCCCGAGATATTGGTGCGCCAGCACCAAGCCGAGCTGGTACTTCCTGACCTCGGAGAGCATCCCTGCAAAGGCTTCCGTCGAGAAATTGTGGAACTCATCGATCGATAGCAGGAAGGGCTTCCACGTCTCCTTCGGGAGCGCGCAGCGCGCAAGCGCCAGCGCGCCAAAGACGGACACCAAGAGCGAGCCGAACAGGTTTGCCGGCTCCTCCCCCACTTGGCCTTTGGCCAAGTTCACGACCAAGATTTGGCCGCGCGCAAGCGTCTCGTTGAGCCGCACCGTGCCGCGCGTGTAGGCCAGCATGTTGCGAATGGTCGGTTGCAGAAGCAATTGACCGATTTTGTTCTGTATAGGCGAAATTATCTCCGCCTGTGTGCGGCTATCGAACGCCGCAAATTCCTGCTCAAAAAAATGCAGCACCTTCGGATCAAATACATCGTCCAAGAGCTCGGCGCGATAACAGTCGTCGCTTAAAAATTGCGGCAGATGCAGAAACGATTTTCGCGCTTCGATCAAGGCTTGCAGGGAATTGGTCAGCACATATTCCATGCGAGGCCCCCAGCTCTCGCGCCAAATATGTTTGCAGGCCGATACGATCGAAAAAGCCAGCGTCGCCGGCGCAAGTCCGGCGATCGGCTCCAGCGGGTTCCAGGCAATCGGGCGCTCGGTGTCGGCTAAGTTAATGTATACCACCTCGCGGGTACGCGAGCGTGGTATATGTGCTAATAATTCTTCGGCTAGTTCGCCATGCGGATCAATCACGCCGACGCCCCATCCTTGAATGAGGTCTTGGGTAATAAGATTGGAAAGAAAGGTTGATTTACCGGAGCCGGTTTTACCCAAGACATACACGTGACGGGTGCGCTCCAATAAGCTGAGGCGGCGCGCGCCGCCTCCGTGGTATTTTGTGCTGGTGCCTATGAGTGTAAATTCGGACATACCCCGAAGACCGCCACCAGTCTGCCTGAGCGCGCCGGGTGTTGTGGTCGGGCCTGCAAGCGGTAGTGGGGGCGGGTTTCGAGAGGTGTCAAACCTCTCGCGTGGCAGTATACCACTGCCTCCTCCCCCACCCTCAGGTGGGGCGGTCGCCGAGCGTGGCCGTAAAACGGCCGCTGAGAGGCTCTGGCGCGCCGCGCCAGCACATTGCTCGCCTCGGGGGGGTGAACTGCGCTCTAGGGGGCGGTTTTGGGCGGCTGGGGCGGTATGCAGACGACTGTCTGCGGTCATTAGCGCCGTAGGTCTGCCTGGTGGGGTTTTGCGTGCGCAAAACGGGCTTCACGCTCAAGCTGCTTGAGTGGAGTGAAGCGACGGGCGCGCAAGCGTCCGGCTTTCCCAATCCGGGCAGAGCTTCGGCATCCGTCTGGAGTTGTCCCCGTCTAGGGGCATCCGTCTTCCCGTTGCTGTTCGTCGGCCCGTCCTTCGCAGCACCTGCTGACGTGGCGCAGCCCAAAGGCGGGCGATGGCACCGCGATAGCGGCGAAGGCGAGGAGGCCGACCAATTTGCTTTGGTGGGAGCGAGGGAGCGTGTGACTTCTGTCCAGCCCCTCGCAAGGAGCCCCAGACTCTGTTCTGACGAGTTCGAGCGGAAGCGGCGAGGAGGGCCGAGGCGCAGCCCGGAGGGAAAGCAAATTGGTCGGGCTTCGAGCCCGACGAACAGCAACGGGAATCTGTCTGCGGTGGCATGAGGTTCCTCCCCTGCCACCATCCGTTCTTGCGTCCCTTCCTAGGACGCAGGCATGGAAACATGCCCATCTGTCCGACTGGTGCCTGTCTCATTGGGCAATCGGGTATCCGATTCTCCCTGTCGGCACCAGTGGCAACACGCGGGGAATTCTCCTGAGGGAGAGTGAGGAGCGTGGGGTTAGGTCTCTGGCTCTCTTCAAAATCCGAAGACACACACGGTGTGTAAAATATTATAGTAAGAATAAAAAGAGACAGGCGGTCGACAGTCGGGAAACGCCTTGCAAATCAAGGTGATCAGCCTGGGGAATGAATGAAAAATTTCCTTCATTCCCCGCTGTCGCTTCCTTCATTCCCCGCTGTCGCTTCCTTCATTCCCCGCTGTCGCTTCCTTCATTCCCCGCTATGACTTGGGCGTCCTTTTCCCCTGCCCCGTCAGGCGTTCGTTGGGCGGCTTGCTTGGCGGCAAGCCAGTCCTCGAATGATGGTGCGGGATACTCCTCAGAGACGATGGCGCGCATAGCGATCGAGAGGCCCATACGAGCAAACTGCGATCCTGATTCTACCGTAGAGCCCAAGCGCTCCCCTGCCCGCTTCTCTAGAGCGGTGCGCTCGGTCGGTGCAAGGTGATCTATGAGTTCCGTCACCCAATCTTTGACGAAATCCTGATAGGCGCTGGTCAGTGCTTTCAGGCGTATTTGGCTCTGTCGCGCTGCCTCGGCAGTTTGGGCGCGTTGCCGTTCTTCCCGCTGTGCCAAGAAGTCGGACTCGTAGCGCGCAACAGCCTGAAAGCTCTGCACGTCCCACTTGGTGCGGCGTGCTTCAGTAAGCGCGTATTCCACCAATGCCACTGCTTGCGCACGTCCGTGAACGTCCAAAAGTTGGCGCGCCAAGCGCAATTCGTTCATGGTAGCGCGCTTGCGCTCATCCTTACGTCCTTTGAGTTTTTCATAGAATGTCAGCACCAAATCAGTAGGCTGGTGATATTCCGCCTCATTGGCGCTGTGCTGAAACTGCAATTGTGGCGTCATTTTCTTTTTAAATAACGCTACATAATCATTGAAAAACTGTTTGCCGGGGCGAAACGTCACATTATATCCGTCCCCTGCCGCATTTGCGTCGATCGAATAGGAACGCAAAAAGCCGCACTCTTTCAAGGCTAATAACGCGGGAGAAAGTTGCTGAATAGCTTTTGATTTGTATTGGTGAACCGTCAAGCCACCCAGCCAATCACGACAGAGCGCCGAATAGTCCTTTCGCAATGATAATATCGGGTTTGTATTGTTTTGCTTTTCTGCCGCCTCCAGTAAGTTGCAAAAGTTAAAATACAGCCGTTTGTATAGAGCTGCGGCAAGCGGCTCCAAGCCAGAAACAATATTCCAATTAAAAATAGCAAAATGCCCCGCCCGAATACTCTCAAGTAAGAGGTCGCTTAGGTGGATAGTATAAGCAACAGGGGCGCGGGTGCTAATATCCCGCAAATCATCGCAATCATATATCTCCACCACGTCATGAATGACGCTGAATTTTTTAGAAGCGCCAAAACGATGTGTCTTGCCAGTGATCTCAATACCAGTGCTACGCAACTGATCTAAGGCATGAACGATCTCTTTGCCGTCCTTTCCCCCATAGCGCCCGTCGCGCAGCAGCTTGTTGATGCCGTAGCGAGTGAAGCTGATCCGGCTCGGGAAGGGGTGAGACTCATCGGTGAAGAGATAGAAAATCACCTGCATGAGCTTGTAGGCTAAGACGCTGGGCTGCCCGTAAGCTGAAACAGCAATGCGGACATTGCTGCCGTCTTTGAGAGGATAATCATATAAGCCCGCCGGGCGACGGCTGGCGGCGCGCTTGTCAAAGCAAAACAGCAAGCCCTCGACGTGCAGCAGGTCGAGCTCTTCAATCAACGAATCGATGTTGACAGCCTCAATTTCGGTGGGGCTGATCGGCTCATTAATCTCGGTGCTGGGGGATAGGGGAGTGGTCATAGAAATGTGAGGGTATGTCGAACATTCGACAGGTAGGTAAGCGACGCTCTGTCGAACGTTCGACAGGGCACCCAAGAGGGCGGGGGAGTCGTCACGGTTGACGCTCCCAATCGATTGCCGTCCAGTCGCGTGCGGCGTGGATAAAGGCGACAATTTCTAGGGTGTCTTTGCCCGCGAACCGGTAGACAAGGAAATGGCTCGTCTTGTGCACAAACACCTTGAAGGTGCCGGCAACGGGGCCTGGTTGGCCGTACTGTGAACTGGTAAGAAGTGCGATCGATTTCGACACGCGCTCCCGCACCAAGAGCGCATTGTGGGGTCTCTCTTGGTCGATGAAGGCGAGCGCACTGCTTGCGTCTTCTAGCGCGCGCGGTGACCAAACGACTCGCATCATACGGCGGTGCGTTTGGCGGCGTCGGTAATGGCCGCGCTCATCCGGCGCATGGCTTTGTCGTGGGGGATTCCTTTGCCAGCATCAAGCTGGGCGATGCCCTCCGTAACTGCCTGCACCATTGCCTCATGATCTTGAATCATGCGTTTGATGGCGGCGTTTATAAGGTAGGTGACTGGGCGGTCTTGTTGTTTGGCGAGCTCTGCGAGCTTCCCTTTCAAATCCTCATGGATTCGGAAAGAGGTGAGCTTGGCGGTCATCGCGTGTCCTTGGGTTGCTATCATATGTAATACATTGTATCACGAAGGATGGAGAACGCCAAATCGACTATGGGGAAAACCCCGCAGGGAGAGTGTGCTACACTCGATCGCATGACCAAAACTGTTGCTTTTGCTAATCAAAAGGGTGGGGTGGGTAAAACCACCAGCACCATCAACGTGGCCCATGCGCTCGCGGCGAAAGGCAAGCGAGTGCTCCTCGTTGATGCCGATCCGCAGGCGTCTTTGACGCAAGTAGCCGGCCTCGAACCCCGCCACGTGATTGAGCTCGATGCCTCAGGCTCGACGCTCTACCATGTCCTGCTCAAGAAAACGGCGATCCAACAGGCAATCGTGCGGGTGGGGGAGATTGACCTGATCCCAGCCTCGATTCGCTTGGCGCGTATCGACCAAGAGCTGCACAGCTTCCACGGCGTCTCCAACGTGCTGCGCTCGCTGCTTGCGCCGGTCTTGCCGAACTACGACGTGGTGTTGATCGATTGTCTGCCGTCGTTGACGCTCCTGGGCGTCAACGCGCTTACCGCCGCTGACGCGGTGGTGATCCCATGCAAGACCGACCCGCTGTCAGCTGCCGGCATTTCCTATCTCTTCGAGACCATCGAAGACACCCGCGCCCATTCCAATCCGCGCCTGAAGGTGCTCGGCATTCTGCCGACCATGTTCGATAGCCGCATTTTGCAGGCGCAAGAGACCGTCGATTTCCTGCAACTGCTGGCCAAGCCCGCTGGAATTGAGGTCTTTCCGCCGATCCCAGCCACTACCAAACACAACACCGCTAACGGCATGCGCTCCAGTGTGGTGAGGGAGTATCCCGACACCCCTGGTGCGGAGCGATATAACCAGCTTGCCGACACCATCATCGCCTATGGAACCAACTAACATGAACAACAAAAAACCAGTGCTCGGCGGTGCAAGCAGCTTTCTAGCCGGCGTTGCTCTGAGCAAAAGCGATCACATTCCAACTGTCATCGAAGTGACTCTAGACAATATTTTGCCTGATCCTGAACAGCCACGCCGACATTTCGATGCGGCTTCTATCGAAGAGCTGGCGGATTCCATCAAGACCAAGGGTTTGCTCCAGCCCATCACCGTCCGCCGTAACCCCGAAGCTCTCGGCCAATACATCATCGTGGCAGGGGAGCGGCGCTGGCGCGCGCACCGCGTGGCGGGACTTCCCAGCATCGCCTGCGTGCTGACCACCGGCGATCCAGCCGAATTGAGCCTCATCGAAAACATGCAGCGCGCCGATCTCAATCCGATCGAAGAGGCGGAAGCCATCGAACGGTTGATGACCCAGCGCAACTACACCCATGAGACGGTTGCCAAGGTGCTCGGCAAGTCCCGTGTCACCATCACCGAACGCCTGGCGGTACTGCGTCTGCCTGTCGATGTTCGCGAGCGCGCCCGTGCGCTCGATTTACGAGCCTCTGCCCTCAAGAATCTCGCGCGCATGGACGAGGACAGCCGCGAAGAGGCTCTGGCTAAGGCGGAAGCCGAAGGGGGGCTCACCGCTCGCGATTCTGAAGCCTTGAAGAGCAAGAAGGTGCAAACGCCAGCCAAGCTAGCTGCCAAGGCGCTCTATGCCTCGATCGAACGCTTGGGGCAGATTGAAGAGCGCTTGAAGGTGGACGAAATGCGCCTCTTACGCGAAGCCAAGGCGAAGCTGGATGAGGCGTACAAGACGGTCACGGCGCGTAAAGAGTAGGATGTAACGAATAAGTTACTGTAAATTTTAAACGTCCAAATATCTTGGGCGAAAATATCCAATGATTGATGCGGCAGGGTTCAGAACTGCAATCTGGACGTGAGTTTCAGAATTGAAGCCCGCCCCTTCATAGACTGGCGGGCCTTCGATAAACATACCTAGAGCGGTGTCATAACTAGGCAGCCGATCTCGCGCGCGCTCAAAATGTAAATAATTAATCACCGAACAATCGAGGCGACGCATTATCGCGACATTATTTTTAATGAGGGTATTCTCCGGAGTTTTCTCGTTTGGACTCATTTTGCTCCTATAAAGATCGTGCATGGCCCTAATTTCTTGAATAACTTCAAAATCTAGAAGGTTTAAGCATAGACCGGTGTTAATAAAGGCCCCCAAAACATAAGGAGTTTTGATTGCCGGTCTGTGAGTAGGGGGGCTTCGCTCATCTCGGCGCTTTGCATCTTGAGCCCACTTAAAGGCTCTCAGCGGACTATCTACCCAGAAATAAGCGCCTTTTCCAAGCCAGTCATAATCGTTTTCACTAACGTGAACCTCGGACTTTCCGTGCAATATAAGTTCGGCGACCTTCCGATCGCATCCATGATAGCCAACAATTCGCCCGAGAGTGTTTGCAAAGCGCGGCATAAAAAACAGCCCGTTCATAAAGACGGGCTGCTCCTTCCAAAGAGGAGATTCAAACTTCGCCGGTTTTTACGAAGTGTCGGATTTTTTGTGCGACTTTCTCCGCCTTCTCCGGCGTCGAGAGATCGTCTTTCATCCGTTCCAGCATCGCTGGCGTGGTCACAGGCTCTCTGTGCAAGCGGTAACGTCGAGCGACTTCCTCGTAGGTAAGTCGATCACGTTCTTCCACTGTCAAACGATTGGATGCCATGCAAACCTCCCTATAGCCAGGCCATAGGAATTCTATCACAATACACGGCATGCCAAGTGGAAAATCGACCTGCAGTCGAGCTTCCGCTTGCCACGCCATCAGCACCTTACGCTACATAGAGTAGTGTGTCACCTTCTTGGACTCAATATGTCTAATTGTGGCCTTGGTGGTACACCGCTCTGCGGGACACCGAGGCCAACCCTGAGGAGGTGTATAAGCCTTCACGGCGCGCAAAGAGTAGGGGAGGGGAATAATCTGTAACGTAATGACAACACTACTGTTTTCGACGTTTTCTTCATTCTCTCCCTAGATGGGGAAGGGAAGGCTGCGCGACGGGAAGTTCGGCTCCAGACGCGCTATCCGGCAGGCGTCTCAGCCTGTCACCCCCCGGTTTTCCAATAGCTTGATCGATTATCTGCTGGGCGCGCTTCATCACAACGGAGTAGGGAACAACCGCGCCGGCTTGCGCTTGGCCAAGGCCGCACTCGATTCTCGCGGCAGTCTGCTTGGAAGGGATATTTTTGAAGAACGTCATAGGGCTGCCACCTCAGTGTATCAGGTTTATTGTCCATCAAACGGGGATTGCGTAGGCCCAATCTCGTATGTCGCACAATATCTGATTTGCGACACGAAAAATCTTAAATGTCAAATTTTGCAGCGCGCATTGAACCCTCGGCGTGGGCGGGTCTTCTTTTGCGAGACAGAGGTGATCGAGAAGACCCGCACCTTAAGCCTTAAGCGCACCGTGCTGGCTGAAATCGCTCGCATGGACGCTGGCACGCAAAACGTGGCGCTCCAGCGTGCGGTTGAAACAGGCGACATGTCGCAAATTGTGTCCCCATGCGGCGACGCCGTTAAATCGTATTGCCGGCTTAACCTTAAAGGCACACAAGTTATTTCTGATTTTTATCCTCCTTATGACGCAGAGCAAGGGTCTCTTCGTAATGCTTCTTGAATTCCGAACGAGAAGTTTTAAATAACCTATTATAAGTACTATATTTTCCAGAAAGCGCACTAAAGACAAACACCGCATCGCTCTCGTGATATGGATGCAGCTTCTTTGGCTTGAAGATGATGCCGGAAAATACAAGAAGGCCAAACAATGAGGCAAAAAATAGAGGCAAAACTTTAAATACCATCAGCACTGCATACACAAACAAATTTCCATCATTTATAAAATCCAAAGTGAGATTATATATATTTTCTACAAAATACTTAAACCCAAGCGTACCCACGAGCAACGTATAGAAGCCAAGGAAAAAACGGCCTACACCACCACCTCCCCCATCAGCTCCCCATGACAGAGAGCGCATCCTATTTGCAAAATCCAAGAATTGTTCCATAATTGTGCGTCATTTTATATTGAACGCTCTGCATATTATAACATACATCCGCTTTATATTGCCCAGTGGACACGTCGTTAATCCACTGCGAAAAACCATAACTTGATAATGCCATCACCGGAGCGGGCAAGACAGCGCTTGCTGGAAGTGTTAATATATCGTAGCCTACCGACGCCGCTCCTACAAATGTCCCTCGTGGTCCATCTTGGTAAGTGCCAACCAAAATGGGGAGCCCATACATCGTTGCGCCGGTGACCCTAAGAAGTTCTTTAGTGACACCGTTACCCGAGACTTTCATTGCGGCGAAAATATTTTGCTGCGCCTCAATATTTTTGGCGCGAGCCAAAACGCTAGGGATATTTTTTAAATTTCCAGATGTATATTTAGAGACAGCGATAGATTTGCCCGCAGAAAATATTTGATCTTGAGTTGCGCCCATCAGAAGGTCGTTCGTAAAATCTTTTACCTCACCGGGGCTTTTATCAACTAGTCCCCTCAAGGCGGGGCTATAATAATCGAGGTCTCTCAGAAGATCTGTTGATTGGGTGGTGTTTGCAGTGTCGAACGTTTTTGTCGTCAGTGGTGGTGTTTGCGACCCGATTTTTTGAGTATTCTGAATTGCCCTAGCTAGCATGCCTTCGTTGCGCAAGTTTATATTTATTTTATAGGAAAATAACGGACTTGATTGCGAGGCGCTGATCAGGGCCATAGCCTGCTTATCGCGGTTGTAAGCAATCGTTGCTTGTTTGAATTTGTTGACCACTCTAATATTGTAGGCCTTAATCCGATCCTGCTCCTTGGCCCAGTTAGCCCATTTGAGCGTAAACAGCGACCCTTGGGCATGAGGGTCGAAGCCCAAATTGGCGACGGTTACGTCAATGCGCGGGGATTTATCGCCCTGTGCGGCAAGGGTGCCTGAGACGTAGTAGTTGGAATTGTGAGTGCCGATCGGCGTGCCATCGACCGTCACTCCAGTGACCACCACGCGCCCCTCGGGCGCAATCATTGTGGTGTAGGGCGCAGAGGGGTTGGCGAGGTTAAACTGATTGTAGTTGTGCAATGTCTGGCTATAGACCCCGGTGGGCAGGTTGCCGCTGATCCGCACCTCTTCGCAATTGCCACTGGTGTAGACGCAAGACGTAGGGTTTGGAACAGTTGGGATACCGCCCGTCTCGCGATTGAGTTTAGCCTGCGCGGAGCCGTTGTTGAAAATGATGAGATGCTGCCCGGTGTCGATGCGGCGCGGAAGTTCCGTCGCGCTCGTAAACGGCTGATCGGAGCGGACGTATTGGGTGCCTACGTCTATGTATGGGCCATAGCCGCTGGGCAACAGCACATGATTGTCAAAGTCAGGCACCTGGCCTGCCGGCGTGTTGCCCCAAGCGCTGCCGAAGGTGAGCGCGTTCCCTGTCTCTTGCACGCCCGTCG
>ERZ1645187.4739-NODE-4739-length-10842-cov-170.340873_pt1 | contig 10842 bp, 12 predicted proteins | sample MGYA00575352_ERZ1645187 | MGnify/ENA primary metagenome ERZ1645187 (study PRJEB40837, sample SAMN11349314) | freshwater sediment metagenome | isolation source: river sediment | host: Sediment | place: India: Wazaribad , New Delhi | collected 2017-02-21 ...
CCGACCCTGCCGGACGTGCCGATCGCCCGCATCGTCGATCCCGATCTGACGGCGCGGATGACCGAATGGGTGACGCTGAACGTGCTGATGCATCATCGGCAGGTGCGGCTCCACGCCGAGAACCAGAAGGGGGCGATCTGGGGCGCTCTCCCGCAGCCGGCGGCGAAGGACGTGACCGTCGGAGTGATGGGGCTCGGGGTGCTCGGCCGCGACGCGGCGGCGGCGCTCGGCCGGCTCGGCTTCCGCCTCACCGGATGGAGCCGATCCCCGCGCGAGATCGACGGGGTCGAGTGTTTCGCCGGCGCTTTCGGGCTCGGGCCGTTCCTGGAGCGCACCGACATCCTGGTCGTGTTGCTACCGCTCACCGACGGCACCCGCGGTCTTCTCTGCCGCGATCTCTTCGCGCGCTGGCGCCGGCACAACCACATGGGCGGACCGGTGCTGATCAACGCCGGCCGTGGTGGCCTGCAGGTCGAGACCGACGTCCTCGCCGCGCTCGACGAAGGCACACTCGCCGCCGCCTCGCTCGACGTCTTCGAGGCCGAGCCGTTGCCGAAGACATCGCCGCTGTGGGCTCATCCCAAGGTCACGATCACCCCGCACTGCGCCGCCGATTCCGACGCGGAAGCGTTGGCGCGGGTGATCGTCGCGGCGATCCGCCGGGAAGAAGCGGGCGAAGGCATCGCCCCGGAGACGCTGGTCGACCGGCGGACGGGGTATTGAGCCTCAACCCGGCAGCACGATCCGTCTCACCGTCCTGAGCGGCGAGCCACCGGCTTCGATCCGCGCCAGTCCCTCGTCGATGCGTTCGATGCCGACCGCCATCATCCAGGCGTTGGCGTGGAGGAAGGTCGTCGCGTCGCGCACCAGAGCGACGTGGCCGGGCCAGAACAGCAGGTCGCCGCGATGCCAGGCACGCGGGTCGAGATCGACCGCCTCGCCGGTCGTCGCCTCCTGCTGGTCGGCGTCGCGCGGCAGGGTGACGCCGCAGGCTTCGTAGGCGGTCTGGGCGAGACCGGAGCAGTCGAGACCGAGCGAGGTGCGCCCACCCCAGAGATAGGGCGTTCCGAGGAAGCGTTCGGCGACCGCCACCGGGTCGGTCTCGCGCGTGTCGACCGGCACGAGGTGGTTCGCCACGATCGCCCGACCCTCGGGGGTGACGGCGAAGCGACGGCCGTTCGCTTCCGTCTCGCGCATCACGACGACACGGGCGCCGAAGCTCGCCCAGTCGGTCGGAGGCAGTTTGATCGAGGCGCCGGGGTAGAGGAAGGTGCGCAACGCCGCGACCCTGTGGGTGGCGGGCGCCCCCTCCCCCTTCAGGATGGCGTGGCTCGGCAGCCAGCCGACATAGCCGTCGCGGGCGAGTTGTACCCAGGCCCAGCCTTCGTCGTCCTCGTCGTAGACGGTGAGCCGCTCGCCGTAGAGCGCTTCGGTGTCGAGGGCCGCATCGGGGCGCGGGGCGCGACGCAGAGGTGCGAGGCCCTCGATCACCCGCGCCGGCTCGCCGTCGACGAAGCGCTCGGCGGTGACCCGGCCTTCGAGATGGCGGGCCGCCAGATCGGAGCGGGCGGGGGTCAGGCGCGGATCGAGATCGGCCATCGGATGTCCCGAACTAGAGGCCGATCAGGCGATCGGCGGCGGTGTAGACGACGAGCGAGACGAGGAAATCGAGCGCCACCAGACCGGCGGTGAGACCGGGCGGCGTGGCACAGGCGATACGTGTCACCATCCAAGCATAATAGAGGCCGAACCCGAGCGCGGCGAGATTGAGCGGGCCGAGCGCCTCGAGCGGCAGGAGGCCGAGGAGGAACGCCGCCGTGACGACGAAACTCGGGACGGTGGCGAGCAGCGTCGTCCAGTTGCGCGCCACCATGTAGGGGACGTAGACGCGGGCGAGGCCGAGCGGCTTCGCCACCACCGCGAGGAGAACCGGAAAGGCGATCCATGTGAGGACATAGGCGGCGAAGCCGCCGACCCAGTAGAGCGGCCCCTCCAGCGTCTGCGGTCCGACGCGGGCGGCCACCGGCAACAGGCGTTGCGCCGAGAGCTCGACGACGGGCATCGGCAGGCACAGGGCCATCGCGGCGAAGGAGCGCCAGAAGCCGCCGATCGTCAGGTCGAAGAAGGCCATGCCGCGCGCGTCGCCGAGGAGCAGACGCCAGGAGCCCTTCAGGGCGCGGACGATTTCGTCGCCGCCGATCATCGCTGTGCCGTCTCGAACCAGCCGAGCAGGAAAGCTTCGTAGACCTGGGTCAGGGTCTCGAGATCGGCGACGGCGACGCGCTCGTCGACCTGATGCATGGTCTGCCCGACCAAGCCGAATTCGACCACCGGGCAGTGGTCCTTGATGAAGCGGGCGTCCGAGGTGCCGCCCGAGGTGGAGAGGCCGGGGCGGCGTCCGGTGACGGTCTCGATCGCCTCGGAGAGCGTGCCGATCAGGGCGTCGTCACGGGTGAGGAAGCTGTCCGACGACGGGCTCTCCAGCGTCAGTCTCCACTCCACCTCGTTGCCGGCGGCCTCGCGCAGGCGGCGGGTCAGCTCGGCCTCGAGCGTGTCGCGCGACCACCGGTCGTTGAAACGGATGTTGAAGCGGGCGCGGGCCTCGGCGGGCACGACGTTCCACGACGGATTGCCGACGTCGAGGGAGACGAGCTCGAGGTTCGAGGGCTGGAAGCGGTCGTTGCCGGCGTCGAGCGGCGTGGCGATCAGGGCCGTGGCCAGCCGCATCACCTCGGGGATCGGGTTCTTCGCCAGATGGGGATAGGCGACATGGCCCTGGCGGCCGGAGACCGCCACCGTGCCGGAGAGCGAGCCACGACGGCCGACCTTGATGGCGTCGCCGATCGCCTCCGGATTGGTCGGCTCGCCGACGATCGCCGCGTCGAAGTGCTCGCCGCGCTCGGCCGCCCATTTCAGGAGCTTCACCGTGCCGTTGATCGAGGGGCCCTCCTCGTCGCCGGTGATCAGCAGCGACACCGAACCGGGGAGCGGGCGGTCGTCGCGAGCGAGGCGGCCCAGCGCCGCGAGGAAGGCGGCGATGCCGCCCTTCATGTCGACGGCGCCGCGACCGTAGAGCACGCCGTGCTCGACCACCCCGGCGAAGGGATCGTGGCTCCAGCGGGCAGCATCGCCCGGCGGCACCACGTCGGTGTGGCCGGCGAAGGTCAGATGCGGGCCGTGGTCGCCGCGGCGGGCGTAGAGATTGTCGATGTCCGGAGTGCCCGGCTCGGTGAAGACCGGACGATGGACCACGAAGCCGAGTTCGGCGGCGATCGCCCCGACGAGATCGAGTGCGCCGCCTTCCGCCGGGGTCACGGACGGGCAGGTCAGCAGGGCCTGGGCGATGGCGACGGGATCGTCGAGGGCGGGAAGCGCGGTCATCCTCCGCGATTACGGCGCGGGACGAGCGCCGTCAACCGGGGCGACGGGTGAGCCCATCGCCGCGGCGACCTCGCGGTCTCGCGCCTCGGGCGACGCGGCTAGCCCGGCGACGACACCGTCGCGATCGGCGGACGATCGGTTCTGCGACAGCTTGCGCTTGCCCTCCAGCCGCTCGACCGAGATCTCGAAGCCGACGATGCCCTTCAATTGGGCGCGGACGAAGCTCTCCGGCGCGTCGGCGACCTTCCAGGGATCGGCGCGATCGGCCTCGTGACGGTCGGTGAGCGTCGAGACGAGGGCGAGGAGCCGGTCGGGATCGTCGAAGAGGCGGATGCGGCCGTGGGCCTGGACGGCGATGTAGTTCCAGGTCGGCACGACCCGGCCGGTATCGCGCTTCGAGGGATAGAACGACGGCGAGACGTAGGCGTCGGGGCCGAGGACGGCGACGAGCGCCGGACGACCATCGGCCGCCGGTGCGGCCTGTGGATTGGCCCGGGCGAGGTGACCGGAAATGGTGCCCAAGGGACCGCGGTCGGGATCGAAGAGGATCGGCAGGTGGTCGACCAGCGGGGCGCCGTCGACGACGGTGATCAGTGTGGCGAGGCGGGCCTCGGCGAGGATCGTGGCGAGACCGGCGGGATCGTCTTCGACGAAGGCGGGAGGACGGTACATCGCGGGGCTCCGATCAGGACCGATGCGCCCATCTGACCGCGAGCGGCACTCCCGGTCAACGCCGGGCGCCCGGCGCGCCGTCGCCGGCGAAGGGGTCGGAGGTGCCGGGCAGCAGGCCGAGCTCGCCGACCATCCAGGCGAGCGAGGCGACCATCGCCAGTTCGGCCGGCCAGAAACGGCCGAGGAAGTGCGCCGCGACCGCCGCCGGCGCGAGGAACAGGAAGAGCCGCCAGCCCGAGACGCGGCGATCGGCGAGGCGGCGGACCGAGGCGGCGAGGAAGATCCAGGCCACGGCGATCCACCACAGGGCGACGAGGCCCCAGACCAGGAACAGCGCCAGAGGCGAGCGGCCGATCAGGCGCGCCGCGCCGACGAGGTTCGCTTCGGAGACGACGGCGAAATGAAGCGCGACCATCGCCGCGACGACGCTCGCGGCGATCCACCACGAAGCGCGCCCGGCCCGGCCGCGGAAGGAGAAGAGGGCGCGGAGCCAATCCACGACGGCCGCCTCCCCTCCCCGTTTCCGCCCGCGCGCCGATCCGATCAGTCGCGCAAGAGGTCGTTGATCGAGGTCTTGGAGCGGGTCTTCTCGTCGACCCGCTTCATGATGACGGCGCAGTAGGTCGAGGGACCCGGCGTGCCGTCCGGCAGCGGCTTGCCGGGGAGCGAGCCGGAGACGACCACCGAGTAGGGCGGCACGCGGCCCATGTGGACCTCGCCGGTCTCGCGATCGACGATCTTGGTCGAGGCGCCGATGAAGACGCCCATCGAGATCACCGAGCCCTGGCCGACGACGACGCCCTCGACCACCTCGGAACGGGCGCCGATGAAGCAGTCGTCCTCGATGATGGTGGGACCCGCCTGCAGCGGCTCCAGCACGCCGCCGATGCCGACGCCACCGGAGAGATGGACGTTCTTGCCGATCTGAGCGCAGGAGCCGACGGTCGCCCAGGTGTCGACCATGGTACCGGTGTCGACGTAGGCACCGAGATTGACGAAGGAGGGCATCAGCACCACCGACGGAGCGATGAAGGCGGAGCGGCGGACGACGCAACCGGGGACGGCGCGGAAGCCGGTCTTCTCGAAGTCGATGGCGCGCCAACCGTCGAACTTGGAGGGCACCTTGTCCCACCAGGTGGCATCACCGGGGCCGCCCTTGATGACGCTCATCGGGTTGAGGCGGAAGGACAGCAGCACCGCCTTCTTCAGCCATTGGTTCACCACCCAGTCGGCGCCGTGCTTCTCGGCGACACGGACCTTGCCCTTGTCGAGCAGGTCGAGCGCGGCGTCGACCGCCTCGCGCACCGCGCCCTTGGTCGAGGTGTCGATCTCGGCACGGCGTTCGAAGGCGTCGTCGACGGTCCTGGCGAGATCGGCGAGAAGGGCGGGGGTGATGTGCATCGGGCGGCTCCCGGCTGGAGGCGGTGGTGGACCGCCATGGCCCGGGCGGTCGTACGACCGCCGTGGGTCGTCTGGGGATCGGAGCCCGCCACAGGGACGCTCTCCGAGGGTCGCGGGACATTAGCGAGAGGGGGATCCGAGTCAATCCGACAGGCGGTCGCGTGGACGAACGCGCCGTCGCAGGCCTCACGTGGTGATCAGTCCGGCGAGGAAGGCGGCGAGGTCGTCGGTGACCCAGTCGACGTGGCTCTCGTCGCGGCCTTCGAGTTCCCAGGCCTCGCGCAGCACTTCACGGGCACCGTGCGGCACCACCAGCACCGTCGCCATGCCGAGGGCATGGGGAACCGCGAGGTTGCGCGACAGATCCTCGAACATGGCGGCGCGGTCGGGAACGATGCCGGCGCGAGCGAGGAAGGCGTCGTAGGTCTCGCGATGCGGCTTGGGCAGCAGATCGGCGGCGACGATGTCGAAGATGTCGGTGAAGTGCCGGGTGATGCCGAGGCGGGCGGCGACCTTCTCGGCGTGCTTGCGGGTACCGTTGGTCATGATGAACTTGCGGCCCGGCAGCCGCTCGATCGCCGCGCCCAGCGCCGGATCGGGTTCGACCACCGAATGGTCGATGTCGTGGACATATTCGAGGAAGCCGTCGGGGGTGATACCGTGTTCGATCATCAGACCGCGCAAGGTCGTGCCGTAGCGGCGGTAATAGTCCTTCTGCAGGCGCTGCGCCTCGTCGGCGGTCGAGCCGAGCAGCACCTGGACATAGGCGCGGATCTTCTCGTCGACCTGGGCGAAGAGGTCGGTGTGGGCCGGATAGAGGGTGTTGTCGAGATCGAAGATCCACTCGTCGACGCGGGCGAAGCGTTCGCGCCGGGCGGCGCGGGCGACATCGGTGTCGAAGGCGGGGCGGGTGTCGATCATGGGGCGGCTTTCTCACCGAACGGGCGGCGCGGCCGGGTGCCGCCGCGAATCTCGGTGCGGCTCACGGCGTGATCAGCGTGCCGGCGCCGTGTTCGGTGAAGAGCTCGAGCAGGACGGCGTGCGGCACCTTGCCGTTGAGGATGACCGCGGCCTCGACGCCGCGATCGAGCGCCTCGAAGCAGGTCTCGACCTTGGGGATCATGCCCCCGGAAATGACGCCGGTGTCGATCAGGCGCTGAGCCTCTTCGCGAGAGAGTTGCTTGATCAGCTGCTTGTCGGCGTCGAGGACGCCGGGAACATCGGTGAGGAAGAGCACGCGGGTCGCCTTCAGCGCACCGGCGATGGCGCCGGCGAAGGTGTCGGCGTTGACGTTGTAGGTCTCGCCGTCCTCGCCCGGGCAGACCGGCGCCAGGACCGGGATGATGTCCGACTTGGCCAGCACCTCGAGCACCTCGGTGCGCACCGTCTTCGGCTCACCGACGAAGCCGAGATCGACGACCTTCTCGATGTTCGAGTCGGGATCGACCACGGTGCGGGTCAGCCGCGTCACCGTCACCATGTTGCCGTCCTTGCCGGTCAACCCGATGGCGCGGCCGCCGGCCTCGGTGATGGTGTGGACGATCTCCTTGTTGATCGAGCCGGCCAGCACCATCTCGACGATCTCGACCGTGGCGCGATCGGTGATGCGCATACCGGCGGCGAACTCGGACTTGATGCCGAGCTTGGCGAGCATCGAATTGATCTGCGGCCCGCCGCCGTGGACCACCACCGGGTTGAGGCCGGAGAGCTTGAGGAGGGTGATGTCCTCGGCGAAGGCCTTGCCGAGCGCCTCGTCGCCCATGGCGTGGCCGCCGAACTTCACGACGATGGTCTTGTCGTCGTAGCGCAGCATGTAGGGCAGCGCCTTGGACAGGATCTCGGCTTCCGCGACCATCTCGGCTTCCGGCTTCGGCGTGGTGGGCATCTCGGGTCTCCCGTCGGACGGTTCGGGGTCAGGATCAGGATGCGAAGAAGGCGATCTCGGCACGCAGGCGGTCGATGCCCCAGCCTTTCTCCGACGAGGTCACCAGGATCTCGGGATGGGCGGCCGGGCGCTTGCGGATCTTCTCGGCGGTCTCGGCCAGGACGCGGGCGACCGGCTGGCCGTCGAGGGTCCTGGCGATCTTGTCGGCCTTGGTGAGGACGATCTGATAGCTCACCGCCGCCTTGTCGAGGAGATCGAGCACGTCGACGTCGACCTGCTTGATGCCGTGGCGGGCGTCGATCAGCAGATAGACGCGGCGCAGGTTGGGGCGGCCGCGCAGATAGTCGAAGACCAGCCGGGTCCAGGCGTCGACCTGTGTCTTCGGCGCCTGGGCGAAGCCGTAGCCGGGCATGTCGACCAGGGCGAGGCCGATGTCGACGGTCTCGCGCGGGGCGCCGGAGGTCAGACGTTCGGTCTTCTTCGAGCGCTCGTTCAGCACCGCCGGCACGAACCAGTTCAGTTCCTGGGTGCGGCCGGGGGTGTCGGAGGTGCGGGCGAGGCCGTGCTGACCACACACCGCGTTGATCAGACTCGACTTGCCGACGTTGGAGCGGCCGGCGAAGGCGACCTCGGCATCCGAGGTGACCGGCAGGTCGGCGAAGTCGACGACACCGCGGTCGAAGGCCCAGGGACGCGCGAAGAGGAGGCGGACCTTCTCGTCCACCCCCTCGCCGGTCGCGTCGTCGTCGCCGGGACCGCTCATGCCGGCCTCAGTGGGCCGCCGGCGGCGGCGCCTTGCCGAACATGCCTTTGAGGTTCTCCCACAGTTCCACCTTGACGCCGTTCTTCGACATGATGAACGCCTGCTGGGCGATCGACAGGAAGTTGTTCCAGGTCCAGTAGATCACCAGGCCCGCCGGCATGTTCGCCAGCATGAAGGTGAAGATCACCGGCATCCAGTCGAACAGCATCTTCTGGGTCGGATCCGGCGGCGGCGGATTGAGCTTCATCTGGACGAACATGGTCACGCCCATGATCAGCGGCCAGATGCCGACCATCAACATCGCCGGCGGCGTGAAGGGGAGCAGACCGAAGAGGTTGAACAGCGAGGTCGGATCGGGCGCCGCGAGGTCGTGGATCCAGCCGTAGAACGGCGCCTGACGCATCTCGATGGTGACGAAGAGCACCTTGTAGAGCGCGAAGAACACCGGGATCTGGATCAGGATCGGCAGGCAGCCGGCGAGCGGATTGATCTTCTCGCGGCGGTAGAGCTCCATCAGGTGCTGCTGCTGGGCGGCGCGATCGTCCTTGTAGCGCTCCTGCAGCTCCTTCATCTCGGGCTGCACCTTCTTCATCTTGCTCATCGAGTCGTAGGACTTGTTGGCGAGCGGGAAGAAGGCGGCCTTGACGATGACCGTGACGATCAGGATGGCGATGCCGAAGTTGCCGACCAGCTTGTTCAGGATGTCGATGAGGAAGAACAGCGGCTTGGTCAGCCAGTAGAACCAGCCCCAGTCGATCAGCCGGTCGAAACGCTCGATGCCGAGCTTGGCGGCATAGCCGTCGACGGTTGCGACTTCCTTGGCCCCGGCGAAGAAATGGGTGGTCGAGGTCGTCGCCGCACCGGCGGCGAGCGCCTGGCCGTCGGCGAGCATGAAGGTCTGGTAGGTGTCGGGGCGACCGGCGGCGGCGGGGGTCGCGGCGAAGCGCGGCTGCACCTTGACGGTCTTGGCCGGCACCAGGGCGGCGGCCCAGTACTTGTCGACGAAGCCGATCCACGAGCCGGAGACCTTGGCCGGCTCGATCTTGCCCTTCTTCTTCAGGTCGTCGTACTTGATTTCCTGAAGACCCTCGTCGCCGAAGACGCCGATGGCGCCTTCGTGCAGGACGTAGTAGCCGGCGGTGGTCGGCGTGCCCTCACGGGTCAACACCGAATAGGGATAGAGGGTGGTCGCCCGGCCCGAAGCGTTGGTCACCTTGTCGGTGATCTCGAACATGTAGCGGTCGTCGACAGCGACGGTGCGCTCGAAGACGAAGCCCTCGCCGTTGTCCCAGGACAGCGTCACCGGCGTGCCGATGCCGAGCGTGCCCGCGCCCTGCTGCGTCCAGCGGGTCTCCGGACCCGGCACCTTGACCGGCGAGCCGGCGTCGGAGAGCCAACCGAAATCGGCGAAATAGGGATCCTTGCCGCCGGCCGGCGACAGCAGTTCGATCGCCGCGCTCTTGGGATCGACGGTCTCGCGGTACTTCTTGAAACCGACGTCGTCGATCCGGCCGCCGGTGAGGTTGATCGAACCGAGGAGGACAGGGGTGTCGATCCTGATGCGGGGAGAGGCGGCCAGGGCCTGATCGCGGCCGAGGGTGACGGCATGCATCACCGGGCCGCCGACCGGACCGGCCGGGGTCGGCACCGCACCGGGGCCGGCCGGGGTGGGCGTCGCCGGTGCGGTGGCGGCCGGTGTGCCCGGAACCGGGGCCGGCGCGACCTGCGTCGCGGCTTCGGCGAGGCGGCGCTGACGTTCGGCCTCGTACCGCGGACCGGCGACGAAATACTGCCAGCCGAGCAGGACGGCGATCGAGAGGGCGATCGCGACGATGTAGTTCCGATTCTCGATCATCGGGTCCGTCCAGGGGGTTCGCCGCGGTGATCGCGGTGGGAGTTCTGGGATGCGTCGGCGACGGTCGTACCGGCGTCACGGCCGCGGCGATCGGCGCGACCCTGCCGGAAGGCGCCGGCGAGGTCGGCGCGCAATCGGGCGAAATCCTGCGCCAGCGCCTCGCGACGGCCGATCACGACGTGATCGTGACCCGGTCGGCCGAGGGCGGCGGTATCGAGGCGGATCGCCTCCTTGAGCCGGCGGCGCACCCGATTGCGCACCACCGCATTGCCGACCTTCTTCGACACGGTGAAGCCGCAGCGCGGCTCGGCGGTCTCGTCGGGAAGACGCAGCGTCTGCAGAACGAAGGCGCGCCGAGCCGACCGGACCCCGCGGGCCACGGCCAGGAACTCGGCGCGTTTCTTCAGTCGCTTCATGTCGGCCTCGACCTCGGATCGCACCCCGTCGACCGCGGGCCCATCGGGCCGGCCCCGGGGCGCGGGGGTCGGAAACCGCGTCGGGCTCAGGCCGACAGGCGCTTGCGGCCGCGGGCGCGGCGACGGGCGAGCACCAGACGGCCGCCGACGGTGGCGGTGCGGGAGCGGAAACCGTGGCGGCGCTTGCGCACGATCTTGGAGGGCTGATAGGTGCGCTTCATGGGTCCTCGGCCGCCCGTTCGGACGGCTCCCTTCGATATCGTGTTACGCTCGGCCCGCGCGGGGCGGACACACTGTCGACAACGCCCGCGGGGCGGACGCGATCCGGTTCGGTCTCCTCTCCCGACGCCGTGGCGTCGGGACCGTCACCGGCCCCTGAGGCAGGGGCGCACGCAACCGCGCGGCCCGAAGGGACGAGGATCCCGGTCGAGGGGGCTTATAGGGGGGCGACGGCGCCCCTGTCAACGCG
>ERZ1645187.4740-NODE-4740-length-10841-cov-4.843223_pt1 | contig 10841 bp, 16 predicted proteins | sample MGYA00575352_ERZ1645187 | MGnify/ENA primary metagenome ERZ1645187 (study PRJEB40837, sample SAMN11349314) | freshwater sediment metagenome | isolation source: river sediment | host: Sediment | place: India: Wazaribad , New Delhi | collected 2017-02-21 ...
ATCTGGCGAAGCTGTCGAGCATCATGGCGGGGCAGGCGGGCGCCGCTGGCACGTCCACAAGTCAGCCCTCAACCCCGCTTTGGCAGTCCTTGCTTTCCCTTGGGATCAGCGCGCTATGACCCGCATTTGCTCGTTTGATGGCTGCGGACGCAAACTGACTCCGCACTCTGCTCGCGGCCTTTGCACCGGGCACTACCAGCAGTGGGCGAAGGGATGGGAACTCGCGCCACTTCAGCCCAGAAACTTCATGCTGCCGTGGGTCTACGCGCATCTGGGCTATGACGGCGATGATTGCCTCACATGGCCGTTCGCGCGCAACAACCAGGGCCGAGGTTCGGTCAAATGGAAGCGCAAGAATGTGCTTGCGCACCGTCTGATGTGCTTGCTTGCCCACGGTCCTGCGCCGGAAGGGAAGCCACAGGCTACGCATTCATGCGGCAAGGGGCATCTTGGCTGCGTCAACCCGCGCCATCTTCGCTGGGGCTCAGATAAAGACAACAAGTTTGACATGATCGCGCACGGCACCCGCCCTTGGGGCGAGAGACAGGGCTCATCCAAACTAACAACCTCGGATGTCATCGCTATTCGGCAGATGGCGGCGGAGCGCTCCCAAAGCCAAATTGCGGCTGAGTTTGGCGTAGCACAGAGCACAATCAGCAAAATCTATCGCGGCGAACGCTGGGGGCACATCTGATGGCCGGACTTGCAGAAATGCTGTTGGGCGCGAGCAACCCTTTTGCGCAGTGGACGAGCAGCAACCAAAATTACCTGGGGGCGCTGGCGGCCGGCATCGGCTCGGGGCAGAACATCCAGAGCGGGCTTTCCAACGGGCTCCAGATGGTCCCGCAGGCCAAGCAGATGGACCTTGAGGCCCGGCGCCAGCGTGAGGCCGATGCCAAGGTGCTGGCCCAGACCAACGCTACGCAGGCATGGCTTCAGCAGAACCACCCCGATCTTGCGCAGATGGTCGACGCCGGAATGCCGGTGGGTGAGGCGTGGAACATTGCAACGCAGCGCATGTCGCCGCAGCAGGGGCCAGATCCAACCGCCAACATGCGCGAGTACGAATACGCCCTTCAAAACGGCTATCAGGGCGACTTTAACTCGTGGGTGAACCCCCAAAGTGGCACTGGTGGCAACCAGCCCGCTCTGGTGCAGGAATACGAATACGCCAAAGCGCAGGGCTACCAAGGCTCCCTGATCGACTATCAGCAGGCCAAGGGCCGCAATTCCGGCACACCACCCGCCACAATTGCCAAGGAAATCTTCGAGGCCGACGAGGGCGCTCAGGCTGGGCAGAACGTCATCATGGCGCTCGACAAGGCGTTGGAACTCAACAAGACGGCTGGCGATGGTCCGCTGGCGGATACCTGGAGCGCTGGTGCTGCCCTTTTTGGGGATCAGCAGGCGGTGCAGACGCAGGAACTCAAGAACATCGTCACAGCCAATGCGCTTGAAAGCCTCAAGGCGACGTTCGGCGCAGCGCCGACCGAAGGCGAGCGCAAGATTCTGCTTGAAATCCAAGGCTCGGTCAACCAGTCGCGCCCGGTGCGCGAAGCGATCTTCAAGCGTGCCAAGCAAGCAGCCGAACGCAGGCTGAAGTTCAACCAGGAACGCGGCGGCGCCCTTCGCGGCGGCAACTACTTCGATCCCGGCTACAGCCCTGTAGGTGGTGCCCCGGCCGGCAACGTTGACGACATTCTCGGGAAGTATGGTCTCTGATGGCAACGCTTGAGCAGATCGCTGAGGCCATTCGCCGCGCCGATGCGGCCGGCAATGCCGAAGATGTCATGGCGCTGGGGCAGGCGTATCGCGCGCTTCAGTCGCAGGGCAATGGCGCTGCCGCCACGGCCAATGCCAACGCGTCCGCTGCCTCTCAGCGCCTACAGGGCAAGGTTGCCGATCTGCCGTCACAGCAGCCTGAGCGCCCGAATCTGCTCAACTCCACACTTGCTACCGTCAACGGGCTCACGGCCTCTGTGCCGTTCTTGCAGCCCGCCACGGATGCCATCGGCGGTGCTGTCGCGCAGATGACCGGTGGCGACTACGGGCAGTACGTCGACCGGCAGAAGGCTATTCGCGAGGGGCTGGCACAGTCGGCCCCCCTCGCGCGCGCTGCCGGTGAGGTCGGTGGCATTCTTGCTGGAACGGGCGCGATTGGCGCAACTAAGATGGGTGCAGAGGCCCTTGGCCTTACAGGCTCGTTCGGTCAGCGGGTGCTAAATTCGGGGTTGTCCGGGTTCGGGCTCGGTACTGCTGACGCGCTGTCGAATGGCGCGACCGGCATGGATGCTATCACTCAGGGCGCTGTGTCTGGCGGCGTAGGTGCTGCAATGCCGGTTCTCGGCGCTGGCATTCGTGCAGCCGGGCGCGGCATTCGTGACAACTTCGTCCGTCCGCTCGCGACCCTCGCCAATCGCGAGAACGAGGTCACCAAGCGCATTGCCGGGGCCATCGGGCAAGATCGTGCCAGCGGCGCCGTCATGTCGCAGGGCATGGAGTCCGTCGCGGACAAGGCTGGCGCCGATGTGCTCAACGCAGATCGGTTCGGCTCCGCTATCCGCACCCTTGCGCGCACGGCATCAAACGTCAGCCCAGAAGCCGACAACATCTTCAAGGAAACGACGCAGAACCGGTTCTATGACCAAGGCAAGCGCGCCATCAACTACGTTCGCACTTTGATGGGTGGCGCGACTGATGATCTGGCGCTGCAGGATCAGTTGCGCGCCGCAGCTCGGGCAACCAACAAGACGGCGTATGACGCGGCCTATAGCGCGCCAAAGGCCAAGGCCATCTGGACGCGTGAAATCCGCAACCTGATGACGGCTGACCCGTTCAAGCAGGCCATCCGGGAAGCCGACAAGGTTGCTGCCAATGCAGCGGCTATCAGCGGCCAGAAGGCAATCCGCAACCCATTCGTGTTCGATGCCAACGGCAACGTGACGGGACTGCGCAAGTTGGCTGACGGCAGCACGGCGCTTCCCAATCTCGAGTTCTGGGACATCGTGCAGCGCAGCTTGCGCAACACCGCCGACCAGGCCAAGCGCTCCGGCGACAACCTGCTGGCGTCTCAAGTGCAGCAGATGCGCTCGCAATTGCTCAACACGCTGGATGGCGCAGTGCCGCAGTTCCAGAAGGCACGTCAAGGCGCAGCCGGGTTTTTTGGGGCAGAGGATGCTATCGAGGCCGGTCGCAAAGCGGTGACCAGCACGAAGGCCGTGCCTGAGATCGAGCGCGCAGTTGCCTCCATGTCGCAGGCCGAAAAGGACGCGTTTTCGGTCGGGTTCTCGTCTGAGATCATCGACGCCATCGGTGCCTCACGCGACCGCGTGAACGTCATCAATTCCATCTTTGGCTCGGAATCGGCCCGTAAGCGCATTGCCATTGCGCTAGGCCCGCAGCGGGCTCGTGAGCTTGAGGCATACGTCAAGATGGAGCAGGTACTTGATATGCTCCGCGTGGCGACGCAGGGCAACTCGACCACGGCCAAGCAGCTTATCCAGGCTGGGCTCATGGGCGGCGGCGCGGGCGGCCTCGGCATGATTGCATCCGGGGGCGATTTAGCCACCGGTTTCAGTGCGGCCTCCATTGCTATCCTCGGCCGCCGTGGGCTGCAGATGCTCGGCAAGTCAGTTGACGATCAAGTAATGAAGCGAGTGGCAGATGTCTTGTCCTCCACCGACCCTGCACAATTGCAGCGCGCAATACAGAACGCCTCACTGTCTCAACAGCACCTTGTCGCCCTAGACGGCATCATGCGCGGGCTGGCGGCAACGTCTCGCGGCGCGGGCGTTGCTGGCGTTGCCAGTATGATGCAGCCGGTGAACTAAAAGAATTGCCGCACCGCATACAGGCCAAGCCCGAATGCGATGATGCTGATCCACCAGACCGGGTTCCAGAGCCACTCTGGCCCCTTCGGGATTTCGTTGTCCTCGCGTTCGCCCATTCGGCTCCCTCGTGTTTAGGGCGCGCACTCTAGCACCAACTCTCATCACCTTCCAGACGGCGGCTCTCACGGGCCGCTTTTTCTTTTGGAGTACGGCCTATGGCTTCTGAATCGGAAAAGGCACTGGCCGCACAGTACAGCGGCAACGGGTCAATGTTCATGCCCTCGACGCGTGTCCAAGACCTTTACGCCGGGATCTACCCCAACGCAGCGCCGCGCACGAACCCGCTAGCCCCGTCGCAAGGCGGAAGCTGGCCGACGACGCAGCCGCAGCGCCCGCGTGCCACGGCCCTTTCTCCGCAGAACTACAGCCCGACCGTGCCGCCGCAGATCCCGAACGATCCGAACCGGTTGGCCTCGGGCTCGCTGCCGTTCATCGACTACCCGAACGCACCAATCGACATCACCGTGCGCGGCGGGAATACGCAGACTGCCGGCATCCCCATGCCGCAGCCTCGCCCGTGGAATGCGCCGACCGAGATGGACCTTGCCGCAATTGCTGGTCTTGAATCCAGCGTCATGCCGCCGCCGTCCGCTTCGGCCTATGCCCCGCAGCCCACAGCCACTCAGGCCCCGCAGACCTCATGGATGCAGGACGTCATGACGGGCATCGGCACGCTGGTGCCCGGCAATGCGCCAAAGCCGATGAGCCCAAGCCAGAGCTACGACGCCGCCAACGCAGCGGCGGCTTCCGCAGCTCAGTCTCGCGACCGGTCTGGTGTCGGCACAGACGGCTATGTGCGTGACGCCTCTGGCAACGTCATCGGTCGTGATGCCAAGTACAAGGGCCTGACGCCAAGTCAGATGTACGACCAGATTTCCGGCCGGGCCACCGACGATAGCTGGAAAAGCACCTTCTCCAAGGGCCAGGGGCTGCAAGACAAGCTGCGTGGGCTTGGCATCTCTGCGGAAGAATACCGGCAAGGACGCAGCGACGGCACCGGGCCTTCGCTGATGGATCTGCGTATGCGTGCCCTGCGCAAGAACCCGCAGACCGGCGCCCCTGCAAAATCAAAGGGGTCCGGCGGTTCGAGCCTCGCAGCCGCGATGACGCGCGGCACCAAGAAGGGCGGCTGAAATGGCAAAGAATACCATTGCTGACCTCGATACCACGGCGGCCAACAACACCGACGTTTTGGGCCAGAGCACGGCAGGGACCGCCTCCGCCAACACCATCGACACGGTGTTTCAGAACGTCCTTGGCCTGATCGCCAGAGCCTATGGCGACATTGGCGGGCTGGGTACGGTAGGCGGCACCGCTGACGCCATCACGCTTACCAGCTTGTCGACGTACCAGACGCTCGAAACCGGTATCGTGTTGGCCATCAAGGCTGGCGCTGCCAATACCGGGGCAGCCACGTTCAACCTTGACAACCTCGGCGCCAAGGCTATTCGCCGGCAGGGTGACAGCGCGTTGCAGGCGGGCGACATGGCCGCAAATGGCACGTACCTGCTAAGGTACGATGCTGACTATAATACGGCGGCTGGGGCTTGGGTGCTGCTCAACCCGACCATTTCGTCTACCGGCGCCGCTACCGCTGCAAACTTCCGTGCTGATGTTGACGGTGTTCTGACTGTCGCGGCGGTTTGGGACGCGGCGGCATATGTCGACCTTGGCTCAACGTGGACGGGCAACCAGAGCATCGACTACTCGACGTTCTTCAACGGCCATGCCACGGCTACGGGCAATTTTACCTTCAACGCCAAGACCAACGCCAAGGCCGGGCAGTCCGGCGTCATCGAGGTGACGGCCTCGGGCGGCGACCGCACGGTATCATACACATCGTCGGCTTACTCCTCGCCTAACAGCGCCTCGCTCGGGACCATCACCAGCGGCACAACCGTATCGTTCAGCTATCACGTGCTGAACTCTGGCAAGGTGCAGCTAGTGCGGCTGGGAACGGTCTGATGGCGTTCCTTCCGGGGCTTGGCGCGGCGATCGGCGTTGGCGTAGCGCCGGGGCAACAGGTGTTTACTTCGTCTGGGGCTTTTGTTGTCCCCGACAACGTGACCTCGATTAGTGCGGTCGCAGTCGGCTGCGGCGGCGACAGCAGCAACCCAAGTCGCGGCGGTGACCTTCGGTATGCCATTGCGCTCTCCGTGACGCCCGGAGAAAGCCTGGATATCGTCGTTTCCACCACAGGCGGCACAACGACGATCAAGCGCAGCACCACGACGCTTCTGGAAGCACGCGGCGGCGACAGCGGCACAAGCACAGCCACTGGCGGCAACATTGGCGGCGGCAATGGTGGCAGCGGTGGCGGCGGTGACGGCGGCGGCGGTGGCGCGGGCGGGTATTCAGGCAACGGCGGCACGGGTGGCGTGCAGGGCGTCGGTGGCAGCCCCGGCAGCGGCGGCGGTGGCGGTGGCGGTGGTGGCGCAAGCGCAAGCGGGGCTGGGGCAGCGGGCGGCGGTGGTGGTGGTGTTGGCCTGCTTGGGGCCGGTTCCAGCGGGCAAGGCGGCGTGGCTGGCGCCGGTTCTGGCGACCCGACCAAAAACGGCGGCCAAGGTCAGGGCGGTTCTAGCGGCCTGCCAACCAATAACACAACAAGAAGCGATGACGGCGGGCTGTACGGTGGCGGCGCGGCCAATACCGGCGCCTCTGGCGGTCAAGGCGCTGTCCGCATCATCTGGGGCTCTGGCCGAGCCTACCCATCGACAGGAACGGCTGACGTTTAGCCGCTAACCCACAACCACAGGATATCGATATGAACGCAGCAGCCTTCTTCGAGGCGGTGCGGCCGATGTTTGGCGGCTCGCTGACGCAGTCCTAATATTTTGCCAAGCCCTTGGCGGAAAGCCTCGCGGCTGCCTCGTGCGGGGTCAGCCCGTGGTATAGAACCAGCTCCGTCATCGACCTCCGATTCACGTGCATCAGGTCGCAGAAGTCCGCAAAGACCATCTGCTTGCCCTCGTGCTCTACAAGCCGGTTCGTGCGCTTGTTCCTAGATTGGTCGGGGCGCGTCGCCCACCGGCAGTTGCCCGGTTCGTAATCGCCGTCGTTGTCGATGCGTTCAAGCGTATGCCCCGGAGGGCACTCTCCCATATCGGCCAAGAACCGAGGGAAGTCGTAACGCCAGCCCTCGAAGAAAGCGATGCCGCGACCTCCGTAGTTCGCCCACTTTGGGCATTTCGGGCTGGTGCATCTCCACCTCGCGGCGCTGAACGATCTGAACGTTGGGCTGTCTTTCCGGCCCTTCGTATGCCCATGGGTCACCAGCCTTGCACTGGTAACCTCTGCCCGCAGGCAGCCGCAGCTACGAGTGTTTCCATTCAGTAGCTGCGAAATTCCAACCACCGTTTCGGCCCCGCACTCGCATCGCGCCAACCACTTAGTTGGCCGATATGAGGCGACCGAAACTGCAACAAGTCGCCCAAACTTTTGGCCAGCAATATTGCGAAATGCACCCACCAAATCACCGTGACATTGTTACCGTCTCTCATAGTACGGAGACGCTAGGAGCGCAGCAAGTGAAAGTTTTCTTTGACCACATCCGCCCAATGTTCGGTGGGCGCCTGACAGCAGAGCAGGTGGATGGATTCAACGTCATCTTCGAGGCGTGGCGCAAGGTCGGCGACGGCAATATCCGCCATCTGGCTTATATTCTCGGCACTGCAAAGCATGAGACTGGCAACGCGATGCAGCCGGTCAAGGAGACGACATCCGCGCGAAACCCGAGCCCGTCTGACGCCAAGGTCAAGGAGATCCTAACCAAGGCATGGAAGGCCGGCAAGCTGCCGTGGGTCAAGTCCGACTACTGGTCGAGCGGCTGGTTTGGTCGCGGCTTCGTCCAGCTTACCCACAAGGCCAACTACGTCAAGGCTGGGGAAAAGCTGGGCATCGACCTCGTGTCCGATCCGTCCAAAGCCATGATCCCGGAAGTGTCGGCGCTGATCCTTATCCGCGGAATGCAGGAAGGTTGGTTTACCGGCAAGAAGCTGTCAGACGCTGGCGATTTCCTCGAAGCCCGTCGCATCGTCAACGGCACCGACAGGGCTGGGCAGATCGCCACCTACGCCAATGGCTTCCTTTCCGCGCTGGAAGCCGCTGAGGCCGCATCTCCCCCTCCCAAGCCCGCCACTCCGCCCGCACCCGAAAAGCCCGCCAGTGCCCCGCGCAAGGGCGGCTGGATCGCCGTTGTGGTGCTGGCAATTGGCGGGGCCATCACCGGCCTCGTCAACGGCGGCTGGGAATGGCTGGTTTCTCTGTTCACCTGAAAGGATACCTGATGTTCAAAGACCTATGGATTGCCATCGTCAGGTTCCGTACCTGGCTGGTCAACGGCATCGGCGCCTTGCTGATCCTGTTGCCTGAACTGCTCAACGCCCCCGAGGTGATCGCGGTCGTCCCGCAGCAGTATCAGAAGTACGTGTTCGTCGCCGCGCTGCTGCTGAACATCTGGTTGCGTCCGCGCCCGGCCGTCGTCAAAGCGGACATTGAGAAATGACCGGCTTCCTCACCGCCTGGCTCACCGACTTTGCCGACGCCGTCACCGGGCTATTCCCGTTCGGTGCCCTTGGGCTGGCGTTTACCGTTGGCATGATCTGTGGCGCTGTGCTGGGGAAGGTCGGTGTTGGCGCGCTTCTCGTGCTCGCTGGCGTGCTACGGTTCGGGACTAAGGTTCCAGACGCTCACGAGCATGTTGCTGGTCCAGACGCAGCCCCGCCTGTGAAGAAGAAGCGGAAGACGCTGTTCTAGGCGCCTTGCTGCTGGCAATCCACGAGCCTGCGGTTTACCGAATGCCGCTGCCGGTCAGACCTCTTGGTCCCCTGCCGTTTGTGCGGCTTGCACATTAAGCAGCCCGAGCGAGTGGACTTTGGACCCTTGCGTTTGAAGTGCATAGATAATCTCCGATCTTTATCGGTGCGCCCACTAGGCGCCCGGTAGTCTTCGGAAACTCTCGATGCATCTCGTTCCTCACGCTGTTCTAGCCTCGGGAAGTAGCTGGCGGCGTTGAGCCAGCAGTTACCTGAAGGCCGATCCGTCCAACGAATGGGCGGGCCCGGAAGCCCCGCCGCCAGCTCAAAAACTATACGCTGCCATGCCGCGTTGCCCAAGCCACGGCTATTAGGTTTGTCGGCTTTCTCGCCAGTAGGGCCAAATGGCAGCCCGCGAACAATACCAAATCCCCGACTCCACGACAAGCGGCACCGGACGGCGCGCAAACACCGCCCGGTGCCTAAACTCAACCCCCGCACTACGGGAGCCGAGCCTTGAAGCATTGCATCACGTATTCATTGAGGACGGGTTTATGAGCGAGGACGCCTTTACGCAGGCGCAGCTCGCGCAATTGACCGATGTCATCCGAACCGCCGTGCGCGAGGAACTGGCCGACGCTGGTCTGCGGATCGATGGCGAGGCCCATCAGGACGCGGCTAAGGAGGACTTCCGGTTCCTTCGCAAGCTCCGCAACACCTGGGACTGGGCCGTCACCAAGATCGGCAACGCCGTGCTGCTCGCCGCTATCGCCGTTGGCGGGACAATCGTCGGGCTCGGGTTCTGGGCGTGGCTGAACGGCCACAAGCCATGATCCGCGTATTCGCCGGATCTGCGGCAGGGGCCATTGTGGTCCTTGCCTTCTTTGCCGTGTTCCTGTGGTCTACGCCGGCATGGGCTTGCGAGCGTATGGTAGCCTCGTTCTACGGTGCCGAGAGTGGCAACAGGACGGCGGACGGGTCGTATTTCGACGGGTCGCAACTGGTTGCAGCTCACCGCACGCTCAAGTTCGGCACGCGGCTCAAGGTCACCTATCGCGGCAAGTCAGTCATCGTCCGTGTGGCTGATCGCGGGCCTTGGATCAAAGGCCGCCAGCTTGACCTTTCCCGCGCCGCTGCTGCCAAGATCGGGATGGTCAATGCCGGGGTGGCGACGGTCTGTGTTACGAGGGTGAAGTAGGGGGCGGGGGAAGCGGCACCCAGTGGGTGGGGTCGCGCACAAATCCCTCGTTGTGGAATCGCCACATCTCCCACTCGGTGGACCAGTAAGCCGCAAAGTAGCCGGATATTGGCGACGCATGCGCAGTCACGATCAGCACCAGTGTCCCGTCCTTCGGCGCCGTCTCAATCGGCATCCATTCCATCCTTCACTCTCCTATTAGGGCGCTCATGGGCGCGGGGGTTGCTTCCGATGGCGATTTGACGCGCACCTCGAACTCGGTTTCAGCGGCTACAATGTCCAGCATCGCCCGATAGCGGATTGCGTGCTTCGCCTTGTTGCTGACGTGGGCTGGTGTCGGGCGCCAGCCGGGCGACATGGATTTGCAGGCGGCGTCCAGCATCTTAGTATTCGGGACGCGCATGGCTTTGACAGCGGCGCGGGCCAGCGCCAGCGAATCGCCTGTGATGCCGATGCCATAGGCGGACATCAGCGCCTCCCTGATTGCCTCCTCGACTTCATGCGCCTTGCGCTTCATCCTACTCTCCTATCTTGGCGCTCACATGCGCCAGCCATGAACACTAGGCGCGCTCATTTTCCTTGTGAGCAGTGCCGGCGAAGTTGGTCAGGTTGTAGTAGTTGCGCAACTCGGCTTCATCTTCAGTTTCCAGGACGTAGCTGGGGAACATGGTGGTCATGTCCCAGCGGCGGCGGTCTGCCACGGGCAGTTCCGAGTATAGATAACCGAACACTGGGAACGCGTCCTCGATATAGTCCTGGATCGCGGACATGCGCTGCTGCCCGTCCACCAGCAAGTGGTCGTTCGGTGAGCCGATGGCGGCCTGATTATAGGTGTAGGTGCCAATCGAGATGCCGAGCCACGCGCTTTCGATAAGTGAGACCTTCTGCGCCTGCGTCCAGACAAGGCCGCGCTGCCAGTCTGGCAGGACAAAACCCATCACCGTCCGGCGACCGTGTGTGATGACGCCGCCGTCTTTCCACGCGCGATACTGCGACATG
>ERZ1645187.4742-NODE-4742-length-10839-cov-17.702059_pt1 | contig 10839 bp, 11 predicted proteins | sample MGYA00575352_ERZ1645187 | MGnify/ENA primary metagenome ERZ1645187 (study PRJEB40837, sample SAMN11349314) | freshwater sediment metagenome | isolation source: river sediment | host: Sediment | place: India: Wazaribad , New Delhi | collected 2017-02-21 ...
CCAGGCAGGAGCATAGTGTCTTCCGGCAGTGTAAAAATCTGCGTCCGTATCGCCGCAAGGAGCGCGGGGTAATCGCCGCCAGGCAGGTCCGTCCTGCCAATGCTCTCGCGGAAAATTGCGTCCCCCACAAACGCGGCCCCAGCCTGCGCGCAGTAAAAAATGACCGAGCCCGGGCTGTGACCCGGCACTTCCCGCACTTCGACTATTGGCGCGTCAGCTTCGGGATTAAGCGAAAGCTGCTGCCCGTGAAAAAACCGGATATCCACATCCGGGAGGGGAATCATCTGGTAACCAAAATTCAGCTTTTCCCCGTAGGCTAGCGCCCAGGCTTGCGCCTCAGGGTGCATCCCCACCAGCGGCGCCGGCGTGAAAAGCTCCCGCAAGCCCGCCGCGCCCAGCGTATGGTCAAAATGCCCGTGCGTCAGCCAAATTTGGCGCAGATTCCAGCCGCGCTGCCAGATTTCCGCTGCCTGCCGCTCCGGTTCAAAGGACGGGTCAATCAGCACCGCGTCTTTGCTCTCCTCATCCGCCAGGAGATAGACGTTATTCTGCAGCGGACCCAGCACCATTCGCACAATCGCAACAGGCACCAGCCCTCCTATCCACCCATCCTGTCCAATACAGCCTGGGATGCTCTCCTACCCGCGGTACGAAACCATACGGTCAGAGGCAGGCAAAGGGCAAGCACCCCCGCGCTCACCATAAAGACCAGTAAGGGGTTCCGATCGTAGAGCAGTCCTGCCAAAACAGGGGTCAGAATTAACGCCAGGTTATTAATCGTCTCCACAAAACCAAACGCCAGCCCAACCTGATTTTTGCCAACCAACGGCTGTACAAACGCGACGCTTAGCGTGCGTGAAAGCCGATAGCCGCCCATCAGGAAATACGCCAAGCCAAAAAACCCCATCCCGCTGCCTTTCCACAGCAGCAGGCTGACCACCAGCAAAGCTGCTTCACCCACCAGAAAAGCCGTCAATGCGGGCAGATGCCCCAGCGCCAGCGCGAAAACAGCGTTCCCCAGGTTTTGCAGCGAACCAAGCTGCCCGATGGAAGCCAGGCTCAATCCGCGTTCATTCTGCAAAAAGTTAGCCGCCAGCGGGATAGGTAGATACATGGAAAACATGATCATCAAGATTAATCCCAGCGACATGACAAAGCGCGGGTTGCGCAGCAAGCCGGGCTGGGATTCTGCCTGGCTGCGCGCTTCCACCGGCTGCTTGCGGATGAACAGAATGACAATGGTGGAGACAAAAAACAAAGCCGCTGCCAGCCAATATACATTGCGCAGCCCAAAGCGCTCCCCAAGCGCGCCGCCAACCAGCGGACCAAGAACAGCGCCAATGCTGAACATGGCAGAGGTAAAAGTCACCGCCCGACCCACCCCCCAATCCCCGCGTGCGTGGGCAATATAGCTGTTCATCGGCGCAAGCACCGCCGAGGTCAGGCCGTACAGCAGCAAACCCACCACAAAACCGCTGAGGTTTCTGGCGGAAGCCATCACCAGCGCGGATATAACGCCCATCATCCAGGTGAACCACATGACCGGTCGTCTGCCAATCCTGTCAGCAAGGTAACCCGCCGGGATTTGCGAAAGGGTCATCCCTACCGCATTAATCCCAAGCACAGTGCCAATCAGAATCGGGTCTGCCCCAAGTTTCTGGATGTAAAGCGGTTGAAAGATATAAAACAGCCCCTCGCCCATTCCCCAGATGAACAGCGAAAACGCCACCAGGTACAGGTCGCGGCGTTCTTTCAGCTTATTAACGATAGGAGTCATAGGGGCGCACTTCGCGCGGCAGGTCGGTCAGGCTGTAGGAGCTGTCGGAACTGATAACGATGTCATCTTCTATGCGAACGCCGCCCAAACCCGGCAAATATATCCCCGGTTCCACCGTGAAAACCATCCCAGGCTCCAGCGTGGTGCTGTTATCCTCGCGGATATAAGGCGCTTCGTGCGCTTCCATGCCCAGTCCATGCCCGGTGCGGTGCGTGAAAAATTCCCCGTAGCCAGCATTCGTAATTACACCCCGGGCTGCGTGGTCCACCGCGCTGGCGAGCGCGCCCGGGCGGGCAGCCGCGCGCCCGGCAGCGTTGGCCGCCTGCACGACAGCGCCAATTTGTTGAAGCTGCGGGCGTACCGAACCCACCGTGAAAGTCCGGGTGATATCCGAGAAGTAGCCGTCCACGCTGGCGCCCCAGTCAAACAACAGCAGGTCGCCCTCGCGCAGTTCGCGCTCAGAAGGCACAGCGTGCGGATTGGCGCTATTTTCCCCGGAGCTGACAATCGGTTGGAAGGGCAGTTCAATTTCCGAGCCGGCGCGATAGAGCGCGATGACCAGCTCGGCGGCGATTTGTTTCTCCGTTTGCCCGGGATGCACCGTTTTTAGCGTCTCCAACAGCGCGTTCTGGGCAATTTGGGCTGCCTGCTGCATTTTATCCAGCTCGTCCCGGTCTTTGCGCAGGCGCAGGGTTTCAAATACCGCGCTGCCGTCCTCAATAGTGCAATCCAGCGCCGCGGATTGCAGAAAGTTCAATTCCAGGTAGCGCATCCCGCGGGGTTCTACCGCGACGCGTCCATTCCGCAGCCCAAGCTCCCGAAAAGCAGTCGAGAACGCGTCCTGCCAGGTGGCGGGGTTATCCGGGTACAGGTAGGGTTTCAGGTCCATGCGCTTGCTGCCCAGCTTCAGCTGCTCCAACTGCGGGAGCACTAACGCTGCCGCGCCGGATGGGGTGATGAGCAGCACAGTCGGGCGCTCCATCAGATGCATGTGCATGCCGGTCAGGTAAGTAAAGGTTGGGCCGGGGTTAATTGCTACCGCGTCCAGGTGCTGCTGCCGCATCAGTTCAAGTAAGTGTGAAAGTCTATCTGCCATTGGCTGCTCCGGGAGAATATTGACCATGATTATAATGCAGCCCGCCGCCGTTTTTCCGCTCGAAGCTCCGAAAAGCCATTTTCAGACAGAGTTTGCATAGAGTTCCGGTTGACGCGTCTTTTCCGCCAGATATAATAACTTTATGAAATCATTGCACAGCATCTACAATTTTTCTACGATGCAGCATTCATGCATGTGTCTGGGGCGGGGAAGCTAACCGCCTCTTCTCTACCACTTTCCACAGCCAGTTGAGAGCAGGCGGCACTCCCCCGCTGGTATCTGCTCATGGTGACGCTTGCCGTCCCTACAAGCTGGCTGTTTTTGTTTAATCAATATCTGGAGACCTACCATGACCATCTATCAAAACGTGACCCAACTTACCGGCCGCACCCCCCTCGTGCGCCTGAACCGCCTCGTCCCGGCTGGCGGCGCAGAAGTGCTCGCCAAGTTGGAATTCTTCAACCCCACCCACAGCGTCAAGGACCGCATCGCAGTGGCAATGGTGGACGCTGCCGAAGAACAAGGGCTGCTCTCCCAGGAATCCATTATTCTGGAAGCAACCTCCGGCAATACCGGTATCGGACTGGCTTTCACCGCCTCCGCGCGCGGCTACAAAAGCGCCATTGTGATGCCTGAAACAGTCAGCATGGAACGCAAACTGCTCTTGCGCGCCCTGGGAGCCGAGCTCATCCTGACCCCCGGCGCGGAAGGCATGGCCGGCGCTATGGAAACCGCACTGAAGATGCGCGCGCAGGACGGCCGCTATTGGCTGGCAGACCAATTTAACAACCCCGCCAACGTGGATGCGCACCGCCGCACCACCGCCGAGGAAATCTGGCGGGACACCGAAGGCAAGGTGGATATTTTAGTAGCCGGCGTCGGCACAGGCGGCACCATCACTGGCGCGGGCAGCCGACTGCGCGAATACAACCCCGCGCTGCGCATCATCGCGGTGGAACCAGCCGCCTCGCCAGTCCTCTCCGGCGGCATAAAAGGTCCGCACCCCCTGCAAGGCATTGGCGCGGGCTTTGTCCCCTCCATCCTGGACGTCCGCCTGTTGGATGAAATTATCCAGGTGGAAGCCGAAGACGCTTTCGAAACTGCCAGGAAAATGGCGACCGTGGAAGGCATCCCGGTCGGTATCTCCTCCGGCGCGGCAGTGTGGGCTGCGCTGCTGGCTGCTTCCCGACCGGAAAACGCGGGAAAACGCATGGTTGTCATCATTCCCAGCTTTGCCGAGCGCTACCTGAGCACCAATCTGTTTGCCACTATCCGGGAGGAACTCAATGCAGGCCGCTGAACCTATCACCATACCCCCTTCCGGAGTATCGCACGCGCAAAGTGAGGAAACCATGGGTCTCTTAAAATTGATGACCGAAGACATCAACACCGCTCTGGAACGCGACCCGGCGGCGCGCTCGCGTTGGGCGGTGCTCACCACCTATGCCGGGGTGCACGCCGTCTGGGCGCACCGGGTCTCGCACTGGCTGTGGAAACATAAGCTGTATTGGCTGGCACGGGCAAACGCGCAGTTTTCGCGCTTCCTGACAGGCATCGAAATCCATCCCGCTGCCAAAATTGGCAGGCGCTTCTTCATCGACCACGGCATGGGTGTGGTCATCGGCGAAACCGCTGAAATTGGCACCGACGTCACAATTTACCATGGGGTAACCCTGGGCGGGGTAAGCCTTGAAAAGGTCAAGCGCCACCCAACCATCGAAGACAATGTGGTCATTGGCGCGGGCGCGAAAGTTCTCGGGGATATCACCGTCGGGGCGCACAGCCGTATCGGCGCGAACGCCGTGGTGGTCAAAGCGGTGCCGCCGCACTCCGTAGTGGTGGGCGTGCCCGGTCAGATTATCCGCCGCGCGCAAGCGAGCGTTGAGCCGCCGATTGACCTGAAACACACCGACCTACCCGACGCTCTCGCGGACTGTGTTCAGGATGTGCAAGAACGACTGGCTGCCCTGGAAGAAAAACTGGACATGCACAGCCATCCCAACGCCCCGCACTACCAGAAAAAGGAAGGCGTGTGGGAGATTACCAAAACTGACGATTTCGCAATCTGAGATTAACAAACACGACCGGCTTTCTGCTGGTCGTGTTTTTACTCCGCGCGGTCGCGGCCTAAAAGAATTTCCCGCAATATCCCCGCCAGGACGATGAGTGCCAAAACGCCTCCAGCAATCACAATGCTGTCCACGCGCACAACCGGCGGAGTGAACACGACTGCGGTCGCAGTCAGCTGCGCCGCGTCCGGCGTGCCGGCTAAAGTTCCGGAAATATTGGGTAAGGGCGTTGGTGTGGCAGGAATGTTGAAGCCCGGCAGCGTGATTACCATCAGAACCAACCCGATGACCACTACCATCAGAATCAATATCAAAATCGCCTGATTTGCTAGAGCCGGGGGCAGTTTAGAAGGTGTATGTGCTGTCATTTTAAGCTCTCCATCGCCTGCTTGGCTGCTTCTTCGGGGGTAACATTATCGCGCAAAACGGCGAGCACGGCGCTGCGCAGCACTGGCGAAATACTGGTCATTACTTCATTGCCAAGTAAAAAGCGCGCGCTCAAAGACTGCTTCAGCAGCGGCGCACGCAAAGTCGTGTTTTGCCAGCTCTCCAGCGCGGATAGCCGCGCGGGAACGCGCCCGAAAGCTTCGCTCCAACTGCTCAGAAAACCGGGTTCCACCAGGTACTCAGCCAAATTGAGCGCCAGCGCCTGCCTGCTTGCATCCTGGGCACTGAGCGCCCAGACCCAACCGCTGCTGAGGGTAAAACTGGTTTCAAGCAGGGTTGGCAGCGCGGCGGGTTCTTCCTGTACCTGGGCGTATTCTTTCAACAGCAAGCTGAGCGGCGCGGCAGTCAGGCTGGCTTCATCGTTCAAAAATGCTTCCCAGGACTGTTGATAAGTCTGCCATTGAACCACATCCGCGGGGATGCTTCCGTTTTGCCGACCTTCCGCGAGCAAAGAGAGCATCTTCACCAGCGTTTCCTCGTCCAGGCTTGCCCGCGGCTGGCTGCCGGATAGGGCGCCGCCAAAGTTTAAATAAAGCATAAGCGGCAGCAGCGCCTGAGAGTCATCGGCAGGAAAGAGAAAAGTATTGCCCGGCGCGGCAATTGTCTGCCAATCCGCCTGCGGCGGGTTTTCACCGGCCACCCTGGCAATCAACGCCAGCGGATCGCCAACAAAGGGGATGCCGTAAACGACCCCCTGGATCAGGCTCATCTCAAGCGCGTAGGGGAACCAATCCTCGTCGTCCACGATGCTTGTGAGCGGGTCCAGCGGCGTCACCAGTGATTTCAGGGCAGCCGTCTCCAAATCCCGCCGCGGAAGCAAAATGAGGTCGGGGAGCGCTTGCGGAGCAGCAGCGCTGGCTGCGGTGAGCACGTCTAATAATCCGCCGGAGCCTGAAAGGCTCTTGAGCCGGATGGTGATATCAATCCCCTCTGTTTCTGCGAAAGTGGACAGTCGCGCCTGCAGCAGGGCAGCCGCCTGGGATTCACCAGCAGGGTCCATCTCAGCGGGCAGCCAAAGCACCAATTCAACCGGAGCTGCTTGCGGGGTCGGCGCTGCCGGGCTTTCATCCGAAAGCTCCGGGGTTTCCGTCGGTGCTGGCAGCGCAGTTTCAGTCGTAACAGGCTCGCCCTGCTGCCATGGAAAATCAACTTGGGGCAGCCAGGATGAACAGCTCGTCAAAGCCAGCAGCGCAAACAGTAAACTGAGCGCCCTGCGCCGCAACGAATATTTTTTCTTAGAGCGGTCGGCGTTTTTCAAGCCGTCGTTCGGGTTTACAATCTCGGGTTTCATCTCGCCTTTGGTTATACCACCAAGTCAGAGCCTCCCCCTCCGGCACTTAATCCAGCTTGATTTCCTCGCTGAGCAATTGAACAAGAAGTTTCACCGCGTTTTCCACATCCGCATACGAGACCATCTCGGAGGGAGAATGGATGTAGCGGCAGGGGATTGAGAGGCAGCCTGCCGGCACGCCGGCATGCGCGAGCTGAATCGCGCGCCCGTCGGTTCCGCCCGCTTCCAGCACTTCGAGTTGGTAGGGTAACTTGGCGGCTTTGGCAGCAGCCACCATCCAATTTACCACGCGCGGGTCCGCGATAAACGAGGAATCGCGCACCTTAATCGCGGGGCCCTTATCCAGCGCGACCTCCATTTTGACTGTGCGGGGAGTGTCTCCCGTGCGGGTTACGTCCACCGCCAGCCCGACGTCCGGATTGACGCCGTACGCAGCGGTCGTCGCTCCGCGCAGGCCAACTTCTTCCTGCACGCTGAACACAAAGTACACTTCATGCGGGGTCTTCTTCAGCGCACGCAGCGCCTGGATAGCCACCGCCGCGGACACGCGGTCGTCCATGGATTTCGCCACCAGGTGCGCGCCCAGGTCCAGGAAAGGCCGCTCAAACCCGCACACATCGCCCACACTCACCGGGCAGTCCTCCCGGCTGAGCGCGCCGGTATCGATAAAGAGCTTTTCAAGCGTTGGCGCGCTGTTCGGTTCCAAGCGCTCGCAGCCAATCACACCGCGCGCGCCGTTCATAAAGAGCACCCGCCCGCCGATACAGGTGAGCGGGGATACGCCGCCGATGGCGATAAAGCGCGCGAAACCGTTAGCGTCCACATGCGTGACCATCAGACCAATTTCGTCAATGTGCGCGGAAATCATTACCCGCAGCCCGCCGGCTTGTTTGGTGCCGACCCGGGCAATCAGGTTGCCGAGCGCGTCCGTGCGGACTTCGTCCACATGCGCCTTGATTTCCTCTAAAACTGCCGCCCGAATCAGGCCTTCCTGCCCTGAAGGACCGGGGGTTTCCACGAGTTTCCGGATGAGAGCCAGCAAGGCTTCGTCGCGCAGGTTTTTGGATTGGGTTTTGGTCATCTTATGCCTCCAATGGCGTGAGAATTTTTGAATTTAGCCGGCTGAGCGCCGCGCTGAGCAAGCGCAGGGTGTCTTCCCAATCGCTTTTACGGATCAGACCGGCCGCGGTGTGGCAGTACCTTTGGGGCACCGAAACGGAAATGCTGGGCACGCCGGCGCGGGTCTTGTGAATCGCCCCCGCGTCCGTGCCTCCGGGGTTGGGTTGGCGGATTTGGTAAGGGATGCCTTCATCTTCGGCGGTTTTCATCAGCCATTCCGCCAGGCGCCTGTCCGCGATGGTCGCGCCGTCCATCAGGTAAATCGCGGGGCCGCGGTCCAGGCGAGTGTTGTAGCGCGTGTTTTCGCCGTCCTCGTCGTATAGTGGCAGGTCATTGGCAGGCGTGGAATCCACCGCGATGCCGATTTGCGGATTAAAGTGGTACGCCGCCACCCGCGCGCCGCGCAAGCCCACCTCTTCCTGCACGGTAAAGGCCGCTAACAAATCAATGTTCTCTGGCGCGCTGCGCAGCAGTTCAATCAGGTTGAAAACGCCCAACCGGTTATCCAGCGCCTTGGCGCGGATGCTTGGGCCAATTTCGCTGAAGCGCGTGGCAAAACCCGCCCGGTCTCCCACCTTGGCCAGCCCGCTGCCGTCCGGTCCTAAATCTATGCGCAGCTGCTCCAGCTTGAGCGCGGTTTTGCGTTCCTCCGGCGTGGTCAGGTGGATGGCTTTGGCGCCGATGACGCCGGGTACGTGCTCCCGCCCGACAATGACCGGCTTGCCCACCAGTTGGCGCTCGTCAATGCCGCCCACAATGGAGAATCCGAATATTCCATCGCCGTCATCCTGCGTGAGCATGAAGCCAACTTCATCCATGTGCGCGGCAATCATTACCTGCACTTTATCCTGCCCGGAACCGATGCGAGTGGCCAGCACGTTCCCCATCGCGTCCACTTCCACCTGCTGGCAAAACGGTTTCACTTCGCGCAGCACAATCTCGCGCACTTCCTGCTCATCGCCGGAAACTGAAAGGGCATTGCACAGCTCGGCCAGTAGTTCGGTCTGCCGTTTCCCAATCCGCTTCCGGCTGCTTTGGGTAATCTCTTTCATCGGGCTCATGTTCACTTCCATTCCAGGGTCTGCATAAAATCCAGCGGCAGCGCGCTGATAAATTCGGCCATCAATCGTCCCGCGCGCCGCACGTCTTTCAGGGAGACGGTCTCCACCGGCGTGTGCATGTAGCGCAGGGGGATGCCAATCAGCAGGCAGGGGATGCCAGACTGCACCACCTGGATGGCATAGGCATCGGTGCCGGTCATGCTTGGCGCTGGCTCGCGCGTGTAGGGAATATCCAGTTCGTCGGCTGTTTTGGTTATCGCGTCGTAGAGCGCCGGATGGATGTTGGGGCCCCAGGCCAATGTCACGCCCTCCCCCAGCGGGAATGTGCGCCAATCGCTGCTGCCCGTGCTTTTAGCGAATGTAACGTCAATCGCGATGGCGAAATCCGGTTGAATATCCACCGGAGAGGTGAAGGCGCCGGTGACGCCGATTTCTTCCTGGCTGGACGCCACCGCCCACACATCCCAGGCGTGTTTGCGGCGGGAGAGGATATCCAGGCAGTGGGTCACAGCCGCCACGGACACCCGGTTATCCAGGGTGTGCCCGGCCAGCGCGCTGCTGCCCAGTTCAAGCGGTTCCTGGGCGAAGGAAACAACATCGCCCACCCGCACCAATTTTTCCACTTCATCCGCGCGCAGCCCGGTCTCAATCAGCAGATACGGAAGCGCGACCACGCCGCTGCCCGCCTCAGGCGGAAGCAGATAGGCGGGCGGCATCACCACCATCCCCGGCAGGTCCCGCTGTCCGTGCACGATGACCATTTGGCCGGGCAGGATGCGCGCGTCAATCCCGCCAACCTGCGTGATGCGCAGGAAACCCTCCACGATGCCGGTCACCATCAGCCCGATGGCGTCCATGTGCGCGGATAGCATCACGCGCGGGCGGGGCTCGGGTCCGTCACCGCGCTTGAGGGCGTGTAAGCTGCCCACGCGGCTGACCGAGATTTCCTCGCAGAAGGGCTGCCAGGCAGTCCGGATAATGTCCCGGATGGGGTCTTCGTAGCCCGAAAGGCCGGGCGCGGACAACATTTGTTTCAGATGCGGAAGCAAGTCAATAGTCATGGCACTCTCTTAATCAGGTTTACGGCTCAGAGCCGGTAGGGGTCTCTTCAGGACCAGGTGTATCCGTGTTAACGGGCGGTTCCGTCAGCTCGGGCGTGTTGGTGGGGGTCTGCGTAATAGTGGGGGTGATGGTTGGTGTGCGCGTCAGTGTGGGAGTGAGGGTTTGCGTGATGGTGGGGGTGATCGTTGGCGTGCGCGTGAGGTAGGGCGTGAGCGTGATAGTGGCTGTGCGCGTGATGGTCGGGGAATTCACGGGCGTCGGGGTGGACGCGAGGGGACCGCTGTTGAGGCGCAGAAGCACGATCCCGAGGATGTAACACGGGATGGTGATCAGGATCATCAGGATTAGCAAATAGCGCGTCCGGGTTCGCCGGGAAAGCGTGTCCAATGTATGCTCCGGGTCAGCAAAAACTTGAGTGAAAAAAGCTGACCTACTGTTAATAATACCATCAGCAAGCGAAATATTTCTGATTTGCGCTATAATAGAGACAGTCGCCGCAGAAAAGCGATTTAAGTACTGATAGGATTTAGAAGGAGGCATTCAATGGCAAGTAAGGATAAAGCCGGCAAGGAAGAACGCAAGAAGCCCAAGATGGATATCAAGGAAAAGCGTAAAGCCAAGGAGGAGAAGAAAAAGGCTGGAACGACCATTCCGACCAACGCTTAGTCACAAGCAACCAGGACTCCAGGCACCCCATGGTGCCTGGATTTTTTGTCTGTCCGTCTTTGGATTTACCTGGAACGAAAACTCCAGCTTGACATCTCTGTTTGAGTCAGTTAGAATCTGTGCACTCTGAAATCGGGTTGTTTTTTCATGAAAACTTCTGTCTGAATTCGGGAGCGGGCCTGTAGCGCAGTTGGGAGCGCGCTTCAATCGCACTGAAGAGGCCGAGGGTTCGAATCCCTCCAGGTCCATCA
>ERZ1645187.4743-NODE-4743-length-10838-cov-9.054530_pt1 | contig 10838 bp, 10 predicted proteins | sample MGYA00575352_ERZ1645187 | MGnify/ENA primary metagenome ERZ1645187 (study PRJEB40837, sample SAMN11349314) | freshwater sediment metagenome | isolation source: river sediment | host: Sediment | place: India: Wazaribad , New Delhi | collected 2017-02-21 ...
GGCGGCACCTGCGTGGCGCGGGCGGGCGGCGGCGGTGCCACGACGGCCGGCGGGGCCGGTGGCGCCACCTGCGGCGCAAACGGGAACGGCGGCACGTTCAGCACGCCGCTGCCGCTGGCCGCGCGCGTGGCGGCCGCCAGTTCGCGTGCCCATTGCAGGCCGGGCTGGCCGCCGGCCAGGAAGTCGGTGTTGTTGCGCGTGGTCGGCTCAATCAGCGACGGGTCGATCAGCGCGTGTGTCTCGATGGCGCGACCCCCGTCGGCCGGCACGCGGTAGCCCACCCAGGCACGTGGCTGCGAGGTCCAGCCGCGGCCGTCCAGCCAGTGGTAGAGCACCGAATGCTGCTGTTGCAGCCAGCGGTCGAAGTCGGCGTCGCGGCGCAGGCGCAGGCAGCCGTCGGCGGTGGTGCCGGTGTCGACCACGTGCAGGCTGGTCGGCAGCGGGCACGGCGCGCCGCCGGCGGGCGCGGTCTGCGTCAGCACGATGGCGAGCCAGCGGCTGTCCTCGCGGCGCAGGCCGGCCACGCGCGTGGGTGCGGCCGGACCGCTGACGGGCACGGTCGCATCGCCGGCCATCCAGGGCGCCAGCACATGGCCGAGGTCGAACCAGGTGCCGACGCTGGTGGGCGGCACCTGGATCAGCGGCGCGGCGGCGCTGCCGGCCACGGCCGCCGGGCTGCCGCGGTCGGGCCACTTGGCCGACCATGTGCCCGGCGAGGCACAGCCAGCCAGCAGGGCGGCGCCGGCCAGGGTGGCCAGCGCCAGCGCGCCGCGGGTGAATGTCGGGGTGTGAACGGTCATGAGGTACAGCCTGTTCTCTTACTTGCGCGTCACCGCGCCTTCGTGCGCCATCAGGCAGGCGGCGACGATGTCGTCCTCCATGTCGATGCGGAAGCTGGCCGGCGGCTCGCCCTTGGCGGCGGGCGGCAGCAACAGCTTGAGGAAGTCGAGCACGTTGCGCGCGTACAGCGCCGAGGCGTCGGCGCCCACCAGGGTCGCCAGGTTGGTCTCGCCCACGATGGTCACACCGTGCTTCTGCACCGTCCTGTCGGCCTCGGTCAGCGGGCAGTTGCCGCCCACGCTGCCGTCGGGGTTGGGCGCGCCCTTGCCGGCGGCCATGTCGATGATGACGGAGCCGGGCTTCATGCTCTTCACCATGTCCTCGGTGATCAGCACCGGCGCGGCGCGGCCGGGGATCAGCGCGGTGGAAATCACCACGTCGGCCTGCGCCACGCGCTTGGCCACCTCGACCTTCTGGCGGTCCAGCCAGCTTTGCGGCATGGGGCGGGCGTAGCCGCCCACGCCTTCGGCGGCTTCCTTTTCCTCGGCCGTCTCGTAGGGCACGTCGATGAACTTGCCGCCCAGCGATTCGACCTGCTCCTTCACGCTCGGGCGCACGTCGCTGGCCTCGATCACCGCGCCCAGGCGCTTGGCGGTGGCGATCGCCTGCAGCCCGGCCACGCCGACGCCCAGGATGACCACGCGCGCCGCCTTCACGGTGCCGGCGGCGGTCATCAGCATGGGGAAGAACTTCTGGTACTTGTCGGCCGCCATGATCACGGCCTTGTAGCCGGCGATGTTGGCCTGGCTTGAAAGCACGTCCATGCTCTGCGCGCGCGTGGTGCGCGGCGCGGCTTCGAGCGCGAAGGCGGTCAGGTTGGCCGCGGCCAGGCGTTGCAGGCCCTCGGCGTTGAACGGCTCCAGCATGCCCACCAGCACCGTGCCCGGCTTCATGGCGGCGATTTCGGCGGGCGAGGGGTTGCGCACCTTCAGCACCATCTCGGCGCCGAAGGCGCCCGCGGCATCGGTGATTTCGGCGCCGGCGGCCTGATAGGCCTCGTCCGTCGCGCTGGCGCGCAGGCCGGCGCCGGACTGCACACGCACCGTGTGGCCCTGGCCGACCAGCTTCTTGGCCGTTTCCGGGGTCACGGCAACGCGGGTCTCGCCAGCCGCCGTTTCGGCAGGTACGCCAATCAGCATGAAACGTCTCCTCGTGGGGGGCAGCGGGCCGGCCATGCCTGGCACGCTGTACTGGGTTTGTATAAGTGAGAGCTTATCAAAGCAAACTCCCTCGAACCGATTGTGCTTTATTTTGGTGCCGCCCCAGCGCCTTGCGCGACACCCCGGGCGGGCCGCAAGCGGCGCGCCGGCTGGCGGGCCACATAATCGCCCGCCATGAATTCGAGCCGATGGAAACCCAGCGTCACCGTGGCCGCGGTGATCGCGCACGAGGGCCGCTACCTGCTGGTCGAGGAACAGACCCGCGACGGCCTGCGCCTGAACACGCCCGCCGGGCACCTGGAGCCCGGCGAGTCGCCGCAGGACGGCGCCGTGCGCGAGGCGCTGGAGGAAACCGGCCGCGTGTTCACGCCCGAGGCCTTGCTGGGCGTGTACATGGCCGCCTCGCACGACGCGCGCGGCGAGCCGACGACCTGGCTGCGCTTTGCCTACTGCGGCCGCGCCGGCGAGGCCGACCCGGCGCGCCCGCTGGACGACGGCATCGTGCGCACGCTGTGGCTGACCCCGGCCGAGATCGAGGCCAGCCAGGCGCGCCACCGCAGCCCGCTGGTGTGGCGCTGCGTGCAGGACCATCTGGCCGGCCGGCGCTTTGCGCTGGACGCGGTGCACATGGACCCGTCGGCCGGCGCACCGGGCTGAAGGACGGCGGGTTCTGCCAGAGGGCAGTGCATTGATGTGGGGGTATACGGTTTTAGCGCCCGAATATCAAGCGCTGTGGGATGGGTGTATGGGGAGTATGTGGCGCAGCAGAGCGCATCTTGCCTTGTGGGAGCGGGCAAGCCCGCTCCCGCAGGATCGCCGCCGGGCAGCTGCTGAACCGCGCCAACGGCCCGGCTGCAGCGCGCTGTCTACACTGGCTGCGCCCGCCACCCTGGCATTCACCTCGCCTCGCATGGATCCGATCCTCAACTTCGCCCTGCTCGCCGCCGCGGCCTTCGCGGCCGGCGTGCTGAACGCCATCGCCGGCGGCGGCACCTTTCTCACCTTTCCGGCGCTGGTGTGGGCGGGCGTGCCGCCGATTGCCGCCAACGCCACCAGCGCGCTGGCCGTGTGCCCCGGCTACCTGGGCAGCGCGCTGGGCTTCCGGGCCGAGCTGGCGGCGCTGCCGCGCGCGCTGCTGGTGCGCGAGGTGGTGCTGAGCGCCCTCGGCGGCGTGGCCGGGGCGCTGCTGCTGCTGGTCACGCCCGCCAGGGTGTTCGCCGGCGTGGTGCCCTGGCTGCTGCTGTTCGCCACCGCGCTGTTCGCGCTCGGCCCGCGGCTGGCGCGCTGGGCGGGTGGCGGGCACGGCGGCGGCCTGGCCGGCTGGCGCAGCGTGGGCTTGCTGGCCGTGGCGGTGTACGGCGGCTACTTCAACGGTGGCCTGGGCATCCTGCTGATGGCGCTGTACCTGCTGGTGGGCGAGCAGCGGCTGAACACCGTCAACGCGCTGAAGAACCTCAACTCCTTCGTGCTCTCGGTGGTCTCCGTCATCGCCTTCGCCATCGGCGGCGCCATTGTCTGGAAGCCCGCGCTGCTGATGGCCGTGTTCGCCACGCTGGGCGGCTTTGCCGGCGCCGGCCTGGCCAAGCGCCTGCCGGTGCGCGTGGTGCGCGCCATCGTCATCGTGACTGGGCTGGTGATGAGCGCGCTGTTTTTTGCGCGCAGCGGCTGAGGCGGCGGCGCCTCAGCGCCTGAAGCGGCCGTCGCTGCCGATGATCGACAGTTCGACGAAGTTCAGGCCGGTGCGGTCGCCCGGCCCGAAGCCCAGTTCCAGCCCGCCCAGGTCGTAGTGGCTCATGTTGCCCAGCGCCGCCACGATGCGCTCGCGCGTGGGCTTTGGGCCGGCGCGGCGCAGCGCCTCCACCAGCACCTTGGCACCGGCAAAGCCTTCCATCATCTGCGGCGACAGGGCCACGTCGCCCTTGGCCTTGACCAGCGCGTCGGCCTCGCGGTTGATGCCGTAACCCATGGCGCGCACGTTGGGAAACACCTGCGTCACGATCACCCCGTGCGCCGCGTCGCCCAGCTGCTTGATGAAACCGCCCGAGGCATTGTTCGACACCGTGACCACCTGCGCCGCCGAGCCCGCCGCCCGCAGCGCTTTCACGCCGCCGCTCACCGCCACGCTGGAGCCGATCCAGATCACCGCCTGCGCCTTGGCGGCCACCAGTTCCGGCACGATGGCGGCGTAATCGGGCTTGGCGCGGTCGGCCTTGATCACGGTGACGGGCTGGAACTTCAACCGGTCGAAGCCCTTCATGGCACCGGCCAGACAGTCTTCGCCGAACGAGTCGTCCACGTGCACCACGGCAATGCGCTGCAGCGTCAGCGTGTGCAGGTGCTCGACGGCCTTTTCCGTCTCGGCCTGGTAGCTGGAGCGCACGTTGAACACCAGCGGGTTGACCGGCTGGTGCAGCACCATGGCGCCGGTGGAGGGCGCGATGAGGGCGATCTGGTGCTTGGCCAGGTGCGGCAGGATGGCCTGGGTGTGCGGCGTGGCGCGGCTCATGAACAGCGCCGCCACCTTGTGCTCCTCGATCAGCTGGCGCGCGTTCTCGCCCGCCAGCTTGGGTTCGAACTTGTCGTCCAGCGTGATCAGCCTGATCTGTTCGCCATGCACGCCGCCGCGGGCGTTCACGTGGTCCAGGTACAGGCGCACGCCCACCAGCGTCTCACCCACGCTGGCGGCCACCGGGCCGGTGACGGCGGTGGTCTGGCCGATCAGGATCTGGGCCTGCGCGGCCACCCCGCCCACGGCCAACAGCAGCGCGGCCGCTGCGCGGCGCCAGGCGGGCCGCACCGTGAAGGAACGCGGTCGAAAAGCGGCAGCGTAGGGCAGGGTGTTCATCGGCTTCATCCGGGGGCGTGCAAGGTGGACGGGGGCAGGCTGCACCCCCTTGAATGAGGGGTGATTGTTAAAAAATGTGCACTTTCTATCTATGGGTAAATACCCCCAGGCCGTTGCCACCGGCCGTGTGGGCTTGGACGGCGCGCGCGCAGGGCCGCGGTGGCCACACTCGATAATCCCCGCACCATGCATGCCAAACACCGCGTCGTCGTCGGCCTGTCCGGCGGTGTCGATTCCGCCGTCACCGCTTACCTGCTCAAGCAAGCCGGTCACGAGGTGGTGGGCATCTTCATGAAGAACTGGGAAGACGACGACGACAGCGAATACTGTTCGTCCAACGTCGATTTCGTCGATGCCGCTGCTGTGGCCGACGTGATCGGCATCGAGATCGAGCACGTCAACTTCGCGGCCGACTACAAGGACCGCGTGTTCGCCGAGTTCCTGCGTGAGTATTCAGCCGGCCGCACGCCGAACCCCGACGTGCTGTGCAACGCCGAGATCAAGTTCAAGGCCTTCCTCGACCACGCCATGCGGCTGGGCGCCGAGAAGATCGCGACGGGTCATTACGCAAGAGTGCGGTTCAACGAGGCGCTGCAGCGGCACGAGCTGCTCAAGGGTCTGGACCCGGCCAAGGACCAGAGCTACTTCCTGCACCGCCTGACGCAGGCGCAGCTCGGCAAGACGCTGTTCCCCGTGGGCGAACTGCACAAGACCGAGGTGCGCCGCATCGCCGCCGAGATCGGCCTGCCCAACGCGAAGAAGAAGGATTCGACGGGCATCTGCTTCATCGGCGAGCGGCCGTTCCGCGAGTTCCTCAACCGCTATCTGCAGACGAAACCCGGCCCGATCAAGGACGAGCGCGGGCGCAAGATCGGCGAGCACGTGGGGCTGAGCTTCTACACGCTCGGCCAGCGGCAGGGCTTGGGCATCGGCGGCGTGAAGGAGAAAGGTGCGCAAAGGGGCGGAGGCGACCACGCGCCGTGGTTCGTGGCGCGCAAGGACATGGCGACCAACACGCTCTACGCCGTGCAGGGCCACGACCACCCGTGGCTGCTGTCGCACGAGCTGGTGTTCGACGACGCGGCGTGGACAGCCGGCGAAGCCCCGGCGCCCGGCGCCTATGCGGCCAAGACGCGCTACCGGCAGCAGGATGCGGCCTGCACCCTGGCCGCCGGCGATGCGCCGGGCACGTTCCGCCTGCATTTCCCTGAGGCTCAATGGGCTGTCACGCCCGGCCAGAGCGCCGTGCTGTACGACGGCGAGCGCTGCCTGGGTGGCGGCGTGATCGCGTCGGCGGTCACGCTGGCCTGATACCGCGCGCGCTGCTCCACGCTTTCGGCGGAAAGGCTGAAAACAGGGGGGTATATGGCTGCAGCGCCCGTCACACGGGCGCTGGCGGCCATCAACCAGGGGAGTATATGGTCCGCACGCCTCAGCCCACCATGCCCGTGCCGAACAGCTTGCCGATCAGCGCCGAGGCGCCCATGGCCAGTGCGCCCCAGAACAGCACGCGCGCCGCGCCCTTGCCCATGGGGGCGCCGCCCAGCCTGGCGGCCACCGCGCCCAGCACCGCCAGCAGCACCAGCGTGGCGCCCACCAGCAGCATGGTCAGGCCCGGGCCGTGGTACAGCAGCACCACCAATATCGGCAGCAGCGCACCGACGACGAAGGAGGCCGCCGAGGCCAGCGCCGCCTGCAGCGGCCGCGCGGCGCTGTGCGCGGTGATGCCCAGCTCGTCGCGCAGGTGCGCGTCCAGCGCGTCCTTCTCGGTCAGCTGGCGCGCCACCTGGTCGGCCAGCTCGGGCGACAGGCCGCGCTGCACGTAAATCTGCTTGAGTTCGTTCAGCTCCCACTCGGGGCGCTCGGCCAGTTCACGCGCTTCGGTGGCGCGGTCGGCCTGCTCCACGTCGGCCTGCGAGCTGACCGACACGTACTCGCCCGCCGCCATCGAGAAGGCACCGGCCGTCAAGCCCGCGGCGGCGGTCAGCAGCAGCGTCTTCAGCTCGGTGCCCGCCGCCGCCATGCCGACGACGAGACCGGCGGTCGAGATCAGCCCGTCGTTGGCACCCAGCACGGCGGCGCGCAGCCAGCTGGCGTGCTGCAGCTTGTGGGTTTCGGCGTGGGTGGCGCGGCGTGGCATGGCGGGGTTCGGGCTGATGACAGCAGCGATGGTAGGCGCCGCGGGATGAAGGCTGGCTTAATGCCCGATCAATCCTTCATTGATAGCTGCTTGCGCTTGATGGGCGGGCGCTGAGGGCCAATTCGACCCTCAGAACGTCAAGGCGTGGCCAACCAGTACGCCAGCACGATGAGCAGCGTGATGAAGCTCAACCCTCCGATCAGCGCCCAACGCCAGGCGGCCGGCGCGTGGCGCAGTTCCATGAACTCCAGGATCACGCCCACGCCCTTCAGCCAGGCCAGCCCGAACACCAGCGCCACGATGGACAGCCGCGGCACGGCCAGCGCACCGGTGTGGCCCAGCCACCAGGTGAAGGCGGTGGCGGCCAGCAGCAGCAGCCAGATGAGGTCGAGCAGCTTGGGTTTCATCTCATCACATACACCAGCGGAAACAGCACCAGCCACAGCAGATCGACCAGGTGCCAGAAGGCGGCGGCGGTCTCCAGCGCGTGGCCGTTCAGCGCGTCGCGGCGCTGGCGCAGCAGCCCCACGGCCACCAGGCCCAGCGCCAGCAGGCCGGCCAGCACGTGCAGCAGGTGAAAGCCGGTGAGGATGAAATAGAAGTCGAAGAACAGGTTGTCCTGCCCCAGGCCGATGCCCTGGTCGAACTTGTCGCCGTATTCCTTCAGCTTCAGCCCCACGAAGCCCGCGCCGCCGGCCATGCCCGCGGCCAGCCAGCCCAGCGCGGTGCCGCGCGTGCCGCCGCGCACCGCCAGCACGGCGCGCGCCACGCACCAGCTGGCCGTCAGCAGCAGCGCGGTGTTGATGGCGCCGGCGCTCAGGTCCAGCTGCTGCTGCGCGGCGTTGAACAGCTCCAGGTGCCGCACCCGCGTGAACGCGAAGGCGCCGAACAGCACGCAGAAGGTGGCGCCCTCCAGCAGGATGACGTACCAGATGAACACGTCACCCGGCAGGCGTGGGGCAGGGCGGGCGGCGGCGTGCATGGGGCGATCAGGCGGCGGCGGGTGGCTGACGATGAAGCAGGCGATAGCCATGTGGCGGGTTTTATCGGTTCATAAAAAAGAGCTGCTGGCACCCGCTGTTCGGGCGCAAGCGGCGCTTTTCATGGTCAAGAAAATCTGACAAGTCCCCCCCTTCCAGCCGCCGGCGGCGCTGCGGCCCGCTCATTGCGGCCCCGGCGCCGTGGGGCTGCCCGGCACGGCGACGATGGCCACTGGCTCGGGCTGCAGCAGGCTGCCTTCGCGCCAGCCCTTCCAGGTGGCGATGGTCAGCACCACGCCCACCAGCGAGGCCAGTGCCAGCGCGATCATGGCCGGCGCCTGCGCGCCCGGGTGCTGCACCGCCAGCCGCAGGCTCAGCGACGCGAACGCCGCCAGCGGAAAGCCCATCGACCAGAAGGCGATCGAGAACGGCTGCGCCAGCATGCGGCGGCCGATCTGCGCGCTCCACAGCAAGAAGAACAGCGCAATGCCCCAGCACATCCAGCCCAGCACGACGGGGCCGCCCAGCTGCAGCGCCGCGGTGCCGATGACCGCCGGCGGCGCGATGCTGATGAAGGTGGTGGGCAGCAGGCGCTCGGGCCACATGCCGTGCGTGGCGATGCGCGCGAACAGCAGCGCCAGCAGCACCGGCCACAGCAGCACGCCGATGCCGAACTGCGCCGCCGCCCAGGCGCCCGCGCCCAGGCTCGTGCCGGCCAGCGGCGCCAGCACGTTGCCCACCACCGGCACGATCAGCACCGGCGTCAGCGCCGGCCAGCTGAAGGCCTGGGTCTTGTCGGCGCTCAGCCAGCGCGCCAGCACCCACAGCGTGACGCCGAACTGCGCCAGCGAGCCCAGCCACCACAGCCCCACCACCCACCATTCGGCGCCGAACAGCGAGGCCGCCACCGTGGCCACCAGGATCAGCGACACCGGCAGCGTGGCGATGAAGCCGTGGCGCACCGGGTGCTTCATGTCGCCCGCCACCGCCTCGGGGTAGTGCTGCCAGCGCATCCACGACAGCACCAGCAGGCCCAGCAGCGCCAGCGCCGCCGCGGCGCCCAGCACCAGCGCGCCGGCGCCGGCCATGTCGCCCAGGATCGGCGTGGCCCGCCCCCAGGCCAGCGACAGCCCCGCCAGCGTCATGACGACGGCAAACCAGTTGAAGGCGAGGTACTTCAGGGCATCGGGGCGTTGCGGCATGGGGTGATGATGCCACGATGGACGCTATTTTTTCAATAGCTTCAGGCGCCGTGTGGTCAAGCGCTGCGGCGGCATTTCATTCAATGCCTTGGGTAAGCCGGCGGCGCCCGGCATAAGCAAACAAGAAAAGAATCGTTCCCGCGCGCGGCGTCCGCCGGCAGCATCGCGGCCTTCTCAACACGATTGGTCTGCAGGAGTTTCGCCATGTCCCTTCGCCGCCGCACCGCCCTGCGCGCGCTGGCCGCCGCCACCCTGGCCGCCACCGGCGCGCCGGCGTTCGCGCAGCCCGCGCCCGTGACGCTGCTCAACGTCAGCTACGACCCCACGCGCGAGTTCTACGTCGCCTTCAACCAGGCCTTTGCCGCGCACTGGAAGGGCAAGACCGGCCAGGTCGTCACCATCCAGCAGTCGCATGGCGGCTCGGGCAAGCAGGCGCGCGCGATCATCGACGGACTGGCCGCCGACGTGGCCACGCTGGCGCTGGCCGGCGACACCGACGCGCTGCACGCGCACGGCGGCTGGATCCCGAAAGACTGGCAGAAGCGCCTGCCGCACAACAGCGCGCCCTACACCTCCACCATCGTGCTGGTGGTGCGCCAGGGCAACCCCAGGGGCATCAAGGACTGGGAAGACCTGGCCAAGCCCGGCGTGAAGGTCATCACCCCCAACCCCAAGACCAGCGGCGGCGCGCGCTGGAACTACCTGGCGGCGTGGGAATACGCCCGGCGCAAGCTGGGCGGCGACGCCAAGGCCAAGGACTTCGTCGCCCGGCTGTACGCCAACGTGCCCGTGCTCGACACCGGCGCGCGCGGCTCGTCCGTCAGCTTTGCCCAGCGCGGCCAGGGCGACGTGCTGATCGCCTGGGAGAACGAGGCGCACCTGCTGAACAAGGAGTTCGGCGGCCGCTTCGAGATCGTCTACCCCAGCCTGTCGATCCTGGCCGAGCCGGCGGTGACCGTGGTCGACCGCAACGTCGACCGGCGCGGCACCCGCGCCGTGGCGCAGGCGTACCTGGACTACCTGTACAGCGACGAGGGCCAGGACTTGGCCGGCCAGCACTTCTACCGGCCCACCTCCGACAAGGCCGCGGCCCGGTATGCGAAGCAGTTCCCCAGGCTTCAGCTCTTCAGCATCGACCAGGCCTTCGGCGGCTGGGCGCAGGCCAGCCAGGCGCACTTTGCCGACGGCGGGCACTTCGACCAGATCTACACCGCCCGTTGAACGTGGCGCGGCGCGCCGCGGCAGCCCACTACACTGGCGGGCACTGTCGCCTCACGCCCGCCGCCCATGGTTCCTCACCTCGTCACTGCCCTGTCCGGCCCCATCAACGAGCTGGAGCAGCGCATCCTCGACGCCACGCCGGTGATCGAGCGCTGGTTCCGGCTGGAATGGATGGAGCACACGCCGCCGCTGTACTGCGCGGTGGACATCCGCAATGCCGGCTTCAAGCTGGCGCCGGTGGACACCAACCTGTACCCCGACGGCTGGCACAACCTGTCGGCCGACGTGCTGCCACTGGCGGTGCAGGCGGCGCAGGCGGCCATCGAGAAGATCTGCCCCGAGGCGCGCAACCTGATGATCGTGCCCGAGAACGGCAAGCCCGGCAGCTTCTACCTGGCCAGCCTGGCGCGGCTGCAGGAGATCTTCCGCATGGCGGGGCTGAACGTGCGC
>ERZ1645187.4744-NODE-4744-length-10834-cov-18.882364_pt1 | contig 10834 bp, 4 predicted proteins | sample MGYA00575352_ERZ1645187 | MGnify/ENA primary metagenome ERZ1645187 (study PRJEB40837, sample SAMN11349314) | freshwater sediment metagenome | isolation source: river sediment | host: Sediment | place: India: Wazaribad , New Delhi | collected 2017-02-21 ...
ACCGATGCGGTCGGTGTGGCCAACGGCCAGGATCACTTCCAGCTTGATGGCCTGGGCCTTGGAGACCAGCTCGTCGAGCTTGGCCTTGCCTTCCGGACGCAGGACAGCCTTGTTGAAGTCGAACAGGGCGTCAGCAGCGACGGTGATCTTCTCGCCAGCCGGCTTCGGGGCCGGGGCAGCAGCGCCAGAGGCAGCCGGAGCAGCGGCCTTGGCCGGCTCGCAGGTTTCCTTCGGCAGCAGGTCCTTGTCGCACTCGCAACCGGCCTTGTCGGCAGCGGCAGCGGCCGGGGTCCAGTAGCCATCGCGCCAGCACAGACCGAAGCCGCTCTTGGCGACGACGTCACGCTGGTCGATCAGGTAAACGCGCTCTTGCGCAACAGCGGAGAAACCGATACCGGCCAGCAGGGCCAGAACCAGGGTCTTCTTGGCAATATTCATAAGTTGGAGTCCCAAAAAAATGTGCGTGAGGGGTTGTAATTTGAAGCTGCTTCATTCTATTACGAATCGTCACCATTCAACCACTTGTCACACACAGCAAAACACCGTGGCGCGCGTTCATTTCCGCTACCATGTGGCCCCACGGCGACTACGCCGCCGAGAAGAAAACACAACACCATGACAAGAATGCGTACCTTTTTCCGCTGGCTGCTCGGCAAGCCGGCCACTACCGGTGACCCGCTGGCCCAGGCGCTGGAGCGCTTCGCCGATCCGGATGCCGACACCCTGGAACTGATCCGCCATCTGGTCGCCCAGTTGCGACCGCGGGGCCGGGGCGACGAGGAAGTTGCCGAGCGCTACCGGGCCATGCTCGACCGCCTGGTGGCCGACCCTGCCCTGCGCACCGCCTTCTGCAGCCATGTCGTGCATTTCATCGCCACCCGCCGCCTGGTCACCTTTTTCACCGACAGCGGCATCCTGCCCGGCACCGGCTTCTTTTCCGAATGGGGCCGCATTCTCGGCAACCGCCTGCTGCCCGAGGTGCCCGACGAGCGCCGGCTGAAGGACTGCCTGCACGTCGTTTTCCACCGCGCCGACGACTGGCGCTGGCTGCAGGAGATTCCGACCGAGCTGTCGCAACGCTTCTGGGAGCTGGTGGCGCCGGACAAGGAATTGCGCAACATCGACTGGCGCAGCATCCAGGAGCAGATGCTCGACGCCGTGCTGCTCCTTGCCCACCGGGTCAGCGGCCTGGGCGTCGAAAGCGAGCTGATGCGCGCTTCGCCCAACTTCGACGACGACACGCCGCGCTTCGTCGCGCTGTCGGCCGAGGCGCTCGATTTCGTCAATACCTTCCGCGCCGCGCTCGACAACCCCGAGCTCAGCGCCGACGACGGCAGCCAGTTGCTGGTCATTGCCGACCAGTGCCAGGAAACCCTGCAAAAGATTCGCAAGCGGGCGCTGACCGTCGGCACCAGCCTGCACCTCTCCTACCTGCTGACGCGCAGCGAACAGAGCATCGAGCGCCTGCGCGACCTGGTCGCCATCCTCGGTGCCGGGCAGCAGGCCGAAACGCACGGGGCAGCCGTCCGCGCCTGGGGCGAATTCGCCCACGCCGCCTTCATCGCCGAAAACCGCCGCAACAGCCTGCGTTTCTACCTGGCCCAGCTGTCCGGCCTGCTCGCCGCGCGCGTCACCGAAAACGCCGCCCGCTCCGGCGAACACTACATCTGCGAATCGAATGCCGACTACCGCCACATGTGGCGTTCGGCCGCCGGTGCCGGCGTGCTGATCGGCGTCATGGCCCTGCTCAAGATCAAGGCTGCCGCGCTGCACGCCCCGCTGTTCGGCGAAGCCTTCATCTTCAGCATGATTTACGGCCTCGGTTTCGTCGTCATCTTCCTGCTCGGCATGACCGTCGCCACCAAACAGCCGGCCATGACGGCGCAAACCCTGGCCGGCCTGCTCGGCGACCTGCGCCTGAGCCGCAGCGCCGACCTCGAACGCCTGGTCGACGTGGTCGCTGCCGTCTGCCGCAGCCAGCTCGCCGCCATCGCCGGCAACGTGATGGTCGCCCTGCCGGTTGCCATCGCCGTCGGCTTCGGCCTGGCCTATCTCGACGGCGCACCGCCGATCAGCGTCGACAAGGGGGCGCACCTGCTCGCCGACCTCGACCCGCTGAGCTGGGCCCTGCCGCATGCCGCCATCGCCGGCCTCTTCCTCTTCCTGTCCGGCCTGATCACCGGCTATTTCGACAACCGCGCCGCCTATACCGACATCGGCGCCCGCATCGGCCGCCTGGGCTGGCTGAAGGCCGTATTCGGCCGCGAGCGGGCGAATCGCATCGGCAGCTACATCCAGGACCGCCTGGGCGGCATCATGGGCAACTTCCTGTTCGGCTGCATGCTCGGCTCGACCGGCGTCATCGGCACCATCCTCGGCCTGCCGCTCGACATCCGCCACATCGCCTTCTCGTCGGCCAACCTCGGCTATGCGCTGGTCGGCTTCCAGTTCGACCTGCCGCTCAAGGCCATCGCCTGGGCAGCGCTCGGGGTGGCCGCCATCGGTTTCACCAACCTGGCGGTCAGCTTCCTGCTCGCCCTGCGCACGGCCATGCGCGCCCGCGGCGTGCAGTTCGAGCACGGCGGGCCGTTGTTCAAGGCCCTGTGGCGCCGCCTGCGCCAGCAGCCGCGCAGTTTCTTCCTGCCGCCCCGCCAGGTCAGCGCCGACGCGTAAAATGACGGCGTGTCCGCCCGTCGCCTGCCTCTCGTTCTGCCCGCCCTGCTGCTCGCCGTCGCCCCGGCGCTGACGGCGGGCGAACTGACGCTGCGGGCGCCCGAGGAGATCAGCGAACTGCTCGCCCCCTACCTGCCGGACGAAGCCGGCAATACGCAGCGTCTGCAGGGCACGCTGAGCGAGATCCTGGCCACCGAGGGTTATTTCGCGCCAGGCTTCGAATTCAAGGACAGCGACGGCGGCCTGCAGCTGAGTCTCGACCCCGGCCCGCGCACCCGCATCACCGCCCTCGATCTGCGCATCGACGGCCCGCTCGACGCAGCGTTGCGTGACGAGCTGGGCAAGGAATGGGCCTTGCCGGTCGGCCAGCCCTTCCGCCAGGAGGACTGGAATACCGCCAAGCAGCAGGTGCTGGCCGACCTGCTGGCCAGCGACCATGCCGACGCCCGGCTGCTCGACAGCGAGGCGGCGATCGACGTCGAAACCCACAGTGCCAGCCTGCGCGCCCATTACGACGCCGGACCGCGCTACCGTTTCGGCCCCTTGCGCGTCGAGGGCCTGCAACTCTACAAAGCCGAGCTGGTCGCCCGCTACAACCGCGTCGTGCACTCCGGCCAGCCCTATCGCGAAGAGCGCCTGAATGCACTGCAGACCACGCTGCAGGCCACGCCCTACTTCGCCTCGGCGCAGGCGAGCATCGACCGTACGGCGGCCGAGATCGACGCCGATGGCACGGCCACGGTGCCGGTCGTCGTCCGTATTCGCGAGCGGGCGCCGCAGCGGGTCTCCTTCGGCGCCGGCGCCAGCTCCAACACCGGCGCCCGCGTCGAGTTCAACTACCACCATGCCAACCTGCTCGGCCGGGCCTGGGAGCTGGATACCGGCCTGCGCCTGGAACAGAAGAAGCAGACCGCCTACGCCGACATCTTCCTGCCGCCCGACGAACGCTTCCGGCGCAACAGCATCGGCGTGATGGCCGAGGCCACCGACATCGCCGGCCTGCAGACCGAGCGCTATGCCTTCGGTGCGCAGACCGTGCAGCAGCGCGGCAGCGTCGAGCAACGGCTGTCGCTCAACTGGCAGAACGAACTGCGCGAACCGGATGGCGCCGCGCCGGTAACCAGCCGGGCGCTGGTGCCGAATGCAATGTGGACCTGGCGGCGCGTCGACAACCTGCTCGACCCGCGCCGTGGCACCGTGCTGCAGGCCCAGATCGGCGGCGGCTCGCGGGCCGCGCTGTCCGACCAGAACTTCGTTCGCGTGCACAGCCGCATCCAGCATTACGTCCCGCTCGGCCGGCGCGACACGCTGACCCTGCGCGGCGAGATCGGCTACACGCTGGCCGACTCCCGCCAGCGCATCCCCCAGGATTACCTGTTCCGCACCGGCGGCGCCGGTACGGTGCGCGGCTACGCCTACCAGAGCCTGGGCATCAAGGAAGGCAGGGCGACGGTGGGGGGCCGCTACCTGGCCATCGCCAGCGCCGAGGTGACGCACTGGCTGGACGAGGACTGGGGCATTGCCGCCTTCGTCGATGCCGGCGATGCCGTCGATTCGCTGCAGGATGTCCGCCTCGCCCTCGGCTACGGCCTCGGCGCCCGCTGGCGCAGCCCGGCCGGGCCGATCGGGGTCGACCTCGCCTACGGCGAACGGACGCGCGGCTTCCAGCTGCATTTCTCGCTGGCCATTCCGTTCTGACATGCGCCGTCTCGCCTACCTTGCCCTGATCGTCATCAGCACCGTGGCCGGCCTTGCCGGCTGGCTGGCCGGCAGCGAGCACGGCCTGCAGACAGCCGTCCGCCTGGCCGGCACGGCCACCGGCGGCCAGCTGCACATCGAACAGGCCAGCGGCCGCCTGCTCGGCCCGCTCGACATCGCCACCCTGCGCTGGCAGGGGGCCGGTCAACAAATCGCCGCCACGGGCATCCACCTCGACTGGTCACCCGCCGACCTGCTGCATGGCCGGCTGCAGCTGGCTGCCCTGGACATCGCGACCCTGCGCATCGACCAGCCGCCGAGCGACGTACCGGCTGCCCTGCCAGCCGACCTGCAACTGCCGCTGGCCGTGACGATCGAACGCCTCAGCCTGGGGCAAGCGGACTACAACGGCCAGCCACTGCTCCAGCAACTGCGCGGCCGCCTGGCCAGCGATGGCCGCCAGCACCGCCTCGACGACCTGCAGCTGCAGGCAGGCGACGTCTCGCTCGCCGGGCAAGCCAGCCTCGACGGCCAGGCGCCCTTTCCGCTCGCCGCCTCGCTCGACCTGCACGGGCAGCTCGAACAGCGGCCGCTCGCCGTGACGGCGACGGCCAAAGGTCGGCTCGACCGCATCGACCTGGGCATCGTCGCCACCCAGGGCATAGCCGGCCATGCCGAGGCCGTGCTGACCCCCTTCGCAGCCGCCCCTTTCGCCAGCGCCCGCCTGCAGCTCGAGCGCATCGACCCGGCCAGCTGGCGGGCCGGCGCACCGCAGGCCCAACTCAGCCTGGTTGCCGACATCGCACCGGAAGCGGACGGGATCATCGGCAGCTTCGGCCTGACCAATCACCAGCCCGGCCCGCTCGACCGCCAGCGCCTGCCGCTCGCCACCCTGGCCGGCACGCTGAGCTGGCAGGGCGCCCAGGCCACGCTGCACACCCTGTACGCCACCCTGCCCGGCGGCGGCGAACTGGCCGGCGACGGCAGCTGGGGCAACGACCAGCTCAGGCTCGACCTGCAGGCCAGCCGCCTCGACGCCCGGCAACTGCTGTCCTCCCTGCACGCCACCCGCCTGGCCGGCCCCCTGTCGGCGACACTGGCCGGCGACCGGCAGGATGTCCGCATCGACCTGCGCGACGCCACCTTCAGCCTGCTCGCCGAAGCCAGCCTGGCCGGCCAGCGCCTGCGCCTGCCCAGGCTGCAACTGGCTGCCGGCACAGCCCGCCTGCTGGCGCAGGGCGAACTCGATCTCAACGGGCCGCGCCCATTCACGGCCGAAGGCGAACTGCAGCACTTCGACCCGAGCCGCTTCGGCCGCCTGCCGCCGGCGCACATCAATGCCCGCCTCAAGGCCAGCGGCCACCTGGCACCGCAGCCGGTGGTCGATGCCAGCTTCGCGCTGCACGACAGCCGCGTCTCCGGCCAGGCGGTAAGCGGCCAGGGGCAACTCGCCATCGCCTGGCCGCGCATCCCCAGGGCCGACATCGAACTGGCCGCCGGCAATAACCGCCTGACCGCGCACGGCGCCTACGGGCAGGCCGGCGATCTGCTCAAGTTCGATCTCGACGCCCCGCAACTGGCCCCCTTCGGCCTCGACGGCGGGGTGCAAGGGCACTGGGAGCTGGGCGGCACGCCACAGGCCCCGCGCCTGGCCGGCACGCTGCAGGCAGCCAGGCTCGGCTGGCCCGGCCACGGCCGGCTGCAAGGCCTGGCCCTGAGCGCAGCCCTCGGCAGCGAGCCGGGCGCCCCGCTGCACCTCGACCTGCGCATCGCCCAACTCGACTCCGCCGAGCAGGCCGGGCTGCTGCGCGCCTTGCGCCTCCAGGGCGAGGGAAGCAAGCAGGCGCACCGCCTGACGGCCAGCGCCGACATAGCCGGCCAGCACCATCTGGCCTGGCGTGCCGAGGGCGGCTGGGATGCTGCCCGGGCAACGTGGAGCGGCCGGCTGGCCGACGCCGGCCTGAGCAGCCCCGACACCGCGCGCAACATCCAGTTGCTCGCCCCGGCCCCCATCACGCTGGCGGCCAGCGCCTGGCAAATCGGCCCGTTGCGCCTGGCCGGCAACCCGCTGGACTGGCAGGCCACGCTGCACGCCCGGGCCGACGACCGGCAACTGAGCGCCACGCTGGCGGCGCGCGGCAGCCGCATCGGCCAGGTCGACGGCCAGCTCGCGGCCGCCATGCAGGGCGCCTGGTCGCTGGCCCGCGACACCCCCTGGCAAGGCGGCGTGCAGGCCGCCATCAGCGATCTCGGCTGGCTGGCGGAACTTCTGGGCGAAGGCTGGCAGAGCGCCGGCCGGCTGAACGGCGAGCTGCAACTGGCCGGCACGCCCAACCGCCCCGTGCACAGCGGCCGCCTGCGCGGCACGGAGCTGGCCCTGCGCCTGCCGGCCCAAGGCCTGAACCTGGCTGCCGGCGAACTGGACATCGACCTGCGCGACAACCGCCTGCGCATCGGGCGCCTCGGTTTCGACAGCCTGCTGCAGCCCCTGCCCCGGCCCTTGCGCGTCGATACACGCAACGACCTGAGCGGACTGGGCAAGACCCCTGGCCGACTGGAAGTAACCGGCGAGATGCAGCTCGCCACCGGCGCTGGCCAGGAAAACGCCTGGCTCGATGTGCGTCTCGACCGGCTGGGCGCCTTCCAGTTGCCCGATCAGTGGGTCGCCGTTTCCGGCACCGGCCGCCTCAGCTGGCAAGCCGGCACCCTCGGCGCCCAGGCCAGGCTGGCGGTCGATGCCGGCTACTGGCAGCTGGCCCGGGGCGGTACCCCGCGCCTGTCCGACGATGTGGTGGTCAAACGGCCGGGCATGGCCCAGCCGGCGGCCACGCTGCGCCCGAAACTCGATCTCGACATCAGCACCGACCTCGGCAGCAATTTCCTGTTCAGCGGCTTCGGCCTGAGCAGCCGCCTGGCCGGCGAAGTGCGCATTACCGCCCAGGGCCGCGACCTGCCGCGCGCCAGCGGCACCATCCGCACGCGCAGCGGGCGCTTCGACGCCTACGGCCAGAAGCTCGATATCGAGCGCGGCGTGCTCACCTTCAACGGCCTGCTCGACAACCCGGGGCTCGACGTGCGCGCCGTGCGCAAGGGCCTCGCCGTCGAACCCGGTGTCCGCATCAGCGGTACGGCGCAGAAGCCGGTGATCAAGCTGGTCTCCGACCCCGAACTGCCCGATGCCGAAAAACTGGCCTGGCTGGTCCTCGGCCACGGCCCGGAACAGATGGGGGCCGGCGATGCGACGACCCTGCTCTCGGCGGCCAGCGGCCTGCTCGGCAACGACTCGGGCAATGTCATCCAGCAGGTCAAGAAAACCTTCGGCTTCGACGAACTCGGGGTCCGCCAGGGCCGCCTCGGCGACAGCGGCGGCCGCCAGCAGGTCAGCCGGGTGGCGGGCGGCAGCGTGGACACCACGGGCAGCACCGGCCAGCAGATTTTCACGGTCGGCAAGCGCCTGTCGTCGAACGCCCTGCTCTCCTACGAGCAGACGCTGGGCCGGGCGGAAGGCATCGTCAAGCTGACGGTGAACCTGACCCGGCAGATCGCCGTGATCGGCCGGGCAGGCAGCGACAATGCGCTGGACATCTTCTACACGCTGACTTTCGGCCGCCCGGGAACGCCCGCCGAGCGCAGCCAGCCAACTCCCTAGGCGGCGTCGCCCAGCCAGCGTTGGAGCACGGCCGACAGTTGTTCGCGGTCGATCGGCTTGGCCAGGAAGTCATCCATCCCGGCCTCACTGCACCGCGCCTGCTCGGTGGCATAGGCGCCGGCAGTCAGGGCGACGATAGGCAGGTGCGGCCCGTCCGCCCCGCCTTCTTCCTGCTCCCAGGCACGGATGCGCCGGGTGGCTTCGAGACCGTCCATGACCGGCATCTGGATATCCATCAGGACCAGGTCGTAGGCTTCGCCCGACATCACCGCGCTCACCGCCTCGCTGCCGTTGTCGGCAGTATCGGCTGCAATGGCCAGCTTGTTCAGCAGGGCCTGGGCGACCTTGCGGTTCACGGCATTGTCATCGACCACGAGCACCCGGCCGCTCAACGCCCGGCGGGGCGCGCCCAGCCTCGCCGGCCGCTCGGACTGGCGGCTGTCGCTGCCGGCGACCAGCGTCTCGGCGCGAACGCGGAACCAGAAGGTGGCCCCCTCGCCGAGGCGGCTGTCGACGCCGACCGTCCCACCCATCAGCTCGGCCAGCCGGCGGACGATGGAGAGCCCCAGCCCGGAGCCGCCGTACAGGCGCGTCGTTGACGTATCGGCCTGGGAGAAGGGCTGGAACAGCAAGGCATGCTTCTCCGGGGCGATGCCGATACCGCTGTCGCGCACCGAGAATTCGAGCAGGGCCGCCCCATCCTCGCCGACCACCGTCCGCGCCTCGACCCGGACAAAGCCGCTGGCCGTGAATTTGACGGCATTGCTGACCAGGTTGGTCAGCATCTGGCGGATGCGGATGGGGTCGGCGCGATAGCGTTGCCCGGCCTCGCCACACCATGCGCCCTGCAGGTCCAGCCCCTTCTCGCGGGCGCTGCCGGCGAACAGGGCGACGGTTTCCTGGATCAGCTGCTGCGGGTCGAAGGCTGCGGCTGCGAGATCGAACTTGCCGGCTTCGATCTTCGACAGGTCGAGCACATCGTTGAGCAAGGTGAGCAAGGTCTGGCCGGAATTGAGGATGGTCCGCGCGTAATCGAGGCGCTCGTTGTCGGTCAGATTGGGCGACAGCAGCAACTGCGCCATGCCGAGCATGCCATTCATGGGCGTGCGGATCTCGTGCGACATCATGGCCAGGAAGCTGCTCTTCGCGCGGTTGGCGCTCTCGGCCGCCTCCTTGGCCTGGTACAGCTCGGTGATGTCGGTCCGGAAGCCGACAATGAAGCCCTCAGGCGTCTTGCGCTCGCGAATGCGCAGCCAGCGCCCGCTGTCGAGCGGCTGGATGAGATCGGTCTGGCCGCTGCGATGCGCCGCCAGGCGCTCGGCCACCCATTCGTCCACGCGGCCGATGGCGGCCTGGTACTGGCCGCGCCGGGCGCCGGTGCGGATGATTTCCTCGAAGGTCTTGCCGGGCACCAGCAGGTCGGCCGAGGTGCGGTAGTAGTCGCGATACTGTTCGTTGCAATAGGCCAGGCGGTCATCCTGGTCGAAGATCACGAAGGCCTCGCCGATGGTTTCGACGGCCGAACGCAGCATGGCCTGGCTGGCCTGCAACTGTTGCTCGACAGCGGCCCGCGCGGCAAGGGAGCGGTAAAGCATCAGCAGCAGCACGACAATGAGGAGGCTGATGGCCGTGGCGAACAGCAGGACGGTCTGCCGATAGTGTTCGTAGGCAAGCAGCGCCTGGGCGACCGGGCGGCCGACATTGAGGGTCAGGCCGTATTCCGGCAGGCGGTGGAAGCCATAGATGCGTTCGACGCCATCCACCTTGCCGACACGGGTGTAGTCCCCCGACTGCGGCGGATCGGCCTGCATGAAAGGCAGGTCGGCCAGTTTTCTGCCCATCGCCTGCTGACCATCCGGGTGGCGCGCCATGAACTCGCCGCTATCGGCCACCAGCGACACCACGCTGTCCTGGCCGAGGCGGTGATGGAAAGCGGTAAAGACATCCGGGCTGACCGATACCACCAGCACCCCGTTGAAGGCATTGGCGGCGAGGATAGGGCGGGTGAACTGGATCGACCACTTGCCCGACACCTTGCCGAGCAGCGGTTTGCTGATGAACAGGTGATCATCCTTCCCCGCATGCACGCGGAAATGTTCGCGCTCGCCAAGGAACATCCGCTCCTTCGGCGCCCCGAGATTGGAGAAAGCCAGCCAGCCGTCCTTGTCGATGACGGCAATCTGGAAAGCGACGTCGGCCATGTAGCCCTGGCGATGGCGGACGATCTCGCCGAAGCGCTCGGGGTTGCCATCCCAGCGCGTGCGCAGGTCGAGCAGGACCTCGTTCAGCCGCTTGATCAGGGAGCGCGTATTTTCGGCTGCCGCCTGCGCCTGGAATACCGTGCTCAGCCGGGCCTCGCGCAAATCGGCACTCTTCCGGTGATCGAGTTCGTGGGCCACGGTCAGCCAGATGATGGCGAGGCTGGCGGCAAGCAGGAAGGCAAAGATCGCCTTCAATGAGAATCCGCCCGGCTTTGGCAAGGGAGCCTTGTTCACGCAGTTGTCCTGTCTATTATCCTCGGCAAGCTTGTCCCCCAGGACCAGCCCTGTAATGCGCCTAAACGTCGATTATGGCGAAAGTCGTAGCCGGCAGCCAGCCCGACGACTAGGCTTTGGTGCCCCGCCGCCGGATCAGCCCCTGCAAGCGCAGGATCAGGTCATCGACGTAGGTAAAGACCACCGGGATGACCAGCAGGCTGAGGAAGGTCGAGGTGATCAGGCCGCCGATCACGACGATGGCCATCGGTGCCCGGAAGCTGGGGTCGACGCCGATGCCCAGCGCAATCGGCATCATGCCGGCGCCCATCGCCACGGT
>ERZ1645187.4745-NODE-4745-length-10833-cov-6.183058_pt1 | contig 10833 bp, 7 predicted proteins | sample MGYA00575352_ERZ1645187 | MGnify/ENA primary metagenome ERZ1645187 (study PRJEB40837, sample SAMN11349314) | freshwater sediment metagenome | isolation source: river sediment | host: Sediment | place: India: Wazaribad , New Delhi | collected 2017-02-21 ...
ACGGGACCGCCCGACCTGGTACGCTCCCTCGCCGCTGGACCTGTCCCATCTGAAGGGCATGGCCGGAACGGCGCAGGATGCCCGGACGCTTCCCGCCTCGTACGACCTCAGGCCGCTCGGATTCGTGACGCACGTGAAGAACCAGAAACCCCACGGCACGTGCTGGGCGTTCGCGACGATCGGCTCCGTCGAGTCCGTCCTCCTGCGCGGCTCGGGCGCGCACGGCGCGGAGTCGCCGGATTTCTCGGAGATGCATCTCGCCTGGTTCACCTTCACGGGCGGCGATTCGTTCACGACGAAGCCCGTCGATCCGCTCCGCGATCCGGTTCTCGACCAGGACGGCAGCTTCTGGGAGGCCGCCGCGCTGCTCTCCCGCCGGACCGGCCCCGTCGACACGGCCGATTGTCCCTACTCCGACAAGCGCCCGACGGGCCATTGGTCGGACTATCCGACCCGGAAGCACCTGACCGATGTCCATTATCTCCTCGGGACGCCGTTCCGGACCGGAGACGCGGATGTCAAGAGCGCCCTCATGGAATACGGCGGGCTCGCGTTCTCGTTCTATTACGCGGACGCCTATTACGCCCCCGAGACTCGCGCGTATCACTTCAACGGCGATCACGCGCCGAACCACGGCGTGCTCCTCGTCGGATGGGACGACGCGTTCGACCGAACGCTCTTCAGCCCGGACGCTCCGGCGGACGGCGCGTGGATCGTCAAGAACAGCTGGGGCCCGGATTGGGGAGAGAACGGCTTCTTCCATCTGTCCTACAGCGACACGTCGCGCATGGAGGGGGTCGCTTTCGTCGTTGGGCCAGTGACGAGCGACGACTCCGTCTACTATCACGATCCGCTGGGCTGGACGCGGTCCTGGGGAGGAGACGGCCCCGAGGGGTGGTTCGCCAACGTCTTCGTCGCCGGGAACGGCTCCGCCCGAAAGGCGGGCGCACGCGAGAACCTCACGGCGGTGAGCTTCTATACGGGAAGCCCGAATTCGACGTACGAGGTTCGCATCTATACCGGCGTCGCTTCGGGCGACCCCGTTTCGGGGACGCTCGCGACCGCGCCCGTGACGGGATCAATCGCGACTCCGGGATACCACACGGTCGCCCTGCCCGCGGCGGTCCCGCTCACGAACGGCGAGCGGTTTTCCGTCGTCGTGCGCCTGACCACGCCCGGCTTCGACTACCCCATCCCGATCGAATGTTTCGTCGAGGGGTACAGCGAGAAGGCGACCGCGAACCCCGGCGAGAGCTTCATCGGCACGGACGGTTCCGCCTGGACGGATTTCACGGCGGAAGACCCGACGGGGAACGTCTGCATCAAGGCGTTTACGAAAATCGCATCCGTCACCCCGACGCCCGGCGACAAGGGAAGCGGCGGCGGGTGCTCCGCGGCCACGGCCGAAGGCGCCCCGCTCGCGCTGCTGCTGTTCGTTCCGCTGCTCCTGATCCGAAAATAGCGCCTCCAGTGGTGTAAGCCCCCTCACAGGGAAGAGGCCCCGTCCTCGCCGGAAGCCCGGGACGGGGCCTCTTCCTGTCCGTTCCGGCTGACGGGAACGGAGCGGAACCGATCTTTCTCCGGCGGGATCGCCCGCGATGCTGTATAAATATATGGCGCTCTCGTGAAACTTCGCCGGACCGAAAGCCGGCAGCATGCGCTTTCGTCCGGGGGGAACGATTCTTTGAACGAATCCCGAAGGGGGATGATCTCTTGTTCGCCATTTTCTTTTTGTCTCTGTGCGCGCTGATCGTCTATATCGCCGTCGCGCTGATCCGGTATCGCCTGCAACGCAGGGGAACGCCGCAGGACGACGGCGACTCGGGCTTTACCTTTCTCTCGAAAGTCCGCGGACGTTTTTCGGGGTTCCCCTTCGGCAAGCTTCTCGTCGCCTGCGGAGGAATCCTGGTGCTGCTGATGGCGTTCACCGGCGTGTTCTATACGGTTCCGGAAGGGTCCGAGGCGGTCCTCATCCGGCTCGGAACGCCCGTCGGCGTCAAGGGGCCGGGCTTTCAAATGAAGTTGCCCTTCCTGGACTCCCTCTACCCCATCCGGACGGGAAAGATCCTGCGGCAGGAATTCGGTTTCCGCACCGTCCGCGAGGGCCCTCCCGCGCAGTACGAGGACGTTCCGATCGAACAGGCCATGCTGACGCGGGACAACAAGATCGTCCGCGTGGAGTGGGCGCTCCAGTTCCGCATCGCGGACCCGCTGAAATACTTCATGAATCTGATGCGAAACCGGGATGCGTCAAGCATCGTCCGGAACTGGGCGGAATCGTCCATGCGAGAGGTCGTCGCCTCGCGCGAGCTTGACGACGTTCTGACCGTCGAGCGCGAAGCGATCCAGCGCGACGCGAAAAAGACCATCCAGACGCGCTACGACGCGATCCAATCCGGCCTCGCCGTTACAGCCGTGACCTTGCAGGACGTTCTCCCGCCGCAGGCCGTGATCGACGCGCTCAACGACGTCACCACCGCGAAGGCCGAGAAGGACCGGGACGTCCTGCGCGCCGAGGAATACTACAACGACGTTGTGCCGAAGGCCGTCGGCGAAGTGTCGCGGATCCTCAACGACGCGGAGGCCTACCGCGACCGCCGCGTGGCCGCCGCGAGGGGCGAGGCCGCGCGCCTGACGAGCCTGAAGGAGGCGTACCTCGCCAACCCGGAACTCGTGCGGCTGAACATCTACATGGAAAACCTCCGCGAGGGCTGGGCGAAGGCGAAGATCGTGTTCGTCGAGGACAATGTGGTGAACTTCCTCTCGCTCGGGGATCAGGAGAACCTTCCGCTGCCGGACGCCCGGCGCCAAGCGCCGCAGGTTGCGCCCCAGCAAAATCAGCAGCCCCGGCAGCAGAAGGCCCAGTAACGGGAGAGGGGGAAACGAAGATGAGACGGACTCGAACGATGCTTCTTTTGGCGCTTTTCGGACTCCTCGTGGTTCTCTTCGGCGCGCAGGCCCTGTGCGTCGTCGACGCCGACGAGCAGGGCATTCTCGTGCGCTGGGGGGAGGTCGTCGCAAAGCTCGGCCCCGGCCTGCACATGAAGGTTCCGTTTTCCGACGTTCTCGTGACGTACCCGGCCTATATCCTTCAGTACGACTCCGACCCCGTGGATACGGTGACGAAGGACAAGAAGAACCTTGTCCTGGACTCCGTCGCGCTCTTCCGCATCTCGGACCCGAAGGTGTACTACAGCCGATTCCGCACGATGGACGCGACGCAACGAGGTCTTTCCGACGTGATCGACGGAACGGTCAAGCTCATTGCGAGCAGCAACACTATGGAGGAACTGCTTTCGATCAAACGCGAGGAAGTCCTGCGGCGAATCATCGCCATCGCGCGCGAACAGACGAAGGACTACGGGCTCATCGTCGAGGACGTGGCCTTCAAGCGCGTCTCGCTGCCCAAGCAGAACGAACAGTCCGTGTACGAGTCGATGAGCACCGAACGCAGGCGGATCGCCACGCAGTTGCGTTCCGAAGGCAAGGCGCTGCGGGAGGAAATCATGTCGAAGGCCGACCGCGAGCGGACGCACCGCGTTTCCGAAGCGCTCCGCAAGAGCGAGGAAATCCGCGGCATCGGCGACAAGGAGGCGCAGCGGCTGATAGCCGAGGCGACGATCGGCACGGGCGGAGAGCTGTACCAGTTCCTCAGGTCCATGGAGATCTGGAGGAACGTCCTGCCGCAAGCGACATTCGTCATCCGCCCCGAAGGGATCTTCAAGGACCTGCTCCACTTCGACCCCGGCAAGCGCTGATTCCGGGCCGCCGATTCGCGAACGACCGATCCGCCGTCAAGTTCGTCCGATGCCGTCCGGACGAACTTTTTTCGTCTTCCGCCGCGGAGGAACGATGCCGCGCTTTTTCGAACCGGCAAACCGGCTTCCATCGGCAGGAAACGATGCAAAAAAAACATCGCTTGAACGAATGATCATTCATGCCCTATAATGACTCTGTAGTCCTGCATCCGCAAGTGTATCCATTTTCCGGCCGTATTGGAAAGGGAGCGATGCCGTGGGCCGATTCATTCTTCGACGATTCGCGATGCTGATTCCCGTCCTTGTGGGAGTTTCTCTCACGGCCTTCCTGATTCTGCACCTGGCGCCGGGCGACCCGGCGCGGCTGATGGCCGGAGTGGAGGCGTCGCAGGAAGATGTCGACATGCTGCGTCACAAGTTCGGCCTCGACCGTCCGCTTCCCGTGCAATACGCGATGTTCGTGAAGGGGCTCGTCACGGGCGAGCTCATGTCGCTCCGGTTCGAATCCCCCGCGATGGAAATCATCCTCCCCAAGCTGAAAAACACGCTGATCCTCGCCTGCGCGAGCATCGTCGTCGCGGTCGTCCTCGGCGTCACGGCGGGCGTCCTCTCGGCCACGCACCGGAAATCCTGGATCGACTACGCGGCCACGATCCTCTCGCTCTTCGGCATCTCGATGCCGGTGTTCTGGTGGGGGCTGCTGCTGATGCTGCTCTTCTCGGTCAAGCTCATGTGGCTCCCGTCGGGCGGGATGGGCACGTTCCGGCACATCATCCTCCCGGCCGTCGTTCTCGGCACGGCCTCGACGGGAATCATCGCCCGCATGACGCGTTCGAGCATGCTGGACGTCCTGCGGCAGGACTACATCACGACCGCTGCGGCCAAGGGGCTCACGAGACGGCTCGTCGTCAACCGGCACGCGCTCCGCAACGCGCTCATCCCCACGGTTACGGTCGTCGGACTCCAGTTCGGGCAGCTTCTCGCGGGAGCGGTGCTGACGGAGACGGTCTTCACCTGGCCGGGGATCGGGCGGCTGCTCGTCACGTCGATCCTGGCGCGCGACCTGCCCGTCGTCCAGGCTGCGCTCGTGATCATCGCCCTGCTCTTCGTCTTCGTCAACCTGGCCGTGGACATTCTCTACGCCGTCCTCGACCCGAGGATCCGATACAATGGCTGACCGGTCGCAAGGCTCGCTCGTCGCCCGCCGCATCCTGCGCAATCCGATCGCCGTCGCGGGACTCGCCATCATCCTGGGCTACCTCTTCATCGCCGCGTTCGCGCCGCACATCGCGCCCTTCGACCCGACGGCGCAGGACCTCTCCAGAAGTTTCGCCCCGATATCGGCCGGGAATCCGATGGGCTGCGACGAGTTCGGACGCGACATCCTGTCGCGAATCATCTTCGGCGCGCGGACGTCGCTGATCATCCAGTTTTTTTCCGTCTGCATCGCGCTCGTCATCGGAGTCTTTCTCGGCGCGCTCGGCGGATACTTCGGCGGCCGGCTCGACGAAGCGATCATGCGCGTGATGGATGTCCTTCTCGCGTTTCCGGGGATCCTGCTCGCGCTCGCCATCGTCGCGATGCTCGGGCCGGACCTGCGGAACCTCATCATCGCGATCGGGGTCTATTCGATCCCGCAGTTCGCCCGGATCACGCGCGGCTCGGTCATCTCCGTCAGGCAGAACGACTACGTCACCGCGGCGCGCGCCATCGGAGAGAACCAGTCGTCGATCATCCTGCGCTACGTGCTGCCCAACGCGATCTCCCCGATCATCATCCAGACGACGCTGCGAATGGCCACGGTCCTGCTCACGGCGGCGGGACTGGGCTTTCTCGGCCTCGGCGTACAGCCGCCCGAGCCCGAGTGGGGCACGATGCTCAGCAACGCGCGGATGTACCTCCGGAGCGCCCCGATGGTAGCGGTTTTTCCGGGCCTCTCGATCATGCTCGTGGTGCTCGGCTTCAACTTTTTCGGCGACGGGTTGCAGGACGCGCTGAACCCGCGCCTGAAGGAGTAGCGCCATGACCCCGCCGCTTCTGTCGGTTTCCAACCTGACCGTTCACTTCCACACCGAGGCGGGCGTCGTCAGGGCGCTCGAAGACATCAGCTTTTCGATCGCGCCCGGCGAAATCCTCGGCCTCGTCGGCGAGACGGGGTGCGGCAAGTCCGTCACCGCGTCGTGCGTCATGCGCCTGATCCCGACGCCGCCCGGACGCATCGTGTCGGGAGAGATCCTCTTCGACGGCCGGGATATCCTGTCGATGTCCGATGAAGAGGTCCGGCTGATGCGCGGACGCGACATGGCGATGATCTTCCAGGATCCCATGAGCAGCCTGAACCCCGTCTTCACGACCGGCTTCCAGGTCGGCGAGGCGATCGTCACGCACGAGCCGTCGATCGCGCGCGAACCGCTTCGCGCCCGGGTGCTCGATCTCTTCCGCAAGGTCAACATCGCCGATCCCGAGACGTCCGTGAACCGGTATCCGCACATGATGTCCGGCGGGATGAAGCAGCGCGTGATGATCGCGATGGCCCTGTCGTGCGGGCCGAAGCTCCTGATCGCGGACGAACCGACCACCGCGCTCGACGTCTCGATCCAGGCGCAGATCCTCACGCTGATCCGGCGGTTGCAGCGCGAGGAGGGGAGCAGCGTCCTGCTGATCTCGCACGACCTCGGCGTCATCGCCTCGATGGCCGACCGCGTCACCGTGATGTACGCCGGAAGCATCGCCGAAACCGCGCGCGTGCGCGACCTGTTCGACGATCCGCAGCACCCGTACACGAGAGGGCTTCTCGGCGCGATTCCGCGTCTCGACAGGGACCAGGGGCGGCTCGCGGTCATCCCCGGAACGCTGCCGAACCTCATGAACCTTCCGCAGGGGTGCAAGTTCCGCGAACGCTGCGCCGAAGCGCTTCCCGTCTGCGCGGAGAAACGCCCCGCGCTTGCCGAAATCCGACCCGGACACGAGGCGGCCTGCCATGCCCGTACTGGACGCTGAGAATCTCGTCAAACTCTACCCCGTCCGGACCGGAGGCCTCTTCGGCGGGCGGAAGGCCCTCCTCCGCGCCGTGGACGGCGTGACGCTCTCCATCGAACGCGGGGAGACCCTCGGGCTCGTCGGCGAATCGGGCAGCGGCAAGTCCACGGTCGGAATGCTCTGCCTCGGACTGCTCGAAAAGACATCCGGAACAATCCGCTTTCTCGACCGCCCGATAGAGGACTACACGGGCGACGACGCGCGGATCTTCCGCCGGAAGGCCCAGATCGTCTTCCAGAACCCCTTCGCGTCGCTGAATCCGCGAATGATCATCCGCGACATCATCGGCCGGGTGCTCGAAATCCACGGACTCGCGCACGGCCGCGACATCGGGGCGCGTGTCGGCGCGCTCATGCGGGAGGTCGGCCTCCGGGAGGACCAGATGACGCGCTATCCCCACGAGTTTTCGGGCGGCCAGCGGCAGCGCATCGCCATCGCCCGCGCGCTCGCGTCCGATCCGGAACTCGTCGTCCTCGACGAGCCGACGTCGGCGCTCGACGTCTCCGTCCAGGCGCAGATCCTGAACCTGCTGCAGGACATCCAGGCCGCGCGCGGCCTCGCGTATCTCTTCATCTCGCACAATCTGGCCGTCATCCGGCACGCGAGCACCAGGGCGGCCGTCATGTATCTCGGCCGGCTCGTGGAAACGGCGCGCAAGGAAGCGATCTTCGCCCGTCCCCTGCACCCCTACACGCAGGCGCTGCTTTCGAGCGTCCCGAAGCCCTTCGTCACCGATGAGCGCATGGAGAAAAAGATCATCGCGGGAGACATCCCGAGTCCGCTCACCCCGCCGCCGGGGTGCCGTTTCCATACGCGATGCCGATATTCGGAGGACCGATGCACGAAGGAAGAACCCCAGTGGAGGGAGGTGGAGCCGGGGCATTTCGCGGCCTGTCATCGCATCGGCGAGATCGAGGAAAGCAGGACAACGAACCCCTATCCTGAAGGAGGTTGAGCAACCCAATGAAATCCCGTTTCCGGATTGTGATGCTTTGTGCGTTCGTTCTTGTCTTCGCCGCGCTTCCGGCGTTCGCCGCGGGAACCGTTCTCAAGATCGGCCAGGGAGCCGAGCCGGTCGAACTGGATCCCCAGAATATCACGGACAACCCGTCCGAAGAGGTCTGCCACAACATCTACGAGGGACTCGTCGGCTTCGACGTGAAGGACGACAAGCTCGTCGTCGCGCCGCGCCTCGCGGACACGTGGGAGGTCACCCCGGACGGAAAAACGTGGACCTTCCATCTCAAGAAGGGCGTTGTCTTCCACAGCGGCGCTCCGTTCGACGCCGCGGCCGTCAAGAAGAACTTCGACCGGCTCATCGGCGGCAACTACAAGCGGACCTCGCTCTTCAAGCCCATCCTCTCCGAAGTCAAGGTCGTCGATCCCCAGACCGTGCAGTTCGTCCTGAGCCAGTCGTTCGGCCCGTTCATCCACACGATGTGCCACACGGCCGGACTCGTCATCGACCCGACGCTGATCGACGCGAAGGCCGAGATCAAGAAAAACCCCTCGGGAACCGGCCCGTTCAAGTTCGTGAGCTGGCAGAAGGGCGACAACATCACGCTGATGGCCTTCGACAAATACCGCGAGGGCAAGCCGAAGGTCGACACGGCCGTCTTCATGACCATCCCCGACGACAACGCCCGGACCATGCAGCTCGAAACCGGCGAGCTGGACATCGCCGAACGGATCGCCACGTTCGAGGTCGAGCGCCTCAAGAGCGACACGAACATCAAACTGACGATCCAGCCGGGCATGCGCGTCATGTACGTGGCCATCAACGCCCTGCACCCCATCCTGAAGGACCCGAACGTCCGCCGGGCGTTCAATTACGCCGTGGACCGGGACGCGATCTGCAAGAGCATCATGAAGGGCTTCGCCCGCCCGATCGACTCCCCGATGGCGTTCGCCGTCAACGGCTACGCGCCCGTCAAGGGGTACGCGTACGACCCGGCCAGGGCGAAGGCGCTGCTCGCCGAATCCGGATGGAAGGACTCCGACGGCGACAAGATCCTCGACAAAGACGGCAAGAAGCTTGAAGTCACCTTCTGGTCGCCGAGCGGCCGCTATCCGATGGACTATAAGGTCGCAGAGGCCATCCAGGCGTACCTCAAGGCCGTCGGCGCGGACGTGAAGCTCTCGACGATGGACTGGGCGGCGTTCCTCTCGGAGAGCGCGAGAAAGCCGGACGAGAACAAATCCCAGATGCTGCTGATGGGCTGGTCGCCCTCCACGGGAGACGCCGACTGGGTGCTGCGTCCGATGTTCCACACGAATCAGTGGGTTCCGGGCGGCAACAACCGCTCCTTCTACTCGAACGCCGAAGCGGACAAGTTCATCGACATCGGGATGGTCGAGAACGACCCCGCAAAGCGCATCGAGGCCTACACGAAGGCCCAGGAGATCATCGTCGGCGAGGCCGCGTGGATCACGCTCTACGTTCTGGACAACGTCAACGGCCGCAGGGCGAACATCGAAGGGCTCATCGAATCCCCGCTCGAACTGCTCTTCATCAAAAACGTCGTAAAGAAGTAAGTCGGCAAAATCTCCGGAACGAAAGGCCCGGCGGAGGGAACGATCCTTCGCCGGGCCTTTCGTTTCTGACGCCGATACGTGCATTCCCTTCCCGGAATATTCATAAATCCGGCGCACGGCCCCCCTTGCCTTTCCCCCTGTCTCTCGAATATAGTTATACAAAATGTCTTTTTAGGAATTTTCCCAAATGGATGGACCGACTTTTCGCACAGGCGAGGAGGAGAGAGAGTGTGAAACCGATTCTGAGCGAGAACGGCGTATGTGGGAAATCCGGAGGAAGACGACGGCGGAACGGCCTGCCGGGGAGAGCGGCGTGCGTTCTTCTGTTCGCCGTCGCCATGATCGCATTTGCGCCGCCCGCCGTCGCGCTCGGCCCCTCGGGGCTCGTCAGTCCCGACCACATCATCCCGGGCAGCGGCGACAGCTTCTATGTGGCGCACATGCCGCTGAGCTGCGGCGGATGGGAGATCGTTCACTACTTCGGCGACGGAACACGCGACCCGGACTTCCACTGCGCGAGCCCCGACTCGTGCGACACCGGAGCGGGCGGAGCCGGACTGTCGGGGAACGCGTCGCGGGGAGGCGCCTTCGAAGGACGCGTGCGCGGACAATCCATGGACGGGGAGACGAACTCGCTCTACCTGCTGCAGGATGACGGCATCCATCCATACTACGCGGATACGGGCGATTCCGCCGGGACGAAAATCGATCTCCCGACGGCGGGACAGGGATTCGCCCAACCGCCGAGATCCATGAGCTTCAACGGATCGGGGGTATATCGTCGCTTCTTCGTCGTCGACGCTGACGGAGTCGTGTGGAAAAAGATGATCGGCGCGATATCATGGGATAAATACTCCAACGCTTCGCCGGCGTCGCCCGACAAATTCCGTGACGCGTCCGTCAAGACGATCACGTCCGATATGACCAAGTACTATTATCTCTACGCGGCATACACCGACGGGGTCTACTGGGATGATTTGAACTCCGCAGCATCAACAACCTGGCAGAAGGACGCTGTCTTTCCGTCAGACGGAAGCAACTATCGAAGCATCACATTCGACCCGAACACGAACGCCTACGTCAACAATGCCGTCAACAACACGATTCAAAAGCGAACCTACGGCCAAGGCCAAACGCTGACGACATTCGTCACATTGCCGGGGGCGCGCGGCGACATCGCCTACCAGTCTACAAGCAACCGCCTTCTCGTCGCGGGGACGACAGACGGAAAGATCTATCAATACTCCTCGACCGGAACGGAAGTCCCCTGGGGCGCGTCCCCGAGTCCAACGCCAAAACCGACCGCGGCGCCGACCCCCAAGCCGACGACAATTCCCGCGCCGACGATCACATCGACGCCGACGCCAATCCCCACTCCGACATCGACTCCGGCGCCGACAGCGACGTCGACCCCGACGCCCTATTCGCCGCCCGTCGACCCGCCGCCGCTCGATCCGGACCAGAAGGCCCTCATCGAAGCGATGAATGTACTCGGACTGAC
>ERZ1645187.4746-NODE-4746-length-10831-cov-6.031737_pt1 | contig 10831 bp, 11 predicted proteins | sample MGYA00575352_ERZ1645187 | MGnify/ENA primary metagenome ERZ1645187 (study PRJEB40837, sample SAMN11349314) | freshwater sediment metagenome | isolation source: river sediment | host: Sediment | place: India: Wazaribad , New Delhi | collected 2017-02-21 ...
AGGAAATATAATGGTCAGGACAGCGAAATCAGCGCCTTACTTGGGAAATGTGGGAAAAAGACTCCACCATGGAAAGCGTTGCATTAACGCAAAATTAAACGCCGCCAGCAAGCTGGCGGCGCAGGATTCTTGTTCAATTCAAAGACCTGTACCCGGACGATTCGTCGCGGCGCAAATCAGAGGCTGACATGCTGGGCGTGGAAGCCCTGCGCCTTTTCTGCCGTTAGCTTGTTCAGCGCCACGATATAGGCCTTGGCCGAGGCCACCAGCGTATCGGGATCGGACGACTTGCCGGTGACGAGCCGGCCGGTCTTGCCGTCCTCCAGCCGCACGGACACCTCCGCCTGCGCGTCGGTCCCCTCGGTGACAGCATGCACCTGGTAGAGCGCCAGCTTGGCGTTGTGCGGCATCAGCGCATGGATGGCGTTGAACGTCGCATCCACCGGGCCGTTGCCGGTGGCCTGCACTGTCTGGTGCCGCCCTTCGATATCCAGCGTCAGCGTTGCCGATTGCGGGCCCATCGTGCCGGCGATCACCGTCAGCGCCACCACCTTCACGCGGTCCTGCGCGGTGGCGATACCGTCATCGACCAGCGCCTCGATATCCTCGTCGTAGATGTGCTTCTTGCGATCCGACAGCGCCTTGAACCGCACAAACGCATCTTCCAGCTGGTTCTCGCCCAGTTCGTAGCCGAGCTGCCTGAGCTTGTCCTTGAACGCCGCGCGGCCTGAATGTTTGCCCATCACCAGCGAGGTCTTCGACACACCGACCGATTCCGGCGTCATGATCTCGTAGGTCTGGGTGTGTTTCAGCATCCCGTCCTGATGGATGCCGCTCTCATGCGCAAAGGCATTCCGCCCGACGATCGCCTTGTTGTACTGCACCGGGAAGGAGGTGGCCGCCGCCACCAGCTTGGAGGCGCGGTTGAGCATCGTCGTCTCGATGCCGCAATCATACGGCAACACGTCGCCGCGCGTCTTGATCGCCATCACGATCTCTTCCAGCGCGGCATTGCCCGCCCGCTCGCCGATACCGTTGAGCGTGCATTCGATCTGCCGCGCACCGCCCGCCACACCGGCAAGGCTGTTGGCCACGGCCATGCCGAGATCGTTGTGGCAATGGACCGAGAACACCGCCTTGTCGGAGTTCGGCACACGGTTGCGCACCGTCTCGAACAGCTCGCGATATTCCGCCGGCGTGGTGTAGCCCACCGTATCGGGGATGTTGATCGTCGTCGCGCCGGCCTTGATCGCCGCCTCGACACAGCGGCAGAGGAAATCGATCTCCGTTCGGGTGCCGTCCTCGGCCGACCATTCGACATCCTCGACATGGTTGCGCGCGCGCGTCACCGAATTGATGACCAGCTGCAGAACCTCGTCCGGCTCCTTCTGGAGCTTCCACTTCATGTGAACGGGCGAGGTGGAGATGAAGGTGTGGATGCGCCCGCGCCTTGCGTGCTTCACCGCTTCGCCGGCCCGGTCGATATCCTTCATGCCGGCGCGGGCGAGGCCGGCCACTGTGGCATTCTTGATCCTCTTGGCAATGGCCGAAACCGCCTCGAAATCACCATCCGACGCGATCGGGAAACCGGCCTCGATGATATCGACGCCGAGTTCATCGAGGAGATCCGCCACCTCCAGCTTTTCCTCGAAGGTCATGGTCGCGCCGGGGCACTGCTCGCCGTCGCGCAAGGTGGTGTCGAAAATCAGAACACGGTCTTTGGAGGATGCGGTCATCGCTCTGGTTCTTTCGGGGCTGGCCCGGCCAACGGCGTTCGGGCGCGAAAATCAGGACAGGAAATGGGAGGGGTTCGGCGTATCTGTCATCCCCTGAAGGCCCAGGCGCACGCCCGGACGGCCCTCAGGGGCGGATAAGAAGGAGCAGGCCAAGCGAGAGCAACCGGGCGTCGGCGCCGGTCGTCATCATCGCAATCGGGGTTTTCGCAGCCATCACGGGCGCGGTTCTCCTGCTGGTCCACTAAAGCCATACCCCGAACCATGCGCCAAACGCAAGGGGGTGACGCCCCGCTGTCAGACCTGTTCCTCCGCCCGCTCCTGCCACATGCGGGCAAAGGCGGGGCGCGCGTGGCAGGCGTCGAGCCAGCGCTTGACGTTGGGGTTGAGCGCGAACAGCCGCGGCGCGCAGGACGCATAGCGGATGATCTCCGCCACGTTGAGATCGGCCACCGTGAACCGCCCGCCCACCAGCCAGCCGGTTTTCGACAGCGCGGCATCGAGCACGGGCAGCTTGTCGCGCAGGATCGCCTCGGCATTGTCCGCCTTGGTCGCGTCGCGGTCCTCCTCCGGCCCGTAGGCCCGGTTGAACAGCAGATCGAGCGCATTCCGCTCGACTTCGGTCGCGGCCCACAGCGTCCATTGCAGCGCCTGCCCTTCCTCCACCAGCGTGGCCGGGGCCAGCGGGCCGCCGTGCTTCTTCGCCAGATAGAGCGTGATCGCCAGCGATTCGGTCATCACCAGCCCGTCGTCGTCGATCGCGGGGATCAGCCCGGCCGGGTTGATGCGCACAAACTCGGGCGAGCGGGTATTGAGCACCGGCAGTCCGGCAGGCCGGGTCGCCAGCCGGTAGGCCTGGATGACCTTCTGCTGTTCGAACGGGACATCAAGCTCGTAACAGAGCCAGATGATGCGGGCCGCGCGGGAATTGTGAACGCCGTAGAGTGTCAGCATGGGAGCATCCTTTTGCCGGCCATGAGACACCGGTTCGCCGCCAAAGCCAACCCCGCGACGGGCGATTGACCGGAAGGATCGAATCCCCGATTCTCCCTCGACGTTTCCCAAGAGGTGATCCATGCGCGCCGTTGTTTCTCGTTTTGCTGCTCTGGCCCTGCCGCTGGCGCTCGCTGCCTGCAACCAGACCAGCGCGCCACAGGCCGAGCCGGCACAGACGCCGGCCCAGATGTCGCACATCGGACCGGCAGGGTTCAAACTGCCGGAAGGCTCGGGCTGCAAGGGCGCGGTGGAGAAATTCCGCGCGCAGATGAAATACGATCTCGACACCGGGCACACGACCAAATCCGTGTTCGAGACGGTGAACAAGGAGATCGACGCCGCCGCCGGCCAATGCGCCGCCGGGCAGGATGGCGCGGCTCAGGCCGCCATCCGCGCCTCGCGCGCCCGCCACGGCTACCCGGCTGGGTGAGAAACGACGGCGCCCAGCGCCGACAAATCGCTCCAGTGGAGCGATGTGAGTTTCGAACGCCCCGAGCCATGCGAGGGGCCGGGAAGCGACGGCACCTAGCGCCGGCAAGTCGCTCCGGTGGAGCGATGTGAGTTTCGAACGCCCCTAGCCATGCGAGGGGCGGCGGGCGGGCACATTCTACCCCCGCGCGAACTCCCGCGCCATGTAGCGCGCCATGAACTCCGGCATCCGCTTGTCGTCAGGGTCAAACCCCGGGCGGATGATCACGATATCGCTCAGTTCATCCTCGTGCAGGCTCTTCATCCGCTCCAGCATCAGGGTGCGTGCATCCTCCGCCGCCAACGGAATGGTTACCGGCCGCATGAAGGCCGCGCGCTTGTCGAGCAGCAGGCAGGTCCAGCCTTGGCCGATCCGTACATCAGCCTCCGTCAGTCCGGTCTCCTCGCACATCTCGCGGACAACGCTGCCGGCGAGGTCCACTGTGCCATCCTTGATATCGCCGAGGTCCGGTGTGCCGGCGGCGAAATAGATCATCCCGGCGTTGGCGGTGTGCGGCCCCATCTGGCCGAGCAGGAACGCCCCGTCCGCCGCGCGCAGTGCCGCCATGCCGAAGCCGTTGCGCACCCCCGGCGATTCATGCCCCAGCCGCAGGAAACCGAGAAAATGCTTGTATTCCGTCGTCGAATAGCCGGCGCGGAACACCCGCCCCTCCACCGCGCCACGGTGCTGGATCAGCACCGTGCCGTTGAAGAACCCAGGCTTGCCAGCCGCCATCCTGTCCCAATAGGCCTCGATCTCCGCTGCATGCGCGCGCGGGAAGGCCCAGTCGAACGGCTCGACCACCGCCTCGATGGTGTCGATCTCGTGGAACGTAATGCTCATGCCTCGATCGTTCCCTCGCTGACACGCACCGCCGCCCCGCCGATCCGCGCGCCGGCCAGCACGCCGTTGGCCACCTCGATATCGAGCACGATCTCGGACGGGCGGTTCATCTCATAGCCTTGCTCGATGATCAGCTGGTGGCTGCCGTTCGCCGGCTTTTCAAATGCCACGGCCACCCCGGCAAACGCCGCCGCGGCCGAGCCGGTGGCCGGGTCTTCCGCCACGCCCAGCTTGGGCGCGAACATCCGCGCGTGGATGTGATGCGCGGCGCGCACCGTTTCCTGTGTGTAGAGAAAAGCCGCGCCGCGCCCGGTGGCGCCGAAAGCCGCCTCCCACGCCGCAGGACTGGCGATGCTGACGCGTCCGATCACCTCCAGCCCGCGCAACGGCACCATGGCGAACGGCACACCGGCAGACCAGCAGCTGGGGCCATGCGCACCAAAGCCGATCTCAAGGGGATCGATCCCCAGCGCCTCGGCAATGTTCGCCACATCCGGCGACCAGACCATCCGCTCGGAAAGTTTCGGCACGCTGAACACCCCGCGCAAGGCGCGGCCCGGCCGGGCCGTTACCTCCACCTTGACCAGCCCGATCTTCTGCTCGAGCGCGATGACCACCCCGCCGGGCGCCGCGGCCATGCCCCCGGCCAGCAGCTCGGCCAGCAGCGCTGCGGTGCCCACGGTCGGGTGCCCGGCAAACGGCAGTTCGCCGCCGGGCGTGAAGATGCGCATCGCAGCGGAATTGACCGGATCGGCCGGCGGGGAAACGAACACCGTCTCCGACAGGTTGAACTCGCGCGCGATGGACAGCATCGCCGCATCGGACAGTCCGCCCGCCTCCGTCACCACCGCCAGCGGGTTGCCGCAGAACCGCGTCTCGGTGAACACATCGAGGGTGTAGAATCGCCGTTTCATCGCGCCTCCGTTGTGCCGCCTTTGTCGCCGCTCGGGAAGATGTGCGCAACATGAATAAAAGCAAAACGGAGCATTCCAACCCCATTCACAGCCCGTCGATTACTTGCAAGATTAGCGGCCGGAATCAGAGTGAGGCACAAGGGCGCGCTCGGCTTCCGTAGAGAATTTCATTGTCGCACATCGGCGCAGGCGCCCAGCCCGGCCCGCGCCGCACCAACCCGGGCAAGCACTCGAAAGGGAGTGTCCTATGCGCTTCAAGTCCACCGTCGCCGCTCTGGCCCTCGTCATCTCCGCTGGCGCCGCCATGGCCCAGACCGCCCAGCCGCAGACCCCGGCGCGCCCGGCGGCTCCGGCTGCCGCCCAGCCGGCCACCCCGCCCAAGGCCGCAGCCCCCACCGCGGCCCAGCCGGCGGCCAAGCAGGCCGCGCTCGTCAACGTCAATACCGCCAATGCGGAAGAGCTCGACAAGCTGCCGCAGATCGGCCCGGCGCGCTCCAAGATGATCATGGACAACCGCGTCGCCGCCAAGGGTGGACCCTACAAGGACATCGCCGATCTCGAGAAGCGCGCCGACCTGCCGTCCAACGCGATTGCCGCGATCTAGGACAAGATCAAGTTCCGCTAAGCGCGGCACGACGATCGGAAGGAACGGCCGGGGCAACCCGGCCGTTTTTTTTGCGCCGGGCCGTTGCTGTTATCATGCGTCGATCAGATGCTGCCCCGCGACAAGGGCGAGATCGTCCCGCCTCTCGGCCATCGTCAAAGCAAGCAGCGCGTGGATGGCCGCCCCTGCCCTGTGTGCCGCGGCAAGAACATCACCGTCGCGCAGGAAATGCACGAGGCACATCCCGGCAAAACAATCCCCCGCGCCGCTGAAGGCGCGATCAATCCTTGGCTGGCGGATATGCGCCACCGCCCCGCCGGCGGAAACCGCAAGGCCGGTGGTTTCAGCCCCGTCCAGCCCTTCCACCGAAGTGACGACCACCGCGCGCGGCCCCATGCGGTGCAACGCCGCGATGGCCGCAGCCAGCCCGGCCTCACTCTCGGCCGCCAGCCCCGTCAGCCATTGCAGTTCGAACAGGTTCGGAAAGGCGATGGTCGCCAGCGGGATCAGCCGGTCGCGGATCATCGCGGCAAGATCAGGCCGCACATAGACGCCCTTGCCGCTATCGCCGATCACCGGATCGCAGGCATAGGGCATGCCGGGCTGCACCGCCCGGCAGGTGCCGAGCCAGCCGGCCAGCACATCAGCCGTTTCCGCCACCCCGAGATAGCCCGAGAGCACTGCATCAAGCTGCCCCGGCAGGCCGCGCGCCGTCAGCCCTGCCAGCACGCGGGCAAGATGGTCGGCAGGCAGGAGATCCCCGCCCACCGGCCCGGCGGCGGGATGATTGGAAAACTGCACGGTGTGCACAGGCAGAACCTCCGCCCCCAGCCGCTGCATGGGGAACACGGCTGCCGCGTTCCCCACCGTGCCATCGACCACATGCGACTGGAGCGAGACAATCCGCAGTGGCCGCATGCGCGCCCCGTCAGCCTGCCTTGGCGACGAAGCTGCCGACAAAGGTCTTGTCACGCGGGATATTGGCCCCCGCCATGTCCTTGTCGAGCTTCACCAGCATGTCGTGGATGGATTTGTGGCCCTCCTCGCTGATCACACCGGTCTGGGAATAGCTGTCCTTCACCGCCGCCAGCGATTTGAGGTAGACGCCCTTGTCGCCGAGGAAATACGCCTCCGGCACCGAGCCGGCGATCTCCTCCGGCTTGGCGCTGGCCATCCATTTCAGCGCCTTCGAGAAGGCATTGACCAGCCGCTGGCAGGTCTGCGGGTTCTTCTCGATGAAATCACCCTTGGCATAGAGGCAGGCGGCCGGGTTGGTGCCGCCGAACAGCGCGCGTGTGCCCGCTTCCGTCCGCGTGTCGATGATCGCCACCGCATCGCCGTCCGCTTCCAGCTTGGAAATGACCGGATCGAGGTTCGACATCACATCGATATCGCCCTTCTTCATCGCCGCAACCGCGCCGGCTCCGGTACCGACACCGATGAACGCCGCATCGCTCGGCTGTAACCCGGCCTTGGCCATGGCAAACTGCACCAGCATGTTGGTGGACGAGCCCGGCGCGGTGACGCCGATCTTGAGGCCCTTGAGGTCCGCAGCGGTTTTGACCTTGCCGACGAGATCCTTCTTCACCGCCACGACAATCGCCGGGAAGCGCCCGAGTTCGATCAGCGCGCGGACATCCTGCCCCTTGTGCTGCATCCGCAGCGTATGCTCGTACGCGCCGGTGACGATATCGGCAGAGCCGCCGATCAGCGATTGCAGCGCCTTGGCGCCGCCGCCGAAATCGGTGACCTCCACCTCAAGCCCCTCGGCCTTGAACAGCCCACGCTGCTCGGCAATCGTCAGCGGCAGATAATAGAGCAGCGCCTTGCCGCCCACACCCAGCACCAGCTTGGGCTTTTCAATCGCCTGCGCCGTCACAATCGACGGCATGGCGACAAGTCCGGCGCTGCCGGCAAGGCCGAGAGAGAAACCGCGGCGGGTGATGGTCATGGATGTCCTCCGTTGGATTTATGCTTTTGTGTCGATGTCATGTGTGGGGCGCCATTTGAGCAAGCGCTTTTCGATCAACGAGACCAGGCTGTCGATCAAAACCACGAAAATGGCGAGAATGAGCATACCGGAGAACACGCCGGCCACATCGAACACGCCTTCCGCCTGCTGGATGAGATAGCCGAGACCGGCGGACGAGCCGAGATATTCGCCCACCACCGCGCCGACGAGTGCGAACCCCACCGATGTGTGCAGCGAGGAAAACACCCAGCTGAGCGCCGCCGGCCAGTAGACATGGCGCAGCAACTGCCGTTCGTTCATCCCCAGCATCCGCGCATTGGCGAGGATCACCGGGTTCACCTCCTTCACGCCCTGATAGACGTTGAAGAACACGACAAAGAACACCAGTGTGAACCCCAGCGCGACCTTGGACCAGATGCCGAGGCCGAACCACAGCGCGAAGATCGGCGCCAGCACCACGCGCGGCAGCGCGTTGATCATCTTGACATAGGGATCGAAGATCGCCGCGATCAGCGGCTGGCGCGCAAACCAGAAACCGATGACGATGCCGGCCCCTGCCCCCACCGCGAAGGCGAGGATCGTCTCGGTCAGCGTGATGCCGAGATGCCGCCAGATCGACCCATCGACGAACACCTTGACGGTGCGGGCAAACACCTCGACCGGAGTCGAGAAGAAGAACTGCATGGTCTTCGGGTTGCCGAACCAGCCCGTTGTGGTCACCATTTGCCAGATGGCGATGGCGACCACCGCAACGAGGATTTGCAGGACAAAGAGCCGCCCCTTGCCGATCATTCCGCGGCCTCCGGCCCGTAGGTCTTGCGCACTTCATCGCGCAGCACGTCCCAGATCTCCTTGTGCAGCCTGTGAAAGCGCGGATCGTTGCGGATTTCGCCAAGATCGCGCGGCCGCTCGATGTCGATGGCAAAATCGCCGATGATGCGCGAGTGCGGTCCGGCGGACATGATCAGCACCCGGTCCGACAGCCCGATCGCCTCATCGAGATCGTGCGTGACGAACATCACCGCCTTGCGGTCCGCCTGCCACAGCTGGCTGAGCAGTTCCCCCATGATCAGCCGGGTCTGCGCATCCAGCGGGCCGAAGGGTTCATCCATCAGCAGGATTTTCGGCGCGCGCACCAGCACCTGTGCCAGCGCCACACGCTTGCGCTGCCCGCCGGAGAGCTGATGCGGAAACCGTTCGCCGAAGGCTTTAAGCCCCACCCTCACCAGCATCGCCTGGGCGCGCGTGAGCGCCTCCGCCCGATCGATACCCTGCACCTCCAGCCCGATGGCGACATTGTCGCGCGCGCTCTTCCACGGCATCAAGGCATCCTGCTGGAAGAGATAGCCGGCCCGCCCGTTGATGCCCGTCAAGGGCTCGCCATAGATCGTCGCGGTGCCGGTGGTCGGTGCGGCAAGCCCGGCAGCAACATTCAGCAGCGTCGATTTTCCGCAGCCGGTCGGCCCGACGATGGAGACGAACGCCCCGTCCGCCACGGCGACATCGCATGGCGCCACCGCGTCGTACCGCCCGCCGCCGCTCAGTGCGTAGGAAATGGAAACGCCATCCAGCCGGACGGCAACCGAAGCACTCACATCACCCTCTCACGGAACCATGATATCGCAGACCACCGGACAATGGTCCGATGCCTTCGGCCTGTCCCAGCCGATGCGCGGAAACCGCCCGCCCTGATGCCGCACGGCGCGGAACGGCTGACCCATGCGGATGATCTCCGGCACCATATCGGGGTTGGCCTTGGCCAGCGCCGGCGAGAGCAGCAGGAAATCAAGCTGCGCGTATTGGTCCTCCGGCCCGTGATAGGTGGTCCAGCGGTCCTCCGGCGCGCGGCGACGCACCACGTTCTCGGCAAAGCCGTCGCTCAGCAGCACATCCAGCGCGCTGGGCACCATCCGCCCGTTGTCATCTACCACCGGCAGCCCGTCGATCTCGATGTAATCGTTGAAATCCCCGGCGATCACCCAGTTCGCCTCGTCCGCATGCCGGCCGAACCGCTCCTCGATGATCCGGCGCACGGCCAGCGCCTCGGCCCGGCGATAGACGCGGGTCGAATCCCGGCTCGGGTGCATCGATTTGAAATGGCAGGAATAGAGCGTCAGCGGACGGCCATGGAATTTCAGATCGATTTCAAGGCAATCGCGCATGAACACGCGCTCGTTGGGGTTCAGCTTGCGCTCGCGCCCCCCGGCCCGGTCGCGATAGCCGCGCAGATCGTCTGACCAGACGCCGAGTTCCTGGAAGGTGCGGTGCGCGTGGGTTTTCACGCTGATCGGCAGGCGGGACATCACCGCGACATCGATGCCGCGCCCGTCGTTGCCATCCACCACCACACGCCAGTCATAGTAGTGCCGCTTGTCGGCAGCATAGAGCGCATCTTCGTTGACGCCTTGCCCCGAACGCAGCATCTCCTGCCGGAGGCTGCGCTTCTCCGCCGCCACCGCCGGCTCGATCAGCCGCTTGAGATAGCGCTGGTAGAACACTTCCAGCGCATCCTTGTTGTCAACTTCCTGCAGGCAGATCACATCGGCCCGCGCCGCATGCAGCGCCAGCGCCGTCAGCTGCCGCTTGTCATCGCTTGCCGCCGCCTCGACAATCCGTCGCGCCAGCTTCAGTTCACCGGGATCATCGAAGGTGTAGTTGCCCACCAGTCGGTCGTCCGCCGGTGCATCATCCGCAAAGGCGAGGCGCGAAAACAGATTCTCGACATTGAAGGTGGCGATGCGGAGCGTCTTGGCCATGAATCCTGCGGGGCGGCAACTGCGGGGCCGCAACTGTGGCGGATCAACCCCGAACCGGCAAGCCCCCTTGCAAGGCCGCGCCCTGCGCACACAACGTGGAACGGACATCGAAACGAAAAAGGCCCCGGAATCCGGGGCCTTCATCGTTGCCTGAACCGACCGGACGGGATCAGTTGCGGGCCTTGTCAACGCGCTTGTTCTTGGCAATCCCGAAAGGATCGGGTCTGCCCGATCCGTCCGGAAAATGGAGGCTGTGGATCAGTTGCGGGCCTTGTCGACCAGCTTGTTCTTGGCGATCCACGGCATCATGCCGCGCAGCTTCTCGCCGACCGCTTCGATGCCATGGGCGTCGTTGTTGCGGCGGATCGCCTTGAAGCGGGCCATGCCGGCGCGGTATTCCTGCATCCACTCCGAGGTGAAGCGGCCGTCCTGGATGTCCTTGAGGACGCGCTTCATCTCGGCCTTGGTCTCGGCGGTGATGATCCGCGGACCGGTGACGTACTCGCCCCACTCGGCGGTGTTGGAGATCGAGTAGTTCATGTTG
>ERZ1645187.4747-NODE-4747-length-10830-cov-7.661346_pt1 | contig 10830 bp, 11 predicted proteins | sample MGYA00575352_ERZ1645187 | MGnify/ENA primary metagenome ERZ1645187 (study PRJEB40837, sample SAMN11349314) | freshwater sediment metagenome | isolation source: river sediment | host: Sediment | place: India: Wazaribad , New Delhi | collected 2017-02-21 ...
TGATCGGCTTGCCGAAGTCGCTCTCCTTCATGCCGGTGGCGCGCCACAGGCCGCGGGCGCCGGCCATGTTGCGGCCGTGGGTGGATTTGCGGGAACGATAATAGGGCATCTGGCTCCTCCGAAAGCGGGCCGCAGCGGCGGCTGGCGCTTACTTAGCGCAGCCGCGCGGGAAATGCCAATGTTGATGGGCTCAGTCGGCGATCAGCGGCGCGGGGCGCGCGCGCGCGGCGGCGAGCGCCGCGGCGGGGGCGAGAGCCACCATCATCCCGCGTTTGCCGCCGTTGAGCACGATCTCCTCGGCGCCGAGCGCGGTCTCTTCAAAGGCGCAGGGGCTTTGGCGCTTCTGGCCGAAGGGGCTGATGCCGCCGGTGTGGAAGCCGGTCAGCCGCTCGGCCTTGGCCGGGTCCATCATCGTGGCATGTTTGCCGCCAAAGGCCGCCGCCACCCGTTTCATCGAAAGCGAGCGGTCCGAGGGGATCACCGCGCAGGCGGGCTTGCCATCGACCTCGACCATCAGGGTTTTCAGCACCCGCTCGGGCGGCACGCCGACCGCCGCGGCGGCATGGAGCCCGATCTTCTCCTGCCCGGCGACATAGTCATACTCCAGCACCCGAAACGCCGCCTTCGCCGCGGCGAGCGCGCGGGTTGCGGGCGTTTGCGTGCTCATACGTCGAGCTCCTCCACGAATTGCGCGTTTTCCTGGATATATTGGAAGCGCAGCTCGGGTTTCTTGCCCATCAGCCGCTCGACCAGATCGGCGGTTTCGCCGGGCGCATCGTCATGGATGGTGACGCGGATCAGCTTGCGGGTGGCGGGGTTCATGGTCGTGTCCTTGAGGTCCTTGGCGTCCATCTCGCCCAGGCCCTTGAACCGCTGCACGTCGATTTTGCCTTTGCCGCCAAGGCCTTTCTTGAGCCACTCCTCCTTTTCCGCATCATCGGCGACGTAAAGGCGGCGCGCGCCCTGGGTCAGCCGGTAAAGCGGCGGGCAGGCGAGGTAGAGGTGGCCCTTGTCGATCAGCGGCCGCATCTGGGTGAAGAAGAACGTCATCAGAAGCGAGGCGATATGGGCGCCGTCGACATCGGCGTCGGTCATGATGATGACCTTGTCGTAGCGCAGGTCCTCGATGTTGAATTTCGTGCCAAGCCCGACGCCGAGCGCCTGGGCGAGGTCGTTGATCTCCTGGTTCTGGCCGAGTTTCGAGGAGGCCGCGCCGAGCACGTTGAGGATCTTGCCGCGCAAGGGCAGGAGCGCCTGGTGCTGGCGGTCGCGCGCCATCTTGGCCGAGCCGCCCGCCGAGTCGCCCTCGACGAGGAAGAGCTCGGTGCCGGAGCGGTTGGTGGCCGAGCAATCGACGAGCTTGCCGGGCAGGCGCAGCTTCTTGGTCGCGGTCTTGCGGCTGGTTTCCTTCTCGGCGCGGCGGCGCAACCGTTCCTCGGCGCGCAGCACGAGGAAATCGAGGATCGCGCCCGCCGATTTCGGATCGGCCGCGAGCCAGTTGTCGAAATGGTCGCGCACCGCGCCTTCGACGAGGCGCTGGGCCTCGACGGTGGCGAGACGGTCCTTGGTCTGGCCGACGAATTCCGGCTCGCGGATGAAACAGCTCACCAGCGCGCAGCCGCCGGCGATCAGATCGTCGCGGGTGATCTGCTCGGATTTCTTGTTTTTCACGAGATCGCCATAGGCCCGGATCCCCTTCAGGATCGCCGACCAGAAGCCCGCCTCATGGGTGCCGCCCTCGGGCGTGGGCACGGTGTTGCAGTAGCTCTGAATGAACCCGTCGCGCGAAGGCGTCCAGTTGATCGCCCATTCGACCGAGCCGGGGACGCCGAATTTCTCCTGGAACTGGACCTTGCCGGCGAAGGGCTTGTCCGCGTAAGTGGCGGATTTTCCAAGCGTTTCATTGAGGTAATCGGCAAGGCCCCCGGGGAAGTGGAACACCGCCTCGGTGGGCGTCTCGCCGTCGTCGATCGCCGATTTCCAGCGGATCTCGACCCCCGAGAAGAGATAGGCCTTCGAGCGCACCATCTTCATCATCCGCCCCGGCTTGAAGCGGTGATGGCCGAAGATCTGCTCATCGGCATGGAAGGTGACGGTGGTGCCGCGCCGGTTCGGGGCCGCGCCGAGCTTCTCGACCGGGCCCTGCGGGATGCCGCGGGAGAATCGCTGCTCGAAGAGCTCCTTGCCCCGCGCGACCTGCACCACCATGATGTCGGAGAGCGCGTTGACCACCGAGGCGCCGACGCCATGCAGGCCGCCCGAGGTCTGATAGGCGTCGCCCGAGAACTTGCCGCCCGCATGCAGCGTGCACAAGATCACCTCGAGCGCCGATTTGCCGGGGAATTTCGGGTGCGGATCGATCGGGATCCCGCGGCCGTTGTCGCGGATCGTGACCGAGTAATCGGCGTTCAGCTCGACCTCGATGCGGCTCGCATGGCCCGCCACCGCCTCGTCCATCGAGTTGTCGAGGATCTCGGCCACCATGTGATGCAGTGCGCGCTCATCGGTGCCGCCGATATACATCCCCGGCCGCTTGCGCACCGGCTCGAGGCCTTCGAGCACCTCGATCGAGGAGGCGTCATAGGCTTTCTCGGCGCCGCCGGAGAGAAGATCGTCGGCCATGGCTCTCGCTTTCCTTGGTGGGTCTGGCGCTCACGGATACCGCAGCTTGGGGGGCAGGGGCAAGCGGGCGCGCCCAAAGCCGCTCCGCGCGCCCGGCTCTGCCCGACGAATTTGCGTATTTGGGCCAAGAAGAAGGGGGAACGTCCGCTTCCTCTTCAACGATGCGAAAAATATCCCGGGGGGCGGCGAAGCCGCGGGGGCAGCGCCCCCTTCGCCCGAGGATGTCTCACATCGGCTCGGCCTCGCGCGCTGCCCACATCTTCTGGAACGCAGGCCGCGCCTGACAATGTTTGAGCCAGCTCGCCACCCGGGGGAAGCGCGCCATCAAGGGCGCATGGCCCTGCGCATAGCGCAAGATCTCGGCCATATTGATATCGGCCACGGTAAACCGCCCGCCGGTGATATGGCTATGCGCCGCGAGATGGGCCTCGAGCGCGGCGAGCGGACGCGCGAGCCGCTCCGCCGCCGCTGCGATCACCGTCTCGGCGTCATCTCCCCCCGCCGCCAGCGGATATTGGATCGCGAGCGCCGCCTCCTCGATCGCGGTGGCGCCGTAAAGCGCCCATTGCACCATCAGCGCCTCTTCCTGCGGGTTCTTCGGCGCGAGCGGGCCGCCGGCCTTTTTCGCGAGGTAGAGGTTGATCGCGAGCGATTCGGAGAGCACGAGCCCGGCATCCTCGAGCACCGGGATCGCGCCGGCGGGCGAAAGGCGCAGGAACTCGGGTGTGCGGGTGTTGAAGGGCGCCTCGGGGGTGAGCGGGTCGATACCCTTTGCCACCAGCCGATAGGCCTGCATCACGGGTTTGAGGGTATAGGGCAGGCCGAGCTCTTCGAGCAGCCACAGGTTGCGCGAGGCGCGCGAGCGGTAAACGCCGTAAAGGGTGATCATCGGGGGCTCCTTTTCGGGCAGGTTGCGCCGCGCCGCGCCGAAAGAAAAGCCGGAATTTCTCGGAAATCTTGCGATTTCAAGACGGTTTTTTGACGCGCATCAAGGAAAATTAACCCTGGCGGCGATAAGCTCCCTCCAGTCAATAAAACGGAGGGATTTGCATGGAAGATCAGAGCGCGAAGGTCGCGGTGCAGGCGGAGCCTGAGGCGCCGCAGGGGGTGGTCGGCGTGGAGCCCGCCGCGCCCGGCGTCGTCGAGAAGCCTGCGGATCCGGCCTCCCCGCATCCGGCCGTGGTGCCGGGCGACAGCGATGATGCGGGGCCGAAGCGGTTCCCGCGGATCGATCCGAATGCGATCCGTCTGGCCTTCGAGACCGGCAAATATCCTTATCCGCGCCGCATGGGGCGCGTGGCTTATGAGAAGGAAAAGGCGCAGCTTCAGGCCGAGCTTCTGAAGGTCCAGCTCTGGGCGCAGGAGACCGGGCAGAAATTCGTGATCCTGTTCGAAGGGCGCGACGCGGCCGGCAAGGGCGGCACGATCAAGCGTTTCAACGAACATCTCAACCCGCGGTTCGCGCGTGTCGTGGCGCTCAACAAGCCCACCGACGAAGAGCGCGGCCAGTGGTATTTCCAGCGGTATATCAATCACATGCCGACCAAGGGCGAGATGGTGTTCTACGACCGCTCCTGGTATAACCGCGCCGGGGTCGAGCGGGTGATGGGCTTTTGCACCCCCACCGAATATCTCGAATTCATGCGCCAGGCGCCCGATCTCGAGCGGATGCTCGTGCGCTCGGGGATCCGGCTTTACAAATACTGGTTCTCGGTGACCCGCGACGAGCAGCGCGCGCGGTTCAAATCGCGCGAGACCGATCCGCTCAAGCGTTGGAAGCTCTCGCCGATCGACCTCGCCTCGCTCGACAAATGGGATGATTACACCGAGGCGAAGGAGGCGATGTTCTTCTACACCGACACCGCCGATGCGCCCTGGACGATCGTGAAATCCAACGACAAGAAGCGCGCGCGGCTCAACTGCATGAAGCATTTCCTGTCGACGCTCGATTATCCCGACAAGGATTACGAGATCGCCACGCCGCCCGACCCGCTGATCGTGGGCCATGCGAGCCATGTCATCCACCAGGCGGACCATATTCTGGGCGCCTCGCTGCATCCGGCACAGCAGCGCGCGACCAAGAGCTGATCGCGCGGTGGGGGGCGGTGCGACGCGTTGCCGCTTGTCGCGCCGCCCCGAAACCCCATCTTGCTCCAAAGCCCCGCGCAAGGGGCGCGCAAGAGGGGCGACATGGACTGGAATCACCGATTTGCCGGGGCGGAGTATGTCTACGGCACCGAACCTTCGGAATTTGTCGCGGCGCAGGGGTGGCGGATTGCGCCGGGGGCGAGTGTTCTCAGCCTCGCCGAGGGCGAGGGGCGCAACGCGGTTTACCTCGCGGGGCGGGGGGCGCGGGTGACCGGGCTCGAGGCCGCGCCGAATGCGATCGCCAAGGCGCGCGCGCTCGCGCAGGCGCGCGGCGTCGCGGCCACTTTTCTCGAGGCCGATCTGGCTCGCCATGACTGGCCCCAGCGCGCCTATGACGCGGTGCTCGGGTGCTGCATGCAATTCGCCGCGCCGCCCCTGCAGGGGCAGATCTTCGCCGGCATGGCGCGGGCCACGCGCCCGGGCGGGCTCGTGCTGATCCACGGCTTTGCCACGCGCCAGCCGGCCTATGGCTCGGGCGGGCCGGGGGCGGTCGAACAGCTCTACACGCTCGATCTCCTGCGCGCGGCCTTCCCCGGCTGGCGGGTGCTGCACCAGGCCGATTACGATGCCGAGATCTACGGCGGCGCGGCCCATTGCGGGCGCGCGGCGCTCGTTGACTTTATCGCGAGCAAACCCTGAAACGCTGGACTTGCCGCGCTGCGGAATGTCACATTCCAAAGGCATTATATTTTCGCGACAGATTTTCCTGCCGTGACCGTAGATATCGCAGGCACCCAACCAGGAGACCCAGATGCACAAGATCCTTTTCGCTGCCCTTCCGCTCGCGCTCGCCTTCGGCGCCGCCTCGGCCGAGCCGATGCAATCGATCGAAGCCCGTCAGGCCTATTTCAAAGCCCTCGGCGGGTCGATGAAGGCGATGGGCCCGCTTGCCAAATCCTTCGACGCCGAGGCCGCCAAGGCCGAGGCCGCCAAGCTCGAGGCGGTGCTCGCGACCGATACCTCGACCTTCTTCCCGGCCGGCACCTCGGATGCCGATTTCCCCGGCAAGACCCGCGCGATGGCGAAAATCTGGACCGACATGGATGATTTCGCCGCCAAGGGCAAAGCCACGAAAGAGGCCGGCGCCGAGCTGATCGCGGCGGCGAATGCGGGCGATGGCGCGGCCTTTGGCGCGGCCTTCGGCAAGCTCGGCGGCACCTGCAAGGCCTGCCACGACGACTATCGTCTGCCTGAATAAGACCCGAACAAGACAAGCTGCGCGCGCCTCCGCCGGGGGCGCGCCCCTTCCGAGCGAGAGAGCCGATGACCGACCCCGCCCCGCAATCGCCGCAGATCTGGGATCCGTTCGTGCGGCTCTTCCACTGGCTCCTGGTCGTCGCGGTGACGGGCGGCTGGCTTCTGGGCCATTTCGGCCCGTTGCAGATGAGCTGGCATTTCTACGCGGGCTATCTGGTGCTCGCGCTTCTCGTCTTCCGCCTGATCTGGGGCTTCATCGGGCCCCGCAACGCGCGGTTCGCGAGCTTCCTGCGCGGCCCCGGGGCGGTTCTGCGCTACCTCAAGACGCTGCCCGCCCGCCGGGCGAGCCAGAGCGAGGGCCACAACCCCTTGGGGGGCTGGTCGGTCGCGGCGCTGCTTCTTGTGCTCGCGGGGCAGGTCGGCACCGGGCTGATCCTCGACCCGGAGGATTACATCAACACCGGTCCGCTCGCGGGCTATGTCTCGAGCGAGTGGAGCCGCTGGGCGCTGGGCTGGCATCATCGGCTCGGGCTCTTGCTCGCCGTGCTCGTCGCTTTCCATGTCGGCGCGATCCTGTTTTACCGCTTCTGGAAGCGCGAAGATCTCGTCACGCCGATGATCACCGGCCGGCGCCGCTAAGCGCCACTGGACCTTGGGCGCGGCGCAGGCTAGCCTTGCGCGATGACCTCCCCGCAGCTCCCCCCCGCCCCGGGCCGGAGGACCGTCCCCGCCCATTTGCGCGCGCTCCTCGCGCTCGGCCTGCCTTTGGTGGGCTCGAACCTTGCGCAGATGGGCCTGCATGTCACCGATACGATCATGCTGGGCTGGTATGGGGTGCCCGAGCTCGCCGCGGTGGTGCTTGGCGCGGGGTATTTCTTCATCCTCTTCATCCTCGGCTCGGGGTTTTCCTATGCGGTGATGGGGCGCGTCGCGGCCTCGCTCGGCGCGGGCGACGAGGTGCAGGCGCGGCGCGATACGCGGATGGGGTTGTGGCTCTCGATCCTCTTCGCGCTGGGCGTGATGCCCTTGATGTGGGCCTCGGGGCCGATCCTGCGCGCCCTCGGTCAGGAGCCCGCGATCGCCGCCCTCGCGCAGGATTACCTGCGCATCGCGATGCTCGGCATGGTGCCCGCGCTGATCATCGCGGTGCTCAAGGCTCTGCTCTCCGCCCAGGAGCGCACCCAGATCGTGATGTGGGTGACGCTCGCCGGGGTGGGCCTCAACATCGGGCTCAACTGGTTGTTGATCTTTGGCAATTTCGGCGCGCCGGAGATGGGGGTGCGGGGCGCCGCGGTGGCCTCGGTGGTGGTGCAGCTCGTGACCTGCGCCGCGCTCATGGTCTATGCGGGCCATGCGCGGGGGCTGCGCCAGATGGATCTCTTCGCGCGAGTCTGGCGCCCCGATTGGCCGGCCTTCCGCGCGGTGGCGCGGATGGGCTTGCCGATCGGGCTGACCTCGGTCTCCGAGGCGGGGATGTTTCAGGCCTCGGCGCTGATGATGGGCTGGATCGGCACGGTCGAGCTCGCCGCGCATGGCATCGCGCTCGAGCTCGCCTCGCTGACCTTCATGGTCCATATGGGGATCTCGAATGCCGCGACGGTGCGGGTCGGGCGAGCGCTCGGGGCGCGCGATCTGGTGCGGCTGCGCGATGGCGCCTGGATCGCGCAGCTCCTCTCGCTTGGCTTCGGGCTCGCGACGGTGGGGCTGTTTCTCGGCGCGGCGGGGCCGATGATCGGGCTCTTTCTCGATCGGACCGACCCGGCGGCGCCCGAAATCCTCGCTTTCGGCACCAAACTCCTCGCCGTCGCGGCGCTCTTCCAGCTCTTCGATTCGACGCAGGTGATGGCGCTCGGGCTGTTGCGCGGGGTGCATGACACGCGCGTGCCGATGTGGGTCGCGGCGGGGAGCTATTGGCTGATCGGCATCCCGGCGAGCTGGATCCTCGCCTTTCCGCTCGGCTTTGGCGGGGTGGGGCTGTGGTTCGGGCTCGTCATCGGGCTCGCCTGCGTGGCGCTGTCGATGATCGCGCGGTTCTGGCGCGGGCCGTGGCTGCGGCCCGCCGCCTGATCCGGGCTCACGCCCGTTCGAGGTTCATCGCGATCAGCTCGCGCACCTGACGCGCATGGGTGACCGGCAGCATATGGCCGCCGCCCGGGATCACCGCGCTGCCCACATCCTGGCACCGCGCGGCCAGCGCCTCGCAGACCCGCGCCACGATCGGCGGGCTCGCATCGCCGCGGATGATCATCACCGGCGCGTCGATCGCCTCGATCCCGCCCTCCCGCACGATCTGGCCCGGGTCGGAGAAATTCGCCGCGCTGATATTGCCAACCATCGGCATTTGTTGACAAAACCGCGCACGTTGATGCTCGGGCAGCGCCTCCCACGGCACCCCCGCGCCCCAGGCGCCCATGAAGCCGCGCGCCGCGGCCTCGAGGTGGCCGGCGGCGATCTGGGCCTCGAAATGGCTCTGATGGGGGCGCATCTCGGCCCATTCCTCGGTGCCCTCGGCCGCGGCGAAGAGCACCGGCTCGATCAGCGTGAGGCTGCGCACCGCCTCGGGCGCGGCCACCGCGATGCGCAGCGCGACCGAGGCGCCGAAGCTGTGGCCGATCAGATCGACGGGGCGGGTGATGAACGAGGCCGCGATCTGGGTCACGAGCTGCTGGAACGCGCCGGGCGCGGCGCCCTCGGCCTGCCAAGGCGCCGATTGGCCGTGGCCGGGCTGGTCGAAGGCGAGCGTGGTGAGCTCGGTCAAGGGCTCGAGCACCGGCGTCCAGATCTGGCTCGCGCCGAGCGTGCAATGAATCGCGAGCGCCGGGCGGGGGCCTGCACCGATCTCCTGCCAGAAGATCTCCTGGCCGTGACGGGTATCGCGCGGCATCAGAGCTCTCCCAGATGGGCGTCGAGGAAGTCGAGCCGGTCCTGGCCCCAGAAGCGCTGATCGGTTTCGGCGACGATATAGAAGGGCGAGCCGAAGACGCCGCGGTCAACCGCCTCCTCGAGGTTCTTCTCATAGGCCATCGCGCCGGTGAAGAGCCCGGTGGTGACGAGATCGCCCGAGAACCCGGCGGCGGTGAGCGCGGCGCGGATCACCTCATCCTCGGCGATGTTGCGGTCCTCGACCCAGAGCGCGCGGGCGAGCCCCTGCACGAGCGCGCCGGTATCGCCGCCGCCCGCCTGTTGCGCGGCGATGATCGCGTAAGACGCGGGCGCGGGGTTCGGCGGGTAAAGCGTCGGCTGCGCCAGCATCGGCACGCCAAGCCGCGCGGCCCAGCGGGCGAGCTCCTGGCCGCGGTAGGCCATCCGGCTCGGGTGGCGCGCGGCGGGGCGGGTGCCGCCGGTGCGGTCGAAAAGCCCGAGCAGATCGAGCGGTTTATAGGTCACGGTGGCGCCATGGCGCGCGGCGATGTCCTCCAGCCGGTTGCCCGCGAGATAGGTCCAGGGGCTGAACACGGAGAAAAAGTAATCAATCTGCGCCATAGTGGGCCTTTCCGGGGCTGCGGAGGTTTGCGGGAACGCTAGCCCGGTGTTAAGGCAGGCGCAATCTCCCCCGAATCCGCCGGCTCTGCCCCCGGCGACTGCCGAAAGGTGACCTATGCCTGCCATGACCGAACCGAAACTGATCTCCGGCAATGCCAACAAGCCGCTTGCCAATTCCATCGCGCGCCGGATGTCGATGCATCGGGGCATGTCGGTGGGGCTCGTCGACGCCCGCGTCGAGCGGTTCAACGATCAGGAGATCTTCGTCGAGGTCTACGAGAACGTGCGCGGCGAGGATATGTATATCATCCAGCCGACCTCGAACCCGGCCAATGACAACCTGATGGAGCTTCTGATCATCACCGATGCGCTCAAGCGCTCCTCGGCCGACCGGATCACCGCCGTCATCCCCTATTTCGGCTATGCCCGCCAGGACCGCCGCGCCAAGGCCCGCACGCCGATCTCGGCGAAACTCGTCGCGAACCTGCTCACCGAGGCGGGCGTCGACCGGATCCTGACGCTCGATCTGCATGCCGCGCAGATCCAGGGCTTCTTCGACATCCCGGTGGACAACCTCTATGCCTCGCCGGTCTTCGCGCTCGATATCCTGCATCATTTCAAGGGCCAGCTCGACGATGTGATGGTGATCTCGCCCGACGTTGGCGGCGTGGCGCGTGCGCGCGAGCTCGCCAAGCGGATCAACGCCCCGCTCGCGATCGTCGACAAGCGCCGCGAGAAGGCGGGCGAAGTCGCCGGCATGACCGTGATCGGCGACGTTTCGGGCAAGAAATGCATCATCGTCGACGACATCTGCGACACCGCGGGCACTTTGTGCAAGGCGGCCGAGGTGCTGATGGCGGCGGGCGCGACCGAGGTGCATGCCTATATCACCCATGGCGTGCTCTCGGGCCCGGCGGTCGAGCGCGTCACCAATTCGGTGATGAAATCGCTGGTGATCACCGATTCGATCGAGCCGACCGAGGCGGTGAAAGCCGCGCGCAACATCCGCATCGTGCCGACCGCGCCGATGTTCGCGCAGGCGATCCTGAACACCTGGTCGGGCACCTCGGTCAGCTCGCTCTTTGAGACCGACACGCTGGTGCCGATCTATGAGGGCCTCTACTCGCAGGTCTGATCGACGAAAGTCGTCTTGACGGGGCGCAGGGGGCGGGGAAACTGCCTCATGCGCCTCTTTCTTTTGACCACGCTGGTGATGATCGCCTTTGCCGCGAATTCGGTGCTGAACCGGATGGCGGTGGGGGTGGCGGGGCTTGACCCGGGCGTGGCGGGGGCGGTGCGGCTCGGGGCGGGGGCGGTGGTGCTGCTTGTGCTCGCCGTTTGGCGCGGGGGCGGCGGGCGGCATCGCCGTCGCCCGGCTCG
>ERZ1645187.4748-NODE-4748-length-10829-cov-21.917672_pt1 | contig 10829 bp, 10 predicted proteins | sample MGYA00575352_ERZ1645187 | MGnify/ENA primary metagenome ERZ1645187 (study PRJEB40837, sample SAMN11349314) | freshwater sediment metagenome | isolation source: river sediment | host: Sediment | place: India: Wazaribad , New Delhi | collected 2017-02-21 ...
TGATGATCCAGAAGCGGACGACGACCTGCGTCTCCTTCCAGCCGGTTTGTTCAAAGTGGTGGTGCAGCGGTGCCATGCGCAGGATGCGGCGCCCCTCACCGTATTTTTTCTTGGTGTATTTGAAGTACGACACCTGAAGCATCACCGACAGGGTTTCCACGACGAAGACACCGCCCATGATCACCAGCACGATTTCCTGGCGGATGATGACGGCAACCGTACCCAGCGCTGCACCCAGCGCCAACGCACCGACATCGCCCATGAAGACTTCCGCCGGATAGGCGTTGAACCAGAGGAAGCCGAGACCGGCTCCGGCAATGGCCCCGAGCAGGATGCACAACTCACCCGCCCCCGGCACATAGGGGATCAACAGGTACTTGGCAAGGACAGCATGACCGGTGACGTAGGCAAAAATGGCGAAGGCCGATGCAATCATCACGGTTGGCATGATCGCCAAGCCATCGAGACCATCGGTCAGATTGACTGCATTGCTGGTGCCGACGATGACAAAATAGGTCAGCGTGATGAAACCGATGATCCCGAGCGGGTAGGCCACCGTCTTGAAGAAGGGAACGATCAACTCGGTTTGCGCCGTGGACTTGGCGGAGAACGCCAAAAAAAGCGCCGCACCGATTCCCAGGACCGACTGCCAGAAATACTTCCATTTCGCCGACAGGCCCTTTGGATCGCGGTAGACGACCTTTTTCCAGTCGTCATACCAGCCCACCAAACCATAACCCAAGGTAACAACCAGTACGGTCCACACATATTTGTTGGTCAGGTCGCCCCAAAGCAAGGTGGTCATCGCGATGGCAATCAGGATCAGCACACCGCCCATGGTCGGCGTACCGGACTTGACCAGATGGGTCTGCGGACCGTCGGTGCGCACCGCCTGACCAATTTTCTTGGCAGCCAGCCAGCGGATAACCTTCGGGCCGGCGGCAAACGAGATGAGCAGGGCCGTCATCGCCGCAAGGACGGTGCGCAGCGTGATGTAGTTGAAGACGTTGAAAAAACGAACGTCCTGCGCCAGCCATTGCGCCAGTGCGAGCAGCATCAGTGATTCTCCCCAGCGGTCGATGCAGCAACCAGCGCATCGGCCACCCTTTCCATTTTCATGAAGCGTGAGCCTTTGACGAGGACTGTCGTTTCCGGGCCCAATTCCTTGTCGACCGCAGCAATCAGCTTGTCGACATTGCAGAAGTGACGGGCGCCCTCGCCAAAGTTGCGCACGGCCAGTTGCGCGGAATCTCCCAGCGCAAACAGGCGATCCACGCCCTGGCTCTTGGCATAGCCACCAATTTCATCGTGATACTGGGCACTGGCTTCGCCGATTTCGCCCATATCCCCCAGTACCAGAACCTTGCGACCAATGGTCGCAGCCAATACATCGATCCCGGCACGCACCGAATCCGGGTTGGCGTTGTACGTGTCGTCCAGGATTTCGGCGCCTTTGCGCCCCACCCGACGTTGCAGACGCCCCTTGACGCCGTTGAAATCCCTCAGACCATCGACCACCGCGTGCAACGGAATGCCCGCTGCCAGGCAGGCAGCCGCAGCCGCGACGGCGTTGCGGGCATTGTGACGTCCCGGAACCTGCAGCGTGATATCAGCCTCACCCGCCATCGAGCTCAGTGAAATACGCACTTCCAGCCCGTGTTCATGCACGCGGCCACGGACGTCCGCTGCGCGGTCGATGCCAAAACTGAGCTGTCGATGAGGGCCGGCCATTTCCTGCCAGACGGCGCAGTAAGCGTCGTCGGCGTTGATCACGGCCACCCCGTCGGGGCGCAGGCCAGTGAAAATCGAGCCTTTTTCACGGGCCACTTCATCGAGATCGCCCATCCCCTCGAGATGGGCACGCTGAGCGTTGTTCACCAAGGCCACGGTCGGCGTCCCCAGTCCGGTCAGGTAAGCAATCTCGCCGGGATGGTTCATTCCCATCTCGATAACCGCTGCGCGATGCTGCTCGCCGAGGCCGAGCAGGGTCAGCGGCAGGCCGATGTCGTTGTTCAGATTGCCGCGGGTGGCGAGCACGGCGTCGCCAAAGGCGGCCTTGAGCACGGCAGCGATCATCTCCTTGGTCGTCGTCTTGCCGTTCGAACCGGTCACTGCAATCACCGGGAGATCGAAACGCGCCCGCCAGGCAGCGGCCAACCGCCCCAGGGCAAGACGGGTGTCGTCGACCAGCACTGCCGACACGCTGACCGGCAACTTCTCCGACCGGGCCACCAGCATGGCGGTCGCGCCACTGGCAGCCGCCTGATCCAGAAAGTCATGCGCATCGAAACGCTCGCCACGTAGCGCAACGAAGAGCTGGCCGGCGGCAATGCTCCGGGTATCGGTAGACACCCCGGTAACCGCACAATCGGCGCCAATGAGCCGGCCGCCAACGGCGGCGGCAATGTCAGAAAGCAGCCAGTTCATGCCGCATCCTCCAGATTGGGTTGGCGTCGCGCTGCGAGCGCCGATTTCGCCTGATCGACATCCGAAAACGGATGGCGGACGCCGGCGATTTCCTGATACGGCTCATGGCCCTTGCCGGCAAGCAGGATGACGTCGCTCACCATTGCCTCGGCAATACAACGACGGATGGCTACAGCACGCTCGATCTCGATTTCGGGATGCGTCATGCCGGTAATAATCTGGTCGACGATGGCTTGCGGCGATTCGCTGCGCGGGTTGTCGCTGGTAACCAGCACCTGGTCGGCCCATTGTTCGGCAACAGCGCCCATCTGTGGACGCTTTCCCGGATCACGGTCGCCCCCGCAGCCAAAGACGACCCGGAGCTTGCCCTCGCGGGCAGCGGCCACCGGGCGCAGGGCGCGCAGGGCGTTCTCCAGTGCATCCGGCGTGTGGGCATAATCGACAACGACCAGCGGCTCGCCGGCACCGCCCAGACGCTCCATTCGACCCGGCGGCGGCATCACTTCCGAGAGCCGACGGGCGATCTCGAAGGCCGGCATGGCCGTATCGTGCAGAACCGCAGCAATGGCCAGCAAATTGGCGACGTTGTACTGGCCGACGAGCGCGGTATCAACCGTTGAGCGGCCATTGGGAAGCACCAGCGTGAATCGCTGACCGAACGGCGTCTGCACCAGATCCTCGGCCCGCACCAACGCCGGAAAATCGCGCCGGACCGGCCCGATGGCATAGCCCAGAATACGATTGGCCGTGGTCTCGCGGGCCATCTTCAAACCCAACGGATCGTCGAGATTGATGACGGCCGTGCGCAGCCGTGGCCACTGGAAGAGCTTTTCCTTGGCAGCCGCGTAGGCGGCCATCGTGCCGTGGTAATCGAGATGATCGCGGGTGAAATTGGTAAACACCGCCACGTCGACACGGGCGCCGTTCATCCGACCTTCCTCGATCCCGATCGAGCTGGCCTCAAGCGCCACTGCGGCAGCCCCAGCTTCACGGAATTCGGCGAGATAACGCATCAGGGTAGTCGCTTCGGGCGTGGTAAAGCCGGTTTCGGCCTGCGCCTCGGGGAAACCCGCCCCCAGCGTGCCGATGATCGCGCACGGCTTGGGATAGACGCGTGCCAGGCACTGACTGACGGTCGTCTTGCCATTGGTACCGGTCACGGCGATCAGCGACAGGCCTTCGCTCGGATGACCATGCACCCGGTGCGCCAGTGGGCCGGCCAGAGCCCGCAGATTGGCGACGTCGAAGTTTGCTGCGGTGAACGCGGAATTCCAGCAAAAATCGCCACCTGCCTGCCAGAGTACGGCCACGGCACCTCGCGCCAGCGCATCCGGAATATAGCGGCGACCATCGGCCAGATCACCGGGATAGGCCAGAAAGAGATCGCCCGGACGAACCTGGCGGCTGTCGTCGGCGACGCCGGTTGGCGTGACGCCCATCGCGGCGAGGCGGTCAAGAATCTCAGCCGGCGAGCTCACAGCCGCCCCTTTCCGGAGTTCGCTTCGGCAACCTGAATCGGCGCATCCGGCGGAATGCCGAGCGTGCGCAGCGCGCCCCCGGCGATCTGCGAAAACGCCGGACCAGCCACGTCGCCACCATAGTGGCCACCCGCGCTTGGCTCGTCGATCATCACCGCAACGACCAGACGCGGGTCGCTGATCGGCGCAATACCGACGAATGACGCCACATACTTGCGTGCATAGACGCCACCTTCGATCTTGTGTGCCGTACCGGTCTTGCCGCCAACACGATAGCCGGGCACCCGCGCCTTCGGAGCGGTCCCCTCCGGCTGCACGGCCATTTCCAGCATCATCCGCAGTTCACGCGTTGTCTGCGGCGAAAAAACGCGCACGCCGCGAGGCGGCGTGTCGTCCAGCTTGAGCAGAGAGAGCGGCATCAATTCGCCATCGCGGGCAAAGACGGTATAGGCACGTGCCATCTGGATCAGGCTGACCGCAATACCATGACCGTAGGACATGGTTGCCTGCTCAATCGGACGCCAATTCTTCCAGGGACGCAGCCTGCCATTGACCTCGCCAGGAAAGCCGAGATTGGGCGCCTGCCCGAAGCCGAGGTTGTCGAACAGCTCCCACATTTCCTTGGGTTGGAATCCCAGCGCCATCTTGGTCACGCCGATATTCGAAGACTTCTGGATCACCTGCGCCACGGTCAGCGCGCCGTGCGGGTGAGCGTCCGAGATGGTCGCCGAGCCGATGGTCATCCGCCCCGGTGCACAATTGATCACCGTGTCGTAACGCACCTTGCCTCGCTCCAGTGCCAGCGCAGCGATGAACGGCTTCATCACGGAGCCCGGTTCATAGGTATCAGTCAGCGCCCGGTTACGTAGCTGGGCACCTGATAACTTCTCGCGGTTGTTCGGGTTATAGGTTGGCCAGTTCGCCAGCGCCAGGATTTCGCCACTGCGGGCATCGATCACCACCGCACCCCCGGCCTTGGCATCGTGCTTGTCCACCGCGTCCTTGAGATGACTGTAGGCGAGATACTGGATTTTCGAATCCAGCGCCAATCTGATCTCCTTGCCATCTTGCGGCGGCTTCATTGCGCCGACATCCTCAACGATGTTGCCGCGGCGATCACGGATCACTGTACGACTGCCCGGCCGGCCGATCAGGCTTTGCTGGAAGGCCAGCTCGACCCCCTCCAGACCTTTGTCGTCAACGCCGGTGAAGCCAACGATATGTGCGGTCATGTCGCCACTGGGATAGTAGCGACGATATTCCTTTTCCGAGTGGATGCCAGGCAGTTTCAGGGCAGCAATGCGATCCGCCGTCTCAGGCGGCACCTGTCGCCTGACGAAGACGAATGTTTTTTCCGAAGCCAGTTTGCCATCCAGCTCCCTGGGCGCCATATCCAGGAATTGGGCGAGCTGCCGCTTCTGCGAAGGATCCATGGTTCGCGCATCGGCCGGGATCGCCCAGATCGACTTCATCGGGGTAGACACCGCGAGGAGATCACCATTGCGATCGATGATCTTGCCGCGGGAGGCCGAAACCTCGATATCCCGCAGATAGCGAGAGTCGCCCTTTTCCTGCAGGAAATCGTTATTGACGACCTGCAGGTAAAAGCCGCGCGCCACAAGCGCCAGAAAGGCCGCCATCAGCAGCAGGCCGACCGTCCTTGAGCGCCAGCCTTGCAGCGCCAGCTGCAGCACCGGGCTTTCGGTAAAGCGATGACCGCGCTGCGGACGACGACGGACGACCATCAACGCCCCCCTTTCCGGGCCACATCCTTGCGCGGCGCAGCCGGACGCGCGGCTGGAACGGATGACACAACGCGGCCGGTTGCATCGGGGGTAACCATGCGCAAGCGGTCACGAGCGATTTTTTCGATCCGGGGATGCGTTGCCCAGGTCGACATTTCAAGTTGCAGCTGGCCGAATTCAATATCCAGCTGACGCGCCCGCTCCTGCCCGCTCTCGAGTTCCTGGAACAACTTGCGCGCACGGTGCTGGGAGGTCACCACACCCAGCGCGCAAATCACGGCGATCATCATCAGGATCATGTTGAAACGGACCATTACAGTTTTTCCGCCACCCGCATGACGGCGCTGCGCGCGCGCGGATTGGCGGTCACTTCAGCCATCGACGGACGGATGGCCTTGCCCACCAACCGCATCTTGGGCTTCGGCAATTGGTCGGCGCGCAAGGGCAGATGCTTCGGCAGCGAATCAGCGGTCGATTGCGCACGCATGAAATTCTTGACGATGCGATCTTCGAGAGAATGGAAGGAGATCACCGCCAGCCGACCACCCGGCTTGAGCAGCGACAAAGCCTGCGGCAAGGCTATCTCCAGCTGGCGGAGCTCTTGATTGATATGAATCCGTAGAGCTTGAAAGCTGCGCGTCGCCGCGTCCTGCCCTGGTTCACGGGTGCGCACGGCCGAGCGTACGAGGGCCGCGAACTGAGCTGTTGTGACAATTGGTTGTTCGACCCGAGTAGCCACAACCTTCTTTGCAATCTGGAAAGCAAACCGTTCTTCGCCATAGTTTCTGATGACCTCCGTAATTTCCTGCTCATCGGCCCGCGCCAGCCACTCGGCCGCCGTCTCGCCCTGCGTCGTATCCATACGCATGTCGAGCGGCGCGTCGTAGCGAAAGCTGAAGCCGCGCTCCCCGTCGTCGATTTGCGGCGACGACACCCCTACATCGAAAAGAATCCCGTCTGCCGCCTCCAGGCTGGCCTCAGCCGCGGCCAGCGACAGATCGCCAAAGGCGCGATGAACCAGGAAAAAGCGCGAATCCGCCAATGCCTGACCAACGGCAATCGCCGCCGGATCGCGATCCAGAGCCACCAGACGGCCCGCGCTACCCAACCTGGAAAGAATGTTGCGACTGTGACCACCCCGCCCGAAGGTGGCGTCGACGTAAGCCCCGTCGGCCTTGACCGCCAGCGCTTCCACCGCCTCCTCGAGCAGCACCGTGACGTGGGCGCTGCTCGCCGTCACAGCACCAAATCTCCAAAGCCCGGCGGCAAGTCCCCGGACAAGACCTCCGCGGCCAGATCATTCTGCTGACGCCAGCCCGCCTCGCTCCAGATTTCGAAATGACTGCCCATGCCAACCAGATAGACAGTTTTTTCCAGCTTGGCGTATTCACGCAATTCCGGCGCCACCAGCAGACGGCCCGCAGAGTCAAGATCCTCGGTGCGCGCATTACCCACCAGGACACGCTTGATCGCCGCGGCACGCGAATCGAGGCTGGATGCCTTGAGGATCTGGTCACGAATCGGCTGCCAGGCAGGCGATGGGTAAAGCAGCAGGCAACGGTGCGGATGCGCGGTCAGGACCAGCGAGCCTTCAGCCGCGGCGAGCAGGGGCTCGCGGTGCCTTGCCGGAATGGCAAGCCGCCCCTTCGCATCCAGACTGATCGCTGCCGCACCTTCAAACACCCTTGCCTCGCTCCCCGTTTACCCACTTTTCAACACGTTTTCCCACTTTAGAACATCACCTTGTGGCCGTCAATAGTCCAACAAGGAATTTTTGCTTTTACAACAAGGACTTACGCACGGTTTCAAAGAGAATTTTTGAGAAATTTTTCTCTTTAAAATCAATGGCTGCGAAACAGGACTTAAAGTGACTTATCAGCATTTGAGGCGAATCAATACACTGCAAGCCTACGCATGCCGGCGTGGTAGAAAGTGGGAGACAAGGGAGCCGCAAGCAGACCGGGGTGCCTGTTGCGTGAAAACCGGTCAACGAAAAAGGCGGCCACGCGGGCCGCCCGTATCTGAGGTTGGAAGCAATCAGCGAATTTCGGCCAGCTTCTGCTCGATTCGCGGCAACGGCATGGCCCCCGGCACCCGCTCGCCATTGCCGAAGAACATCGTCGGCGTCCCAGTAATATTGAGCTTGCGGCCAAATTCCTGATTCCGCGTAATGGCAGCCGTATCGCAGTCTTCGCGGCCGGACGGCGCCTTGCCCTCAACCATCCAGTCGTTCCATGCTTTGGCGCGGTCCGCAGAACACCAGATCTGCTTCGATTTTTTCACGGAGTCCTCCGAAAGAATCGGCAACAGGAAGGTGTAAATGGTGACGTTTTCCAGTTTCTGGAGATCGCGCGCCAGACGCTTGCAATAGCCACAGTTCGGATCCTCAAAGGTCGCCAACACCCGCTTGCCGTCACCACGCACCTGCTTGATGGCGCGATCCATCGGCAATTCATTGAACTTGATCGCCGTCAGCTTGCGCATACGCTCTTCGGTGACATTTTTCATCGACTTGGCGTCAATCAACTGCGCACCCACCATGATCGCCGTCAACTTTTCGTCGGTGTAGAAGATCGTGCCGTCTGCGTACACCTCATACAACCCCAGAAAACCGGCTTTGGTCACGCTCTCGACCTTGGTTCCCAGTCGCGCCTCCATGCCCTTGCGCACATCCGCCTCATCGGCAAACGCCAACATGGAAACGGACAAGGCAATCGCCAAAGGCAGAATTTTTTTCAGCATGCATGACTCCTAGAAGGCACCCAGGGCATAACGCACCAGGGAGTTTTTCAAATATGGCAATTGGTTGGTCAGGCGCATGCCGGCATTGCGCAAAGGACGCAAACCGGGCACTGACTCGCGAAAAAGGCGACGCAGTCCGTCGGTTGCCGTCTGCATCAACTGCGTCTCCTCGCGCCGCGCCCGCTGGTATCGCTGAAGAAAGCGCTCGAATCCGATATCCTGCCAAGGCTTCGCCTCAGACAGGAGAGCGGCAAGCTCCGCAGCATCCTGGAAACCGAGATTAATGCCATGCCCGGACAGGGGGTGAATGCCATGCGCCGCGTCACCCAGCAGCGCCAGACGCGGGGCCACCGTTTGCGGAATCCGAATTAGGCGCAAAGGAAAGGCTGCGGCAGACGTCAGCGGTGACAAACGCCCCAGTGTGTGCGCTCCGGCTTCGGCAACGCGATCAGCCAGTACGTGTGCAGGCAGCGCGCACATTTCATCGGCAAGCGCATCGGGCACCGACCAGACGATGGAAATCCGGTTTCCTGGCAAAGGCAGATACGCCAGAATGCCATCGTCTCGAAACCATTGGTAGGCGATCCCCTGATGCGGGCGCTCGGTGAGAAAGTTGGCCACCAGCCCTTTTTCGCCATACGGCATGTCGTGCGCCGCCAAACCGGCGGATGCGCGCACCCAGGAATCGCGGCCATCCGCAGCCACAAGCAGCTTAGCCGCAAGCCGCTGACCATCAGCAAGCGTCAGCACCGCTGCTTCGTCGCGCATCTCCAACGACTGCGGCCGCCCCGGGCAAAATAGCGTGAGATTGGCCTGGCGTTTGGCACTCTCCCAAAGCTCGCAAGTCATCAAGGATGACTCAATGATCCACGCCAGCTCCGGTACGCCGGTTTCATAGGCCGAAAAGGAAATCTCTCCGCCCCGGTCGCCATAAACCCGCATCCCCCGAACGGGCGTGATACGCGCCACATCCAGATGACGCCAGGCACCGATGACCTCAAGAAAAGCCGCATTGGCTGGGCTGACCGCATAAATGCGGCTATCCCAGCCCTCTGCCCGGCATGGCGCCGCGTGCTCAACGAGTGCAATGCGCAAACGCGTATCGCGCAATGCAACGGCAAGGCTGGCCCCCGCTAGACCGCCGCCCACGATAATCAGATCAAAGTGCTGCATACCGGCGATTATGCCGTTTCAGCTCGACGCAGGAAACCAGTCAGGCCGGATTTCCACCACCACTGGCCGGCGGTTTGCCCGGACGGCCACGGCGGTTGTTATTGGCACGTGGACGGTGTTTCTTCTGCTGCCCGCCAGCGCCACCAGTGCCTTGTGGCTTGCCCTGCTGCGGGCCACGCCCGGTATTGCCGCCGTGTTCGTTGCCGGAAACGCGGTTTCCTGGCGCGAGCTGGATCTCCAGCTCAATGATTTCATCCCAAACCTCGTCAGTACGGTCGCGCTCGGGAACCGACAGCAGTTCGCGCAAACGACGACGGCTATCCAGACCGGGATTGACTGGCGCGGGCGCCGGCGACTCTACCGGGGTTTCTTCAATGGGATTTTCGGGATTTGATTGGGTCATTGCAAATTAAAAACGGGACTCACCAGTTGCGAGCCCCGTGGATTGGGATACCAAAATTTTACTTCTTTTTGGCGGCCGTTTTCTTGGCAGCGACAGCTGCCTTGAATGCGGTACCTGCGGTGAACTTCGGCACAGTCGTTGCCGGGATCTTCAGGGTGGCGCCAGTCTTCGGATTCTTGCCGGTGCGTGCAGCGCGCTTTGCGGACTTGAAAGTACCGAAACCGACGAGAGTCACGGACTCTCCCTTGGCAACAGTCTTGACAACAGCCGCAACGATTGCGGAAAGCGCCTTGTCGGCAGCAGCCTTGGTGATACCAGCTTCTTTTGCAGCAACTTCGACCAGCTCGGATTTATTCATCTAAGTGCCTCCTGTTACTTGTTGATTGGTAAGAAAACTGGCCGTTGGCACGGCAGCGATTGAACGGTAGCACAGCTTGCAAAATAAGTGTTGATGCGGAACGAGCAATTTGGGCTACGCAACGTGAATTTTTGCAAGAAACCGACGTTGACCGCAGCAATCCCGCTGCCAGAACCGTTCACACCCGTCGCCGACACGCATAGGCGATGACTATGCAGCAAATTGAGGCAATCAATTAGCCCAATACGCGAGGCTTGCCTAACATTCATTCCGTGTTCCGCTCATCACTCAACTCTACACAGGAGAATCACAATGTCCCTTATCAATACTCAGGTTCAACCGTTCAAGGCACAAGCTTTCCATAACGGCAAATTCGTCGAGATCACCGAAGCCAATCTCAAAGGCAAGTGGTCCGTCGTGATTTTCATGCCGGCTGCCTTCACCTTCAACTGCCCGACTGAAATCGAAGACGCTGCCAACAACTACGCCGAATTCCAGAAGGC
>ERZ1645187.4749-NODE-4749-length-10828-cov-19.460689_pt1 | contig 10828 bp, 14 predicted proteins | sample MGYA00575352_ERZ1645187 | MGnify/ENA primary metagenome ERZ1645187 (study PRJEB40837, sample SAMN11349314) | freshwater sediment metagenome | isolation source: river sediment | host: Sediment | place: India: Wazaribad , New Delhi | collected 2017-02-21 ...
TACGACGCCGACGGTGACCCCATCTATCGCCGTAAGATGAGATGCCGGTGAGACGGGCATACGGCGGTCGAGATCGGTCTCTCGGTGGCCGTATCTGCGGCCACCCCGGCGTCGATGTCACTCCGAAGGCCCGACCGATGCGGCGACCGGTCTTGCCGGCGTGCGCCAGAACATTGCGCAGGACGTGGATGCGGTGGCGTTGCCCCGTCGCCGTCGGAATCTCCGAAACCGCCGACTCGATTTCCTCGCGAGCGTCGGAGGTCCCCAGCTTCATGGCGCGCTGGCCCCGCCGGGCGAGCTCGCGGAGGGTGCCGGTCCAGACCGTCTCGGCCTCCGACGGGCCGATGTCCATGCCCGGCCCTACGGGCCGGCCGTCGATTTCGACGCCGACCACGACGACCACCGCCTCCGAGACGATCCGGCCGCTTGCCGGGCCTTCAGATCGGTGGTGGCGAAGCGGATCGTCTCCCGCAGGACATCGGCGTCGGCGCTCTGCTCCGCGAAGGTCCGCAGGCTCATCATCATGTCGATCATCGGCGGTTCCTCGGTCGGGTCTCGCAACTCCGACCATACCGACGCGCCGGCGATGACCCCCATTCTCGTCAGCTACACCCCTCTCCGAACAGGATCCGCCATCCTCACGGGCGAGCGATGCCGAAGCGCTTCATCTTGGACCACAGGGTCACGCGGGATACGCCGAGGGTCTTGGCGGTGGCGACGATCCGGCCGCCGTTCTCGGCCAGAGCGGTCTCGATGACCTGACGCTCCACGTCCCGTCTCGCCGCGTCCAACGTCAGGTCGCCGGCCTCCTCGCGGCTCGGCCGTTCCGGGAAGAGATCTCCGGCGTCGATCGCCTCGGCGCGTCCGAGAAGGACGGCCCGGACGATGCGATTTCGCATCTCGCGGATGTTACCGGGCCAGTCGTGGAGCGAGATCGCCTCGATCGCTTCGCTCGACAGGCGCGCGGCGATCGCGCCGGGGTTGGCGGCACGCTCGGCCGCGAGAAGCCGTTCGGCGATGGCGACGAGTTCGGAGCGGCGGTCGGTCAGCGGCGGTACCTGCACTTCGATCACGCCGAGGCGGTGCAGCAGGTCCGGCCGAAGGCCGGCGGGGATGGTCGGTTCGGTCGTGGGCCGGGTGAGTGTCGCGATGATGCGCCCGTCGAAGGCTCGTTCGGCCGTCGCCCCGACGGGGCGGTAGCGGTGTTCCTCGGCGAAGCGCAGCAGGCGGGCCTGGACCTCGGGGGCGATGTCGCCGACTTCGGCGATCAGAAGCGTTCCTTCGCCGACCTCGTCGAGGATGCCCGGATCGACCGAACCGCCGGGTCCGACCACGCCGAACAGCAGGCGATCGTCGAGCGAGGCTCCGTCGATCTCGATCAAGGGGGCGTCCCGCCGGGCCGAACGGAGGTGGAGATCGCGGGCGAGCGTCCGACGCCCCGAGCCGCTCGGCCCGACCAAGAGGATGTTCTCCCGGACGTCGACGAGACGGTTCAGCGTGTCCGAGAGGCGACCGGCCGCAGTCGGTGCATCGTCGGCTCTGCCAGGGGAGCGAGGGTCACGGGGGCCGGTCACGCGACGCAGGAGATCGACCAGCGCGCCGAGGTCATAGGGCTTCGGAAGGTAGTCGATGGCGCCGAGCTTGATCAGTCGCACCGCCTGTTCGACCTCGCCGTAGGCGGTGGCGAAGATGGTCGGCGTCATGGCGAAACGGGCGCGTTCCGACCAGAAGACGTCTTCTCCCGAACCATCGGGCAGGCGGATGTCGCTGACCACCGCATCGAAGCTCGATGCCTTCAGAGCCGCGAGGGCTTCGGCACAGGTCGCCGCTCTGACCGGAGACATGCCCTCGAGCGACAGCCGCGTCAGCAGGGATGCGGCGAGGATGTCGTCGTCCTCGACGATCAGGATCACCGGACGTCGGCTCATGCCGTGGCCCCTCCGTCGCTGCCGATGCCGTGACGATCGCCACCCACCGGCAGGCGAACGAGGATCGTCGTCTTCGGCGGAGCCTCCGTCCTCCGCGTCTCGATCGATCCGCCGAGCGAGGAGACCGCCCGCATCACCACGCCGAGGCCGATGCCGCCTTCGGTGGTGTCGATCCAGTCGAGATCCATGCGAGCGAGCCGATCGGCGACGGATGGATCGAGACCCGGACCGTCATCCGTCACCTCGAGCGTCAATTCGTCCTGCCTCGTCTCGATCCGCACCGCGACCGTTCCTTCGGGGCGCGCCGCATTCGTCGCGTTGAGCGCGAGGTTGAGCACGATCTGGCGGACGACGGAACTCTCCAGCGGCAGATTGCGGGCGAGGTCCGCATGCCAATTCAACGTGAGGCCGCGGCGGGAGGCGACCGGTGCGATCAGCCGTCTGAGATCGTCGAGATCGATCTCGCGGATGTCCTGACCCTCGGTCGGCGGCCGGTGAAGCGACAGCGTCGTCTCCACCACCCTTTCGATCGCTGAGAGACCGCGTTCGAGGAGGTCGAGGGATTGAGCGACGGCCTCCCGGTCGTGCTGAAAGCGTCGCGCCGTGTCGACGGCATTGAGCATGCCGGCGAGCGGATTGCGCACCTCGTGGGCGATCGTCGCCGCCAGACGTCCGAGATCGGCGGCTCTCAGACGTTCGGCCTGGGCGATGCGCAGTTGCCGCCGTTCCAGGAAGGCCTCGGTCATCCGGTTGTATTCTCTCAGCAGCACCAGGATCCGCCGGTTGAGCGGTCCGGCCGGGTCGAGGGGGACGGGGCGCGGGTCGCCCGCCGCCGCCTGGACGAGGGCGCCCTCGAGCAGCTTCAACGGTCTGAGCAGGCGATGGAGGAGGACGAAGCTCACCACGGCCAGCGCCGTGGCCAGAGCGGCGTTGACCGCCAGCGCCTCGAGCGCGGCGGTGAAGCGCTCGTCGCGGATCGGCGCGAGGTCGAGTTGTGCAGACAACGTCGCCCGTCGCTCTTCGCCGATGAACAGAGGACGCTGAACCCAGACGCGGTTGCGATCGCCGGTGGCCACCAGGCCGACGTCGACCTCCCGAGGCGGCAGCGCCGACGTTGCCGATCGCTCGTCTCGCTTCAGATCCGCAAGGACCTCGCCCTCCGGCGAGCGAACGGCGATGCGCATTTCGCGGACCCCGTCGTGGTAGGTGGCGACGCGTTCCAACGCCTTCTCGAGGTCGGCCCGCCGGCCACTCACCACATGGGGCGCGACCGCAGCCGAAAGGCCGTCGAGATAGACTTCGCCGAGCCGGGCGATCAGACGCTGCTCCGGCTGTTCCTGCATGTGGATGGCGACACGCGAGGTCAGCGCCGTCACGGCCAGGATCAGCATGGCTCCGACCGTCGCAGCGAGAACGGTGCGAGGAACCCGGGCAATGCGACCCCGCGTCGTCGATCTTTCGAACATCGCACCTCTCCGAAGTCACCAACCTCTGCTCGCCAGCTCAGATATGGCGGAGTTTTCGTCAAAATACCATTCGAACTCCGTCGATCAACAATATTCATCAGAGTATCGGTCGGGTGCGTAGAGCTGAATATTTCGTCGATGCAAGATGTAAATATATCTTAACATCGATGTTAAGAATATTTGACATTGACTTGCTTCGATATGACGACATCATTCACCCCATGATGAATCGGGTTTCTACTCTTCGATACGACATCCGCGGGCGGCCGAGGTTCGGTGGCTTCGTCGATGCGGGCAGGTCGTCGCCGTGATCGCCGCCCGAGACTTCGCCCGGATCTCGAGGGCCGTCGTGCTCGCCTCGTGTCTCGTCGCGGGCGCTTCGCCTGCGATGGCCGGGCGACGGCTGATCGCCGAGGTCGGAACCTGGCGGGCGATCGAGGCGGTGCAGGGTGGCCGCCGCTATTGCTTCGTCGTCGCCGCCCCGACCCAGCGCACGCCACTGGAGTTGAAACGGGGGCCGGCCTCCTTCTTCGTTTCTCTGCGACCGAAGTCGGCCGGGGGCGGAACCGAGATCTCGATCGAATTCGGCTATCCCCTGGTTCCGACCGGAAACGTCGTCTCCGTCGACGACGAAGGCTTCCTCCTGATGACGCGCGCCGAAACGGGCTGGTTGGAACAGGAGGCCGACGAAGCGAGGCTCGTCGAGGCGATGCGGGCGGGTCTCGATCTGCGTGTTTCGGCTCGCTCGGCCCGCGGCAATCGGACCACCGACGTCTATGGGCTCAGAGGCTTCTCGGGTGCCCTGGCCGAACTCCAGAAGAGGTGTCGCCCATGAAGGCCGGTCCCGCCCCGGACGCTCGCCCCTCGTTGAAGGAGGCGCTGGCAGCCCTCTTCGCCGACCCGTACGACAAGGCGTTCTTCTTCGCCCTGCACGGCGTTCTGCTGCCGGATCGAGGGCGGGAGGATCCGACCGATCCGCCGGATGCTCCGATCGGACTGCTCGACGAACTCCATCGCGTCAGCGGTGGGGCGGTGGCGATCCTCTCGGACACGTCCCTCGACGAGGTCGACAGAGTTCTCGCTCCGCTTCGCATGGCCGGATGCGGATCGAATGGTCTCGAGATCCGCCATGTCGGCGGAGGCGCGGCGATGAAGCTGCGCTTCGCCGCCGATCTCGACCCGGTCCGCCGGTTGCTCACCGCGAGGGCGGATCTCGGGCAGCAGGTCACGGTGACCGACGACGGGCTCGCTGTCACGCTCGGACACGGCCGAGATGCGGTCGCCATCGAGGCGGTCCGGGCATTCGCGCACGATGCCGTGGCTCTCGCCCCGGCCGCGTTCCGGGCGGAGTTCGGTGCGGAGACGACGCGTGTGACCTTCGCGGGTGCATCTCTCGGCAGCGCCATCTGCCGGATCATGGATGGCGAACGCTTCGCCGGCCGCATTCCGGTCGTCTTCGGGCGCGCGGGAGGGAGCACCGACTTCCTCACGGTGGCCCGGTTCTTCGGAGGAATGACGGTCGCCGTCGGCAGCCCCGCGGATGCGGATGCCGACATCCGGCTCGACGGTCCACGTGACGTCCAATGGATCATCCGAGATTTCCTCGCCCATCTCGAAGTCGAGTGTCGAGCGGTTTCCTGAGGAGGTTTCGAACCGGCGGGACCCTCGAGGGTCAGGTCGGTGAAAGAACGGTGTTCTCGGTCGCGACAATCACGAACGAAGCCCCCGCTTCCGGTCCCCTGACGTTGTCGGTCGTATGGGACTTCAAACGTGAACCCGGCCGAGTTCCGCCCGCCTCGTCCGGCGGGTGGTGCCCACCCCGACGCTTTCCGCATCGGCGCCGGGGTGGGCGCAGATCATCGATCACCTCGAGACCCGGGAGGTTCCGATGTCCTACGACGAAATCGCGCGGAAGTTGAGCGTCCTGGTCGGCTCCGATACTCGCGTGACCTTCGATGACGACCGGGCACCGAGGGAGATCCGCTTCTACCGCGCGGATCCGCTCTCGACCGAATTGGTGCGCGAAGCAGTGGCCAAGACCGCCGCCTGCTTTCCCAGGGAAATGGCGGCGATCTCGACCGTCTTCGTCGCCTTCGACGATTCGCTCGGAATCACGCGCCGACGGGTGGTCGTGTGACCACCTGTGCCAGATGGCTGCGAGGCACCCTCGCCGGCCACGACGAAGAGTATTCGAGGTTCGACATGGCCGCAGACAGACGTCCCGATCGACGCAGCGATCCTCCCTTCCCCGACGGCGAGAACCCCTACATCCCGCCGTACTACTACCTCGCGGTGATCGCAGCCCTGGCCCTCGTGATCGCCGCCACCTTCCTGTGAGGTCTCGACATGCGAAACGATGTCGCCGTCGCCGGCCGGGTCGACCCGATCGCCTGGATCGAGGAGAGGCGTGACGTTGCGCTGTTTCTCGATTTCGACGGGACCCTGGTGGAGATCGCCACGCGGCCCGGCGACGTCGCACCGTCGAAGGGGTTGATCGAACGCTGTCGAGATAGCCTCGTTCTCGCCGAAGAAGAGAGCATCCGATCGAACTCCGAATGTCAGCATCACCTGATACCGTGATCGAAGCGGCTCGCCGGAGGGGAGCGGACGTCGGCGGCGACGGTTCGCTACCTCCGTCTCTCCATTGCCGAGGAAGCGACCGGTCGGTAGTCGGTCATGGTGGTGTCCTGGCGGACCAGGCGGTCGCTGTCATTCTGGTTCTTGATGTCGAAGGAGGCGTCCATCCGGCCGTAGCCGGCGCGGCATCGGCCGGCGGCCTCGAGACCGATGCGCGTCGAATGGTCTCGAGGCGTTCTCGCCGGAAGCGATCGGGCATACTGTGGACCCATCCCGGCCGGTCACCGTCGGCCGGGCGAGGTCACGGCCACCCGTGGGGTCGATCCGTGGGGCGGGTCGGGCGTCGGCCGAAAATACGACCCGCCGGAAGCGGGCAGCCGAGCGGAGGAAGGTCGATGCGAGCCCTGGTGGTCGAGGACGATCGCGAGGTCGCGAACTACCTGCGCCTCGGATTGAAGGAATTCGGGGTGGTCGTCGATGTCGTCGCCGATGGCCGCGACGCGCAGGAGCCGGCACGCGATCCGCATTACGACGTTCTGATCGTCGACCGCATGCTGCCGGGCCTCGATGGGCTCGAATTGATCCGACGCCTGAGAGGCGAAGGTGTCGCCACACCTGTGGTCATCCTCTCGGCGCTCTCCCACGTCGACGAGCGCATCCGGGGTCTCAAGGCCGGCGGCGACGACTACGTCGTCAAACCCTATGTGCTGGCGGAACTGCATGCGCGGCTCGAAGCGGTGGTGCGGCGGCGCAGCGCACCGGGTCGACGCACCCGGCTCGAGGTCGGCGATCTGGTGCTCGACCTGATCACCCGGTCGGCCGCCCGCGGCGACGAGGCCATCCACCTCAATCCGCGCGAATACATGTTGCTCGAATATCTGATGCGCCACGCCGGACAGGTGGTCACCCGCACCATGTTGCGCGAAGCGGTGTGGGACTATCACTTCCACCCGCAGACCAACACGCTCGACGTCCACATCAGCCGTCTCCGGCAGAAGATCGAGAAGGATCCCGACAAGCCCATGCTGATCACCGTCCGCGGCGCCGGGTACTGCCTCCGTGCGCCCTGAGCGATGGCGCTCCGCCTCCTTCCGCCTGACGCTGTCGATCGCCGTGCTCTACATGGTGGTCGGCTGGGCGTTGCTCGCCTTCGTCCATTTCAACACGCGATCGATCATGGAGCGGCGCGTCGACCTCGGGCTGGAGGCCGAGCGCGCCCGGGTCCTGGCGGATTTCGCGGGGGTCGATCCCGCGCGGATCGGCGGGGCCGTCCTGGCGCGCATCCAGTACGAACGCGGCAGCGCCCGGCTCTATCGCCTCGCCACGGGCATCGACGAGAACGTCGGCAACTTCACGGTGGTCGAGGGCCGGCTGCCGGGCGAGGGCGAGTGGAGCGACGTGTCGGTTCGACGCGCTGCGGGCGAGCGCCCCCGCCACGCTCGGCTCAACGGCGTCGCTCTGCCCGCCGGGCCGCTGCTGGTTCTCGGCCGTGACCTCACGGAAGAAGACGAGTTCGGGTCGGTGATGCGCGAGACGGTGCTGGTCGGGGGGCTGCTGATGGTCGTTCTCGCGGTCGCTGCCGGGTCCTTCACCGGTCGGGTGGTGATGCGGCGCCTCGCCGGGTTCAACGCGGCGGCCGGGCGCATCCTCCACGGGCATCTCGACGAGCGTATGCCGATCGTCGGAAGCGACGACGAATTCGATCATCTCGCCGCCCATCTCAACGACGCGCTCGACCGTATCGAGGAACTGATGGCGGCGACCCGCCACGTCACCGACGACATCGCTCACGATCTGCGCAGCCCACTGTCCCGGGTTCGCGGGCGCCTCGAATATCTCCAGATCTCCTTGCCGGAAGGGTCGGCGACGGAAGCGGCACTCGCCGACAGCGTCGCCGATCTCGACCAGATCCTCGACACGTTCGAGGCGCTCCTGTCGATCGCACGCCTGGAACACGGCACGCCGCCGCACCTCGCCCCGGTCGATCTCGGAGCGATGACGGGCGATCTCGTCGACTATTTTGCGCCGACGGCGGAAGAGCGGAACCAGACGCTGAGCCTGGTTCGCGACGAGGCGGTGATCGTCGAGGCCGACCGCAATCTCCTGTTCCAGGCCCTCTCCAACATCCTCGACAACGCCCTGCGACACACGCCGGCGGGCGGAAACATCGAAGTGTCGCTCCGCCGTCGAGGGGAGAGTGCGGTCCTGCGCATCGCCGACGACGGTCCGGGTATTCCCGCAGAAGACCGCGAACGCGTGTTGCGCCGCTTCGTCCGCCTCGACGAGAGTCGACATCTGCCGGGCACCGGTCTCGGCCTCGCCGTGGTCGATGCCGTAGTACGCCATCACGGGGCCGAACTCGCGCTCGACGGCGCCGATCCCGGTCTCGCCGTGGTGGTGACCTTCCCGTGCGGTGCCCAGCGAGCGAACCTGACGAAACTTTCATGATGTCTTCAGGATGGTGTCAGAGCGGCGATGAACACTGACCTCCCCATCGATCGAGGTCACATGCCATGCCGTTCCCCGTCCTCGCCGTGCATCCGACGCGAACTCGACGTCGCTCTCCTACGGCTGCCCCCAGCCGGCTGCGTCGCCTTCTCGAGTGGCTGCGCGGCGAGGCGGTGACGTCCGGCGGTGGGCGCCGACCGATCGAGAAGCCCTTCCCGTTCTTCGGCGAGTAGGCAGGCGCGGCAGATGGACATCGTCGGCCTCCCCTTGTCGTCCCCGGCCGTGATCGCCGACGTCGCGGCTCTGGCGACGACGCTCGGCACGATCGTCGGCTACCACCTGTTCCTCGCCTACAAGGTGGCGCACGACCCGAACTATACGTTCCAGGCGACGATGCGCCGGTCGCGTGCGGCCTGGACGCGCGCCATCATGGCCGAGGGCAAGGACATCCTGGCGGTCCAGACGCTGCGCAACTCGACCATGGCGGCGACCTTCCTCGCCTCGACCGCGGTGCTGTTGATCATCGGCGTGTTGACCCTCAGCGCCCAGGGGGAGCGGCTGGAGGCGAGCTGGCATGCGCTCAGTCTCACCGGGCCGGCCGGATCGGCGATGTGGACGATCAAGACACTCGCCCTGCTCGTCGATCTCTTCTCCGCCTTCCTCTGCTTCACCATGGCGATCCGCCAGTTCCATCATGTGGGCTACATGATCAACGTGCCGATCTCCGGCAAATACGGGCATATCCCGCAGGAGATCGTCATTTCTCAGTTCGAACGCTCGGGACGTTTCTATTGGTTCGGAATGAGGAGCTACTTCCTTCTGGTGCCGCTGGTTCTGTGGCTGTTCGGCTACGTCATGATGCTGGCGGCGACGGCCGTGCTGCTGTGGGTTCTGTTCCGGCTCGATCACATGCCGCGGGGAGAAGGCGAGATGGCGCAGCGTGCCGAGGGCCTCGATCGGTGTGGCGCAATCGAGGTGGACGCCTGAGCGGTCGTGTCGTCGCGATCGACGCCCCGGAGCGGGTCGATCGCGCGAACCCTCGTCGGCGCCCGATCGGGGCGCAACGCAACGCGGATCCGATCCGACGCTGTTCGTCCGACCGCTACTCGACGGCCGCCGTTTCACGACGGACATCGTCGGTGGCGACGGCGAGACATTCGTCCATGGCGTGACGAATCTGGTGATCCGAGAGGGAGACGCCGGCGGTATCCATGTCGCGCCGGATCACCGCGAAGACGTCGTCGCCGTGGGGAACCCGCAGATCGGCTCGAACCAGCGCCGCCGCGTAGGCTTCGGCGTCCGCCCCGGTCCGTCCGAGCTTTTCCGCCGCCCACAGCCCGAGGAGCCGGTTGCGGTGAGCGGTGATCCGGAACTTCAGCTCTTCGTCATGGACGAATTTCTGCTCGAAGAACTTCTCGCGTGCATCGAACGTGGTCATGTCGATCACTCCCTCGAAGCCCATCTCGGCACCGTTCGGCACGTCGCCGAGGTTCTCTCTCGATTTCCGATGCCGATCCGGAAACGTCGCTCCGATCAGGACCGGTGAGCGGCATCGGCCCGCGATCGCCCGGCCGATTGGACGCGTACGGCCTCCTCCTGATCGAGCATGTCCAGCTGTTCGACGACGTGTTTCAACGTCGCCTCGACCTCGGGCAGCAGGACGTTCTCGAGCGCCTTGGCGCGGCGCTCGACGCGCCGGTATTCGCGGGCCAGCCGTTGCAGGTTGCCGGCGAAGACGCCGATGTCGAGCGACGTCCGTATCAGGCGCGCGAAGGCGGCGCGGGCGGTCTCCGCTTCCGCCGACGGATCGACGGGCAGAGCCGGCGCCTCGGTGGTCTCGGGCCAGGGTTCCGCCTGCCGCAGCATCACACCGAGGAAACGGTTGGTGGTGCAGGGGGGCGGTTCGGCCGCGCTCTCCGCCCGTGGGTAGACCTGGATGGCATCGAGGCCATGGCGCTCGACGGCGCGGGCCAGAGCCTCGGCCGCCGCGGCCTGCTCGGCCGCGAAGACCGCCGCCCGTTCCTCGTAGCGATGAAGCTGGCGCAGCATCTCGCCGGCGAGCAGCATCCGCTTCTCGTCGAGGAACTCGAAACCCTGGTGCATCAGCCTGCGCTCTTCCCCCAGGCCCAACGCGGCGCTCTTGGTCGGGGTGATCTCACGCATGGGCGCGCTCCAGATGACGGTCGATCTGGGCGTCGGACAGACGTGCCAGCTCCGACACCGGCAGGAGGCGCAACAGCCGCCAGCCGACCGCCATGCTCTCCTCCAGCGTTCGTTCGCTCTCCTGGTTGATCAGGTCGCCCTCGAAACTGTCGGCGAAGGCGAGGTAGTTGCGGTCGATCGCGGTCAGGCCTTCGCTGCCGACGACGCTCGCCAGGATGCGGACGCGGATCGACTTGGCGTAGGAGG
>ERZ1645187.4750-NODE-4750-length-10827-cov-27.936966_pt1 | contig 10827 bp, 14 predicted proteins | sample MGYA00575352_ERZ1645187 | MGnify/ENA primary metagenome ERZ1645187 (study PRJEB40837, sample SAMN11349314) | freshwater sediment metagenome | isolation source: river sediment | host: Sediment | place: India: Wazaribad , New Delhi | collected 2017-02-21 ...
GGCCTCGGCCTCGCCATCGCCCGCGACATCGCCCGCGGCCACGGCGGCGACATCGTCCTCGACGAGAGCCCACTCGGCGGCCTGCGTGCCGAAATCCACATACCGGCCTAGATCATCCCGCCGTCGCGGCCGCTTCGTCGGCGGCCGCGTTCGAGCCCGCCACGTTCGAGCCGGCCGCGCCGTCGCCCGTCGCCCCAGTGCGCCGGCGCCCGCCGCACGGAGACCACAGCCGCGCCCGCAGATCGCGCACCCGCGCCTGCGCCGCATCCAGCCGCCCGAGCGCCGCGTCGACCGCCGCCATGGTCTTCGCCAGACCGGCCTCGCCGTCGTCGAGGAACACCGGCACGACCCGCGCCAGCGCCGCCGCCGAGGCCACCACCTTCGCCCGCCCGAGCACGCCGCCGGTGGCGATGCCCGCCGACTGCAGCAGCCACGCCTGCGATCCGATCACCAGCCGCACCAGATGCAGCGCCCACACCGGATCGCGCCGCGCCGCCCGCGCCAGCCCCTTCAGCCCCGCCCGATGTGGCGCCAGGAGATCGAACCGCCGCATCAGCGCATCGAACAGCCGCTCGCGCACCGGCTCCCCGCCGAGCGAGGGATCGATCCCGGCCAATACCTCGACGTCGATGCGGCGCGCGAAGACGGCGAAGATGTCGAACGGGCCGTCGTAGAGCCGCCGCACCTCGGCGAGGCTCACCCCCGCCTCCGCCGCCACGCTCTCGAGCTTCACGTCGCCGACGTTGCTCGTCGCCACCGCGTTCAGGAACGCCGTCTCGATCGCCCGACAGATCTCGTCGCTCATCGCCTCGCTGCCTCCGGACAGGCCCCCGAATGATACCGAGCTCACGAAGTTTCGACCCTTTCGAAACGTCGTGAGCGAAGGCGAGCCCGACCGGGCGTCGGCCGGTCGGGCCGTGACGCACATGAAATTCGGACTGGTCCGAATTTCATGTGCCGGGTATGAAACGGCCCGTGACGCCGGTCGGGCCACGGGCCGAAGAGTGATGGTCGATCACCAGTCGCGATGACGGCGCCGCGGCGGCGGCTCCTCCCACGGATCGCGCCGATCCCAGCCGTCGCGCCGATCCCAGCCGTCCGGGCGATCGCGCCGCTCCCACCCGCCGCGACCACCGCCGCGCTCGTAGTAGAAGCAGGCCTTGACCACGCCGTAGATCGGGTCGCCGAAATTGTCGTTGGTGCAGCGTACCGCCCGATCGACCTGCCCCTCGGCGAAGCGACCGCGCGCGCCGTAGCGCACCGTCGTCGGATAGGGCACGCGGCACAGGCCGCCCTCGCGGGCGCACGGCACCCAGTCGGCCATCGCCGCCGACGCGTCCATGATGAAGAAGGAAAACAGCGCGAACGCCGTGGCACGCCGGATCATGAGAAACTCCCGTTCGTCCGTGGATCGCTCCACGCGCCCGAAGGGTGCTCCGCCCATCCCTGCCGTGTCAACGCCGACCGGATCTTTTCCCCGACCGGCGCCGTTCGTGATCGGATCGTCGCTCAGTCGAACAGGCTCGAAACCGACTTTTCCTGCGCGGTGCGGGCAATCGCCTCGCCGATCAGCGGCGCGATCGACAGGACGCGGATGTTGCCGGCGGCGCGGATGGCGTCGGTCGGCTGGATCGAGTCGGTGATGACCAGTTCCTTCAGCGCCGACGAGGTGATGCGCGTCACCGCTCCGCCCGACAGCACGCCGTGGGTGCAGTAGGCCGAGACGTCCTTGGCGCCGCGCTTCAGGAGCGCTTCGGCCGCGTTGCACAGCGTGCCGCCCGAATCGATGATGTCGTCGACCAGGATGCACGAGCGCCCCGACACGTCGCCGATGACGTTCATCACTTCCGATTCGCCCGGCCGCTCGCGCCGCTTGTCGACGATGGCGAGCTGAGCGTCGATGCGCTTGGCCAGCGCCCGCGCCCGCACCACGCCGCCGACGTCCGGCGACACCACCATGACGGTGCCCGGCGCGTAACGCTCCTTGATGTCGCGCATCATCACCGGCGCGGCATAGAGGTTGTCGGTCGGGATGTCGAAGAAGCCCTGGATCTGACCGGCGTGCAGATCGAGGGTGAGCACGCGGTCGGCACCGGCGTGGGTGATGAGATTGGCCACCAGCTTGGCCGAGATCGGCGTGCGCGGACCGGGTTTGCGGTCCTGGCGGGCGTAACCGAAGTAGGGCAGCACGGCAGTGATGCGCTTGGCCGAGGAGCGGCGCAGCGCGTCGATCATGATGAGCAGTTCCATCAGATGATCGTTGGCCGGATAGCTGGTCGACTGCAGGATGAACACGTCCTCGCCGCGGACGTTCTCCTGGATTTCGACGAAGATCTCCTGATCGGCGAAACGGCGGACCAGGCAGGCGGACAGCGGAATCTCGAGGTACTTCGTTACCGATTCGGCCAGCGCTCGGTTCGAATTGCCACAGACCAATCTCATCGCGGTCCCCATCGATCAGGCGAGTGGTCGGATGTCACGCTCCGCCACTCCTTTCGGGAAGAGTACGCTCTCCCAAACGATCCGGGGGGCGCCGATGACGACCCCCCCTTCCATCGGTCGGCCTTGTAACAAGTGTGTGCAGCGCAGTAAACCGACCTTTGTGACGCGGCGAAGCATGAACCCCGCTTTTCAGCGCTTCATGCTCCGGAGCCACGCCGAGATGCCGCGCACACCGGCCATCGCCAGCCGGTCCTGCGCCCCGCCGCCGACCCCCGCCCAGGCATCGCCCTGCGCCGATTGCGCCATGTCCTGAGCCACGAAATGGAACACGTCGGCGCCCGAGGCGTCGTAGACGTTCCACGAGGCGATCAGGACCGTCGAACTCTCGTTGCCGAGCGCCACGAAATGCGCCTTGACCCGATAGGTCGCCGGATCTTCGAGCCGATGCACCAGATCGATGCCGTGCGTGGCCGCCACCTGCCGGATCTTGCGATAGATCGAATCGGCGGTCATCACCGGCAGTCCGGTGAAGGGCAGGAACTGCACCGTCACCCGCCCGACCGGGGGCGCCTGCGTCAGCGGGGCCATCCGCTCGCGCCCCGTCAGCACCGCGCCCGCCTCACCGACGCCGCCGAAACCGGAACAGCCGCCCAGGGAGGCCACCACCGCCGACACGGCCAGCATCAGGCCGGCGCGCTTGGCGATCGATCGACGGAAGAAAACGGGGATCATCGCTGCGCGCCTCTTCGCATGGTCCTGTCCGCGCCTGTCTACCCGGAAACCCGGTCGCGGTCCAGAAACTCCGCACCCTCGCCCACCGCGATCGCCGCCACCAGCCGCCCATAGTCCGGCTCGCCGCGATGGGTGGTGCGCCGATAGGAGAAGAACCGCGCCTCGTCGGCATAGGTGCACAGCCCCAGGCTCGCCGCCCGCCCCACCCCGGCTTCCGTCAGCCGATGGAGCACGAACGCCGGCAGGTCGAACATCGCATGCCCCGCCCGCTCCGACGGAGCGAAGAATCGCGCGTGGCCCGCATCGGCCGCGACGAAGCGTTCGACGAATTCCGGCCCGACCTCGTAGGCCGCCGCCGAGATGGTCGGCCCCAGCACCGCGATCACCCGCTCGCGCCGCGCGCCCTGCCCCTCCATCGCCGCCACCGTCGCCTCGATCACGCCCGAGAACGCGCCCTTCCAGCCGGCATGCGCCGCCCCGACCACCCGCGCCTGCGGATCGCAGAACAGGATCGGCCCACAGTCCGCCGTCGCCACCGCGACCGCGATGCCCGGCCGCGCCGTCACCACCGCATCGACCTTCGGCCCCGCCCCCGGCGCCCACGGCGCATCCACCACCGCCACGTCGGGCGAATGGACCTGATGCGGCATCACCAGCGCGTTCGGCCCGACCCCCAGCGCCCGCGCCACCCGCGCCCGGTTTTCGAGCACGCGCGCCCGGTCGTCGGACGACCCCAGCCCGATGTTGAGGCTCGAATAGAGCCCGCCCGACACCCCGCCCTCGCGGGTGAAGAACCCGTGGGCGATGCCGGGAAGGGCGAGCAGATCGGATCGGATCGACAAGAACGGTCCCTCGAGAGTTTCGGCCTCATCCGGCCGCTGCGGCGAACCCGGGCACCGACACCTTGGCCGGCGTCACCGCGATCACCTTGAAGAGTTGACCCATTTCTTCCGGGCTCACCAGTCGCTCGACCTGCCCGACGAGCTCCGCCTGGGTCGCCGCATCCTTGCCCGCACCGAGCCGGCCGGCCCGTTCGGCGAGCCCCAGCGTCAGGAGGAACGCCCCCTGCTCCACCGGCCCGTGCACCCGCGCGCCCGCCGCCTGCGCCGCCGCGGCGAGCGCCGTGAAATCGACGTGGGCGGTGAGATCCGCCTCGCCCGGCCGCCCCAGCGGATCGACGTGGGTATGCGCCCGCACCGCCTGGAACGTGTCGCCGAACGCCGGCCCCGAATAGCCGTAGTCGATGGCGAGCAGCACCCCGCCGGCCGTGGCGATCCGGGTCGCCAGCGTCGCCATCACGCTCACCCCGACCGGCGCCACTTCGACGATGCTGCCCTCCTCCGCGCTCGCCAGCCGCTCCGGCAGCCCGTGACCGGGCAACACCGACGGCCCCAGCCCGAAGGTGAGCTCCCCCGCTTCGTCGAGCCCGACCATCCGCTCGTGCCACGCCCCGTCGGCGCGTTGATACTGACGGATCGGCAGCGCATCGAAGAATTCGTTGGCGACCGCGATCACCGGCCCCGCCGGCACGTCCTCGGCCCGCTCACCCCAGGAGGGCTTGAGCGGCGCTCCCGCCAGCGTCGCCGCCTGCGCCGCGCGCAGCCGCGGACTGGTCTCGATCAGGGTCAGCCGCGCCGCCGCCACGAAGGCCGGCACCCGCTTGGCGACCCGCAGGATGTCGGCCATCAGCGTACCGCGCCCCGGCCCGAACTCCACCAGTTGGAACGGCGCCGGCCGCCCCAACCGCTCCCAGGTCTCCACCAGGAAGGCGCCGATCATCTCGCCGAACATCTGCGACACCTCCGGCGCGGTGACGAAGTCGCCCCCCGCCCCGAACGGCTCGCGCGCCATGTAGTAGCCGTGCTCCGGATCGCCCAGACAGAGCCCCATGTAGTCGAACACCGGCATCGGCCCGTTCAGGCGAACGAGGGCGCGAATGCGGTGTTCGAGGGGCGTCGGGCTCATGGAGCGCCTCCCCCGGCCGCCGCCGCCGCGGACGTCGCCGCCTCCGACACGGGCGCGAGCGGCGTGCGCCGCCACGCCCATGCGGCCAGCGCCACACCGGCCAGGATCATCGGCAGCGACAGCACCTGCCCCATGGTGATGCCGCCGGCGAGATAGCCGAGCTGCGCATCCGGCTCGCGGAAGAATTCGACGATGAACCGCGCCGTGCCGTAGCCGGCCGCGAACAGGCCGGCGAGCACGCCCGGCCGCTCGAGGATACGGCTGCGGAACACCAAGTGCCCGAGCACCGCGAACAGCACGATCCCCTCGAGCGCCGCCTCGTAGAGCTGGCTCGGATGCCGTGCCATCGGCCCACCGTGAGGAAACACCATCGCCCACGGCACGTCCGCTGCCCGGCCCCACAGTTCCCCGTTCACGAAATTGGCCAGCCGCCCGAAGAACAGCCCGATCGGCGTCTGCGCCGCGATCACGTCGAAGAGGGTGAGGAGCGAGAACGCCCGTCGCCGCGTGAACAGCGCCATGGCGACCACCACGCCCATGAACCCGCCGTGGAACGCCATGCCGCCGGTCCACAGTTTGAAGATCTCGTCCGGATGCGCGAGGTAGTGATCGAAATTGTAGAACAGCACGTAGCCGATGCGCCCGCCCAGCACGATGCCGAGCGTCGCCCACAGGACGAAGTCGTCGAGATCGATCGCGCTCGGCCGCGCCACCCTGCCCCACAGCCGATCGATCGACACGATCCGCCGCACGTACCACCAGCCGATCAGAATGCCGGCGATATAGGCCAACGCATACCACCGGATCCCCACGGGTCCGATCTGGAGCGCGACCGGATCGATCGCCGGAAACGGCAGGACGAAGAGAGGCATGCGGGCTGGTTCCGTTCGCGGGCGGTCGGATCGGACAGTGCGGCCCACCGGCGATGCGGTCAAGCGCGCAATCGGACGCCCTCCCCCCTTGCGAGCCGCCCTCCCCGTCCCCATAACACGCCCATCGGGGCGGTTTCGCGACGCGGCCCGCCCATCCCCGCTCGAGGCCCGGCCATGACCCAGACCAACAACCGCTTCTTCGACGACCTCGCCAAGCTGATGACCGACGCCGCCGGTGTCGCCCAGGGCTTCGGCAAGGAGGTCGAGACCGCGCTGAAGTCCCGCGCCGAGGGCTTCATCGGCGATTTCGATCTGGTCAAGCGCGAGGATTTCGAGGTGGTGCGCGACATGGCCGCCGCCGCCCGCGCCGAGAACGAGGCGCTGAAGGCCCGCATCGACGCCCTCGAGGCCCGACTGGTGAAGCTCGAAGGCGGCAAGAGCGATCTCTCCGAAACCCTCGTCGCCGGATCGCCCGAAGGCCCGGCCGTCGCCTGACGGTCGCCGCCCATGGATCGCATCCTCGTCTCCGCCTGTCTGATCGGCTGGCCGGTGCGCTTCGACGGCGCCGCCCGCACGCTGGCCGACGACCGTCTCGCCCGCTGGGCCGACGAGGGACGCCTCGTCCCCCTCTGCCCGGAGGTGTCCGCCGGCCTCTCGACCCCGCGCACGCCGCTCGAGATAGCGCCCGGCGCCACAGCCGCCGACGTGCTCGCCGGCCGCGCCGAGGTGATCGACGCCGACGGCGGTGAGTGGAGTGCGCAAATGCGCGAAGGCGCCCGCATCGCCGTGGCCACCGCCCGCGTGCGCGGCTGCCGCTACGCGCTCCTCACCGACGGCAGCCCCTCCTGCGGTGCGGCCACGGTAGCCGACGGCACCTTCTCCGGCACGAAGATCCCCGGCGACGGCCTCGTCGCCCGCGCGCTGCGCGACGCCGGCCTCGAAGTCTTCGCCGACGTCGAGGCGCTGGCCGCCCGTCTCGCGCAGACCGAGTGAGCGAAAGCGCACACGCGCACGTCCCGCGATTTGCCGGCGAAGTGCTTCATCGATCTCGCGATGCCCACCGGCCGTCCACAGATCCCCACCACTGTCCACATCTTTCGCCACCTTCCGCAACGAAAGCGGTTGGGTGGGATTCCACGCCGCCTATACTGAAATGCGAAGGAGATTCGCCGCCGCGATGCCGCATCGAGCTTCGAATCGACTTCCCCAGACCGTGCCCTGCGCCGGTTCGGCCCTGTTCCGTGGCGTAACAGCAAGCGTTCGATCCCTCTGACGTCGGTCCCTCACGAGATGAGCCTCATCGAAATCGAAGTCGAACGGCACGCCAATCCGGTGGATGTCATCGAACACGTCGCCGCCCTCGAAGATTGGGCCTTCGAGCGCTCCGGCGCCGACGAGATCACCGTCTCGCTCGGCGGCCGCTGGTGCGACTATCACGTCTCGTTCTCCTGGATGGAGGACGTCGAAGCGCTGCATCTGGCCTGCGCCTTCGACCTCAAGGTGAACGAAGCCCGCCGCATCGAGGTGATGCGCCTGCTGGCTCTGGTCAACGAACAGATGTGGCTCGGCCACTTCGACCTGTGGTCGGGCCAGGGTCTGGTGATGTATCGCCACGCCCTCTTGCTGGCCGGCGGCGCCGACCCCTCCGCCCGTCAGGTCGGCGCGATGTTGAACGGTGCCATCGAGGCCTGCGATCGCTATTATCAGGCCTTCCAGTTCGTCGTCTGGGCCGGCAAGACCGCCCAGGAGGCCCTGGAGGGTGCACTGTTCGAGACCGTGGGCGAGGCATGATCGAGGTTTTCTCCAAGAATGAGCCGCTGGTGCTGATCGGCGCCGGCAAGATGGGTGGTGCGATGTTGGCCGGCTGGCTCGACCGCGGCCTCGCCCCCGCGGGCGTCGTGGTGGTCGAACCGCGCGCCGCCGCCGAACTGGTCGAGCTCTGCGCCGACCGCGGCGTGACGCTCGCCGCCGCCGCTCCGGCCGGCGTGACCGCCCGCGTTCTCATCGTCGCGGTCAAGCCGCAGGTGCTCGCCGACGTGCTGCCCGGCCTCGTCTCGTTGGTCGGCCCGAAGACCGTGGTGGTCTCGGTCGTCGCCGGCAAGACCATCGCCGCCTTCGCCGGCGGCCTCGGAACGAGCGCCGTCGTGCGCACCATCCCCAACACCCCGGCCCAGGTCGGCCGCGGCATCACCGCCGCCGTCGCCGACCCCTCGGTCGGCTCCGACGATCGCGCCCTGGTCGCCGCCCTCCTCGCCGCCGTCGGCGAGGTCGAGTGGGTGGAGAAGGAGAGCGACATCGATCTGGTGACCGCCGTCTCCGGCTCCGGCCCGGCCTACGTCTTCCACGTGGTGGAGGCGCTCGCCGCCGCGGGTGCCGCCGCCGGCCTCGCCCCCGATCTCGCCGCGCGGCTGGCCCGCGCCACCGTCGAGGGCGCCGGCGAACTCCTGTGGCAGAGCCCGGAGAGCCCCGAGCAGCTGCGCATCAACGTCACCTCGCCCGGCGGCACCACCGCCGCCGCGCTGGCCGTGCTGATGGGCGAGAAGGGCCTCACCCCACTGATGACCGAAGCCGTCGCCGCCGCCGCGAAACGCTCGCGCGAACTGGCCGGCTGAGCCCCAGAGGCTGAGCCCCAGAGGCTGCCCCACAGAGGCTGAACCACGAGCCCCTCGAAAATGCGAAACCCGGCCTCACGGCCGGGTTCAGCTCGATGACAAACGCGCCACACACTCTGCGTCGTCCCCGGACTTGATCCACGGCTGTCCGGTTCCGGCGACGCACACGGCATCGATGACTTTGAAATGCATGGAGAATGCACTTCGAGGCAGGTGAGCGGACATGCCTGCGATATGAAGGCTCGGTTCGGCGAGAACGTGCCGCTCGGCTCCCCCCTTCTCCCCTTCGCGGGAGAAGGTGCCCGAAGGGCGGATGAGGGGGCGCGCCGATAGGCGCATAGGATTTTCCCAACGAAATCAGGTGTTCGAGGAAGCCTCGCGACCCCTCATCCGGCCCTTCGGGCCACCTTCTCCCGCAAGGGGAGAAGGGGAACGCGCGTGGCCCGCGCTGAAGTTCCAGGCAGCTTCCGAGCGTGAACCGGACAGCCGTGGACTTGATCCGGGGACCCATCTTTTTCAATGGCTCATGGATGCCCCGGTCGAGCCAGGGCACGACGAAGGATGGTTTTGTACCCTTTGTCGGCAGTCTGACCCGGCCGAGAGGCCGGGATTTTCGTGTCTGGTGCCGTGCACTGCGCCTCGCTGCCGGGACGCGGCATCGGACGTCAGTCCTTGGCGCGCTCGACGTAGGAGCCGTCGGCGGTCATCACGACCACGCGGGTGCCGGCCGAGACGTGCGGCGGCACGGCGGTCTTGACGCCGTTCGACAGGATCGCCGGCTTGTAGGACGACGAGGCGGTCTGACCCTTGGTCACCGGCTCGGTCTCGACGATCTCGAGCGTCACGCGCTGCGGCAGTTCGATCGACACCGGCACGTCCTGATAGATCGCGACCTGGCACTCCATGTCTTCCTGGAGGTAGACCGCGAGATCGCCCACCACGTCCTTGGAGACCACGATCTGATCGTAGTTCTCCTTGTTCATGAAGTGGAAGCCCTCGTCGTCGTTGTAGAGGTAGGCGTAGGCGCGCTCGTCGAGCATCGCGCGCTCGACCTGCTCGGTGGTCTTCCAACGCTCGGACACCTTCACGCCGTCGGAGATCCGGCGCATGTCGACCTGGGTGGTCGGCGTGCCCTTGCCCGGATGGAAGCTCTCGGAGGAGAGGACGACGTAGAGCTTGCCGTCCATTTCGACGACGTTGCCCTTGCGAAGGTTCTGCGCATTGACTCTCATGGGGGTACGACCTCTATCGGCTCGAAGCTCAAAACGATCTCGCGCGCCCACCCGGTGGCAGGCACGTGTTGGCGTCTCCTCTCTCACTTCTTGGCTCCCAAGGGAAGCGAAAAGTCATGGAAAAGGCCGCGACGACGGGCTCGCCCTGGTGGGATCGCACCACTCACGCCGACCGTCGCCCGCTGCTGCTGGCCCGCAATGCGGTGAAGCGTGCGCTGCGCGCCGACTTCGAGGCCCGCGGCTTCACGGAGGTCGAATGCACCGCCCTCCAGCTCTCTCCCGGCAACGAGACCCACCTCCACGCCCTCGCCGTCGACCTCACCGGCGCCGACGGCGTGACCCGGCGGCGCCACCTCCACACCTCGCCCGAATTCGCCATGAAGAAGCTGATCGCCGCCGGCGAGACCAGGATCTTCGACTTCGCCCGCGTCTGGCGCGACCGCGAGGGCGGCGATCGCCATGCGATCGAGTTCACCATGCTCGAATGGTATCGCGCCCGCGAGGACTGGACGGTGCTGATGGACGACTGCGCCCGCCTCCTCTACCTCGCCGCCGACACCGTCGGCACCACCACCCTCTCCCATCGCGGCCGCACCTGCGATCCGCACCTCGCCCCCGAACGCCTCACCGTCGCCGACGCCTTCGCCCGCCACGCCGGTATCGATCTCCTGGCGACCCTGCCGCCAGACCCGACCGCCGGTCCCGACCGTGACCGCCTCGCCGCCCAGGCCACCGCCGTCGGCCTGCGCTTTTCCGACGACGACGGCTGGTCGGACATCTTCTCGCGCCTCCTCGCCGAGCACGTCGAACCGCGACTCGGCGACGGCCGCGCCGTGATCCTGACCGAATACCCCTCGTGCGAGGCGGCGCTGGCCCGCCCCTGCGCCCACGACGGTCGCGTCGCCGAACGCTTCGAACTGTGGGCCTGCGGCGTCGAACTCGCCAACGCCTTCGGCGAACTGACCGACCCGG
>ERZ1645187.4751-NODE-4751-length-10823-cov-26.611348_pt1 | contig 10823 bp, 13 predicted proteins | sample MGYA00575352_ERZ1645187 | MGnify/ENA primary metagenome ERZ1645187 (study PRJEB40837, sample SAMN11349314) | freshwater sediment metagenome | isolation source: river sediment | host: Sediment | place: India: Wazaribad , New Delhi | collected 2017-02-21 ...
CCAAGACCCAGACGCTCTTCGGCCCGAATCGTCACCAGGTTGTTGGTGAAATCGGCATTGACATAGCCCATTTCAATCACGGCACCAGCTCGATTGTAGAGAACTGCCGCCTGGTCAATCGCACCGATCCAGAAATAGCCCTGGGTCATGTGGTTAGACAGAACGACGCGGACACCAAACGGATTCATGCCAGCAGCGACACCAGGCATGCCATATAGATAGTTGCCGCTACCAGCAGATTCCCGAATCCGCTCCATCGCACCCCAATCAGCCGGATTGACGATGACGGTATCCGGCATGTAACCAATCGCCCAAAGTGCGTACTTGGCCCGATTGATGGCGTCAACGAGGGTATCGCTGGCGGTAGGAGTATACACCGTGAAATTGCCGGAGTCAGTCAACCCGGACAAATTCGGAGAAACGCCATTGCCATTCAGGAGCTGAGCATCGATACGCTGAGCCAGACCATCGCGGAGTCGATTCTCGATGTAAGCCACGACAGCAGGAGCATCGGCCAGGAGCTGATTGCTGACCTTGATCCAATGGGCAACAGTGGTGATGGGAACGTTATACTGCTCGAACGTCACATCCGATTCCGGCTTGGCAGCACCCTGGGATACTTCCTGAGCACTATTAGTCCAGGACTCTTCCCGCAGAGCATTCACCATGTTGGTGCTGACCGGAATCACCCGGAAAAGCTGGCGAATGGTCAGAGGAGCGAAATCGCCAGAAATCAGACCAGGCTTTTGCATCGGAAAGACAGTATTGCTGTTCGAAGTCACGGTATTTTTGACTTCGAGACGAGCCCGATGGACATTGCCAGCAACCAATTGCTTGAACTGCTCACTCTTAACGAATTCCTCGCCAGCAGTCATGATGATCGCGGTCTGAGGAGCAGCAGTCTGCTTTTGAGCAATATCGCTTACGACACGATTCATTTCAGCGAACCGCTCCGAAAGCTCGACGACCTCGGATTTTACCTCGTTGGCAACACTGCCAGCATCCTTGATCTGAGCTTCGTACTTGTCGAGGGCAGCTTTGGTCTGGAGTCCCAGCGTATCCAAAGCGTTTTTGATTTCGATTTCCATCGCTTCACCTAAAATGGGAGTTTGTAATTGCGGATCAAATCCGCGATTGCTTTGCCATTTTCACGCTCACCGTGAGCAATGGACTTCACTTGCGCGACAATCGCTGTCGCTTCAGACCTGGAGAATCCTCGCGATCGCAACAAGGACTCGATATCTTTGAGGGCAGTCAGATCTTTAACGTTGGTGATTTTAGCTCCGGAATCCGCAGCATTATCGACCACCGAGATCTCGACCAGGTTAATTTTCTTCAGGATTCTGACGCGCTTCTCATCAAAAACGCCATCCTCCTGGTCGACTGGCACATATCCAATCGACAATCCGGAAATCGCGCCATGCTTCAGGAGGGCATAGGTATCTTGAGCCAGGCTATGTCCAGGAGTCAATTCTCCCTCGACGTATAGGCCATCCTCGTCCTCCTGCATCATCGTCCATTTGCCGATTACACCATCCCAATGATTGCGCATCATCAAAATGGGCTTGTCGCGGTTAACTATGGTGTCGGAATAAGCACCAGGGAGAATCATATCCCCATAGGCGTCAATCCCGTTAAATTTCGAAGCGTATCCAGCAAAGGCCATGACCTTGCCTGCTTCCATAAATTTGAATTCGGTAGGACAGGTTTTAATTTGCATGTCATCTCTCGCGATTGGTTATTAAGGCATCGGCTTGATTGCTGGAGTCATCCCTGCACTGACCAACGGAATGGTAGCGCCCTGGATGTAAAGTTGATCTCCGCCTGGCATCGATTGCCGCCCTTCCTCCAATCTTGCTTCGTTTGGCGTAATTATACCAGCTTGAACACCTATCCTGTAAGATTCAAGACGCGTTTTAAAATCAGTCCGCAATAGCGCTTCGAAATCGAATTCGGCGGATCTCCTCAGGGATTCAGTTGGTGACATCAAATTGGCCAGGATCGATGCTTCAATCTTCTCCAGGATTGGGCGGAGGGTCAGCTTATAAAAGCCTTCCACGATCTGCTGGATTCCCGATCCCCATACCGTGGTATTGGAGGTGTCGTTGATCATTACCGATGGAACCCCGTACCAACGGCAAATCTCCTCGATCTGGAATTTCCTACTGGCCAGAAGCTCGATGTCCTGGGGACTCAGGGAAATGGCGTCAAATTTCACCCCTCCTTCCAGGACCATCAGCCTGTCATCATCGCCAGTTGTCAGACTGGCAAAATTGGAGCGAATCATATCGCGTTGCTCTTTGGTCAAGATCCTGTCCATGGTCAGGACTCCTGACGGTTTTGCCCCATTGCGATAGATCTTGGTGACCGCACCTTCCGCAGCTTGGGCAATTCCTAGAGTATTACGCTGGTAATCTAGAGGACTGAGCCCAATGATCCCGTTACCCATCAATTTCAGGTGCCATACGGAATCAGTAGATAAAACATCGACCCCGGATTCCTTGTAATATTCGTGGACGACTGAGCCATCTGGGAGGAGAATGGTCTGGACCTGAGAGCTCATCATTGGGAGGAGCGAGATGATCATTCCTCCTCGACGCTCGATGTAGCAATATGCATTACCATGCAAAACCAGATTCAACATTACCGTTTCGAAAAATTCGACCTTCGTTTGGTAACGGTTTGGTTTAGATCTGAATAGCGCCATCAAAGGATGACTATCGTCAACCATCCGGCCTTTGCTGGTGGTTTTATAGATGGTAATTGGTAAACTCGCCACGGTTTCAGCCAGGAGCTTGACGCATGCCCATACCGCAGATAATTGCATCGCGGATTCAAAGGTAACCGTGCTGGCGGATTCCTGGGCATAGGCTACTGGAGCACCCGATTGGACGCCCTGCAGTCGTCGCAACCCCCCCATGACCCAACTGATTAATGCTTGGAAGATAGACATATTAATTCACGCGAATCGATGTGGAAGGTTTAAAACCGATGGCATTCATTAGGAATCCATCAAAATCGCCTTCGTCTTTCGTGTCAATAGCAGCAATACCGACAGCCATCGCCAGAGCAACAGCCCCGTCGATTCGCCCCGTCGATTTTGCCTTATTTAATTTACGATTGCCTGCAGCATCCTGCTCGATCCGAGTATTGGCCATGCACATCGTCAGGACCGGATTAAATCCGTGTGCTAATTGCTTATTAAGTAGTATCGTTTCCAGGAATTCGAGAGCAGGAGTCATGTCCTTGAATCCCTGACCAAATGGCAGGAGGGGAAGTTCGACGTTGATATCCGTCAATTCCTTTTTGAGCATGTCGAATCGCCAACGATCGAAAGCCACGCCCTTGATATAATACCCGCTAAGCTCGTCAGCAATATCAACCGCGACAGTTTCGTAATCGATCGCCACCCCTGGGATCGTTTTAAGCCAACCATCCTGAGCCCAATTCAGGTAAGGAGCTCGATCCCGTTTTGCCCGATCAGCAAGCGTATCCTCAGGAGTCCAAAATAGCATCTTGGAATGCCAGATACCATCGTGCTTCGCGACGATGGCCATGGCCGTAAGGTCGTTCTTGGCTGATAAATCGATGCCGACATAAACTGGTGACGATAAGAATACCTCCTCTCGCGGTTCCACCTGGTTTTGCTTCCAAATGGACCTGGTGACAAAAGGAGCATGCATCTCGACGCGTTGATTTAGGACCAGATTCCGAAAAGTTTGCTCGAAAGATGGCATCCTTATTGCTCTTTCGGCTTGTTCCCTGGCGTCGTCAATTGATCGGAAAGCCCCGAGAGCAGGGTTTGCGTCTCGCCATGCATCCTCGTCCATTAGATCCGCTTCGAGATCCGCCTGGTAGACATGGCTGACGATCCTGGGATCGTTCGAATCCCTGGCATCATCTAACCAGATGCTGAATAGGTCGTTTTCGTTTGGAGCTTGGGTGCTGATGGCTACCAGCAATGGGCTGACATGCGCTCCTTGACTGGTGATAATGGCGTCGATGAAATCAGAATGAGGACCTCGGATCTGTCCTACCTCGTCCAGGATCGCCAGGACTGGTGACAATCCATGTGCAGTCTTACCTTCAGCAGCGAGAGCTCGATATTCTACATTCCTGGCCAGGCCAATGATCCGTTTATTATACGGCACGATCTTGGTCACTGAGGCTAATCGGTTGTCGAGATTGATGATCTTCGACGCCAGGGAATGCACCAGGGAAGCCTGATCCCTGCTCATGGCACCAGATACGATCTGCGTATTTAGCTGAGCTTCTGGGCCACAAATATGGGCCAGGAGCATGGCAGCGATCAATCCGCTCTTGCCATTTTTCCTGGCTATCGACAAATAAGCCCGACGCGTTCCAATCGGATTGTCATAGATCTCCAGGATGAATTGCTTCTGGAAATCGCAGAGACGCATCGGCTTGCCGACGTGCTCACCCTCAGGGATTCGGCAATATTCCTCGATGAAAGCGATTACTTTCTCGCCGCGAGTCATCTTAATGAATTGGAGTCGCCAGCAGGGATTCGACCCCTGATTCCTGAAGCAATTTGGTGGTGTCTTCTTCGCTCTTGGCTTGACGGTTCAAGGTCCTGGGATCCTTGAATGTCTGGTTTAGACTCATGGAGCGAATGACGGCCAATTGCTGGCGGAGTAACGCATCGATGATCCGGAAGATCGGATTCTCGATGGGAGTCCCACGTTTGTTTTCGACAATTGGACCTTCATCCTCCAGACGTTTTTGGAATTGCCTGATGTCATACTCGATCTTGACAATCTTAGCCAACAGCACGAGATCGAAATCCCGCCAACTATCTTTAGCCCTGGCTCTGGAGAATTGATCCCAGATGACCCGCTCCTCATCGTTGCGTAGTTCGATGCCGTCTGGGAGTGGCACCGATTTGCCAGCATTCTTGAATTTGTTGATGGAGCCAGTCACTCCATTAAATTTCGGACTAGTCGCGGTCATCTTTTCACCGATTCGATATGTCTACGAGCTTCTCCCCGGCCTTCCGTCGGCCTTTCTTGATCCTGGTGGCACTAATATAGCTATACCAGCAGGGAGGCTCTTCCTGGGCCTCTTGTGGCCTTCCAGAAGGATGATACCCTGGACCGGCCTTCAATATCTAAAATCTCCGGATTATGACACAAAGGAAAGTCGGCGGCTGGTTTCCGGCCAGAGAGGCTTCGACTTTTCGACTACCCCTCATATCGGCCACCCATCGTTGCCAATCGTCGCTCTCGGAGTTTTACCAAGCTCGATCAGTTGTTTGTCAATCGAGTGGCATTCCTGGCATAAACTCTGGAATGGACCTGACCAAAATCGTTGCCAATCGCCGTTATGAGGAGTAACGTGGTCGCAAATCGTTGCAGGAGTCAATTTGCCGTTGGATTTGCACATCCGGCATAACGGTTCCCTGGCCAACTGGTCACGTCGTAGTGCTCTCCATTGGCGATTGTTGTACATCCAGGAGTTGGAGCTCATTTTTTCGTTGCCATTCCGAGATGCAGACGGCATAACGTTGAGGTGATTTGGGATACTCGTCCTTCATGACCTCGTTGGCCATACATCGCTGAATGAAATCCTGGCGCGTCTCGTCAGTTCGCGGTTTTGGTATCGGCATAACAACCTCCTGGCTTAATTATACATCAACAATTGTCATACGACAATCTGATTTCGTGTCTACCAGCAGCGGGCAAGATCCGTCATGGGATCCTCCTATATGTGCTGTGATGGAGAATATGCCATCCGGTTCTTATGGAAAAAAAACTAGGATTACTAGGGGAAGTAGTACGTGAGGTAGATACCCCCTTCTTATAACAATTTTTTTCTATATAAAAGAAAAAAAGAAAAAAAAAAATTAATAACGACGGGGCTTCTGGGCCGATCGATTTTGTGCCCTGTGCGATTGTTGCTCATAGCAACACTGCACGTCTGGCGCATCGTAAGTAGATCTAAAAAAGCGTAGTACGATGTCCAACGAGACTAGTCAGACTGCATCGGAGGATGGTATGATATGCTCCCCGACATAAAGAGGATGACTACATGACCACCCATATCCCCGCACCTTTCAATGCTCCGGAAGCCATCGATTGGGAGATCGCAGCCAATAATAATTCACTAGCCTGGAAGGAGCGAATCTATCAAGAAGCAACCCGCCTTGCCCGTCTTGGTTTCAGGGTCTTTCCCTTGAGACGTTTGGGCAAGGCGTCGATCTCGACATCCTTATGCCACCACATGGCCAGCAGTGCTCAATCCACTATCATCAAATGGTTTAGCCCGATTGATGGCTTATATGCTGGTCACAATCTCGGAATTGCTACTGGCGGCAACTCCAGGGTCATGGTGATCGACCTCGATTGCAAGAAGGACGAGAAACAAGGAATTCTCATCGACGGCATTTCCGAGCTTCGCACCCTGGAGCAAGCCAACGACGATCGATTTCCTCGAACCATGGTGAGCAGCACTCCCAGCGGAGGGCAGCACTTGTTCGTCAAATGGGATTTCCGAATTCCTCATGGTCAAAATGTGCTGGCCAGAGGTATCGACGTTCGCTCCGGAGGAGAGAATTCGAGCAGTGGCCATGTCGTAGTTTTCCCGTCGATAGTTGGCGGAAGGTCCTATTGCTGGAAGGCAGGACCAATCTATGCCAGCGATTTGGGACCTGCTCCAGAATGGGCTTGCCGCTCCACCATCAACACTATCAACGATAAGCCCGAGTGGATCTCCTCGGAGAACCTCGGAAATGAGCAGGTAGCAGAATCGGATCTCTTGAAAGGCGTCACGATGAAAGACGCGATCAGCATGCTCGACGCAATACCTCCTCAGGAATTGGACTATGATGAATGGGTCAAGATTGGTCGAGCAATTTTCAGCCAGTGGCCAGATAATACCGGTCTGAAGATGTGGGACGAGTGGAGCTCCCGAGATAGTTCTAGGTACCGCAACCGTGATTGCTCCTCTCGTTGGACTGGTTTCCAAAATGGCCGTATCGGCATCGGCACCCTGGTCTGGATGGCTCAAAAACATGGCTGGAAGCCAGGACCTAGCCACGAGATCATGATTGCTCTCGAACGTATTAATTCCGAGACTCCTGGGGTAATCGTGAAAGGCAAGGAGCGATGGGTATTGATGGACAACCAGGATGGCGCGTCGTTGATGGGTCGCAATGCCGTTATGCTCTATCACGCGATCCATAAGGTTAATGTCGGCAGTGACGATAAGCCCAAGCTGGTCAATCCCATCGTGCTTTGGGATTCTTGGAAGGATCGATGCCTATATAAGCGCATGGCGCTATTTCCTCATCCTGTCCAGGAGGATCCTGAAGCTTACAACCTCTGGAAGGGTTTCGCCTACCAGCCAGCATCAGGAGATGTATCGATCTGGCTAAATTTCGTCAAAGAAATAATCCCAGACGAGCACGATAGGAATTGGATTCACGACTGGATTGCTTTTATGTTCCAGAAGCCAGGAATTAAGCCCACAACCTCCTTGGTCTTCAGAGGGTCTGAGGGTATCGGCAAGAATACCTTCACTGACACCATTGGCATGTTGTTCCACCCTGCTAATTGGACACAGTTCGAGGACACTGACCAGGCCCTGAGCCAATTCAACAGCCAAATGCTCTATAATGTCTGGCTGGTCATGAACGAAGCGATCTGGTCAGGCAACCATAAGCATGCCAGCAAGCTGAAGGGCATTATCACTGAGCCCCGGCTGTCGATCGAGATGAAAGGCGTCGATAAATTCATGGCTCCAAATTACAGTCACGTGGTCACTATGACCAATGAGGATTGGGCTGTCCCTGCTGGTTTGCAGTCTAGGCGTTTCATGGTGGTAGATATTCCCGACGTGCTCCGGAATCGCCAGGATTTCTGGAAGGAGTTTCGCTCCTGGCGGTCAAAACCAGAATCCAAGCAAGCACTCCTGTACTGGTACCTTACCAGGAAAATCACCCACAATCTGCACCAGGTGCCAGAGAATAAGGCCCTGCATCGTCAACGCACATTGACCGAAGCCAGGGAGGGCAAGGGAATTCCCATGGAGGTGATCTCGGATCTCCTCAACAATGGCAAGGCGGCCAGGCATACGGGAGGAGGACAATGGGCAGGTTACTGGTTCTGGCCTAACAGTTTGATCAAGGAGTCCTGGCGATCATTTATCGGCAGGAATTGCCCGGCCAATGCGCCATCTAAGATCCGCTCGATGATTAACCATTTGCTCTCGTCGGATATCGCCCAATTGCATGTATGGATTTACAACAGCAACAACCAGAAAAATCGCTCGATTTATGGCGTTGCGTTACCAGACAATCCTGCATCATTGGCTAATGCTCTCATGGAGTCAGGACTAGTGAAACCTGGCGACATCGATATCAATCAGGATTGGGAAGAGTTGCCAAAGCAAAATTGGTGATACTTGACACGATCTCCGGATTTTGATATAATAACATTTTGTTAGACACCATCAGATCCGGAGATTCCAATGTCAGACCTATCCCGCATCTTCACCAATTCCGACAGCATTCGTGATTTCGTCCTTGCCGGCAATTCGATCTTCACCGTGACCAGTCCGACTGGCACCAGCTTCACATTCAAGGTGAAGATGGCTGACCCTCGTCCTAATTTGTCCACGACCTGGTTCGTTGGTGTCTTGACTGGTCCTGATAATACCTCGTCCTACACCTATCTCGGATTCCTGCGTGACAACCAGTATATTCCTGGCAAGAAAATCGGCCAGGATGCCCCCAGCCAGAAGGTGGCGACGTGGTTGATGCCGCGTCTCATTGCTGGTCAGCTTCCCAGCCAGGTTGAATTCAGGACTAGTGGCAGATGCGGTCGTTGCGGTCGACTTCTGACCACCCCTGAGAGCATCGATCGCGGTATCGGGCCAGAATGCTGGAATAAGATGCACGAAGGAATGTGATCGAGATGCCAAGGAAGGCATATCCCAACGTAGATATTTGACAAAATATTCGAATTTTGGTATAATAACACTATCTTAGATCAACCAGTCAGACACCGGAGATTCCAATGAAACAATACGCTGATACCGCTACCGAACTTCGCCAGACCCTTACCGACTTAGGGATCAAACCCTTCATGTGGCAGGGATTTGAACCCGTATGCAAAACTGGCATCGGATATGGTACTTGCCATACTTCCATTGATTATACTGAAACCAGATTGACAATTGATCCCGTTGGTTCAGGATATGAATGGGAATTGACGATCAAAAAGAATGTGAGACATTGGTAATCAATCTGGCCAGGGAAGGCCACCAGCAATCAACCAGTCAGACACCGGAGATCCGCAATGTACACCGTCAATTACAAGAAATCATTTCTTACTGGCAATCTTAAGGGTTTCACCGTCGACGAGTCAGTGAGATTCCCCACGAAAGAATCCGCGACGAGATTCATGGATTCCCTGCTGCTTGGCACCAAAAGCGACGTGATCACTGGATCCAAATGGCTGGTGTCGAACATCGAGATCAGCAATAATTCCCAGCAGATGCGCATCATCCACCAATAGCAATGCCAAGCCAAGGATGGCTACCACCAGGAGCTAACATGGCGATCCCAACTCCCAAATCAATAAATGTCGATCGATTCCTGTGCAATTTCTTCAAAATCGATCGTCGCAAGGCCATCATGGTCGATCAATGTTCAGTTTGTGGTCGAGATATCGATCACGACAGCTTTCGTGACCAAACTTCCCAGAATGAATATCGGATTTCTGGGACCTGTCAGCAATGCCAAGACCGCATTTACCAGTGAGGTGCACCATGCCATTTCTTGATTCCAACGACGCCGTAATCAATCGTGACCATGAGGAATTTTATGATAGCGCAGTCTTGGAGGATCCGACGGGAGATGTCAAATATGTTTTCGATTCCGACTGGACTGACGAGCAGGTAATGATGGCTCTGGACTTCGCTAATGATGCTTATGAGCTTGGCCAGAGGCATGGCAAATTGCAATTGAAGAGAGACATTCGCAACCTGCTGGAAATGTGATCAAGATGCCAGGGAAGGCATATCTAATTGTAAATATATTGACAAAATCATCAAATCGTGGTATAATAAACCCACGTTGAAGCAATCACCTAGTCAGATATCGGAGATTCCCATGACCACCACCACCACCACCACCATCGAGATCGGCACCTTTTGGAGCACCTTCAAGACCAGCGAAGACAAGCTGTGGCTGGTGCAGGATTACACCAAGGGTTGGTATGCCGTCGAAGCCATCGACGACGACGCGCAGACGACTGGCGAGACGATGAAGCTCCGCGCTAAGGATTTCCATATGCAATACGAATTCAACAATGGCGAATTCTACGCGATCCAGCCGATGAGCATTTTCGAAGGTCCTGAGGCTATCAAGGCTGAGATCGAGATCCTTGCCGAAGACACCGAGATCACCACCAAGACCACCAAGGCCACCAAGACTCGCTCCGCCAATCCCATGGCCATGCACATCCAGAGATACGCCACATCTTATCAGAAGGTCAAGACCGCCAATTGCCATAGCAAGATTTGCGGTGACGAGCTTAGCATCCTCATGATGAATTATTCCCTGGAGGTGATCGTTAAGGTTGCCAGCATCATCAAGGCCAAGGATCTTGAGGTTGCTTATGCCGGTCTGAATAATGGCCAGAAGCGCATGAATGCTGGTAACATTATCCGCAATGCTCTCAAGAACGGCATCGCCACCATCGCGGATCTCGCTGGAATGTTCGAGCAAACCAAGATCGGGATGTGATTCCTGGAGATGCCAAGGATGGCGTCTAGAAACAAAAATATATTGACAAAACAAT
>ERZ1645187.4752-NODE-4752-length-10821-cov-134.058982_pt1 | contig 10821 bp, 7 predicted proteins | sample MGYA00575352_ERZ1645187 | MGnify/ENA primary metagenome ERZ1645187 (study PRJEB40837, sample SAMN11349314) | freshwater sediment metagenome | isolation source: river sediment | host: Sediment | place: India: Wazaribad , New Delhi | collected 2017-02-21 ...
TGATCATGGCGCCGATCCTGTTCCCGGTGGCGGTCCGGCTCGGCATCGATCCGGTGCATTTCGGCATCCTGATCGTCGTCAACATGGAAGTCGGCATGTGCCACCCGCCGGTGGGGCTCAACCTCTACGTGGCGAGCGGCATCACCAAGATGGGCATCACCGAACTCACCGTGGCGGTGTGGCCGTGGCTCCTGACCATGCTCGGCTTCCTGGTGGTGGTGACCTATTGGCCGGACCTGTCGCTGTTCCTGCCGAGGATGCTCGGCATGCTGTGACGGCGCGCTCCCGCACACCCGATCGGCTCGGGCGTGCGGGAGCGACGACCGGCACGGGCGGCCGAGGCGTCCGGATCGATGGGCGATCGTCCCGCGTCGGGGCCGGGGTGCCCCGATGACGGGGGACGCGCGACCGCCTTCGACGGATGGTCGTCACGCGACATCACGAAATTTCACGAGGTGAATTCCGTCGCCGCGGTCCGACGGCAGCGTATCCGCCGCGACGCTGCAGGGGTGGGCGGAGGTCGTCGCGTGCGTCGAACCGCGCGGCGATTAACCTCGATGACGGTCGGCTGCGAGAAATCGAGTCCCACGTCTTCACGATCGGTATATAAATCCTGAACGAGAAGGTCCCGAGTTGCCTGCGTAATGGTGAACACATGTCACGGTTCGAGCAGAGCCACCTTCCGGCCCGCCTGTGGCACGGTGCGGCGGGCGACACCCGCCGCCAGCGTTGGACGCTCGAGGTGCTCCAGGCCGGAGCGATCCTGCTCGACGTGACGTTGATCCTGACGACGGCGGTGTTCACGCGGATCGTCTACCGCGACGGTTCCCCGATCGACTGGGCCTATCTCGAGAGCACGGTGCGCATCGGGGTGTTGGCGGCGGTGCTGTTCGTCGGGTTCGTCGGGGCGCGGCGCGGCTATGCGATGACGGCGCTGTCGAGCCTCGGGCGACAGGCGATGCTGGTCGCGCAGGGCTGGGTGTTCTCGTTCTTCTGCCTCGGCTGGATCGCCTTCCTCACCAAGGTGACGGAGAGCCATTCGCGGGGCGCGGTCTCAATCTGGTTCTTCGTCGGTTTTGCCACGCTGGCCGTCGCCCATGCGGCGGGGGCGCGGTTGCTGGCGCGGCGTTTTGCGCGCGGTGCGATGTCGGTGCGTCGGGTGGCGGTGGTGGCGGTGGCCGACGAGGCCGGGCTCGACCGCATCGGCCGACGACTGGCGGCGCGCGGCATCGAAGTGGTGACGCTGACCGGGATCTCGCCGGAGCGGATCGGCAACGCCGGTTTCCTGCGCGGGGCGCGCACCGCGGTCGGCAACGTGCGGACGGCGCTCGCCGCCCACAAGCTCGACGCCGTCTACCTGTTCCTGTCGTGGCGGGAACGTCGCCACATCGAGGAACTCAAGGCGGCTCTGGCGCCGTTGCCGGTGCCGGTCTACCTCTTCGCCGACAGCGAGATCGAGCGGTTGATCGCCCGTGGGCGCGAGCGGATCGGCGATCTCGTCGGGTTCGAACTGCAGCGGGCACCGCTCGGGCGGCTCGATCGGGCGGCGAAGCGGCTCATCGACATCGTCGTGGCGCTCGCCGGGCTGGTCGTGTTGTCGCCGTTGATGGTGCTCACCGCGCTCGCCATCCTGGTGGAGAGCGGCCGGCCGATCTTCTTCCGTCAGGACCGCAAGGGGTTCGGGGCGCGGCCCTTCGCCATCTTCAAGTTCCGCTCGATGACGGTGCAGGAGAACGGCGGCGACGTCACCCAGGCTACGCGCGGCGATGCCCGCATCACCCGGCTGGGGCGGATCCTGCGGCGCACCTCGATCGACGAGTTGCCGCAGCTCTTCAACGTCCTGGCCGGCGACATGTCGATCGTCGGGCCGCGGCCGCACGCGGTCGCCCACGACGATCTCTACGACGGGCTGATCTCGTCCTACGCCTTCCGGCAGCACGTCAAACCCGGCATCACCGGTTGGGCCCAGGTCAACGGTCTACGCGGCGAGACACGCGAGGTCGATCAGATGAAGGCGCGGGTGGAACACGACATCTGGTATATCAACAATTGGTCGTCGTGGCTCGACCTCAAGATCATCGCGCTCACCGCGGCGAAGATCCTGTTCGACGACCGCGCCTATTGAACCACGGGTGGGGGACCCGGAACGGCCGGTGCGGGGGCGACCTCGGGCCGGCCGTTCGTCTTCGGCGCAATGGTGTTCAGCGATGACCGTGGCCGTGGCTGCCGTGGGCGTGGTCGCCGTGGGCGTGGTCGTGATCGCCGGCGGCGCCTTCGTGGGCGTCGGGGTGGTCGTGGCGGCCGTCATGGACGTGTTCGTGCATGTGGCCGTGCTCGTGACTGTGGGTGTGGCCGTGTTCGTGGGTGTGGACGAGGTCGCCGTGGCGATGCTCGTGGCTGTGCCGGTGGGTGTGCTCGTGGACGTGGCGATGCTCGTGGGGGTGGACATGCGGCTCCGGGTGGGCATGCCCGTGGGCGATGTCGGTGGGCTCGGCGGGCACGACGTCGTCTCCCTGCTGTCGGACCGGTCGCGGCGGTGGCCGCGAAGGTCATCGGCCGCCGTCACCGGGCGAGCGCCGGGCCGATGACCTTCTCGGCCACCGCCGCGCCCGCTTCGACGGTCATCTTGACCTGATCCGGCTCGAGTTTGAAGCGGGTCGGCACGCGCCCCAGCGCCGCGGCGCGGGCCGGGTCGAGATCCTCGAAGGCGATGCGCTCGAGGCGGATCGACACCTTGTTGCAGTCCCAGCCCTCGGTCGAGCCGCGGATCTGCGTCACTTCGACCGGGTCGAGCGAGCAACGCCAAGTCCGCAGCCGCTGTTCCCACAGCTTCATCTGCAGCCGCATCACCTCGAAGGAGGAGCGCACGGCGCTGTCGACGGCGGTGTCGGCGACGGCGTCGAGCAGTTCCTGGGCGTTGGGGCCTTCGAGCGTCTTGGTCCAGTCGCCGGCGACGTTGCGGCCGGCGTCGACGACGACGAAGAGGAAGGTCTCGACCGAGACGGCGTCCTCGCGGGTCAACGGCTTGTAGGGCTCGCGGGCGGCGGCGAGCTGGATGTTGAAGCCGGCGAGGCCCCAGTTGTCGGTCAGGCCGCCGTCGAGCAGCTTGACGAATTTGATCTTGCCGGGCTCGCGGTAGTCCTGCAGCGTCTTGATGTAGGAGCGGACGATCGGCGAAGTCTCGCGGCTGCGGGCCTGAGCGTCGAGATGATCCGGCAGTTTGAAGCCGCACTTCTCCGAATAGTTCTGCACCACCACCGGGGCGAAGACGATCGGCACCGCGGCCGAGGCGGAGACCGCGTCGGCGAGCGGATAGGACTCGTAGTCCGAGCAGATCGCGGCGAAGGTCACCGGTTCGAAGATGAAAGGCGTCTTGGCGTAGATGTCGGAGGCGTTGATCCACACCACCGGCTTGCCGGGACGGCCGAGGTCGGCGAGCGTGGCGCGACCGAAGAGGTTCTTCTCGAGCCAGGTGGGCAGGCCGGAGCGGTCGTTCACGCCGCCGTCCATCGCCCGCATCATGTTGCCGACCGAATAGATCCGGGTGCGCAGCGATTCCTCGGCGTCGCGGTAGAGGAAGCGGCTCTCGAAGTCGGAGAGCGCGGCACGCCCCTTCAGGCCGAAATAGGCGGCGGTGACCGAACCACCGGAGACGCCGGAGACGAACCGCACCTGATCGATCACCCGACCGCCGCCGGCCGCCTCCATGCGGCCGAGACCCTTGAGCACGCCGAAGGAGAAGGCCGAGGCCCGCGTGCCGCCGCCGGAGAAGGCGAGACCGACGATGGTCGAACGCAACGTGTCGTCGCCGGCCACGGTGTTGACCTGGGTCAGGCGCGGCAGGGCGGACGGGCGGTTGATCGGCGCATTGTCGATCGAGGCGCAACCGAGAAGGGCGGTGGCGAGGAGGCCCGCCGCGGCGGAAACGCGGAAGAAGGAGGAGGACGACATCTTCGATCGCGGAGGTGAGCGGGTTGGGCGCGTCGGGAGAGCGCCGGCGCTGCGGTCGCGCACTTCAATCCGGTGAATGCGGCGACGAGAGGGCGAAGACGAATCGAGTGACGTTACGTAATGCCTTGGCGGTCGGAACGTCCGGGTCCGGAGGACCGCCGCGGTGTTCATGCTTTGCCAACCTTCTCGGAGATTTCTACTTGATTTTGCGTGGTATTGGACGCTTTCGTCAGGGTGCGGAACTCCTTTCGGTGCTTCGGAACTCATGCCGGTGATCGAAATCTCGACGTACACGCAGGAACTGGCGAGCATCGTCTGCCGCGTCGAGAACGGCAGCGACCTCGCACCGGATTTCTGCGATCGGCTGACGCGTTCGGTGGCCCAGCTCTTCGCCGTGGTGGCGGAAGCGGCGAGCGAGGACGATCTCGCTTCCTTCGATCGCATTCTGGTGCGCATCGCCCCTTCGGCGAGCAAGGATGCGCGGCTCTATCTCTCCGATCGGCTGGCGGACGTGGAATTGCCGCCGCGCGGCGTGCTGCTGATGCTGGCCAACGACGTGATCGAGGTGGCGCGGCCGATCCTGGTGCGTTCGCCGGCCCTCGGCGAGGACGATCTGGTGGAGATCGCCCGCAGCCGCGGCTCCGGGCACATGGGGGTGATCGCCGAGCGGGCGGACCTGCCGGTGCGGGTCACCGACATTCTGGTTCTGCGCGGCGACGACGAGGTTCGGCGCATCGTCGCGGCCAATCCCGGCGCCCATTTCTCCGACAAGGGCTTTTCCCGCCTGTCTTTGCAGGCGCGCGGCGACACGGTGATCGAGGCGCGGCTCGTTCGGCGCGGCGATCTGCCCGACATGGTGATCCGCTTCCTGGTGGAGAACGGGTCGCCGACGGCGCGCGAGGCCCTGGCGGCGCGGGCCGAGCCGCGACCGCGCGACGGGCTCGGTTGCGGGACGGTGCCGATCCGGGCCGCCGAGGACGGGTGGCTCGAGGCCTACGACTTCGAGGCCGCGGCCGCCGTCGTCCAGCGCATTCCGCATGCGGCCAATCTCCTCGACGGATTCATCCGCCGGCTCGCTCAGGCCGATCAATTTCCCGAGGTCGTCCACGTGCTGTCGGACTCGACCGGCATTCGGCTCGACACGATGAAGCATCTGATGGTGTCGCTCGACACGGAGCCTTTCGCGGTGATCGCTCGCGCCTTGGCGCTGCGGCTCGACACGGTGCTCGAGCTGCTGTCGACCGGCCCCTGGCTGCATCGGCTCGACGGGCGGGTGCGCGACGCCGCGGTCTCGACCTATCGCGGCCTCGATGCGGAGGAGGCGCGCAGCCGGCTGCATCGCTGGGCCGAGCAGGAGAGCCGTTCCGACCGCTGAGGGGATCGCACGGGACGTCGCGGCGACCCGTTCGGGCGCGCGCGGCGGTGTGTCCCTCGAACGGTCTTTTCCGTGCGATCGAAAGATGGTCTAGGCTGGAGCCTTCCGGAACCACCCCGCGAGCCTTCGATGCGCATCGACCTCTCCGAGATCGCCTCCACCTTTCCCGCCTTCCGCGTCGGCGTCGTCGTCGCCGAGGGGATGACGATCCCGGCCGAACGTCCGGCCGAACTCGACCGGCTGATCGGCGATCGGCAGGCGGCGCTGAGGGGGCGATACGGCGGGCGGGAACTCGCCGACGTGCGGGGCATCCTGCCGTGGCGGCTCGCCTACAAGGTGTTCGGCATCAAGTCGACGCGCTATCGCTGCTCGGTCGAGCGGCTGGTGAAGAACACCCTCGCCGAACGGCCGCTGCCGGCCATCAACGGTTACGTCGACGCCTACAACGCGGTGTCGCTCTCCCACGTCTTTCCGATCGGTGCCGACGATCTCGACCGGGTCGAGGGCGACGTCTTCTTCCGCTTCTCGCGGCCCGGCGACAGTTTCGTCGACATGTCGGGCGGCGAGGACGCCGCCGAGGGGGCCGGGCCGGCGGAGGATCCGCCGAAGCCCGGCGAAGTGGTCTATACCGACGCCGCGAAGGTGCTGTGCCGCCGCTGGAACTGGCGGCAGGACGTCCGCTCGTTGGTCTCGCCGACGACGACGCGAGCGATCCTGACGGTGCAGTCGCTCGGGGTCGGCGACCTCGAGGCGGCGCTCGCCGACCTCACCGGGCTCATCGAACGCTTCTGTGGCGGACGCACCGCCGTGACGCTCGCCGGCGCCGCCGATCCGGTCCGTGACCTGACGATGCCGTGAGGCGAGGGCCTCCGGTTCGCGCCGGATGCGCCGCATCGCCGGTTCCCGATCTTTCCAATCCGCGCCGTGACGCCGCCCGCCCTTCGGCCGAGGGGGGCGACCGCGAGACCACGTTCTCTCGCCGGTCGGTGCGGCGCGTCGGGTCGTGCCCATGCGGTCGCTTTCGGCCGCATGCGACGGCCGCGCGACATTTTCGGTCGAACCTGCAATATCGTCAGTTGAAACGACATAAAGATATCTTTATATCGTTTTCGCAGCCGAGGACACCATGACCGCCACCGCCCATTCCCTTCCCAAGATGTCGAGCGACGAGCTGGTCGCCGTGCTGCGTGCCGGCGGCGAGCCGACGCGGGCGCGGCTGCTGGCGCTGCTCGAGAGTGGGGATCTGACGGTCAAGGATCTCACCGCCATCCTCGGGCAGAGCCAGCCGCGCATTTCGCGTCACCTCAAGCTGCTGGTCGAGGCGGGGCTGGTCGACCGTTTCCCCGAGGGGTCGTGGGTCTATTATCGGCTGCGCGACGACGGCGCGGCGGCGGCGCTGGTGCGGCTGCTGCTGGCGACGCTCGACGGCGAGGATCTCGCGGTGCGCCGCGACCGCGAGCGGCTGGAGGCGGTGAAGCGCGACCATGCGGAAGAGGCGGCGCGCTATTTCGGCGCCAATGCCTCGCGCTGGGCGGCGCTGCGCTCGCTCCACGTCGACGAGCGCGAGGTCGAGGCGGCGATCGTCGCGGCCGTCGGGGATCGCCCCTTCGGCACGCTGCTCGACCTCGGCACCGGCACGGGGCGGATGATCGAGCTGCTCTCCGGCCGCTTCGAGCGGGCGGTCGGCATCGATTCCTCGCACGACATGCTGGCGATCGCCCGCACCGAACTCGATCGGGCCGGGCTCGCCACCGCCCGCGTCCAGCAGGGCGACGTCTATTCGCTGAACCTCGCCCGCGACACGGTCGATCTCGTCACCGTGCATCAGGTGCTGCACTACCTCGACGATCCGGCCCGCGCGCTGCGCGAGGCGGCCCGGACGCTGCGCCCCGGCGGGCGGATGCTGATCATCGACTTCGCCCCGCACGGGCTCGAGTTCCTGCGCGACGCCCACGCCCATCGCCGCCTCGGCTTCGGCCATCAGGAGATCGCCCGCGCGCTCGAGGGCGCCGGGCTCGAGGTCACCTCGATCCGCGATCTGCCGGCCCCCGCCTCCGAGGCGAGCGGCACGGACAAACTCACCGTCACTCTCTGGCTCGCCCGCGATCCGCGACTGCTCGTCGCCGGCGGCCCGTCCACGGGAACCCTCGCATGACCCAGTCCTCTCGCCGCCCGACGATCTCGTTCGAGTTCTTCCCGCCCAAGACGGAGAAGATGGAAGCCGCGTTGTGGACCGCCATCGAGGCGCTGGCACCGCTCGATCCGAGCTTCGTCTCGGTCACCTACGGGGCCGGCGGCTCGACCCGCGAGCGCACCCACGGCACGGTGGCCCGCCTCGTCCGCGAGACCAGCCTGAAGCCGGCGGCGCATCTGACCTGTGTCGCGGCGACGCGCGAAGAGGTCGACGCGGTGATCCGCTCCTACGCCGAGGTCGGCGTTCGCCACATCGTGGCGCTGCGCGGCGATCCGCAGGACGGCGTCGGCTCGGCCTATTGTCCGCATCCGGGCGGCTATCCTTACGCCTCGGATCTGGTGGCCGGCATCGCCCGGATCGGCGGCTTCGAGATCTCGGTCGGCGCCTACCCGGAGCGCCATCCGGAGAGCGCCTCGTGGGACGCCGAGATCGACAATCTGAAGCGCAAGGTCGACGCGGGCGCGAGCCGCGCCATCACCCAGTTCTTCTTCGACAACGACCTCTTCGAGGGCTTCCTCGAACGGGTGCGGGCGGCGGGGATCACCATCCCGATCGTTCCGGGCATCATTCCGGTCCACAACATCGCCGCCGTCGCCGGCTTCGCCGAGAAGACCGGCGCCTCGGTGCCGGATGCGGTGCGGGCCCGTTTCGCCGCTGTCGGCGAGGGGGTCGAGGAGCGCGCCCGCGCGGCGATCGACTTCGGGCTCGAGCAGGTGGCGGATCTTCGGGCGCGCGGGGTGGAGGACTTCCACTTCTACACCATGAACCGCGCCGACCTGGTCACGGGGATCTGCGCCGGCCTCGGGGTCGGCAGCTCCCGCGCGGCCGCCTGAGGGCGGCCCGATCGCGCCGGCACGGACCGGCGCTTCCCGACATCGCATCGAAAGCCGGATCATGACCACGCCCTTCAGCCACACCGCCGCCACCGCCGCCCGTCTCGCGACCACCCTCGCCGACGCGGCCTCGAAGCGCATTCTGGTGCTCGACGGGGCGATGGGGACGATGATCCAGCGCCATGGGCTCGGCGAGGCCGACTACCGTGGCGATCGCTTCACCGCCCACGGCAACGATCTCAAGGGCAACAACGACCTGCTGTCGATCACCCGTCCCGAGATCATCCGCGGCATCCATGCGCAGTATCTCGCGAGCGGCGCCGACATCGTCGAGACCAACACCTTCTCGGCGACCACCATCGCCCAGGCCGATTACGCCCTCGAGAGTCTCGCCTACGAGCTCAACCTCGAGGGCGCGCGCCGGGCTCGCGAGGCCTGCGATGCGGCCGCCGCCGCCGATCCGAGCCGGCCGCGCTTCGTCGCCGGCGCCATCGGGCCGACCAACCGCACCGCCTCGATCTCGCCCGACGTCAACGACCCCGGCTACCGCGCCGTGACCTTCGACGACCTCGCCACGGCCTATGCGGAGGCCGTCCGCGGCCTGATCGACGGTGGCGCCGACATCATTCTGATCGAGACCATCTTCGACACGCTCAACGCCAAGGCGGCGGTCTTCGCTGCGGAAGCCGTGTTCGACGAGAAGGGCTTCCGCCTGCCGGTGATGATCTCCGGCACCATCACCGATCTCTCCGGCCGCACCCTCTCCGGCCAGACGCCGACCGCCTTCTGGTACTCGCTGCGCCACGCGAAGCCGTTCTCGATCGGCCTCAACTGCGCGCTCGGCGCCAAGGAGATGCGCGCCCACATCGACGAGATCGGCCGCGTCGCCGACACGCTCGTCTGCGCCTATCCCAATGCGGGCCTGCCCAACGAATTCGGCCTCTACGACGAGAGCCCGGCGGCGATGGCCGCCCTCGTCGGCGAGTTCGCCGCCTCCGGCCTCGTCAACGTCGTCGGCGGCTGCTGCGGCACCACACCGGACCACATCGCGGCAATCGCTGGGGCCGTCGCGGGACATGCCCCGCGCACCGTCCCCGCGATCGCCCCGCGCATGCGGCTCTCCGGGCTCGAGCCCTTCACCCACGCGCCGGAGATGCGCTTCGTCAACATCGGCGAGCGCACCAACGTCACCGGCTCGGCCAAGTTCCGCAAGCTGATCACCGCCGGCGACTATCCGGCGGCGCTGGCGATCGCCAAGGAGCAGATCGAGAACGGCGCCGTCATCATCGACGTCAACATGGACGAGGGCCTGCTCGACGGCGAGAAGGCGATGACGACCTTCCTCAACCTCGTCGCTTCCGAGCCGGACATCGCCAAGGTGCCGGTGATGGTGGACAGCTCCAAGTGGTCGGTGATCGAGGCGGGGCTCAAGTGCCTCCAAGGCAAGGGGCTGGTCAATTCGATCTCGCTGAAGGAAGGCGAGGACGCCTTCGTCGCCAGCGCGAAGAAGGTGCGGGCCTATGGCGCCGCCGTGGTGGTCATGGCTTTCGACGAGAGCGGTCAGGCCGACACGCTGAAGCGCAAGACCGAGATCTGCGAGCGCTCGTATCGCATCCTCGTCGACGAGGTCGGCTTCGATCCGGAAGACATCATCTTCGATCCGAACGTCTTCGCCGTGGCGACCGGCATCGAGGAGCACTCGAACTACGGCGTCGACTTCATCGAGGCGACGCGCTTCATCAAGACGGAGCTCACCCACGCCCACGTCTCCGGCGGCGTGTCGAACCTGTCCTTCGCCTTCCGCGGCAACGATCCGGTGCGCGAGGCGATGCACTCGGTGTTCCTGTTCCACGCCATCCAGGCCGGCATGGACTTCGGCATCGTCAACGCCGGCCAGCTCAAGGTCTACGACGAGCTGACCCCGGACCTGCGCGATCTCGCCGAGGACGTGGTGCTCAACCGCCGCGCCGACGCCACCGAGCGGCTGCTCGACGCCGCCCCGCGGTTCAAGGGCGAGGTCGGCAAGGCCCGCGAGGTCGACCTCTCGTGGCGCGAGGCGCCGGTCGCCAAGCGGCTCGAGCATGCGCTGGTCAACGGCATCACCGACTTCATCGAGGCCGACGTCGAGGAGGCGCGGCTCGCCTCGGCCCGGCCGCTCGACGTCATCGAGGGGCCGCTGATGGCCGGCATGAACGTCGTCGGCGACCTCTTCGGCTCCGGCAAGATGTTCCTGCCGCAGGTGGTGAAGTCGGCGCGCGTGATGAAGCAGGCGGTCGCCGTGTTGATGCCCTACATGGACGCCGAGAAGGCGGCAGCCGGCGGCGCCGGCCGCTCCTCCGCCGGCAAGATCGTGCTCGCCACGGTGAAGGGCGATGTCCACGACATCGGCAAGAACATCGTCGGCGTCGTGCTCGCCTGCAACAACTTCGACGTCGTCGACCTCGGCGTCATGGTGCCGGCCGAGAAGA
>ERZ1645187.4753-NODE-4753-length-10821-cov-6.278098_pt1 | contig 10821 bp, 10 predicted proteins | sample MGYA00575352_ERZ1645187 | MGnify/ENA primary metagenome ERZ1645187 (study PRJEB40837, sample SAMN11349314) | freshwater sediment metagenome | isolation source: river sediment | host: Sediment | place: India: Wazaribad , New Delhi | collected 2017-02-21 ...
GGTCAGAGTGATCGCTGTCACAGCTCCGATGTCGATGGTGGCATCGGCAGTTGCCATCGTTCCACCACCCAAGGTGTCAGTGATATCGACCGTTGGAACGCTGGTGTAGCCAGCTCCGAAGGTGTCGACTACGATTGACTGTACCTTGATTGTGGCGCTTACGATCGCATTGTCCAGAACGTTAACGCGAGGAAGTGCCTGAATTTGCCCACCCTGAGCGTCCAGGATGCTTTGTTCCCTGGCTGCCTGGGCAGCATTAAACTGGCGACGATTGAGCGGATTGAATTGAGTGCCGTCGCGGATGACCACATTGGGCGCTCGCGAATATCCGGACCCTGGATTGTCGATAACTACGCCAGTGATCACGCCAGTGACGGTGTCCCAAATCACGTGGCCTTTAGCCTGGACACCGCCGACTCCGTCAGGATAATCGAAATCGACGGTCGGCAGGGTATATCCGCTGCCGCCATAGGTCAAACTAAGGCTGTCAACGCTGCCATATGCAGTGGCTGTCGCAGGGGTGGTTGCGCCACCACCAGTGATTGCCACGGAAGGCTGTACATAATTCATTCCGGAATTAGTTACGTTGACGGCTACAACGGTTTGGGAAGAGGTTACAACCGCTGTCGCGGCTGCACCAGCGCCTGCACCTGTGATCTCAACCGTCGCGGAAGTGTAGTTGCTGCCAGGGTTCGTGATCGTGATATCGGTGATCGCTCCTCCAGCGCCTACCTTGGCCGTGGCGGTCGCGCCGCTTCCATCACCCACAATGGTGACGGTCACGTCGGGATCGGTCAGTGCGCTTAGCCCCCAGTTGGGATAAGGACCGAAATAGTGAGGTACGACACTTTCATCCACCGGCGAGGCTGGAAGCTTTTCAGGTGCCGCTTTCACAGTGATTGGAAAGTTCCCTGAAACCAGGGAAATGAGCAACAGTATCAGGACTGTTGTGCTGAGTATTTTGTGCTTCGACATAGTATTCTCCTTTATAGATTGTTGATGTTTACGATTAATGTGAATTTGGATTTTTACTATTCAAGAAAAAAGAAGGTAGATCTTGTTTTTGACTCTTGGCAATTACATGGGAGTATTTGCAGCAATAATTGACCTTCGAAACCCTCTGCGTATTCCCAGATTTTTTTCCCGATAACTTAATTAGCATAACTACGCTCCTTCTGTCTCTTAGTTTACGAAATCTACTCTCTTATGCTGTTAGAGATGTTTTGACAAGATTTGTGATGATTTGGAATGGGGACAAAATGTTGACTACCAGGGACAATTCTTTGGATCTGTCGCTGTTGCTCATTAATATCTGCAAATATTTGCTAACAATCACCTCTACCAGCCGTAAATGGGAATATAGGCTTGTCAGCGGTCTACTCAACTAATAGGGTTCAGTTATTTGCCTGTTTGGCTTTGTATTAAGGCGTTTATTTCTGGACTGTTTCAAGAATCTTGGTTGGTAATTCCCCCTGCAAAGCAACAATCGCAAATTTATTCCAACGTTACCTACTATTCTTTTTAGTAATATGGAATCAGTCAATGGAGTAACCTATGGATACCCAACCGAGCATCCTTATTATCGAAGATGACCTACCCTTAAGCCAGACGCTTGTCCAAATATTCCGTCGCGAAGGCTATCAAGTTATGAGCACCGCAATCAATGAAAAAGCTCTGGGTCTTCTGGAACACGGTTTGTTCGATCTGGTTGTGCTGGATATCAAAAACACGCACGATCGAGGACTTTCGTTGTTCTTTAGAATTAAACGAGATTATCCCCGGCTGCCTGTTATCCTGCTTTCTTCAGGACCTGAATGCGGGGTGATCCCATATATCGATGAAGAGGATTTGTGGGTTAAAATACCAAAGCCTTTTGAGCCGGTTTTCCTTGTGAAGACCACTTCTGAGATGTTAAGCGCGGCCTTAGTGCGAGCGGCATCAACCGGGTAGGTTAGGTTAGAAACCCTTCCAGTTAGCTAACCAACCAGGCGATACCCAAAATCCCGCACTGTGATAAGATGCTGCGGGTCGGATGAATCTTGTTCCAATGCCTTTCGAATTTTGTGAATATGCCATCGCGTGATGTCACTGGCTTCTTTCCTGGAACATTCAAACCCCTGGGATTCTTTTACCAGGGCTTCAAACGAGACTGCCTCGGGTGAATGACGCATTAACGTAACCAGGTATCCAAATGAGGACGGCGGTATTGGGGCGACCTCTCCATCAATTTCGATGTGCTGTGTGTGCAAATCTGCCTTTATGACCCCACAGGTGAGAAACCGAACCGAATCTGCGTCCGTTGCCTGGGAATGAGCAACTTCAGGCTGGTGGTTAGTGACCTCAGGTGAATGCAGCTCAGCCAACAATTCTTGAACTTGCGAAATGATCTCCCGCTGTCTTTGCGGCTCTTTATTCTCTTCAAGAATCTGACCAACACGTTCGATGATGGTCTTTGGGTCAATGGGTTTCAACAGGAAATCACGTGCACCCCCGCGTACAGCCTGGATGGCCGCATCCAGCGTGGCATGCGCGGTCAGGATAACAACCGGCAAATCTGGGTCAAACTGGTGAATCTTGGGAAGTAAATCCACCCCCATCACGTCTGGCAGCTTTATATCCAGGAAGATCAACGAAAACGAATCACCCTCCATTTTTTCCAAGCCCTCCTGGCCAGTTCCTGCAAGAACAGGGACATAACCGGATCTTTTCAAAATGGCACCCAGTGTCTGCCGCAGAGCGGGTTCGTCATCAATGATTAATATCTTTTGCACTTTTTCACCTCTCACAACAATCTATTACGAGGTCGTGGGTAACCAGACGCCAAATTCAGCTCCACCTTCATAGTTACGGGCAGTGAGCCGTCCTTTATGCCTTTGTATGATCTCATAACTGATAGCCAACCCCAATCCAGCGCCTTTCGTCTTGGTTGTCTGAAACGGTTCAAACAATCGATCCAAGTAATCAGTGGAAATACCAGGGCCAGTATCTCTGACCAGCACCCCAATTTCCTTGCTTTCAGGTGATCCATGGGTGAAACTAAGTTCCAGTTGACCGCCTTGTGGTTGCATTGCTTCAATCGCGTTGATACACAGATTGATAAAGACCTGTTTTATCTGGTCCGGATTGCCGGTTGTGTCCCAACCACTACTGCCAATAGGGTCCACAACCCATTCCACATTTCCTTTGTCAAGTTCATTACGGATCAAACTGTGAACCTCGTTGACGACATTCACTAAATTAACAACTGTACCTGTAGGTATCGCTGGCGGGCGGTAGATTTCTCTTAATTCGGCGACCAGGTTGGATATGCGTTTTGTTTCCGCAGAGGCTATCTCGAGGTACTCCCAATCCTGATCATTGGGGTCCGTATCCACCTGGAGCAGGTAAAGGCTGTTCCTGATCGTCTGAAGCGGGTTGTTGATCTCGTGGGTGATCGATGCCAGCATGCGACCAAGAGCAGCCAATTTTTCAGCCTGCACCAATTGGTCATGCACGAGCAGATCTTCGGCAATCAAGGCTTCCAGGTCCTGGTTTAGCTTTTTCAACTCTTCTTCTTTTCGTTTGAATTCAGTTTGGTCGCGCAGGCTGGCAAAAAATTCGGAGAATTCCTCCTCTTCATTCCTGAAGACAATGGCATTAAATGTCACTGGTGTAACTTGTCCGAACCGATTAATTATCTCCAGCTCAAAGTCCCGGACACTGCCTTTCTCAAATACAGTATTAAACGCATTCAACGCTTCAGCTTTGTCTGTAAACAGGTCAAGAAAATCCTTACCAATAAGTTCGTCGCGTTTGAGGTTGGTGACAGTAATCGCGGTCTCATTTACATCTGAAATTTTACCGGACCTCTTGACGGTCATCAATGCATCCAGGTTGATTTCAATCAGGCCACGATTGTATCTGTTCATCTGGATAAGATTTTTTTGTGCTTGTTTAATCTTGGTGATGTCGATTCCTACTTCCAATATCATGGTCGTATCGTCCAGGTCATAGAGAAAGTCGTGCACATCATAAATCTTGCCGTTCGGGCCTTCCCATTCCCAATGATGAGATTCTTGGTTTTCATATGGTTTGAAAGACTCGCAGTTATCGCAAGGCAAATCCCGATTGAACAAACATTTGTAACATTTGAGCCCAACTGGATCACCGAATTGTTCTCGGAAGTAGCGGTTGGCTCTGACGATTTCTCTTTCCGGGGATAAAAGCACGAGGTATGCAGGAAGCAGATCGACCAGGGTTTCAAACTGCTGTCGTTCCCTGGCATGCGAAGTTTGCTCGGAGGCTAATCTCTGTTCGATGTTTTGTTGTGCGATCCTGTTTGCCTCTTTTAGTTCTTCAGTTCGCTGCGCTACAAGTTCTTCGAGCTGCGTGTTGAGCAGCTGCAATGCGTGCTTTGCTTCCACCTGGTCAGTAATGTCCACCGTGTAAATACGCAAGTGCTGAATTTCAGGGAGGTAGAGAAAGGTTTGCCTGAACCAGGAGTTACCTATCTGGATATCACGGTTTTTGCGTTGATCATTCCCATTTAGGAGATCATTAAGAAATGGGTTGATATCCTTCAAAAGCGAATTGGAGCAGTCTGGTTTTCCAGAAAAAGAACAGAATTGCTGAGCCGGCTTGTTTTGATAAACAATCTGGCCGTTGGCATCAATTTCAATAACCGGTTGAGGATTGTTTTCCGGGAAGGATGCCAGCCATTGTTGGTGGGCTGAGGCAAGTTTGTCTTCGGTGACATCGGAAAAGATCACGCCAAATTTGTGGTCCGCGAATTTATAGGCAAAAACCTGGTAATAGCGGTCCAGGGAGGAATGAGCCTCGAATTTTTCCGGAACACCGCTACGAACTACCTCGGCATATCGTTCAAGCCAAATGGGATTATCCTGGGGTAAACATTCATTGTGCGTCCTGCCGACGACCAGTTGCTTTGAGAGACCCGTCAGTTTTTCGAAGGCAGGATTGACATCAAGAAATCTGTAATCAATTGCCTTACCGTCTGCATCATAGATCATTTCATGCAGACCAATGCCTTCCGACATGCTGGAAAACAAGCTGCGGTAGTTCTCAGCATTTTCTGCGTCGGTTAGAGCAGAAAACTCTTTGGATGGGTTTGGACTTGTTGCCATTTTTCCTTTAAAGACTCAGTAAAAAAGACCAAAAAAGGCATTCATCAATCGAACTGTCGAAAATTATATTGATTTTTCAGCAGAGTAAAAGTCTGGAACGCATAATCTGCTGAATTTGTTAAACCCCTCCACAGAATCCGGAGTTTGATCACTGCCGGGGTATAAATTTCACCTCGTGGCTCATTTTTGCCACCTTGCTTATGGTTTCATGGACTGAGCAATACTTGGCTGCCAGGTCCACTGACCTCAGGAACTGTTTTTCGTTCACGTTGCCTGATACAGTGATATCCAGCTTTACCCATTCGAGTGTGGTCGGTACTTCAGTGCGTTTTTCACCTGTGACGATGATCTCAATGTTTGGAATCTCTTCTTTCCTTTTTTCGAGGATATCATGCAAGGTGGAGTAAAAACATGCGCTTAATGCTCCCAACAATAAGTCGTATGGCGCAAACGCCCCAGTTTTTGAGCCAATCTCAGCCACAGCACGGTCGGTTTCGAGTGTGGATCTTTCCGGAGTGTAGTTCGTTCTGATTTTCAGCATGTTGTAATTTTCCCGTTACTGATTTGTTGCTTAGGATTATAGCATCCCGGTCAACGAAATTCTCGAATTGTATATTCATCGAAGAATAGGCTGCTTGCGATGATACAATCAAAAACCGGAGGAATCATGCAGGCAGTTATTTCATTATTACCCGAGCCATATAATGCCCAGGTCGAGCGGATTTGGAATCATCTTGAGGATCGATTTGGTTTGAAGTACATTCGCATTACCCCCATACCCCATTTCACCTGGCAGTTGGGTGAAGGTTACCAGGAGGAAAACGTTCTCTCCTTCTTGAATGAACTTGCTTTGCGTCTGGAACCATTTGAAGTGCGCACCAACGGTCTCAATCATTTTGCTGGTATCTCACCCATTCTTTTTATTGAAGTCCGCAAATCAGTAAAGTTAACCAAATTACACACCCAGATTTGGAATCAACTGTTTCCGTTGACGCTTGAACCTTCGCCGCTTTACTCCATAGAAACCTGGCATCCGCATATCACCCTGGCAATGGAAGACCTTGGATGGGAGATGCTGGATGAAGTAACCGCAATGCTCCAAAAGACGAAAATGAAATGGCGCTTCAAGCTCGACAATTTTGCGATTGCCTGTCAGCACGCGGACGGAAAAGCGCAGGTGGAGCACATCTTCCGCTTTGGCAAAGGGCTGACCGAATCCTTCGACTGCGGTCTGCCACCTTTATAAGTTGTTCTCTTGGCAGAGTCTTGTGGGGACTAGATTCCCCTCCCTTTTAATATTCCCTAAAACAGCGACTCGTGCGGATGCTTTTCATCCAGTTTTGCCAGCGCAAAAGAAGCAGAAGCGCCAGCCAGGAATAGTAAGGCGCATGCCGCGATTACGCCGAATCCACTCACGCCTGAGGGAATAATGGCTGCGGTGGAACCGATCACGATGCCAATAATGATGTGATACATCAGGGCGTGGTGTTTGCGGAAAAGCCAACTCACCAAGCGGGCAAAAATGAAGATCACCAGCACGACTCCCAAAATGAGGGGAAGGATCACTCCCAGCTCGAGGTTTTTAATGCCGTTTGCCATCGGTTGGTAGAGACCGAGGTATAGCAGGAAGTTTGAGGGGCTCATTCCGGGCACAACCAATCCAAAGCCCGTCAGCGCGCCGCTCAACAGCCATCCCCAGAAACTGGGCGTCATTGTGACTGAACGGATGGATTCCATCCAGGTCATGAAGAGGTAGATTCCGACGGCGAAAACACCAAGCAATAGCCAATGCCATTTTTTGCGACCCTGCTCTCCAGCAGTTTTGAGTAAGGAGGGAATGGTGCCTGTAATGAAGCCAATAAATAGCCACGTGAATTGAGCCGCGAAATGGGTGAAGGCGTAATCGATCACGGCTGAAAATGCGACCACCCCGATTACGCCACCGATCCCAACAGGCAGGAAGAAGCGCAGGTTGGGCAGGAATTTCTTGCGAATGTCCGCCAGCCAACGCACAAGTGGTTCGTAGATACCGAACACAACCATGAGCACCCCGCCAGAAAGACCGGGTGTGATGGCTCCGATGCCGACTAGGATGCCCTTCACGAAGCGGATGATCCATGCGATCGGGGTGTTGGTATGAGTTTGCGGTGTTTGAGCGTTTTCAGTTAAAGTCATAATTTGCAGCTTTCAGTTTAAGAGTCGGGCTTCATTCTACAACAAATGGCGGGATTGCGTGGAACTCGGAACAATGAAAGTGTTGGTGCCACTTTCAATTCCTTGGTTTGGAAGGATGAGAGGAAGGTGACTTCGGACTACGGTGAATTGATTTCAGCCGAGTCTGACCAACCAGTTCTCCAGGTCGTCCAGCCATCGCAGGCTGGCTTCATCGCGAAACAGGCGGTATGAATGTACGATCCAATCATCCAGTTCGGCTGCTTTTTGCGGAGCTGCCTGTTCAGCGAGGCTGGTATGCCAGCGCTGGATGACTTCACGCTGGGCTCTCAACAGCGTTAGCGCGCGTTCGAGCGAAAACTTATGAGCGACAATTAACTTCGCCAAAAACTCCTGGCGGATGTCACGCGCCCTGGTGACTGGGGAGTCGATCCATGCATTCAGAGCCTCCCTTCCGACTGGTGTGAGCCTGAAGTAGTGGCGCGAAGGATTGGCTTCGGGGTGATCGGGAGCATCTTCAAGCAGACCGGCTTCTTTCAGCTTTTCGAGTTTGGCATAGAGCAAACCTTGCTTGAGACTCCAGATTTTAATAATGCCGGGCATGGAAGAAATCCGCTGGTGGATTTCGTAGCCGTGCATCGGTTTTTCATCGAGTAACGCCAGGATGACGTGGTCAGTAGAGATGGGGGAAGCAGGTCGGGGCATATTTTTCTCCTTGAGAAGAAAGGCGATCAAAGGAGGGTTGTGGTGTCTTCCTTGTTGGGCACCAAGCAGAGAAACTCAAAGGGTTCATCGGTGATGTTGATGTAATAATGAGGCAGGTCGGCAGGGATGAAGACGATATCTCCCGCGCTTACTTCGAAGATCTCCTCACCCAAGCGCACCTGGGCTCTGCCTCGCAGGACATACTGCTCGTGTTCAACCTTGTTGGTATGGAGCGGCATGCTCCCGCCAGGCTGCATGGAGAATTTTCGCATGGCAAAGTTGGGCGCTTCCGCGGACGAGATCAGGACTGCTTTGCTTACGCCGGACGCGTTTGGGACGGGTTCGGTGGGAATATCCTGGATGTGTTTGACGCTCATAATCTCTCCTTGTTAAGTGTATTTTACCAGTCAGTGGGGATTAGGCGAAGATCGTGTTGTGCGAGATCAAAGCCCTCAGTAAAGTCAGGTTTTCCGATTAGAGAAAATCCAGTCGTACGGAGGGGCCTTGGTCCCTCCGTGGTTTCCACGTAGATCGAGCTCGTAGGTCAGGTTCCTCCCTTGAACCTGACGACACGATTGCTAGCAAACAAGGTCCCCAAAAAAGGTAAATTTCCATATTCACGTATATTGGCTTTTAGGCTGATAACAAAGATAAATTTCCCACTGGAGAAAAACCAGTTGTACGGAGGGGCCTTGGTCCCTCCGGAAATCCGTATAGATCGAGATGGCGGCTGGAGCAAGCCCCAGCCCTACTAATGAAAATTCATTTCATGATCAGACACGGATGTCAGTATATTAGGTCCCAAAAAAGAGGTAGCTTTTGATATCGGGTTGAACGGTGCAACCTGATTCATGATTCTCAAACGCTAAATGTTTTTCCCTTTACAAATTCCCCCAATCACTTTACAATTCATTCAACTGGTAAGACCTCTAACCACTCACCACGGGAGGTGCGCTTGTCTACTCAACCTGTTTGGATTACTCCCCAAAAACCAACTGACCTGGCCGAAAAACAGTTGCTTACTGCCATCCTGGATGGCAGTTTTCCAATAGGAAGCGCGCTACCTCCCGAGCGAGAGCTTGCTCAAGCCCTCGGAATAACCCGGCCAACCCTGCGTGAGGCGTTGCAGCGCCTGGCTCGCGATGGCTGGATCCAGATTCGCCAGGGGAAATCGACGGTCGTGAACGATTTCTGGAAAGAAGGCAACCTTGTGATGCTCAACACGCTTTCACTGCAGCCGGAAGTCCTTACCCATTCCTTCATCGATCACCTCCTCGAAGTGCGCTCCGCGCTGGCACCATCCTATACCCGAATGGCTTTTTCGCGCGAAAGCGACACGCTCGTCAGTCTTCTCGAACCCTATCTGCATCTACCTGATACACCCGAAGCCTACTCCCAGGCAGACCAGGAATTGCATCACGAGCTCACTTTGCTTTCTGGAAATCCCATTTTTACCCTGATCTACAACGGTTTCCGCAGGCTTTCCTACCAGGCAGGTCTGCTTTATTTTGCGGCTCCTGATGCCCGCAGGTGTTCCCAGGCGTTTTACGAAGGGCTCTTACAGGATGCCCGAAATAGCGATGCAGAAAGCGCTGCCATTCGAACCGCAAAGGTAATGGAAGATTGCCTTGTTTTCTGGCAACGATCATCAATTCTTAGGGAGAAATCATGAATCAACCCCAATCCCGCCAGCAAATTTGGTCAACACTGGAGCAAAGCTGGGACCTCATCATCATTGGTGGTGGAATAACCGGCGCTGGTATCTTTAAACGGGCAGTCTGTGGAGGTCTTCGAACACTCCTGCTGGAAGCAGCCGATTTTTCCAGCGGCACTTCCTCAAAGTCGTCAAAACTGGTTCATGGCGGCTTCAGGTATCTGCGAAGCGGGCAGTATAATGTCACCTTTGAGTCTGTCAGGCAGCGTGAAATGCTGCTTAAGCAGGCAAAAGATTTGGTGACACCGCTTGGATTTGTCTTGCCGCATAACGCGGAAGCCAGGCAAAGGCGCATGTTCCGCACGGGTGTCATCATCTACGACCTGATGGCGCCTAAGTGGAAGCACCGGCATCTCAATCACAGGCAACTGCGCGAAACGATCCCTCTGCTCAGGCAACAAAATATGGGAGGCGCTTTTCTCTACCAGGACGCCCGCCTGGATGACAGCCGCATGGTGCTGCGCTTGATCCAGGAAGCTGAAAATCGGGGTGGGGTGGCCTTGAATTACGCGAAGGTGGTGCAACTCCTTAGGACGCATGACGGGCTTGTTCGCGGCGTAGCCGTGGAAGATCGATCCAGGGCTCACTTTGGAACCCTGGAGCTAAAAGCCAAGGCTGTCATCAATGCAACTGGACCCTGGACAGATGAACTGCGTGGGCAGCTTGGTCGGCAGGGCAGGGTGCGTCCCCTGCGAGGATCCCACCTGGTGTTCAGTTATGAAACGCTGCCCCTTCAACACGCAGTGACCCTGATGCACCCGAAAGACAAGCGAGCCATGTTCGCGATTCCCTGGGAGGGGCGCACTATTTTTGGTACCACCGACCTGGACCATCCTTTTCCACTTAGCCAGGAGCCCTACTGCACAAGCGCGGAAATCGCTTACATGCTCGAGGCAGTCAATGCGATCTTTCCGGATGCAAATATCAACGAGACTTCGATCATCTCCTCTTTTGCTGGATTGCGCCCGATCGTTCGGGGTGACGCGAATAATCCTTCGGCTGAGTCCCGCGCGCATCTCGTGCTGGAAGAAGACGGATTGGTGACCATCACCGGTGGAAAACTGACCATCTTTGACCGTTCCTGGTATGGCCGGGTACTGGTGGAGC
>ERZ1645187.4754-NODE-4754-length-10820-cov-21.561821_pt1 | contig 10820 bp, 8 predicted proteins | sample MGYA00575352_ERZ1645187 | MGnify/ENA primary metagenome ERZ1645187 (study PRJEB40837, sample SAMN11349314) | freshwater sediment metagenome | isolation source: river sediment | host: Sediment | place: India: Wazaribad , New Delhi | collected 2017-02-21 ...
ATGGCCGGAATGGACGGTATGTCGGGCATGGGTGGCATGGCCGGAATGGACGGTATGTCGGGCATGGGTGGCATGGCCGGTATGGACGGCATGTCGGGCATGAGCGGCATGGCCGGGAACGGCAATGGCTGGGTCTGCACCCAGTACAGCTTTGCCGGTGGCCAAACCGGGATGAGCGGCATGTCGGGCATGGGCGGCATGAATGGCATGTCCGGTATGGGCGGCACTTGGACGCCCCCGTCGAACTGATCCCGATCAGAGAATACCCGGGGCAGCGCTTGCGACTGCCCCGGTTCCCTTACTCGCCTCTTCTCAACCTATTGGACAAATTATGAAGAACAGCCAGATCGCTCTGGGCGCCCTTGTGATCGCGGTCATCGCGGCGGTCGCGTTCTATGTCATGCGGCAGGACGAACCCGCCAAGGAAGACGCCGCCGAAGCCCCTGCCGCACCTGTGACGACGCCAGAGAACGACCCGGCCAAATCGCCGGACTGCACGCAATACACGCTCAAGGCAGGCGCCTGGGTCTGCACCGGCGGCAACTGATTCTTCGGCACCGGCGGGCGCATAGCCTGCCGATGCAGTCCCCCTTTCTGCCCCTTCGTTCCTGCAGGTTCCATCATGCGACGCCTTGAAACTTACATCGGCTATGTCTTCGGTCTGGGGTTCAGCCTGCTGGCCCTGCTTGCGATCTATGTCCTTGGCGCGCTGATCTACATGGGGCCAGCAAAGCCCGCCGCGCAGGCCTATTCCGTCCCGACCGAGGCCCCTGCCGCGAAACCGGCAGCCACTGCGGAGCCGGCGGCTGAGCCGCCCGCCACGCTGGCTGCGGTTGACCTTGGGGCCGGGGAAAAGGCCTTCAAGGCCTGCGCTGCTTGCCACAAGATCACCAAGGACGGCGGCAATGCCACCGGTCCGACGCTTTGGGGTGTCTATGGCCGCCCGGTCGCCAGCGCTGCAGGGTTTGCCTATTCGACCGACCTCAAGGCGCTATCGGGCCAAAGCTGGGATCAGGCGACGCTGGACCAGTTCCTGACCAAGCCGAAAGCGATGGTGAAAGGGACCAAGATGACCTTCGCGGGCATCAAGGATGCCGCCACGCGCGCCAACCTGATCGCCTGGCTTGCCACCCAGTCCGACACGCCCGTTGATCTGGCAGGAACCGCCGCCCCCGCTGCGACCGCCGATACAGCCGTTGCGCCCGAAGCCCCGGCAGACCCCTATGCCGATTTGGCCGAAGACGCCGTGGTCGAGCTTGATCCGGTGCCTTACCCGGAAGGTGTGACCTATCAGAACGCGCCCGCGCCAAGCGCCTCAGAGCTTGCGGCCATTGGGGAGCGGCTGGCCGCCCTTCAGGCCGAGATTCCGACGCTGGACTATCAGCGCGCCCGTTATCACCCGATCCACTTCCCGCCCGCGATCAATGAGGCGTCAAACGAGGAATGCCTTGCCTGCCATCAGGAAATCCTGACGCACAAGCCGCGCGAAACCTCGCAGGCAGGCGTGAAGGCCGCCGACAGCATCGCTTGGTACCAGACGCTGGATACCTATGCCCAAGGTCAGGCCGATTTTCACTGGCGGCACATGGAAAGCGATTTTTCCAAGCAGGTCATGAACTTGCAGTGCAACTTCTGCCACAAGGGCAATGACCCGCGCGAGGAAAGCCCCGATATGCTGCCGGTCCGCGCGCCCCTGACCGCCCCCGCCTCGCCCGAATTCACCCTGCGCAAGATGGTGAACCCGTCGGAAACCTGCCTGCTGTGCCATGGCCAGATGCCCGACCCGGAAAACATCATGGGGCTGGGGGGCAAGTGGCCTGTCGTGCGCCGCGATATGGAAATGGCCAATGCGCCCAATGGCTGCTTGGCCTGTCATGCCGAGACCTTCCGCACGAACCGCCATCAGGTGAATTACCTGAATGCCGCCAACATCGAGGATCTTGCCCGCAAGGGCACCTCGGACAGTTGCTATGGCTGCCACGGCGGCAGGGCATGGTACCGGAATTCCTATCCCTATCCGCGCCATCCCTGGCCGGGGATGGACACCGCGACGGTGCCGGACTGGGCCGCCAGCCGCCCCGCCGAGTCTAAGCCCGAACATCAGCTTCCCCCGCAGCCCTGAGCCTCGACGCAGCCAAGGATCCCGATCATGACCAAGACCCTTTCCCTGACCTCGCGGCTTGCCTCGCTTCTGACCCCGACGCGCCGGGCCTTCTTGCAGGGGGCGGCAGCGACCGCCACCACGGCGCTGGTGGGGGGCAAGGCCGCCCCGGCCCATGCCTTTGCATATGAGCCCTATCCCAAGGACGACGAGCTGACGACGGTCGTCACCTCTTGCGCCCATAACTGCGGCTCGCGGCATATGTTGGTCGCCCACAAGAAGGGCGATGTGATCGTCCGCCTTTCGACCGACAACGGCAGCTATCAGGGCGATGCCTATGGCACCGATACCGAGGAAAAGCCACAGCTCCGCGCCTGCCTGCGCGGGCGGTCCTATCGCCTGCGTCTCTATAGCCCCGAACGGCTTCTCTACCCAATGAAACGGGTGGGCAAGCGCGGCGAGGCCAAGTTCAAGCGCGTCAGCTGGGAACAGGCGCTGAGCGAGATCGCCGAGCGGATGGTGCATCTGAAAACCACCTATGGCCCGACCGCGCTTCTGGACCAAAGCTATGCCGGGGCTTCTTATGGCGTGCTGCACAAGTCGGACCAGATCGAAGGCCTTCTGGGCCGGTTTCTGGGCATGTTCGGCTGCCGGACCAATTCGTGGTCGGTGCCAAGCTATCAGGGCACCACATCATCCAGCCGCTGGACCTATGGCACCATCGAAGACGGCAACGAGGATGATGCCTTTGCCCATTCGAAGCTGATCATCATGTGGGGCTGGAACCCGGCCTATACTTTCCACGGCGGCAATACGTTTTACTACATGCGGATGGCCAAGCAGCGCGGCTGCAAATTCGTGCTGGTTGATCCGCAGTATACCGATTCAGCCGCCGCCTATGACGCCTGGTGGATCCCGATCCGCCCGAACACCGATGCGGCGATGATGGCCGGGATGGCCTCGCACATCTTTGCCACCAACCGGCAGGATCAAGAGTTCATCAACCGCTTTGTGCAGGGGATGGACCCCGGCACTATGCCGGTCTGGGCACAGGGCAAGGAAAGCTTCCGCGACTATATCGAAGGCAAGTCGGACGGCATTCCGAAAACCCCCGAATGGGCCGCCGAGATTTGCGGCGTTCCGGCCGAGAACATCATCAAACTGGCCGAGATGTATGCCGATACCAAGCCCGCGGCGCTGAAAGCCTCATGGGCGCCCGGACGCGCTGCTTTTGGCGAGCAGTACAACCGCATGGCGGCGGCGCTTCAGTCGATGACGGGCAATATCGGCAAGCTGGGCGGATGTGCCGAAGGCGTCGGCAAGGGCTGGCACCCCGAGGCGGTGGCCTATCCCTATGACGAGAATGCCAACATCTGGTACGCCTCGATCAAGTCTGACCGCTGGGCTCATATCGTGCTCAACTATCCCAATGTGAAGCGGGAAGAGGCGGGGCTTTGGCCGCGCAGCGACAATCTGGACGGGGTCGTGCCAAATATCCGGGGGATCTTCTGGCAAGGTTCGGACTGGTTCAACCAGTTGACCAACATCAACAAGGAAATCGAGGCGATCCGCAAGCTGGACAGCTATGGCGAGGGCGAAAGCCTTTTGGTCTGCATGGACAGCACCATCACGCCCACCGGCATCTGGGCCGATTACCTTCTGCCCATCGCCACCCACTTCGAGCGGCATGACGTGGCGCTGCCCTGGTACAAAGGGCATTACTACATTCACCGCCCCAAGGTCATCGAACCGATGGGGGAATCGAAGACCGACATTCAGGTCTTCACCGAGCTGGCCTACCGGCTGGGCTTTGGCCCCGCCTATAACCCCAAGGCCGATCGCAGCTATTTCGACAACCCCGATGCGGTTGACGAAGCCTATCTGGTGGATTGGTGGACCCAAAAGGTCCAGCTCCATCAGGGCGTGACGTCGAGCTGGGAAGAGTTCAAGAAGCGTGGTGTTTACAAGTTCATCCTTCCCCGGCCCCACGTCGCGTTCCAGGATCAGATTGAACAGGGCATCCCGTTCCAGACGCCCTCGGGCAAGATTGAGATCCTGTCTACGGAGCTTGCGCAGGTCACCGACTGGACCCGCACCCGTTACGGCTATTTCATCCCGGCGATCCCGAAATGGATCGAACCTTGGGAGGGCAGGGGCGACCCGAAGGCACAAGAGTTCCCCTTCCAGATGATCACGCCGCATCCGCGCTGGCGGACCCATTCGATCTTCAACAACATCCCATGGCTGCGTGAAACCTTCAGCCAAGAGACCACGATCAACGCCTCAGACGCCAAGCGGCTGGGCATCCAGACCGGGGATACCGTGGAAATCTGGAACACGCGCGGCAAGGTGGTGACACCGGTCTATGTGACCGAACGCTGCATGCCGGGGGTCGTGGTGCTGCACGAAGGTGCCTGGATGGACCTTGACGAAAACGGCGTCGACCGTTCGGGCAACCCGGATTTCCTGACCGATGACAACCCCTCGCCGGCCGGGGCCTTTGCCTACAACACCATCCTTGTGAACCTGAAGAAGACCGAGCTTGCGCACCGCCCCGGCTGGGACCAGCTGGCCTCGGCGCGGTCTCATGTCTTCCGGCGTGACAATTAGGGAGGGCGCGCATCATGGCAACCACCGACAAGGCCACCCTCAAGGCCGCGATCCTGAAGAAGAAGCGCGAGGTTTACGAACCCGTCGTTCCCGCCCAGCAATTCGGGTTCATCCACAACAACGTGGATTGCATCGGCTGCCGGGCCTGCGAAATCGCCTGCAAGGACAAGAACGGCCTTCCTGAAGGCCCGCGCTTCCGCCGGGTGCAGTATCTTGAAGGCGGCAGCTATCCCGAGGTCTTTGCCTTCAAGCTGAACATGTCCTGCAACCATTGCGCGGAGCCCGCCTGCCTTCCAACCTGCCCGACAGGCGCGATCTACAAGCGGGCCGACAATGGCGTCGTCGATATCGACAGCACGCTCTGCATCGGCTGTCGCAAATGCGAGGCGGCCTGCCCCTATGGGGCCCCGCAGTTCAATGTCGAGCTGAACATCGTCCAGAAGTGCAACATGTGCATCGACGAGCTGGACGCAGGCCGCAAACCCTATTGCGTCTCGGCCTGCATGATGCGGGTTCTCGACATCGGCCCCATCGACCAGATCGACGCCGGCACCTATGAGACCAAGGCGGTCGGCCCGAATGACGATCTGGTGCGGCAGGTGAAATCCATGGCCGACCCGGAGCTGACCAACCCCTCGATCCGCTTCGTGCCGCATTCGAAGGGGAGGGTGGACTGATGGCCCTTGATCGCAGCCCCGATACCGATTTCGTGCTTTGGGCCGAGGTGTTCGGCCCGCTGATCCGCCTGCATGACCGCGAGGCCGATGCCGCGCTGATCGCCGATCTCTGGACCTCGGGCTATGCCGAACTTCTGGCCGCCGTGGTTGAGGGCGACGAGGCAGAGACGGCGGTGAGAGGATTTCAGCAAGTGCTGGCAGGATTTCCGCGTCCCCTGCCAGAGGCCTTGCTGGATGATCTCGCCGCCGATTTTGCCGACGCCTATCTGAACCACGGGTTCCGCGCCGCGCCCAGCGGCTCTGTCTGGCTGACCGAAGACCATCTGGAGCGGCAGGAGCCGATGTTTCAGGTGCGCGACTGGTATGGGCACTACGGGCTGACGGTGCCGAACTGGCGGATGCGTTCGGATGACCATCTGGTTCACGAATTGCAATTCGTGCAGCATCTTCTGCGGCTGGGAACGCCCGAGGCGCTGACCGATGCGGCAGCCTTCCTTGACGCGCATGTGCTGCCTTGGGTGCCCGATTTCTGCAAGACCATCGCCACGCGGGCGCGCAATCCGTTTCTGGCCGGGGTGGCGCTGGTGACCCGCGCCTTTCTGGATGCGCTGCGCAGCGATCTGGAAGCGGCGACGGGGCGGACCCGCGATGTGGCCGACCATCTCTGGACCCAGCAGGCCAACCGGGCCATCCGTCAGGAAAAGGCGGATGAAGAGCGGCCTTTCGTGCCGGGTACCGCAGAAAGCTGGTAACCGGTGCCACCGCCTGCGCCCTGCCTTCCGGTGATCGACGCGGAAGCCTGCTCCTTGGGCAGGCTGGCCACGTCGGGCTGCGCGGCTTGCGCCAATAGCTGCCCGAGGAAGGCGCTGACGGCGGATGCGGAGGGCCTCAGCCTTTCAGCCGAAGATTGTTCGGCCTGCGGGGCCTGCGTTGCGGCCTGCCCGCAGGGTGCGATTGCGCTTTCGGGACGCGGGGCGCCAAAAGTGCAGGGCCGGGCGCCCGAGACTGCAGGGCTGGTCTGCCCGCGCCGCGCCGCCTCTGGCCCCTGCCTTCAGGCGCTTGGCCAAGCGACGCTGGCCGCGCTTTGGTTGCAGGGAACCCGGCAGATCCTTGCCGTGACCGGCGATTGCACCAGCTGCCCCGACGGGGCAAGGCTTCGGTTTGGTGAGCACATCGAGCGGCTGAACCAGCTTCTTGCCGACCGTGGACTGCCCGAGATGGGATGGAAGCGGGTTCATTCCCTTCCGCGTGGCCTGCCCCTGATCACCACCGAACCCGACCAGATCAACCCGCAACGGCGGGCGTTCCTGATGGGTCCCGCGCCCGACCAGCCCAAGGCCAAACCGCTGGCGCAGGTGCAAGCGCGGGGCAGGGCAGACGACCCGCGCATGGCCTTTGTGCCGCAGATCGCCCCCAGCCGCTGCACCGGTTGCGATGCCTGTCTCAGGGTCTGCCCCGAAGCGGTATTGAGCCTGATCAAGGACAGTGAGGGGCATTTGATGTATCGGAGCCGTTCCGATCTTTGCTCTGGTTGCGGGTTATGCGCCGATGTTTGCGACAGTGACGCCTTGACGATCAAACAGGCCCAGCCCGAAGCGCCCGCCGTGGCGCTGACCGCGTTCCGATGCCGGGGCTGTGGTGTCGAGGTGCATGTCCCCACTCAGGGCCCTTGGGCCGATACCGGGCTCTGCCCGATCTGCACCCGCACCGGCCATCACAAGCGGCTGTTTCAGGTGCTGGAATGAGCGGCGGCGTCCTTCAGGCGGTGTCAGCTTGGGTCGGCGCGCGGGTGCAGCGGCGGATGATTGTCACGCTGGCGGCGGTTCTTCTCTTGTTGTCGGCGGTGTTTCTGGCGCTGCTCTCGGGCCTTTACCGGGCGCGGCTGGGGGCCGAGATGGAGCGGGGCGCGTTGCAGGTTTCGGGGCTTTTGCAGGCCTCGCTGGAAAACGCCATGCTCAAGCGCGACCTGCCTGGCCTGCGCGGCATCATCGCTGATCTGGGAAAGGCGCCCGATATTCTGGCGGTCCGCATCGTGAACCCCGATCTGGAGGTGCGCTTCGCCTCGGACCCGGCGCTGGAAGGCGAGGAGATGGACCTGCCCGCGCTGAAGCTGGCCCTGGAAAGCCGCCAGCCGCTGACCATGCGGGAAGGGATGGACCGGGTGCGCGCGGTGCGGCCGGTACCGAACCAGCCGCGCTGTCAGGAATGCCATGGCCCGATGAACGAAAAGCCCGTGAACGGGCTATTGGTGGTGGACTACGCGGCCACCGGGGTAGAGGCCGCCGCCCGCAAGTCAATGGTCGCGCTGATGCTGGCCGGGCTTGCGGTGACGGGCGCCAGCCTTCTGGCAAGCTGGGCCGTCCTGCGCCGCACCGTGCTGTCGCCCTTGGAAGCCCTTGGCGCCGGAACGGTGGCCTTGGCCAAAGAGCGGCTTGAGTATCGCCTGCCGGTCACCGGCCATGACGAGATGGCGGGTCTCGCCTCCGGGTTCAACCGCATGGCCGAACGGCTGCAGCACGCCATGGCCGAGGTCGAAGGGGCAAGGGCCGGGGTTCAGGCGGTGATCGACGCCATTCCCGACGCGATCCGCGTCATCGGCCCCGATTTCCGGGTGCATCTGGCCAATGCCGCTTATGCCGCCTATGCCGATCTGCCAATGGACCGGATCATCGGCCAGCCCTGCCATGCCTCCAGCCACCAGCGCGACAAGCCTTGCGTTGAAACGCTGGTCTGCTGCCCCCTTGCCGAGGCTAGGGCCGGGCGGTTGCCCTTGACCTGCCGCCAAAGCCACAAGCGCAGCGGCAAGGATGTGCATGTCGAGGTCGCCGCCGCGCCTGTCACCCTGCGGATTGACGGCAAGGACGTGGGCTGCGTGGTCGAGGCGATCCGCGATCTCGACCAGCAGGCCCGGATCAGTCAGGAACAGCGGCTGGCCGAACTGGGTCTTTTGTCGGCGGGCCTTGCGCATGAGATTTACAACCCGATGTCCTCGATCGGTCTGTTGCTGGACGTGGCGCGCGAAGACCTGACCGAAGGTCGCACCGAAGATGCCAAGGACCGTCTGGCCGTGATCGGCGAAGAGGTGGGGCGCACCCTGCGCATCACCAACAGCCTTCTGGCGCTGTGCCTGCCGCCCTCGGATGATGCGGTGCTGGTCGATCTCGACCGTGTGGTGCCCGAGGCCTTGTCGATCCTTGGCTATCAGGCACGGCTGACAGGGTGCAGCATTGAGTGCCAGATTGCCCCCGGCGCGCGGCTTCTGGTGGCGGAAAGCGATCTGCGCATGGTTATCACCAATCTGGTGCTGAACGCGCTCCATGCGATGCCCAAGGGCGGGACGGTCGCCGTCAACGCCCGCCGGGAAAGCACTGAAATCCGGCTGGAAATCACCGATGAAGGCATCGGCATCGCGCCCGAACACCTTGACCGCATCTTCCTGCCATTCTGGACCCGCCGCGCCGACGGAACTCCGGGCCGGGGGTTGGGGCTGTCGCTCGTGCAGGCTGTCGTCAATCGCTGGAAAGGTCGGATCACGGTGCAAAGCGCCCTTGGCAATGGAAGCCGTTTCACCCTTTGGCTGCCCGACCCGGATGCCAGCCTTTCGCAAACCCCTGACAAGGAACCCCGCGCATGAAAGCGCCCACCCCCCGCCGCGTGCTGGTGATCGAGGATGACACCACCCTCAACCGCCTTCTGGTCGAACAGATCCAGCGGCTGGGCCACGATGCCTCGGGCACCGGCAGCCGGGCCGGGGCGCTCGAGGTGCTGGCGGGTCTCAAGGTTGAACTGGCGATCCTTGACCTCCGTTTGCCCGATGCCGACGGGCTGACCTTTCTGCCCGAACTGCGCGAGTATTGCCCGGTGATCGTGCTGACCGCGCAGGGGTCTATCGACCGGGCGGTGCAGGCGGTGCGGGCAGGGGCCTCGGATTTTCTGGTGAAGCCTGCGGCGGGCCAAGTGCTTGACCTTGCGATCAACCGTGTCTTCGGCACCACCGATCTGGAACGCGATCTGGCCTTCTGGCAGGGGCAGGCCCGGGTTCGTCAGAAACGCACCCTGCTGGGATCCTCGCCGCAAATGAACGAGGTTCGGCGGCTGGTGTCGCTTTTTGCGGGGGCCGATAGCCCGGTTCTTATTCTGGGCGAAGATGGCTCGGGCAAGGAAACTTGCGCCATGACGCTGCACGCCCTGTCGCCGCGCGCCAATGGCCGCTTCGTTTCGGTCGATTGCGATGCAGGCCCCACGGCGGAAGAAATTCTGGGCGAGATGCGGCCCGGTCCAGATGGCCGCATTCGCCATACCGAGGGGCTGATTGCGGCGGCTGATACCGGGACGGTCTATCTGGGCGGGGTAGACCGCCTGCCGCATGACCTGCAAAACAAGCTCTTGCGGCTTCTGGAAACCGGCAGCTACCGGCCCGTCGGCTCAAACACCCAGCTTCCCTGCAGCGCACGGCTGATCCTTGGCTCGGCCCTGACAGCCGAAGCAATTGTCGCCGACCCCGACCCGCACAGCCCGCTTCTGCTGCGGATGTTGTCCTTTGTGATCCAGATGCCCGCCCTGCGTGACCGCCCGAGAGATATCCGCGACATGGCCGAAACCCTTCTGGCCAACCGCAGCTTTCAGCGCAACACGCCCAAGGCCTTCAGCCCCGCCGCACTCCGCGCCATGCAGGCGCATCGTTGGGCGGGAAACCTGCGCGAACTGACCAATGCCATCGAGCGCGCCATCATCATGTCGGCGGGTGATGAGGAGATCGGCCCCGAGCATCTGGGTCTGGGGCAGGGCGCGGGCGCGCCCGGCAAAGGCGCGGTCGGACGAGCCCGCTCGGGCGAGATCGTCCTGCGCTTTGACACGCCGCCCACGCTCGAGGCGCTTCGGGCGGCCTATCTGCGGTTTCTGCTTGAGATGACCCGGGGCAACCGGCGCGAAATGGCCGGTCATCTGGGCATCTCGGAGCGCAACCTTTACCGGCTTCTTCCCCAACTGGCCGCCCCTGACACACCCGAAGGCGAGGATCAGGGCTAGGGGCTGGGATGGCAGGGCAGCGACGCTGCCATCCGGAAATCCAACAGAAAGGTTGATTTTCGAACCCGCGGATTCTGGAACCCAGTACTTGTTGTCAACAAGTTGGAATGTCGTCCGGTCTGCAAAGTAGAAATGTCGCTAGGCCGGTGCGGAGCAGGACCGGGCAGGGCGGAGACCCCACATATCGCAGGCCTGACCGGTCCTGCGGTCAGGATCATTCGGCGGCATGTTGGGCACGGGCTGCTGCTTCGGCGCGGCGGCGGTCGGCGGCTTTCTCAAGCCTTCCTTTAGGGCCCGGCGGCTTGCGGCCGGTGGGTGTGTATTTGGTCCGCTGCTTGCCGATCTTCACGGCTCTGTTGCACAAATCGGGTGATAGGCAGGTCTCCCCTTTCCCCGGGCACACT
>ERZ1645187.4756-NODE-4756-length-10819-cov-5.608510_pt1 | contig 10819 bp, 16 predicted proteins | sample MGYA00575352_ERZ1645187 | MGnify/ENA primary metagenome ERZ1645187 (study PRJEB40837, sample SAMN11349314) | freshwater sediment metagenome | isolation source: river sediment | host: Sediment | place: India: Wazaribad , New Delhi | collected 2017-02-21 ...
GACGCTGAACATCGGCTTCGTGCTCGTCCTGCTCGGCCACGTCGGCGCCGAGCTGACGCACCCCTTCATCGCCCGCGACGCCATCCTGCGCCGCATGCTGCCGCACCGCTAACCCCCCGACCCCCACGGAGAACATCATGAAAATCCTGAAAACCACCCTGGCCGCCGCCGCGCTGGCTGCCTCGCTCGCAGCCCAGGCGGTCGAATACACACAGGTCCAGCCGGAAAAGAGCAACGTCGCCTTCACCTACCAGCAGATGGGCGTCAAGGTCGATGGCCGCTTCCGCAAGTTCGCTGCCCAGCTGGCCTTCGACCCGGCCAAGCCGGCCGCCGCCAAGGCGAGCTTCGATGTCGACCTGGCCAGCGTCGACACCGGCGCCGCCGAGTCTGACGCCGAAGTGGCCGGCAAGGCCTGGTTCAACACCCCGGCCTTTCCTACCGCCCGTTTCGTCTCGACCGGCGTCAAGGCGCTCGGCGTCAACCGCTACGAGGTCGCCGGCAAGCTGAGCATCAAGGGCAAGACGGTCGACGTCGTCATCCCCGCCACCTTCACCGCCCAGGGCAATGCTGCCGCCTTCGACGGCAGCTTCGTCATCCGCCGCGGCGACTTCGCCATCGGCGAGGGCAGCTGGGCCAAGTTCGACATCGTCGCCAACGATGTCCAGATCAAGTTCCACATCGCCGCTTCCGGCAAATAACCCCCCCAACCTCCACGGAGAACACCATGAAAAAGCAACTCGCCATCCTCGCCCTCGCTGCTGCCGCCGGCTCGGCCTTCGCCGCACCGGAAACCTACGTCGTCGAAGGCACCCACACCTACCCGCGCTTCTCGTACAGCCACTTCGGCTATTCGACGCAGCTCAGCCGCTTCGACAAGACGACCGGCACCGTCGTCTTCGACAAGGCCGCCAAGAGCGGTTCCGTCGAGGTCGTGATCGACACCAAGTCGGTCAACACCGGCTACGCCACCTTCAACGAGCACATCCAGGGCGAGGATTTCCTCGACACCGCCAAGTACCCGACCGCGACCTTCAAATCGACCAAGGTGGTCTTCGAGGGTGACAAGCCGGTTGCCATCGAAGGCAACCTGACCCTGAAGGGCGTCACCAAACCGGTCACGCTGACCGTTACCTCCTTCCTGGCCATGCCGCATCCGATGCTGAAGAAGGACGCGATCGGCGCCAATGCCTACACCGTGGTCAAGCGCAGCGAATTCAACGCCGGCAAGTACGCCCCCTACGTCGGCGACGAGGTGCGCATCGACATCGCCCTCGAGGCGGTCAAGCCGTAATTCGCCGGCCACCGGCCAAGCAAAAGGGAGCCGAGGCTCCCTTTTTTTCATGGTGGCATGACGGCTGCCAGCCTGGCGGCGCAGGGATGCCTCCGCCCGCCATGGCGCAAAGATGCGCCTTGCCAACGCGCCATCCGGCGCGCATAGTGGTCGTGCTTGATACCTGCCGGGAAGTTCCGCGCCTTAAGAGCGACACGCGACGCATGCGCCGCCCCTCCACGCTTCGACCAGGCAGGACACCATGACCCACCCCGACCAGGCCCTCTGGAAACAGAGTTGGCGCGCCAACCGGATCGACTTCCACCTTCCCCACGTGCATCCACTGCTCGCCCGTTACTGGCCAAGCCTGGACCTGCAGCCGGACGACCGGGTCTTCGTGCCCCTGTGCGGCAAGAGCCTCGACCTGATGTGGCTGCATGGCCTCGGCCACGACGTCACGGCGGTCGAGTTGAGCCCGATCGCCGTGCAGGCCTTTTTCAGCGAAAGCGGGCAGCTGGCGCGGCGCAACCGCCACGGCGCCTTCACGCGCTGGTCGCAAGCGCGCCTGGCGATCTACTGCGGGGATTTTTTCCGGCTCAAGGCCAGCGATCTGCTCGGCGTCCGGGCGGTGTACGACCGCGCCTCGCTGACCGCCCTGCCGGAAGACCTGCGGACGCGCTATGTCGCCCATCTGGCCGCCATCCTGCCGGCCGATTCCCAGGTCCTGCTTCTGACCGTGGAGGATCTTGACGAGGGGGAGAGCGCAGCCGACGCCAGCGGGGCATCGGCGGAGATCGAAGCCTTGTATCGGCCGCACTTCTCCATCACCCTGCTTCACGCCGAGGCTGTGCAAGCCGTCATCGAAGACGGCCTGGAGATGGAAGCCCTGTGCATCCACAAGGCCTACGCCTTGCGCTTGCAGCGCAACGCTGCAAGGGTCGATGCCTGACCGGCGTGCTTAGCGCCGGGATGCCGCGAAACGACGCAGGTGTTCGGGTTGCAGGCCGGCGACTTCGCCGACCACCTGGTTGATGCCTTCACCGACGAGCCACCAGGCGTTGCCGTAGGGAATTGCGTTGATGCGTGATGCCTTGAGCAGCGCCAATGCGCTGCAACGTTGTTGCTTGAGATTCATTCAGTTCCGTTAATGTCGTTTGACCCGAGGGGCCATGGGCGTGCGACCTTCGATGTGACGGAAGGTGATGCGCCCCTTGCTCAGGTCGTAGGGCGAGAGTTCCAGCGATACCTTGTCACCGGCCAGGATACGGATGTGATGCTTGCGCATCTTGCCGGCCGTGTAGGCGACCAGCGTGTGTCCGTTTTCGAGGGTGACGAGAAAGCGCGAATCGGGCATGACTTCCGATACGACGCCTTGCATTTCCAGCAATTCTTCCTTGGCCATCGTTTGATTCTCCGAGAAAAGTCGGGGCAAGGCCCCGGGGTTGGGGCGAGATCAAGACGGCGAGGTCGGAATGGGGGAATGGCGCCCGGCGGACGGGACTAAACCTGCAAGAAACAACACTGTTTGAAATTCGCTGCGGTGCACAATACGCGCTAAATGCTTATTCGGCAATCGATATCTTGCCGCAGCCAGCCTCGGCACGCGGTTCTGACGTCGATGGCACGAGGCTTGGCGGGCGTTGGCGGGGTGCCGGCCAGCGGCTGGCGGACTGGATGACGGAGAAGCAGCCCGCCACGCCAGTCTCCGGGAATTTGCATTTTTGGGCGATTTTTCCGGTTGACCGTCGCCAACCTTGATCCCGTCGCCCGGCGGGCAACACCGGCCTCAGACGCGCAGCAGTGCCTTGACGAGGCGCTCGGAGAGCTGCTCCTCGGTGAACTGCGGCTCGTTCGGCGGATAGAGCGAGTTCTCCTCGATCTCGTAGCCCTCAGCGGCTGCCAGGGCGCGCAGTTCCTTGATCTTCAGACAGGCTTTCAATTGGGCACCAAGTTCGGGGTTGGCGCGGGCTTTGTCGGAAAAGGCCTTGATCGGTGCGACGGACATGCTGACTCCTTGAAGGTGGTTGAGGTTGTCGGCGGCTCAGGCGGGGTAGTCGATGGTTTGCTCGTCGCTCCCATCGTCGATGACGGCCCGCGCCAGACGCCCATCCGGGTGATAGTGGTAAGCATGACAAACCTCGATCTCGCCATAGACCCGCTTCTCACAGCGCACCAGCCGCCCGTCGGCGTCGTACTCGCCCCGGTAGAAGGTGTTGCGGTTGTGCATGTCGGCCGGCGCCAGTTCGCCGACAAGGTTGAGCGGCAGGCGAACGCCGCTGTAGCTGGTGAAATAGCGAATGGTGGTTTCGGCAGAGGACATGGCGAATCGTGGATTGTCGGATTGCTCACAAAGCCCGGTCAAAATGACCGCGCAGCGCCTTCCGTAGCAATTTCAGGACCAAGCCGGTGCGTCACCGCCCGGGCACCCCGCCCGGCGACAATTTTCGATTTTGGCCGGATTTTCCGGTCGACCGTCCGGCTCCCGCTCAGGATTCCCGGTTCGCATCCGCCCCGCTGCACCGGACGAAACGCCGGCAGGCCTGGCGCAGGAAATCCATCTGGCGACGGAAGTTGCGACAGCCATGGCACATCGCCAGGTGCATCTCGAGCTGCAGGCGTTCGGCGAGCGTGGTATCGCGGTCCTGCGCCTCGGACATCAGGCGGGTGGCTTCCTTGCAGCTCAGCATGGTCTTTCTCCGGGCGCAAACCAGCTCGTTTCCAGGCAGCGGCGCAGGCCGTTGCGGGCGCGGTGCAGGATCACGTTGCAGTTGCTGACGGTGATGCCGAGTTCATGACAGACCTCGGCCGTCTCGAATTCCAGGAACTCGCGCATCATGAAGACGCGGGCGGTATTCTCCGGCAGGTGATTGAGGCAGATCTCGAAAATGTCCCAGAAGCGCTGCTCGCGCAGCGTTTCCTCCGGGTCGCCCCAGCCGGATGGCCGTTTCTCCGGACGCCAGTGGGCATTGGCCTTGAACAGCGCCTCGAAGGCTTCGTCGAGGCCGGCCTCGTCGTCGCTCAGCGCCGAGACGTTGGTGCTGCGTGCCTGCTGGCGCAGGCTATCGACGATCTTGTTGCGCAGGATGGAGAAGACCCAGGTCTTCACCGCCGCCCGCCCGGCGAAGGACTGCTGGCCGGCAAAGGCTGCGGCCAGCGCTTCCTGTACGGCATCTTCGGCCAGAGCCGCGTCGCGCAACTGCAGCTGCGCGAATTTCAGCAGGTCGCGGCGGATATCCGCGATGAAATCGTCGTCGATCAATGCGCTTTCTGGCATGCGGCGGGTACTCTGCGGTCGCTGGTATCGGTGGCTAGGGAACGCCGGCGCAACCAGGCGTCGAGCGACAGCTTACCCGGTCCAAGCAGCAGCAGGGGCAGGAGCATGCCGATGAACAGTACGGGCAGCTTGAAATTGCCGTAGCCCTGGTCGGTGAACACATAGCCCTGCATCAGTTCGGCCAGGCTGCCCCAGCTTTCCGGCCAATGCACGGCGGCGATGGCGACGACGGTCAGGACGATCAGCGACACCGAGAAGAAGCGGGTCGCCAGCCCGAGTACCAGTGCGATGCCGCCGGCCAGTTCGAACCAGGTCGCCATCTGCCAGCTGATCTCCGGCGGCACGATGTCGAAGGGGAAGGGAAAGCGCGACTGGATGTCGGCAAACCAGTTCTCGCCGCGGAATTTCTCCAGGCCGGATTCAAAGTAATCCCAGCCGAGTAGCAGACGCAGGCTCAAGAGGCCGAGCCACAAACCCAGCTGGTCGATGCCGTCGAGCAGACGGATAACGGTATTTTTCATGATGTACTCCCCAGAACGATGCCCTGCCGCTGCAAATCGGCCAGCAGGTCGCGGCCGAAGACGAGCAGCCGCTCGGGATCGGGATGATCGAGTTCGCGGCCGATGCCGGCGATGGCCGCCGCACCCGTCGTCGGCGCCGCGGCGAGCAAGGCCAGCAGGCGGGCCGTGACCGGGTTGGTTTCGCTGAAGCGGACGACATCGTCGGCATCGCGATAGACCAGCAGTTGCGTCGCCCGCGCCTTGCGGGGCCGGTAGTCCGGGCCGATCCGCTGCACCGGCCAGGCGTAGGCCAGGTTCATCAGCGTCGGGTTGAGGACGACCCGGCCGGCCAGCAGGTCACCGTCCGGATCGTGCGCCGGCACGGGCGCATCGCTGATGTCGACGGCCAGTTCAACCCATTCGTAATGCGCCAACTCGGGCAGCCAGGCCGGCAGCGGCGTGGCGATCGGCGCTTCGGCGAGGTAGCGCGCGAACTCGCGCGGAATGTCGCGGAACCACGGCGTATGCAAGGGCCAGTCGCGCAGGAAGGTACGGCACAGTCGCCGCCAGCGTGCCTCGCCGAGTACGGCACGGCTGACCGGGAAGCAGCTGTCGACAAAACCGCAGAGGTTGTTGAAGACCAGCTCCTGATAGACCGCCGCCCGCCGCGCCGGGATGCCCGCCGGCCGGGCGACATGCGCCGGGTCGCGCAGATGGTCGGCGAAGGCCGACTGGAAATGCTGGAAGCCCGCGTCCATCAGGCCACCCGCCTTTCCCACCCGGCAGCCGCCTGCAGCGCGGCTATGCGTTCGACCTCGACGGTCAACCGGAAAAAATCGCCAAAATTGAAATCCCGTTCCAGGCAGGTCGGCACCGCGTGGCCGATGCGGGCGTAGGCCTCGGCCAGCAAGGCCCATACCGGATCGATCACCTCGGCCCCGTGGGTATCGACCAGCAGGCCGTCCGGCTCGACGTAATGGCCGGCGACGTGGATGTAGCAGGTCTTGTCGAGCGGCAGGGCGTGCAGGAAAGCGCGGGCGTCGAAGCCGAAATTGCAGCTATTGACGTAGATGTTGTTCACGTCGAGATGCAGCAGGCAGTCGGCCTCGGCGACGACGGCTGCGATGAATTCCGCCTCGCTCATCTCGGCGCCCGGTGGCGCGATGTAGGTCGACGCATTCTCGATGCCGATGCGGCAACCGAGAATGTCCTGCGCCTGGCGGATGCGTGCGGCCGTCCAGCGTACGGCCGCCTCAGTCTGCGGAATGGGCAGCAGTTCATAGAGGTGACGGTCATCGCCGCACCAGGACAGATGTTCGGTGTAGAGCGCCATGCCGTGCTCGGCCATGAAGGCGCGGATGCGACGCAGCAAGGCGACATCGAGCGGCGCCGGCCCGCCGAGCGACAACGACAGGCCGTGGCAGACGAAGGGATAACGCTCGGTGAATGCGCGCAACTGGCGGGCCGAACGCCCGCCCATGCCGGCCCAGTTCTCCGGGGCGATCTCGAAGAAATCGACGGCAGCCGGCACGCTGCCCTGCAGTTCAGGCAGCAGTTCGCGTCGAAAGCCGAGGCCGGCGCCGCTGGGCGGTCTGGGTTGCATGCTGGGTGTTCCTTCCGTGCGTGGAAATGGCGGCGCCACGAGAATGACGCCGCCCTGGTGAACTTACTTCTTGGCGCCGCAGCTGGCATCCATCTTCTTGCCGCCGCAGGAGCCGTCGGCCTTCTTGTCCGCCTTCTTGTCGGCCCCGCATTTCGCTTCACCGCACTTGCCGTCCTTTTTCTTCTCGGCAGCCTTCTTGTCCGCGCCGCACTTGGCCTCGCCACATTTGCCGTCCTTCTGCTTGGTATCGGCCTGGGCCAGCTGGTAACCGGCGCTCAGTTGCTTGGCGGCGAAGGGATTGTCGGCTGCCTGGGCAAGCGGCGTCAGCGCGGCGGCGGCAACGGCGGAACCGAGGGCGAGGGATACGAGTTTTTGCGTTTTCATGGTTTTTCTCCGATGGTGGTTGGGATGCTGACGAGCGGCAGCTTTGTTCGCTCAGGGTATTAGTCGGAGCCGGCGGCGATTTGTTACACCCACGCGGAAATATTTCTTTCCGCCTCCGGATGTGAAACGAATTCCCCAGCCCGACAGTCTGAACAGCCAGGGCAAACCGGGCTTTGACGAAACGAGCATTCGCGCATAGCCTGTACCTTGAACCGAAGCAATCGCCGAACCGACTTTGCGCCCGCATCGGGCTTGGGGAGTGGCATGCATCGCACGCTGGAAGGACAAGCCGAAGCACCGGAGGTCAGCCACGACATCCCGGCTGCCGGCCATGGGCCGGAGCGCCGTATCTCGTTGCGGCTCAACCTGTGGCTGCTCGTTCTCGTCTGCATCCTGCCCGGCATCGCGCTCTGCTCCTATCTCGCCTACGCCAACTACCAGCTGGAGCAGCAGCGCGTCGCACGTGACACAGAATTGCTGGCCGGCCGCATCCTCGCCGATCTGGAGCGCGAACTGGCCGCCATCGAATCCGGCCTGCGCGTGCTGGCCACCTCGGAAGCGCTGAAAGCGGGGGATCTGGCACGCTTTCACCAGGTCGCGCGGGCAGCCTTGAAGTCGCAATCGGTGCTCAACTACATCCTGACCGACCGCGATGGTCGCCAGATACTGAACACCCTGCGCCCCTGGGGTAGCCCGCTACCGACCGGTGGCACGCCGGAGCAGATCGGCGAGGTTTTCCGCAGCGGGAAAACGGTGCTGTCCAACCTCTTCCACGGCCCGGTCAGCGGCGAGCCGATCATCGCCATGGGCGTCCCGGTCACCGACCGCGACGGCAAGGTCGTCTACAGCCTGAACATCGGCCTGCTGCCCCGACAACTGAATGAACTATTCAAGCACCACCCGCTACCCGACGGCTGGCTGGTCGCCGTGCTGGACAGTTCCGGCACCATCGTCGGCCGCTCGCGTGACGCCGAGCGCTTTGTCGGCCAGGCAGCCGTACCGGCCCTGGTCAGCCGCTTGCAGGCCGGCCAGGGCGGCACGATGGAAGCTTTGACCAAGGAAGGCATTCCGGTCATGACCGCGCTGGCCCGCTCGCCGCAATGGGGCTGGGGCATCGCCACCGGTGCGCCGAAGGCGTTGATCGAAGCCGGCATGATCCGCCTTTTCTCCTGGCTGGGCGGTGCGGCGCTGATCATCGTCGTGCTCGGCAGCTGGCTGGCCGCCCGCATCACCCGCCAGGTCGTCACCTCGGTGCATTACCTGAACGACGCCGCCCTGGCGCTGCGCGAAGGCAAGCCGCTCAGCCTGCCCAAGGTGCAGCTGCAGGAAGCCGAGGCGGTCGGCCACGCCATCGTCCAAGCCTCGCACCTGATGGCCCGCGTGCATCATCGCGCCTACCACGACCCGCTGACCGAGTTGGGCAACCGCGCGCTGTTCTACGAGCTGGTCCAGCACCAGCTCGCCCTGGTCGAGCGCGAGCAAGGCACGCTCGCCATCCTTGCCATCGACCTCGATTTCTTCAAGAAGGTCAACGACGAGGAAGGCCATGCCGCCGGCGACCGCCTGCTGGCTGCGGTGGCGCGCCGCATCGAAACGACCATCCGCGCATCGGACGCGGCAGCGCGGATGGGCGGCGACGAGTTCTCCATCCTGCTCGTCGACGCCAACGCCGACAGCGCACTGGAAACGGCGCAGCGACTGGTCACCCATCTTTCCGACCCCTACGAAGGCATCCGCACGCCAGTCAGTGCCTCGATCGGCATTGCCGTCTACCCCGCGGCCGGCACCACCCTCGCCGAACTGCTGGAAAACGCCGACCGGGCGCTCTACGACGCCAAGCATGCCGGCCGCAAGACCTGCTGCGTCGCCGACGGCCGCTGCAAGGCACCCGCCGGCTAAAACAACAACCTGCCGACGGAGATCACGGTGCTATAGTCCGCCCTCCGCACCGCCACCCTGGCGCTTGCGCCTTCCCGCCCCACGGCAGAATGGGTCCAGCCCGATGATCGAATCCATCCTCCTGACCTCCGTCCGCATCATGACCTTTCATGGTCGGGCGCGGCTGACCAATGCCAGCGGCTTTTTCTTCGAGCGCGACGGGGCCTTGTTCCTGGTGACCAGCCGGCATGTGCTGGTCGATGAGGCGAGCCAGCATTTCCCGGATCGGCTGGAAATCGAGCTGCACATCGGCAGCGATATTTCACGCTCGACGGGCTTTTCCATCCCCCTCTTCCGCGACGGGCTGAGTTTGTGGCGCACCGGCTCGGACGCGGCGGGCAATATCGACGTGGCGATGATCGAGATCGACCGCGCCGCCTTGCCGGACAACGTGGTCTATCGCGCCTTTACGCCGGCCCATCTGCCGCGGCGTTTCGAGGATATCGAGGTCGGCAGCTCGCTGCTGGTGGTCGGTTTTCCGCTCGGCTTCCACGACACCGTGCATCACCTGCCAGTCGTCCGGCAGGCCGTGATCGCTTCATCCTTCGGCCTGCGCTTTCAGGGGCAGGGTTATTTTCTGACCGATGCGCGGACGCACCGCGGCACCAGCGGCGCGCCGGTGGTCATGCGCGCCAACGCGCAACTGCCGGGCATGGCGGAATTGCCATGGCTGCTGCTCGGCATCCATTCGGCCCGGCTCGATGTCGGCACGCGCGATCTGCGGGTCGACGAGGCCCTGGGCCTCAACTGCGCCTGGTACGCCGATATTTTGCTGACGCTGAGCGCTCCGCGCCGCGCCTGACCGGTCAGCCCCGCCGCTGGCAGAGCAGCGTCAGGTAGAGCGCTTCCACCTTCTCCCGCGCCCACGGCGTGCGGCGCAGGAATTTGAGGCTGGACGCGATGCTCGGATCGACATTGAAGCAGCGGATATCGACCTGCCGCCCGAGCCCGGCCCAGCCGTGGTGCTCGACCAGCTCTGTCAGCATCTGCGCCAGCGTGACGCCGTGCAGCGGATTGTTGGGCTGCGGATTGCTCATCGTCCTCGCCTGCTTAGTGCGCCATCGGCGCCCGCGCCTTGGCGTATTCGGCGAGCAGGCTCTGGTGCAGCGTGCAGCCGTCGAGGTCGAGGCCCGGCGATGCGAGGCCGAAGAAGCGGACTTCGCCGTCGATCAGATCGGTGGCCAGATCGAGCGTTTCCTCGCCGTAGAGGCTGAGCAGCGCGTCTTCGTAGGCGTTCGGGTCTTCCATCTCGAGCAGCGTGGCGATGCAGCGATAGACGCGGCGGCGGCCGGCGTCGAGCTGGTCGAACTGGCGCACCCACTCGCAGCCTTCGAGGATGGCGTCGGTATCGCCAACGGCCAGCGCCAGCATCGTCTTCAGTTCGCCGACGCGCAGGTCGGCCCACGGCGAGCCGGCATCCGGCGCCAGGCCGATCAGCGCGGCGACCGGCTTTTCGTCGGCGATATTCATCTCGTTGAGGATCTCGGCCAGCTTGTCGCACTGCTCGTCGTCGAGTTCGTTCAGGTTGAGGATGGCCGGGCGGACGACGGCGCCGTTGCTGTTGTTCTCCCACTCCAGATCGTCGATCGGGTAGATCTCCGACATGCCGGGCACCAGGATGCGGCAGGCGTAGACGCCGAGGTGGTCGAAATCGGCAACGTAGATGTCATGACCGTCGGCGTGGATGCGCTCGGCCAGCCAGGCGTAGTCGTCGGCGGTCTTGCCGCTGTCGAGGTCGTTGAAGTTCCAGTCCACAAAGTCGAAGTCGGCGGTCTCGTCGAAGAAGCGCCAATAGACGATGCCGCTGGAGTCGACGAAATGGATTTCGATGTTCGGCGCGCTGGCGACTT
>ERZ1645187.4758-NODE-4758-length-10815-cov-7.280669_pt1 | contig 10815 bp, 9 predicted proteins | sample MGYA00575352_ERZ1645187 | MGnify/ENA primary metagenome ERZ1645187 (study PRJEB40837, sample SAMN11349314) | freshwater sediment metagenome | isolation source: river sediment | host: Sediment | place: India: Wazaribad , New Delhi | collected 2017-02-21 ...
AGGTTGCCCGCAGCGAAGCGAAGGGACACGGCCAGTGGGGTCGCCTTTTTCTTTGGTTACTTTCTTTTTGGCGCCGCCGGGCGCACATACCGGCCAGCAGCGCCCCCAACACCCCAGTAAAGCGCGACAATCTCCGAACGGCTCCCGCAGGAACCCCTTCTCCGCATGGAACTGCTCGCCCCCCTCCTCGTCTTCGCCGCCCTCGCCATCGCCCTGAGCTTCAAGCCCTGGCGCCTGCTGGCGAACACCGCGCTGATCTCGCCCCTGCTGGCCGCGCTCGTCATCACCCCCTGGCTGTGGGCGCTGCCCTGGCTGCACCGCATGCCCATCCAGCTGCAGCTGTCGGGCGCCTGCCTCATCGGCCTGGTGCTCGGCTGGCCGCTGGCCGTGCCGGTGCTGTGCATCGTGGCACTCACCACCGGGCTCATCGCCCCCGTGCCTTGGCAGCAGCAGATCGACATGGCCCTCTGGCTCGGCATCGTGCCCGCCACGCTGTCGTTCCTGCTCGGCATGGCGCTGCGCCGCTGGGTGTGGAAGAACCTGTTCGTCTACATCCTGGGCCGCGCCTTCCTGGGCACCGCCATCTGCCTGTTCGTCAGCGGCGCGCTGGCGCAATGGTCGGGCCAGATACTGACCGTGACCGTGGAGCCCGACCTGGCCATGGTGGCGCGCTGGCTGCTGGCCTGGGGCGATGCGGTGGTGACCGGCATGATGGTGGCGGTGTTCGTCGCCTTCCGGCCGCAGTGGCTGGCCACCTGGTCCGACAGCCTCTACGTGCCGCCACCGGTGAAATGAACACCCCCTGAGCCGCTGCGCGCCTTCCCCCTGAAAGGGGGACAACGCCAGCGGCCGGGCCAAGCCCGCTCCACGGCGTTCCCGCATGGCCTGCTCCGCGGCCATCGGTTCAGCTATAGGTGCTGAGGCCCTGAACGCCAACATCGCCACCGCGCAGGTGACGCGGGCACAATGGCGCCCGACCATGACCACACGCCCCCGCTTCCACCCGCTGCGCCCGCTGCTCACCGGCATGCTGGCGCTGCTGCCGCTGACGGCGACGCTGGTGCTGCTGTTCTGGGCCCTGCAGCTGGTGGCGCAGTGGCTCGGGCCGGGCAGCACCTTCGGCACGCTGCTCACTCGCATCGGCCTGGGTGTGGCGGCCCATTCGCCGCTGCTGGGCTACCTGATGGGCGTGCTGCTGCTGCTGGCGCTGGTGTACGGCACCGGCCTGCTGGTCGAGGCCGGGCTGCAGCGCGGGCTCGACCGCATGGTCAAGGCGCTGATGCAGCGCATTCCGGTGGTGCGCACGGTGTACGACGTGGCGCACCGGCTGGTGGGCCTGCTCAGCACGCCGAAGGACGAGGGCCTGAAGTCGATGAGCCCGGTGTGGCTGTACTTCGGCGGCCCCCCGGCCGAGGGCGAGGCCGCCAGCAGCACGGTGGTGCTGGGCCTGCTGACCACGCAAGCGCCGGTGATGCTGGGCGGCCAGCCGTTTCACGGCGTGCTGGTGCCCACAGCGCCGGTGCCGGTGGGCGGTGGCCTGCTGTTCGTGCCGGCGGCCTGGGTGGTGCCGGCCGACGTGGGCATCGAGGGCGTGACCAGCATCTACGTGTCGATGGGTGTCACGGCCGGCGAATACCTGGGCGGCACGCGGCCCCCGCGCCGCAGCACATAGCCCCTGACCCGCTGCGAACATTGAGCCGGATCAAGACACGCCGGTACCATACAGGCCACACTCGCCGCATGGCTATTCGCTTGAAAGGAAAACAACGATGAAACTCTGGCAAGACCTCTTCGGCACCGACTATGGCCTCATGAGCATCGCCGGCATCATCTTCATGATCTTCATGGGGATCTGGTTCGTGCGTTTCTTCATCCGCAAGGCGTCCGAGCCGCCGCGCGACCAGTAAGCAGCTTTTGGGCCGCCAGCGCAATCTGGGTCTGCGCTGGCAGCTATCAAAACTACATCACGCCAGTCTTCGCCTCGGCCTCCTGCAGGCTGCGCCACATCACCTTGCCCGAGCCGCTCTTGGGCAGTGCGTCGGCAAACTCCACCACGCGTGGCACCTTGTACACCGCCATGTGGTCGCGGCACCAGTCGATGATCTCCTGCTCGCTCACCTGGCCCTGGTGGCTGGGCCGCAGCACCACCACCGCCTTCACCGATTCGCCGCGATAAGCGTCCTTGGTGGCGATGATGCAGGCCTCCTGGATCGCCGGGTGCTTGAACATCAGCGCCTCCACCTCGGCCGGCCACACCTTGAAGCCGCTGGCGTTGATCATGCGCTTGAGGCGGTCGGTGATGAAGAAGTAGCCGTCCTCGTCCACCCGGCCCAGGTCGCCCGAGCGGAAGAAGCGCTTGCCGTCCAGCTCGAAGAACGCGGCCTCGGTGGCCTCGGGCCGCTTCCAGTAGCCCTGGAACACTTCCGGCCCGTGGATCACGATCTCGCCCTGCTCGCCCTGCGGCACTTCCTTCAGAGTTTCCGGGTCGACCACGCGCGCGTCGGTGCTCATGAACGGGATACCCAGGCACTGCTGCTTGGTGTGGTCCACCGGGTTCTGGTGCGAAGGCGCGGCGGTCTCGGTCAGGCCGTAGCCCTCGGCGTAGCGCAGGCCGTAGGCGTCGAACAGGCGCTGCGCCACCGCCTGCGGCATGGCCGCACCGCCGCCGCTGATGGTCTTCAGGCTGGTCAGGTCGAAGCTGGCGAAGTTGGGGCTGGCCAGCAGGTCGATGATCATGGTGGGGATGTTGGTGAAGTTGGTCACCTTCCAGCGCGAGATCAGGCGCCCGGCCAGTTCGCGGTCCCAGCGCGGCATCAGGATCATGGTGGCACCCGCATACACCGAGGCGTGCATCACCGCCACCATGCCGGTGATGTGGAACATCGGCACCACCACCAGGCCCACGGTTTCGGCGGTGGCCACGCTCCACAGCGCGCAGGCCACGGCGTTGTGCATGATCGAGGCGTGCGTGTGCATGCAGCCCTTGGGCAGGCCGGTGGTGCCGCTGGTGTAGGGCAGCACGCTCAGGTCCTGCGGGCCGGCGGTGGCCTCGGCCAGCGGGCCGTCGAAGGCCAGCGCATCCTTCCACGCATGCACCTGGCCGCCGGCCAGCGCCGGCAGCGCGTGGTGCGTCAGCAGCCAGTCGCGCCAGGTTTCGGGCGGGGCGTCGTTGCCTTCCACGTTGCCGTCGAAGGCGTCGGTGAACTGGGTGACGATCAGGTGCTGCAGGCGCTGGCCTTCGGGCAGCGCGTCGCTGGCGCGGGCCAGCTCGCCGGCCAGGTCGGCGGTGGTGATGGCCACCTTGGCGTCCGGGTCGGTGATGTAGTGCTTCAGCTCCTCGGCGCGGTTCATCGGGTTCACCGGCACCACCACCGCGTCGGCGCGCAGGATGGCGAAGTGCGCCACCACCAGCTGCGGCGAGTTCTGCATGTTCAGCACCACACGGTCGCCCTTTTGCACACCCAGCGATTGCAGGTAGGCCGCCAGGCGCTCGGCGGCGGCCTTCAGCTGCGCCCAGGTCATCACCGTGCCGAAGAACACGATGGCCGGCTTGTCGGGGTAGCGCAGCGCGCTGATGGCCAGGTTCTGCCACAGCGAGGTGGCGGGCGGGGTGATGGCGTGCGGCAGGCGGGGCGGCCAGAACTTGTGGTGCGGGCGCATGGGCGAAAGGTCTCCTTTGAATCTGTGGATTCAATCCTAGCGCGGGCACCGCGGGGGGCGATACGCTGCTTTGTCGCGGCGGCGACGCGGGCACGCGCCAGCCAGCGCACGCAGGCGCGCAGGGCCCTGCCGCAGCGCCATGAAAAAAGCGCCTGCCCCGCCGGGGTTCAGGCGCTTTTTCAAGCCTTTTCGGCCTTCAGCCGGCGCCAGTCTAGCGCCGGCAGCTATCGAATCAAAAGCAAGCCGCGGAGCCATCAGGCCAGCTTGCAGCCGGCACCCGAATCCTCCAGCGCCTTGGCGGCCACGCCGATGATGCGGTTCTCGCCGTTGGCCACGGTGCGCAGGTAGATGTCCTGCACCGGGTTGTGCGCCTTGCCCATGCGCCACTGGCCGCGCGGGCTGTCGATGACGGCCGCCTCCATGGCGCCGTAGAACTGGTCGCGCTTGCCCGTGTCGCCCTGCACCGCCTCCAGGCCCTGGCGCAGCAGCAGGCCGCTGTCGTAGCCCTGCATGGCGTACACGTCGGGCTCGCTGCGGAAGGTGCGCGAATAGGTGTAGCGGAACTCGCCATTGCGCACCGACGGCAGCAGGTTGCTGTAGTGCAGCGTGGTCACGATGCCTTCGGCCGCGGTGCCGGTGTCGCCCAGCACGCCCTCGGTCAGAAAGCCCGAGCCGTACAGCGGAATGCGGTGGCGCAACCCGGCCTTCTCGTAGTCCTGCATGAACTTGACCGCACCGCCGCCGGCGAAGAAGCAGGCAACGGCGTCGGGCTTGAGCTGCGCGATCTCGGCCAGCACGGCGCTGAAGTCGGTGCTGGGGAACGGCACCTTCAGCTCCTTCACGATGCTGCCGCCGGCCTTGACGTAGCCCTCGCGGAAGCCCTCCAGCGAGTCGGCGCCGGCCGGATAGTCCCACGTGACCCACACGGCGCGGCGCGCCTTGCGCTCGATCATGGCCTGGCCCAGCGCCACCGTGGGCTGCCCCATCGTGAACGAGGTGCGGAACACGTTGGGCAGGCAGGCGTTGCGCGTCACCGCGTGCACGCCGGCGTTGGGGATGATGCTGAGCGTGCCGCTCTCGGCCACCACCTTCTGGATCGCCATCTGCACGCCCGAGTGCACGGTGCCGACGATCACATCCACCTTGTCCTGCGCCACCAGGCGGCGCGCGTTGGCATCGGCCTTCTTCGGCTCGGATTCGTCGTCCAGCTTGATCCACTCCACCTCGCGCCCGGCCAGGCGCCCGCCCTTCTCGGCCACGGCCATGCGCATGCCGTTCTCGATCGCCTCGCCCAGCTTGGCGTAGGTGCCGCTGTAGGGCAGCATCAGGCCCACCTTGAACCTGGCCGGCGCGGCCGCCGGCGCCGCCTGCGCCACCACATGGCCCGCCCCCAGCACGCCCGAGGCGGCCCCGACCACCGACACACCGCGCGCCAACACCTGGCGGCGCGACAACTTCTCGAAACCCTTGCGCATCACAACCCCACTGCTTCTGTACAAAAAAAGTTCAGGTTACATCCTGTGTATGCACAGCATTCTAGGAAATTGGTTCTCAAATCCTGACGCCAAGATGACGCAAAGTCGCGGTCGCACCACGGCGGCGCGTCAAATAAATCACGCTGGCCCGCTTCGGCGCCAGCCCGCCACGGCGGGGCGCCACCCCAAAAGCAAAAGGGTTCGCCGGCCAAGCCAGAGCGAACCCTTGCGGTGACGCTGCGCCGCCGGCGGGCGGCGCGTGGGGGGCGCGGATCAGATCGCCGCGTCGTCCTCTTCGCCGGTGCGGATGCGCACCACGCGCTCGACCGGAGTGACGAAGATCTTGCCGTCGCCGATCTTGCCGGTGCGCGCGGCCTTGACGATGGCCTCGACGCAGCGGTCCACGTCGCCGTCGCCCACCACCACCTCGATCATCACCTTGGGCAGGAAGTCGACCACGTACTCGGCGCCGCGGTACAGCTCGGTGTGGCCCTTCTGGCGGCCGAAACCCTTGACTTCGGTCACGGTGAGGCCGGTGACGCCGACGTCGGCCAGCCCCTCGCGCACTTCCTCCAGCTTGAAGGGTTTGATGATGGCGGTGATCTGCTTCATGCGTTGCTCCTGAAATCCTAGGCTCGGAATTTATTGGTCATAGGATAACGCCAGTCCTTGCCGAATCCGCGGTGCGTCACGCGCGTGCCCTCGGCCGACTGGCGGCGTTTGTATTCATTGATCTTGATCAGGCGCGTGACCAGCTCCACGTCCTCGGGCCGGAAGCCCTCGGCCACCAGCTCGGCCACGCCCAGGTCGTTCTCCATGTAGCGCTCGATGATCGCATCCAGCACCTCGTAGGGCGGCAGGCTGTCCTGGTCGGTCTGGCCCTCGCGCAGCTCGGCGCTGGGCGGGCGGGTGATGATGCGCTCGGGGATCGGGTTGGCCACCGTGCCGAAGGGGTTGTGCGCGTTGCGCCAGCGCGCCAGGCGGAACACCGCCGTCTTCACCACGTCCTTGATCGGCGCGAAGCCGCCGCACATGTCGCCGTACAGCGTGCTGTAGCCCACGGCGTATTCGCTCTTGTTGCCGCAGGCCAGCACCAGGTGGCCGTGCTTGTTCGACAGCGCCATCAGCATCACGCCGCGGATGCGCGCCTGGATGTTCTCCTCGGTCGTGTCCTCGGGCTTGCCGGCAAACAGCGGCTGCAACGATTGCTTGAAGCTCTCGAACTCGGGCCGGATGGAGATTTCGGCATAGTGCACGCCCACGCGCCGCGCCATCTCGCGCGCGTCCTCCACGCTGATGCCGGCCGTGTAGGGGCTGGGCATCATCACCGCGTGCACGTTGCCCGCGCCCAGCGCGTCCACCGCCAGGGCCAGCACCAGCGCCGAATCGATGCCGCCCGACAGGCCCAGCGCCGCCGTCCTGAAGCCGTTCTTGCCCATGTAGTCGCGCAGGCCCATCACCAGCGCGTCCCACAGGTCGGCGTCGTGGTCGCGCGCGGGCGCCGTGGATGCTTTCAATTCAATAGCTGCCGGCGCCCGCTGCGCCTGCACAAACCACAGTTTTTCTTCAAAACTCGGGGCACGGCCCGCCAGTTGCGCATCGGGGCCGACGGCAAACGAGTGGCCTTCGAACACCACCTCGTCCTGCCCGCCCACCAGGTGCGCATACACCAGCGGCAGGCCCACGGCCTTCACGCGCTCGATCATCATGGCCTCGCGCTCGTAGCCCTTGCCCACATGGAAGGGCGAGGCGTTGATCACGGCCAGCAACTCGGCCCCCGCCTCTTTCGCCAGTTGCGCCGGCTCGTCGAACCACGCGTCCTCGCAGATCAGCAGGCCCACGCTCACGCCGCCGGCCTGGAACACGCAGGTGCCCTGCCCCGGCACGAAGTAGCGCCGCTCGTCGAACACCTGGTAGTTGGGCAGCAGGCGCTTGGCATAGGTCTCGATCACGCGGCCATCGCGGATCACGCTGGCCGAATTGGTGCGCTGGCTCACGGTGATGCTCTTGCCGCGCTGGCCCTTGCCCACCGGGTGGCCCACCACGATGGCCATGTCGGTCAGCCCCGCGGTTTCGCGCGCCACCGTCTTCACCGCCTCGTCGCAGGCGGCGATGAACGAGGGGCGCAGGAACAGGTCTTCGCAGATGTAGGCGCAGATCGACAGCTCGGGCGTCAGCAGCAGGCGCGCGCCCTGGGCGTAGGCCGTTCTGGCCGCGTCGATGATCTTCTGCGCGTTGCCCGGCATGTCGCCGACGACGAAATTGAGCTGGGCGACGGCGATCTGTAAGGTCATGGCGGGCTGGGGCAACAACAATGGCCCGCATCGTAACCGGGCGGCCACCCATGGGCCGGCCGAGCAGGCTGGCCGGCCTTGCCGGTTGGATTGCAAAATGTTACATTGGCCCGCCCTGTCATTCGAGGACGCCTACATGAACCCGTCAGCCGTCAGCCTTTGATCGCCTGAAAGGGCTTTGGGGCCGCGCGCTCGCGGCGCTGGCGCCCTTGGGCCTGGCGCTGGGCCTGGCCGCCGCACCCGCTGGGGCGCAGGCCGCCGTCATCACGTTTGATGATCTGACCTGCAGTGCTGGCGGCACGCCGATCCCCAATGGCCACGCCGGGCTGAACTGGAGCAATTTCTACTGCGTTGATGGTGCAACGGCGTATGGCGGCAACTCCGGCTACAACGCCGGCCGCGTCTCGGGCAGCCATGTGGCGTACAACGGGCGCGGTTTCCCCGCCGAATTCACCGTCACCGCCCCCGGCGGCACCAAGTTCAACTTCAACAGCGTGTACCTCACGGCGGCGTGGAACGACAACCTGGTCGTCACCATCGTCGCCTACCGTGAAGGCGCGGCGGTGTCGACCACCACGCACACGCTGTCGGCCACCGCCCCTACGCTGGTGACCTTGAACCTGAGCCAGATCGACCGTGTGCGTTTCTCGTCGGCGGGCGGAACGCACCATGCCGCCTACGGCACCAACCCTGGCTATCAATTCGCCATGGACAACCTCGACATCAGCTTCAACCTGCCGCCCACCGGCGTGACCGCCACGGCCGGCAATGCCCAGGCCACCGTGGCCTTCACGCCACCCCCGCCCGATGCGGCAAACCCGGTCACGGGCTACCAGGCGACCTGCACCCCGCAGGGCGGCGGCACCGCCGTCAGCGCCAATGGCGCCGGCAGCCCCATCGTGGTTGCCGGCCTGACCAACGGCACCCTCTACGACTGCACCGTGACCACGCTCTACGCCGCCGGCGGCAGCGTGCCTTCGGCGCCGGCGGCGGTGACGCCGATGACCGTGCCGGACGCGCCCACGGGCGTGACCGCCACCGCAGCGCCCACCCAGTCCAGCCTGGCCTTCACCGCGCCCGCCGACACCGGCGGCAGCCACATCACCGGCTACCAGGCCAGCTGCACCCCGCAGGGCGGCGGCACCGCCCTCACCGCCAATGGCACGGCCAGCCCCATCGTGGTTGCCGGCCTGACCAACGGCACCACCTACGACTGCACCGTGGCCGCCGTCAACGCCGTGGGCACGGGCGCTGCATCAGCCCCCGTGGCCGTCACGCCGCAGGCTGCCCCGGTTGCGGCCGTGACCGCCGTGCCCACGCTGTCGCAATGGGGCTTGATGCTGCTGGGCCTGGCCGCCGCCGGGCTGGGCGCGCGGCGCCTGCGCCGGAGCTGAGCGGCGGCTGCGAGCGCAGGGCGCCCTGGCGGCACCCTGCCCGGCGGTACGCTGGAGTCTGGAAGCCGCACGGCCTGGGCGCCATGCGGTGCGGACACACGCACGACGAACCCGCCGCAGTGCTCGGCCCCCAGCGTGCCGCGCAGGGGTGATTCCATTTCCAATGCAATGCGTCAATCACCGTCATTGCGGCGAAGGCCGGGATCCATGTTGCTCCGCACATGCCGTCTGGATTGCGGCTGCGTGTCGCGGTACGGGGCAGGCTTTGCGCCGGAATGACGAGATATGGCAGCTTTCATCTGGAATGTGAACGAGCCCATGGACCGGAGCTGGCCGTGCCGTTGCAGCGATGGCCGTGCACCCGCGCGTTCGGGCTGCTGACGCGCAGCACCCTGCCCTCGCTCAGGTCAGGGCTGTCATGGCCGCACGGGATGGCCGGCCCGCCGGGGTAAGCTGGCGGCCATGCATCGCCTGGCACCCCACCCACACTTCGGCCTGGTGGCGCTGGCCGCCGCCGTGCTCGCGGCCTGCCAGACGCCGCCCACGCCCGAGCCACCGCCACCCGAGCCGCGGCCCATGGCATCGCAGACCTGCCCGCCTGTGCGGTATCCGGCCACCGCCATGCGCATCGGCCTGCAGGGCCAGGTGCGCGTGCAGCTCACGGTCGATCTGCAGGGCCACGTGACGCAGGCGCGGTTGGTCGAGCCTTCGCAGTTGACCATCCATTCCGAGCGCGATCCCGACCCGCCAGCCGCGCAGCGCCGTGCCGCCACGCTGGCGCTGGAACGCGCCGCGCTGGCCATCGCGCGCCGCTGCACGCTGCCGCCGGTAGTGGGCAACTACGCGCCCGCCACCGCCGTGCTGCCGTTTCACTTCGACCTGGAGTAAGCCACGATGCGCGTGCAGTGGGTGGACGACCCGCGGCGGATCGACGCCGATTCATGGAACGCGCTGCTGGCCACCCAGGCCACGCCCACGCCCTTCATCCGCCACGCCTACCTGGCCGCCCTGCACGACAGCGGCAGCGCGGTGCCGGGCACGGGCTGGGCGCCGCGCTTCTTGCTGCTGTGGGACGGCGCCGAGCTGGCCGCGGCCTGCCCGCTGTACGTCAAGGCGCATTCGTATGGCGAATACGTGTTCGACTGGGCCTGGGCCAACGCCTATGCCGAGCACGGCCTGCGCTACTACCCCAAGGCGCTGGTGGCGGTGCCGTTCACGCCGGTGCCGGGCAGCCGCCTGCTGGCGCGCGATGCGGCAACGCGCGCGGCGCTGGTGCGGGCGCTGCTGGACTGGTGCGAGGCGCAAGGGCTGTCGTCGCTGCACGTGCTGTATGGCGATGCGGCCGACCACGCGGCGTGCGAGGCCGCGGGCCTGATGCAGCGCCAGCAGGTGCAGTTTCACTGGAAGAACCGCCACCCGGCCGAGGCGCGCCCCTTCACCAGCTTCGACGACTTCCTCGCCTCGCTGTCGCAGGACAAGCGCAAGAAGATCCGCCAGGAGCGGCGCAAGGTGGCCGAGGCGGGCGTGCGCTTTCGCTGGGCGCGCGGCGCCGACATCGCGCCGGCGGACTGGGCCTTCTTCTATCGCTGCTACGAGCGCACCTACCTGGAGCACGGCAACGCGCCGTACCTGACGCCGGCCTTCTTCGACGCCATGGCGCGCGACATGGCCGATGCGTGGGTGTTGTTCATCGCCGAACGCGAGGGGGCGCCGATTGCTTCCAGTTTGATAGCTGTTGGCGCTGATTCGGCGGGCGCTGGGGGCGCAATGGGAGCTGATTTTTCGCGGCTTCCGCCGCTCCTACAAGGGATGGCGCGGCCCCGGGCCGGGGTAGGAGCGGCGGAAGCCGCGAACGAACAGCATGAAGCGCCGGCGACCGGCGCGGGCACGCCGCCGCCCGCCTTGGCCGCCGCGCCCGCTGCCCCCATCGCCTACGGCCGCTACTGGGGCGCGCTGGAGCGCGTGGACTGCCTGCATTTCGAGGCCTGCTAC
>ERZ1645187.4759-NODE-4759-length-10815-cov-5.046468_pt1 | contig 10815 bp, 11 predicted proteins | sample MGYA00575352_ERZ1645187 | MGnify/ENA primary metagenome ERZ1645187 (study PRJEB40837, sample SAMN11349314) | freshwater sediment metagenome | isolation source: river sediment | host: Sediment | place: India: Wazaribad , New Delhi | collected 2017-02-21 ...
CCACGGCATAGCCGCCGGTATCGCGCTGCACGCCCTTGGGCTTGCCGGTGGTGCCCGAGGTATAGAGGATGTAGGACGGCTCGGAGGATTCCATCCACTCGCAGGGCACGTCGGCATTCATGTGCTGCGCACGTAAAGTAGCGTAGTCGACATCGCGGCCGGCCACCTTGTTGAAGCCCTTGTCGAGGCCGCGGTCGATCATCAGCACCTTCTCAGGCTTGGATTCCGCGAGGTTGATCGCCTCATCCAGCAAATGCTTGTACGGCACCGACTTGCCGCCGCGCATGCCGGCATCCGATGAAACGATGAGTTTCGGCTTGGCATCGTCGATGCGGGTCGCCAGCGAGCCGGAAGCGAAACCGCCGAACACCACCGAGTGGATCGCGCCGATGCGCGCGCAGGCGAGAATGGCGAAGGTCGCCTCGGCAATCATCGGCATGTAGATCAGCACGCGGTCGCCCTTCTTCACGCCCAGCGATTGCATGATCGCCGCCACGCGCATCACCTCGGCCTTCAACTCGGCGAAGCTGTAGATCTTCTCTTCGTTGGTCTCGGTCGAGACGTAGATCAGCGCGCGGTCGTTGGGACGCTGGGCCGCGTGGCGATCCACCGCGTTGTGGCACAGGTTGGTCTTGCCGCCGACGAACCATTTCACGAACGGCGGCCGGCTGTAATCGCAAATCTGCTGCGGTGGCGTTTGCCAGTCGACCAGTTGCGCCTGCTCGGCCCAGAAAGCGTCGCGCTCGGCGATGGAACGGCGATGGAAATCCGCGTACTTCGTCATTTTCTCTTCCCCTCTGGTTTTGGTTATGGATTCTTGATACGCACAATCGTGCGGCCGGTGACGCGCGACTGCAGAAAATCTTCGAACACTGCGGGCAATTGGTCAAAGCCGATTTCGCGCGCCTGCGCGATCACCTGCACCGGCTTCCACTCACTGCCGAGACGGCGCCAGACCTCGCCGCGCAAGGGATCGCCGATGTAGCCGGAATCGATGCCGAGCAGCGACACGCCGCGCAGGATGAAGGGCGCAACGGTGGTCTTCAGTTCCATGCTGGCCGCGAGACCGATGCTGGCGATCGTGCCGGCCTGCTTCATGGTGCTCGCCATCCAGGCCAGCACCTCGCCGCCGAGGTTGTCTACGGCGCCCGCCCAGAGCGTCTTGTCGAGCGGCTTGATCTTGGCGAGGTCGAGGCTGGAACGCAGGATCACTTCCTGCGCGCCGAGCCGCTTCAGGTAATCGGCCGCTTCCGCCTTGCCCGTCAGCGCATGCACCTCGTAGCCGGCCTTGGCGAGTATCTCCACCGCGATGCTGCCGACGCCGCCGGTCGCGCCCGAAACGACGACCGGGCCATTTTGGGGCTTGAGGCCATCATGCTCCATGCGCGCCACCGCGAGTCCGGCCGTGAAGCCGGCCGTGCCGAGCGCCATCGCTTCTCGCAAGTCAAGGCCGCCAGGCAGCTTGTACACCCAGGCGGCAGGAATACGGGCAAGTTCGGCAAAGCCGCCGTGATGCGCGACGCCGATATCGTAGCTGGTAGCCAGCACCTGATCGCCGGGCTGGAATTGCGGGCTGTCGCTCTTCACCACCGTGCCGGACAGGTCGATGCCGCCGATGCAGGGAAAGCGCCGGATGATCCGGCCAGCACCCGTCGCCGCCAGTGCATCCTTGTAATTGACGCCGGACCACTGAACTGCAATCGTCACCTCGCCCGCATCGAGCTGTGATTCCTCCATCGCGGCGAACCGGGCGGCGACCTTGCCCTCCACCTGTTCGATCAGAAAGGCCTTGAAGCCCATAGCCACTCCTTGTCTTGTTATGTTGTCGGCTGATTATAACGACGCGGGCAGAGGTACTGTCGCGCGGTTCAGCTATCATGGCACGCACCGCATTGGCATGAAAAGCGCGATGAAAAGACCAGCTGGCTTCACCATGGTGGAAATGATGGCGGTGATCGCCGTGATCACCATTCTGGCCCTGATGGCCATCCCGAGTTATCTGGACAAGGTGGTCAAGGCCCAGGTCGAGGGCGCCCTGCCCCTGACGGATATCGCCAAGCGCGCCGTCGCCACGGTCTGGACCGCCACGCAAACCTTCCCGGCCGACAACACCGCCGCGGCGCTGCCCGTCGCCGACAAGATCGTGAACAACTACGTCAGCGCCGTCACGGTGCAAAATGGCGTGATCCACATCACGTTCGGCAACCGCGCCAGCAAATCGATCGCTGGCAAGATCCTCAGTCTGCGTCCGGCCATCGTCGAGGATGCGCCGGTCGTGCCGATCACCTGGGTTTGCGGCCGCGCCGAGGCGCCGAACAAGATGACCGTGCAGGGTGTCGACCAGACCAATCTCGAGCCCCTTTACCTGCCGGTGGAATGCCGCTCCCTGCAACCCAAGCCCTGAGCAGGCAGTCCGGGCCATGATTCCGTGGCTGACCCATGAGCTTACCTTCCCGCCCGTCGACACGGCGTGGACCGAGCCGAACGGCCTGCTGGCCGCGGGCGGCGACCTCTCTCCGGCACGCCTGCTCGCAGCCTACCGGCGCGGCATCTTCCCGTGGTATTCAGAAGACGAGCCGCTGCTCTGGTGGAGCCCCGACCCGCGCATGGTGCTGTTTCCCGACGAGCTGCGCATCTCGCGCTCGCTGGCGAAGACCTTGCGCAATGCGGATTACACCGTGAAGCTCGATACCGCCTTCGCGCCGGTCATGGCCGCCTGCGCCACCACGCCGCGCAACGGCCAGCAGGGCACCTGGATCACGGCCGAGATGCAGGCCGCCTACGCCCGCCTGCATGCGCTCGGCCACGCCCATAGCGTCGAGACCTGGCGGGACGGACGGCTGGTCGGCGGCCTGTACGGCGTTGCCATCGGCGGTGCCTTTTTCGGCGAATCGATGTTTTCGCACATCACCGACGCTTCGAAAATCGCCCTGGCCCACGTCTGCCGTTTCCTTGGTGCGCGCGGATTCGGCATAATCGATTGCCAGATGAAAACCGCCCACCTCACCTCGCTCGGCGCCCGGCCGATTCCCCGCAGTGACTATTGCGCGCGCGTGGCAGCGCTGGTCGACCGCGGCCCGGCGCCGGGACACTGGCCGGCAGATGGCATCGACGGGACGTTCAGGAGGGCGAAATGACGCACCTGAGGGATCTGCCGCCCTTCCCGCTGTTGCAGTTCTACGCGACATCTCCCTACGGCTGCTCCTACCTGCCCGGCCGCGCCGCGCGCTCGCAGGTTGCCACGCCGAGCCAGCTGATCGATACCGAAACCTACGGCGAACTGGTCAAAATCGGTTTCCGCCGCAGCGGCGTATTTACCTACCGACCCTGGTGCGATGCCTGCCGCGAATGCGTGCCGGTACGCATCCCCGTCGCCGACTTCCAGCCAGACCGCAGCCAGCGGCGCGCCCTCAAGCGGCATGACGATCTCGTTGCGCGCGAACGCCCGCTGCTGTTCCGAGAAGAGCATTACGCTCTCTATCAGCGCTACCAGTACGCGCGCCACTGGGGCGGCGGCATGGATGACGACAGTCGCGAGCAGTACGCGCAGTTCCTGCTGCAGACGCATGTCGACAGCCGCCTCGTCGAGTTCCGCGCGGGCGACCTGCTGCGCATGGTCTGCATCATCGACGTGCTCGAATGCGGCTTGTCCTCGGTCTACACTTTCTATGAGCCCGACCTGCCCGGCGCGAGCTACGGCATCTACGCGATCCTCTGGCAGGTCGAGCAGTGCCGCAGCCTCGGACTGCCGCATCTCTATCTGGGCTACTGGATTCGCAACAGCCGCAAGATGGCCTACAAGTCGCAATTCCGCCCGCTCGAGGCGTTGAACAACGGCCAGTGGGAGCAGTTGCAGCCATAAGACATGCCGCCGTGCCGTCCTGCCAGCGCCGACTTTCACAAGTCAGCCGGTAGAATGCGCGCCATGCTGCCCCTCATGATCCCTTATTGCCTCGTCAAACCTTTCGTCCTCGCGCTCGATCCCGAGACCGCGCATGAGCTTTCCATTGCCGGCATGCGTGCCATCGGCGCCATCGCGCCGGCCGCACGTCCGCTGCCCGACACGCCCGTCACCGTCATGGGGTTGAGCTTCCCCAACCGCATCGGCCTCGCCGCCGGCCTCGACAAGAACGGCGAGATCATCGACGCGCTGGCGGGCTGGGGTTTCGGCCACCTCGAGATCGGCACCGTCACGCCGCGTCCCCAGCCGGGCAACCCGAAGCCGCGCATGTTCCGCCTGCCGCAGGTCGAGGGCATCATCAACCGCATGGGCTTCAACAACCACGGCATCGACGCGCTGATCGCCAACGTGCGTGCAGCCAAGTACCGCGGCATCCTCGGCATCAACATCGGCAAGAATGCCGACACGCCGATCGAGCGCGCGGCCGACGACTACCTGATCGGCCTTGAAAAGACCTACCCGCACGCCAGCTACATCACGGTCAACATCTCTTCGCCGAACACCAAAAACCTGCGCGCGCTGCAGGGCGAATCCGAGCTCGACGCCCTGCTCGGAGCGCTCAAGGCGCGCCAGACCGAACTCGCGCAGCAGCATGGCAGGCATGTTCCGCTGGCGCTGAAGATCGCCCCCGACCTTGATGATGCACAGATCACCAATATCGCCGACGCCCTGCGCCGCCATCGCATCGAGGCGGTGATCGCCACCAACACCACGCTCGACCGCAGCAAGGTGGCCGGCCAGCCGCATGCCGAGGAAACCGGCGGGCTTTCCGGCGCGCCGCTGTTCGAGGCCTCCACCGAAGTCGTGCGCAAGCTCGCCAAAGCGCTCGCGGGCGAGTTGCCGATCATCGCTGCCGGCGGCGTGACCGACGGCGCCAGGGCGAAGGCCAAGCTGGCTGCCGGTGCGCAGCTGGTGCAGGTCTATTCCGGCCTCGTCTATCGCGGCCCGGGACTCGTCAAGGACTGCGTCGCCGCCACCCGCTCCTCACTCAAGCGTTAAGCGCAGCATCAGTTCGCGCACATCCGGCGCCAGCAGCGCTTCGGCCTGCGCGGCAGCGCGTTCGAGTTCCGCATCGAACAACAGCCGCTTGAGCGCGTCTTCCCGCAGGATGCCGTTGTCGACCAGATGGCCGATCAGCGCCGCGAACAGGGGCTTGTCGGCGAACTCGGGAGTCCTGCCGGCCTCCATCAACGCGAGCCTTTGGGCGAGCAGGGCGCTGCGGTCGAGCACTTCGACACGCGTGAGGTGGCCGCTGCCGGCATGGCGCAACACCATCAGCACGAGGAAATAGCGTTCCATCTGCGGCCGCAGTATCTCTGCAAGCCAGTGCAGATCGGCGCGCGCGACCGTGTTCGCCCCGGGATCGCGGAGCGTGTCACCCGTGCGCTCGATCAGGCCGCATGCCGTCAGGCGCTCCAGCACCGCATCCAGTGCCTGCGTCAGCTCCGCTTCATCCACCCGCAGGTAGAGACTGGTGCGCATCAGGCCGAACAGGTCGGCAACCGTTCCCCGCAGGCGGGCACGCTCCAGCGGCCCGTGCTGCACGATCAGGCAGGCAACCAGGGTCGGCAGGGCGTAAAGGTGCAGCACGTTGTTGCGGAAATAGGCCAGCAGCGCCGCTTCATGCGCATCCGCCTCGATCAGTGCCCCGAGCGGATGATCGACACGCCGCACGACGGCGAGCCTGAGTGCGGCGGCGATGCAGGCGGCAGCGTCATCCGCCGTGGCGAGATGCGCGGGGTCGATCAGTGCCCGCAGGTGCCCGATCTGGCGGGCCAGCGCATCGGCAGCCGCCGTTGCGCGTGGGGTCGCCAGCAAGGCCAGCGCGACGAGATTGACCGGATTGACGAGGACCGCGTCGTTGATGCGGCGCGTCAGTTCGTCCGCGATGGCACCGACTTCCGCGCGCTGCCAATCCCCCTCGCCGGCGCTTTCACGCCAGCCCGGATGACGCGCATCGAGCCAGTCGGCCAGCGGCAGCGGTTCGCCGAAATTCACATAGACCTTGCCGAAATGCCGCCGCAGCACGCGCACCGCGGACAGGATGCCCAGCCACGATTCGCGCTGCTTGGGCTTGCCTGAAAGCTCACCGACGAAACTCGCCCCTTCGGGCAGCTTTTCGTAACCGAGGTAGATCGGCACGAAGACCAGCGGCCGTTCATGCCAGCGCAGGAAACTCTGCACCGTCATCGCCAGCAGGCCCGCCTTGGGCGGCAGCATGCGGCCGCTGCGGCTGCGCCCACCCTCGATGAAATACTCGATCGGGAAGCCCTGCGCCAGCATGCGGTGCAGGTATTCGGCGAACACCGTCGCGTAGAGCGGATCGCCCTTGAACGTGCGGCGCAGGAAGAAGCCACCGCCGCCGCGCAGGATGCGCCCGAGTACCGGCAGGTCGAGGTTGTCGCCGGCGGCGACATGCGGCGGCGTCAGACCTGCCCGGTAGATGACATAGGTCATCAGCAGGTAATCGATATGGCTGCGATGACAAGGCAGATAGACGATGCTCTGCCCCGGCGCGACGCGCTGCAGCACGTCGAGGTTGCGTACCTCGACGCCATCGAAGAGACGTGTCCACACCCAGGTAAGAAAGATCTCGCCGGCGCGCATCAGGCTGTAGGAGTAGTCCGAGGCAATCGCCAGTACATGGCGGCGTGCCCGCTCCCGCGCTTCCTGATGAGTAATTTTGGCGCGGTCGGCTTCCGCGTCGATCGCCGTCCGCACCTCCGCTGTCGCCAGCAGCGCATCGACTTGCGTATGGCGATGAGAAACATCCGGCCCGATCGCCAGTTCGCGCTGGCGCCGGAAATGGGCACGCAGCACGCGCGCCGCCTTCTTCGCCGCCCGTGCCGGATCGGGCACGTCCGTCAACAGCGCACGCAGCGAATAGGGCTGGCCGAAATGCACATGGGTGTGGCGGCCGTGGCTCAGGACGGCCAGCCAGTGGCCGAGCGGATGGCGGCGCTGCCACGATTCGGCCAGCAGCGCGCGCACGATGCCATCCTGCTGCTTGGGCGACCGTCCCCACAACACGGTAACGGGAACGATCTGGACATCGGCGGCCGGATCTGCCGCCAGCGCCTCGATCAATCGTGACAGTCGTGGTGGGATGCCATGGATGTCGCGCGCCCGGCCGAACAGGCGCCAGCCGACGGTCAGAGAAAACTCGGCGCTGGCGAGACGGCACTTGCCGACGCGCAGCGGCTGGTCGGAAGCCGGCAGTCCGGCGCGTTCGACGGCTTCCCGCAACACCAGATGATCGGTCAGCCAGTTCTCGCGCAATACGTAGCAGATCGGCCGCACGGTATCGATGCCGACCGGGGATTCCGGGAACATCCGCATCCGCACCCACAAATGGAGCAGACGCCGCGCGAGATTCATCAAGCTGCCGGAAGTCATGATTGGCCGCCAGTATAATTCGCCAACCTTCACGAGTGCCGTCCCGGCGCGTTTTCTTTCCCACCGCATGAGCCGAACTTCGCCGCTTTCCGCCGACGAACTCACCCGCCATACGCCGATTGTGTTTGGACACTGACTCAACGCGCTGCCAGTGATCAACTTTTCTCTTTATCAGCAACAAGTTAGGCGGAGGACGGCCATCGCCTCACAGAGGTCGAATTGGCATGGATGGGCATGGTTTGGCGCTCAAATTGCCCCAAATTTGCCCCACGAAATCGGGCCGAATACTGAGGCATAGCCAGTCGTGTGCGAGCGTAGCTTTCAAGAGGCTACGCGGCACCGCGCTGGACTGTGACAATATGCGTTGGATTTCGGTCAGCAATGTGCCAGAAAGCTGTCGATCAGATCCGTCAAGTAACAAGCGTTAGATTCCTTTGGCGAACATGAAGAATCGGCTCTAAACTGCCGACTGACCGGTCCACTGGATACCCGGCAAAGCTGCTGGCCTATGAGTTAAGGCTCAAGGCAAGCTAGCTGCGGGCCGTAAAGAAAGGAGTAGAATTGCGGCCCATTTCTCCCCACGAAATATCACTGTTGTGTCACACTACGATCCGAGGAGATAGCCATGACGTCCGTTGCCAAGACTGCCACAAAGAAATCTGCGAAGACCGTTGCCAAGGCTGCCAGCAGTAAGGTCGTGCGCTCTTCCTCTGGCAGCGTTTTGCGTGGCGCTGCTATGACGCAAGAGCAATTGCATCGTGACATGGTAGCCTATGGCAAGAAGGTTACGGCGACCAAGGCCAGCGCCTTAGCTTTTCTCAAGCGTATCGGCGCACCCATCTAACCAACGCATGTCATCCATCTGGGAGTTGTACGAATACCAACCGGCGTTCGTAGTAGGCTTTCACGGCTGCGACGCCAAAATCGGCGAGGGCATCCTCAGCGGCCGCATCAAGCACTTGGAGTTTTCCCGCAAGAAATGGGACTGGCTTGGTCATGGTATTTATTTTTGGGAAGGTAACCCGCAACGCGCTCTAGAGTGGGCTGAAGAACGCAAGGAACAAGGAAAGATCATCACCCCGTTTGTGATTGGGGCCATCATCGACCTCAAGCATTGCCTTGACCTCCTCGACAGCAGCGGATTGCAGCAGGTTAAGGACGCCTACCGGACCCTAGAAACCGGATATACGAAAATCAGCATGCCACTGCCTATGAATACTGGCAAGGACAAGGCGGCACGCAAGCTGGATTGCCTTGTAATTAACAGTCTTCACGACTACTTGGCAGCCAACGGACTACCTGAGTATGACAGCGTGCGCGCAATGTTCCCGGAAGGCGACGAGCTTTATACAGATGCCGGCTTCAAGGACAAAAACCACATCCAGCTCTGTATCCGCGAAAAGAGCTGCATCAAAGGTTACTTCCGCCCCATCACACCTTAGTCGGCAAGCTGACGCCGATACGCAACTGGATTGGTGCCAGCACCGGATAACGCTGCCGCACTCGGTTATAAAAATCCGTCTCCTGTTTTGCCGCCACCGTAATCACCAGCACATAGGGTAGCGGCTCCACCTTCGTGCGACTGATCGGCCGCCCCTCGTCGCGCGCGCGGTAGATCAGCTCCAGCACCGGGTCGTTCAGCGTATCTGCCTCGGCGCCGATTTCCTTCGAGACCATCGTCTCCCACTTGTGCGCATCGGCGCGCATATCCTGCTCGGTCTGCCCGAACAGCCGGCTCTTGCTGAAAAATGACACTGTCGCGCCTCCCGGAGAGCGGCGCAGGCGCGCCTCGATGCCAGCACGAGTGTAGTTGATCGGGTGCGCTAGGTCCACGGAGGTGGCAAACAATAGCGTGGCGCGAATCTTCACCTTGCCCTGCACCACACCATCCGGCCAAGGTAGATGCGCGCCGATCGGCTTGCCTGGTTCCAACTGCCCTTGGTAGATCACCATCGCCTCGCGGTCGCCGCAGGTGATGAGATCGAAAGGGTCCAGCGCAAACCGGCCGTGACCGATCTCCTCGATCTTCCCAGCCTTAGGTCGTTCAGATGTATGCACAAGCAAGGCTCGCGCCGCCATCGGTGAAACATCGCGCGCCAGCGCGGCGGCGCCGACTCCGGCGCGCAGCGTCACCGGCCCGGCAAAGCTTGTGCCGTCGTAGAGCGCCACCGTGCCACTGATCGGGTCGAACAGCGGTAGGCTCTCACCCCAGGCTACGCCATCTGGCTTCACCAAGCCGGGCGAACGGCCAGGGCCAACGCAGCTTTTTGATGCGCGCACCACTGGCCCGACGCGCGACGTGGCCGCGCCCACCGCCAGCGCATTCACTAGATCGGCAGGCACCTGAATGCGGTTGTGTGGCTTAGCCAACTCCCCGTGATTGCCAACGGCGACGGTCGCCAGCACTTCGCCACTAGCCAGCCGTCGCTCCAGCACGCTGGTCCACAAGTGCACGTCGTCATCGTGCACGGTTTCGCAGGGCGCTACGCTGATGTTGATGAAGTGGTGCTGCCGGCGATCGAGTACCTCGCAGATGCGGCTGACGGCATCGAACATTTCGGGCACCTTTTCGTCGCACGGCGTGGCTATGCGAAAGTGGTCAACTGGCACAAACGGGCGAGGCAACTCTGCTGCCGCCAGATCGACTGGGCCAAACAGCACCGCCGATGTCACTGCCGAACCATGCGCGATATATGCCGGAACGGTCTCCGGCATTGGTTCAACCAGTGGACAATTGCGATCCGGCCGAAATCGTCGATGGTCGCAGTCAGCTGGCCTACGTTGAAAAACTGGTAGCCGGGGACAAGGATGCCGAAGAGGTTCTTGCCGCTTGGTCGATAGGGTTGCGCGGCAAGGAAGCCGCCAAGGAATTGGGCTTTGAAATGAATCGATACGAGGCGGCGCGCAAGCGCCTGACCGACAAACTGCGGCCTGTTGCGGACTTGAGGAAGACAGCATGACTTCCACAACCGAGAAGCCAGACGAATTCGACGTGCTTCTTGATTCCTATCTCGGGGAATTAATGGAGATGTCGGACGAAGAAATTCTTGATGGTGACGACCCTGCTACCTTAAAGGTGCTGGGACTCCAGTTGCTCGATGCAGCCAAGACTAAGGCTGGACACCAGCGCCTCCTAGCAGCCAAGGAGAAACTTGCCAGTCGGAAATCTTTATCCAATACAAAGCCGGCACCAGCGATATCGGCACAGGAGGCTAAGGCTTATATCGCTAAAAAACTGGGAATTGCGTAACTTATTCTCCAAACAAGAAAATTAACAAAAGGAGCGCACCATGCAGAAAGCGAGCCAATTCGTTGAAAATATTGTTAAAACAATAGTAGACCATCCAGAAGATGTAAAAATCAAAATAGTTGAAGGTGAAAAATCCACTATTCTTGAGCTTAAAGTCAATCCTGAAGATGTATCTAAAGTCATCGGAAAAGGCGGAAGAATTGCAAGG
>ERZ1645187.4763-NODE-4763-length-10809-cov-236.781756_pt1 | contig 10809 bp, 8 predicted proteins | sample MGYA00575352_ERZ1645187 | MGnify/ENA primary metagenome ERZ1645187 (study PRJEB40837, sample SAMN11349314) | freshwater sediment metagenome | isolation source: river sediment | host: Sediment | place: India: Wazaribad , New Delhi | collected 2017-02-21 ...
TTCGAAACCCAAGGGGCTGGGGGAATTACTTCATCCCGGACATGCCACCCATGCCGCCCATGCCAGACATACCGGACATGCCGCCCATACCACCCATGCCGGACATGCCGCTCATACCGCCCATGCCGCTCATGCCTGACATGCCGTTCATCGCCGTGGCGACACCGGAACCAGCGAAGGTCAGGGTGATGATGCTGGCAAGGACGGTCTTCTTGATCATGCTCATAACGTGGTTTCCTCAATTTGTGGTTGTGGAGGCGACGGAACTTATTGTTGGGTATTACCGCCGCGGAATTCTGTCAGCCGACACTAATTGTCGACGAATGAAGTTTATGAGTCTCCTCGCCCCCGTAAAATGTCAATTTGTCACAAGCAGCGAGTCACTTCACCGTGGCTAAGGCAACCGCCGGTCCATGGGCAGCGGCCAAACCGGCACACACCCGCGATGTGGTCCATGAGCCGTTGGAACGTCTCGCCCTCCACCGGATGCTAGAGCTTATGCTTCTTCAATAAGCGGTAGATACTGCGTTCACTCACATCCATGACCTCCGCCACTTTGCCGCGGTGCCCCATGAACTTGCCGAGGAGCAGGCGCACATACTCCAGCTCCAGTTCCTCCAGGGTGGGGTTGTGGTCGAACTTGAGGCTGAATTCGAGGTTGGAGCGGTTGGCGAAGGCCAGATGTTCGGAACGAATTAGGTTGTTGTCCCGGGAGAGGATGATGGCCCGTTCGATGACGTTCTTGAGTTCCCGCACATTCCCCGGCCAGTCGTAAGCCGTGAGCTTGCGGATGGCCTCGGCGGCAATGCTCTTGTTGATGCGCCGGCTGAAGTTGTGATTGCGGATGAAGTGGGCGGCCAGATAGGGGATGTCATCCCGGCGCTCCCGCAGTGGGGGGGTGTCGATGACGAAGGCGCTCAGCCGGTAATAGAGATCCGGGCGGAAATTACCGGTCTCGCTGAGCTGGCCCAGATCACGGTTGGTGGCGGCGACGACCCGGATATTGGCCTGGAGGTCGCGGGTGCCCCCTAGGCGGCGGAAGACCCCGGTCTCCAGAACTCGCAGCAATTTGGCCTGGATGCTGGGGCTGATCTCGCCGATCTCGTCGAGGAAGAGGGTGCCGCCCTCGGCGCCCTCGATGAGGCCGCGCTTCTGCTTGTCGGCGCCGGTAAAGGCCCCCCGCTCGTGGCCGAACAGTTCGGACTCGAAGAGCTTTTCCTGGAGGGTACAGCAATCCACGGCCACGAAATTGCGTTTGGCGCGGTTACTCTGTTCGTGAATGGCGCGCGCCACCAGTTCCTTGCCGGAGCCGCTCTCACCCTGGATCAGCACCGTGATGTCCGCGGGCGCCACCGCCTTGATCACCTCCTTGACCCGCTTCAGCGGGGTGCTGATGCCGATCATGAAACTGGCCACCGCCTCGCGGGCCTGAAGCTGATCTCGGCAAAACTGGTGGTCAATCCGCAACAGGGCATCCGCCAGGGCGCGTTGGACCACCAGGATCAGTTCATCCGGGCTGACGGGTTTGAGCAGATACTCGAAGGCCCCGGCCTTCATGGCCTGAACGGCATCACGCACCGACCCATAGGCGGTCAGGATGATGACGGGCTGATTCTTGGCCAGTTCCGGCAGACGCTCCAGGCTGTCGCCATCCGGCAGACGGACGTCGGTGATGATGAGGTGGGGCTCATGATCACGGAGGTGGTCGTCAGCGTCGCGCCAAGTGGCCACGCCCGTCACTTCATAATCCTGGGCCCGCAACTGGGTGACCAGCAGGCGATTGAGGACGGCGTCGTCTTCGATGACCAGGATGCGATTGGACATGATTCAGGTCTCCTGGGCGTCGGCGTCGGGAAAGCTCAGGCTGACCCGGGTGCCCTGAGCCAGCACGCTCGCGAGGGTGATGGTGCCATCGTATCGCTCGACGATCTCCTTGGTAATGGCCAGGCCCAGGCCGGTGCCCCGCACCCCGTCGGCGCGGCGGCTGAAGAAGGGCTCGAAAATCCGCCGCAAGTCGCTGGGGGGGATACCACAACCGGTATCCACCAGGTCCAGTCGCACCCGTCCGCCCTCTCGGGCGAGGGATAGGGTGAGGACCCCGCCCTGGGGCATGGCATGCAGGGCGTTCTGGCAGAGATTGAGGGTAGCCATGCGTAGGTCGCTGTCGGCGGCGAGAATCCGCACGTGGCCGGGGACAAAGTCCCGGACAATTTCCACCTGAGTGCTCTCGGCCTCCCAGCGCAGCAGGCTCAGGGTTTCGTCCGCCACCCGCTCCAGACACACCAGTTCCCGCTGACTGGGGGCCGGGATGCTCAACTTCAGCAGACGCTCGGTCACCTGATTGCATTTGTCCACCTCCTGATCGACCAGGACCAGGTAGTCGCAGGCCTGCGCCGGGTGCGGAGACTCACCGTCCAGCGCCTGGATCGCGGCATGCAGGGCCATGCGTACCGACGCCAGGGGATTATGGATCTCGTGGGCGACGCCAGCGGCCAAGCGTCCCAGTTCCGACAGTTTCTGCTCGTGGGAGAAGTGGATAGCCTGGGCGAGGTCACGGATGGATTCCACCACGTACTCCCGGGTCACGCCGCCGACCCGCACGCGCATCGTCGTGGCGTAGATTTCGGCATCGAGGGTGCCACCGTCCAGACGGGTCCGGCGATGGACGAAGCGCAAGGGCCCGGAACCCTTGCTCAGTTCAGAGAGGGGGCAGGTCACCAGGTGATCGGGGCACGGGGTATCCCGGCCATGGGTGGCGACATAACAGAGCTTGGGGATGGGCTGCCCCTCGCCCAGGCCGATCTGGCGCCGGAAGGCGGCATTGGCCAGGACGATCTGGTAGTCGGCATCAACCACTCGCACCCCGTCCGGGAAGGCATCCAGGAGTTCCTCCAGGAAGCGCTCCTTTTCCGCGATTTCCTCCAGCTTGCGTTGCAGGGCAGCGGCCATGTGGTTAAAACCCCGTCCCAACTCCGCCAGCTCATCCTGGCTGTCCACCGGGGCGCGGCTCTCCAGGTCACCCGCCGCCAGGCGCTGGCTCACCGCGGTCAGGCGCCCCAGGGGCTGGGTGACGAAGCGGCGCATGAACCACCAGCCGCCGGTCAGATTGATCAGGACGATGAGGGCGCCGGAACCGGTCAGGAGCAGGGTGGTGCGCCAGACCTGGTCTCGCAGGGGGCCAGCGTCGAAATCCACGTAGAGGATACCGTTGACCGGATGATCTCCCAGGGGGCCATGGCATTCCTGGCACGGCGCCTGGTTGGCGACCGGATTGATGGTTCGCAGCACCCAGCCCAGCTCGGGGATGTTCGTCAGTTCGGTCACAGGGTGTTCGGGAGCGAGGGCGGGAACGGGCAGAAATTCCCCCAGCCAGGCCGGATCGCTGGCGAAGCGCACCTCGCCGCCGCGGTTGATGATTCTGACGCCCAGAACCCCCGGGACCTGGCCCAGGCGGTTAACGATCTCCCGCAAGCCATCCAGATCCCGCTTGAGCATGGCGTTTTCCAGGGAGGTCCGCAGCAGCCGGGTCACCTGTGCCGCCGCCGCGGACCGTTCGGACTGGAGTTCCCGCTGGTAGAGGCCGACAAAGATCAGCAAGAAGATCAGGGAACTGACCAGGAGACCCACCGCGGTGCCGATGGCAAATTTTCGATTCAAGCTCCCTTGCTGCCACCACATACGTCACCCCGCGGGGCGGACCCCATCAGACCTGGCCGTGTGCCGGTTGGAGGCCAAGGGTGCTGGCCTCCCGGCTGCTGGAGCCATTCTGGCAAATTCCGCGCCAGGCGGCGACCGCTTCTTGGCTCCTCGGCGTCATCACTCTCATCGCGACCCCTGCTCGCCAAGGTTTGCATGGTTCCCGGGGAGGGCAGCCGCCCGGCTGGTGCGCCCAATCGCGTGGCACCTGAGTCCCCCGACCGTCGGATGCCAGGTGCGGGGTCCCTGGTGCCGGGTGCTGGCTCTCGACGGCGGGTGGTGGCTACCCCCCTCACCGGCAGCTCCTTCCATGATCCCCGCGGGTGACCCTGACCCGGGATTCTCCCCTCGCTCGGCCCGGGCTGACAGATTGTCAGCCTGACGCCGCCGCTTGTGGTGGGTCGCCAGCCGGTGTTAGCCTCCTCCGGTGGCGGGACCAGGACCCGAACCGCCGCCTAGCCCGTCAGGGGTGGCCTGGGGGGCTGTCGGCCACCCGATTATGTCCCGACGCCCATGGTCTGGGCATAAAACATGCTAGAGCTTAATCTAGGCCAGCCCTCGGGCCTGAACCTGCCTAACTTCAGTAACGGATTGGAGGAACCCGCCGGTACCCCCGAGCGTTCCTCCCGGGAGATGAGTGACGATGCGCCTGACAGCCCTTTCCGCCATGCTCATGGCTGGCGTTACCCTTGGACCCAGCGGGGTGGCCAACGCCTACCCAGTCGCCGGTCTTGCCCCTTATCAACGGCCCACCGGCGCCCCGGCCATCGCCCATGTAAGCCACGGTCCGCCCTGGTACGCCGCGGCCCTGACCGGGGTCATTCCGCCTTACCCGACCAGCCTGCGTTTTCTTGAGGATCAGGGCAACTGGTACACTCCCTTCAACCGCCCCGGCATGCTGCCGCCTTACGACCTGCGCGGCTGGCATCGCTAGAACTAACCTCCCCTCCCGGCCCCGGCGGCCCAGGCCAAGCCCAGGTGCGACCGGGACCTGGCCACCCGCCGGCTTTTCTCTGGAAAACCGCCATGGTCACCACCCCCTCCGCCCGCTTCAGCGGGGACCCCAGCGCCCTGTCAGCCCTGTGCCAGATCGCGCGGGAGGATCTCCTCCTCCTGGCCCTCCTCCAGGACCGGGAACTGGAGGCCGACACGCTCCGCAACCTGCGGCGCGAGGAGGGTGAACTCCTGGGCCTGCGGCTGGCAACCCCCGCCGCCCAAGAGGCCCTGGCGCTCCTGCGTCAGGGTCTCGCCGACATCCCCCTGGACCCGGATGCCCAGACCCTGGACATCCTGGCCGCCGAATTCGCCGACATCTACCTCAACCATCACCACCAGGCCTCGCCCTGCGAATCCGTCTGGCTGGACGAGGATGGGCTCATCATGCAGGAGCCCATGTTCCAGTTGCGCGGCTGGTACCAGCGCCACGGCCTGCAAGTGCGGAACTGGCGTCTGCGCACCGATGATCACCTGGTAACCCAGCTTCAATTCATCGGTTTCCTGTTGGAAGGCGAGGCCACCCCCGAGCGCCTGGAGGAGATTGGGCGTTTTCTGGACGAGCACCTGCTACGCTGGATCGGTGCCTTTGGTGAGCGGGTCGGGGCCCGCTGCCAGACCCGCTTCTATGCTGGCCTGACCGGTCTCACCGCCGCCTATCTGGAGGAATTGCGCGATCTGATCGCGCTGATTCTCGGCGTCCCGCGTCCCAGCCCCGAGGAGATCGCCGAGCGGATGCGTCCGCCGCGGGAAATTCTCGGGCTTACCGTGGCGGGTCCCGCCCTCCCCGCCTCAGCCAACGAGGGGCCCGGCTGGTAGTCCATGGGGGTGGAACGGCCGCCACCGATCCCCGCGACGGCGATGATCCCCGAGGTCATCGCTGCCCGCTGCGTTCATGCCATCACCCCCCAGGCCCGCTGCCAGGCCTGCGTCGCGGCCTGTCCTCAAGGCGCCTGGGTGATCGATGATGAGCGCCTCGGCATCGACGCCAACCGCTGCGACGGCTGCGAGCTCTGCGTGCCCGCCTGTCCCCAGGCCGCCATCGTCGCGCGCTTTGGCCCCGTGCCGCGCCGGACCCACCAGGGCCTGCTGGCCTTCGCCGCCTGCGAGCGGGCGGGGGTGCGGGAGGCGGACGCGCCCTTCATGCCCTGTCTCCATGCCCTGGGTAGCCGGGAACTGCTGCGGTTGGCGCGCGCGGGGGTCGACCGGCTGGTGACCGCCCGTGGGACCTGCGACCCGTGTCCCCGGGGCCAGGGTGAGCGGCTGGGCGAGCGCCTCCTCGCCGTCAATCAGCTCCTGACGGCGCGTCAACTGGCCTGCCTGGTGCATGAGGAGATGGCGCCCCCGGCCTGGGAGGACGCCTGGCGCGCGGCCCGGGACCCGGCCAACGATCAACGACTCAGCCGCCGCGGCTTCTTTCTGCAGGCCATGCGGGCACCGGTCCAGCACCTCCGGGAGCGGCTGATGGGGGACGAGGATCAGGGCCTGCCGCCGGGACGCCTGCTCCCCCCGGCGGCGCCTGGCGAGCCCCTGCCACTGGCCCCGCGACTCGATATCCTGCTTTGCACCGGCTGCGATGCCTGCGTCCGGCTCTGCCCCCAGGGTGCCCTGGGAATGGAAAGGGCGGAGGGGCTGCCTCAGGCCTATGTCATCGATGCCGCGGCCTGTAGTGGCTGCGGCATCTGTATCGATGTCTGCGCCACCGGGGCCATGAAGCTGCTGCGGTGGCAGCCGCCGCCCCAGGCGCGGCTGCCCCTGGTCACGCAGCGGTGCCGGGCCTGCGGCGTCAGCTTTCATTTGCCCCGCTGGTCCCAGCGCCCGTCCGAGCCAGGTCCCGAGGCTCTGACAACGCGGCGACGGGAATCCCTCTGTCCCATTTGCTTCCGCGCTAATCACCCCCGAAGGCTGTTTCAGGTGTTGCCCTGATCACCTACGGCGTCACCCTTCGTCCCAGGTCGGGTTCAGGCAGGCCCATCCCCACTGACAGATTGTCATCCACGCTACCATTTGAAATTTCTATAAGCGCATAAGGATGACCACCGGGCGCCTGTCAAATTGTCAGCCTCCGGTTCGGCTTGGAGCGGCGCGGCGCCCCCCTCCACGCGGAGAGCCCCGCACCAGCCCCGGATTTGTCTCTTATGGCAAGGTTCGTGCATTGTGCTCCAAGAGCAGTGACGATCCCCGTGCCCGGGTAGCCTGGCTTAGGCGCCATCCCCGCGGAATGGGGTCCAACCGGGTCAGCCTGGCCAGGCTTGCGGGATCTTCCTTCTCCTTTGCTATCGATCAATTTTCCAAGAAAAAACGTCTATATCAGCCCGGTTATCCTTGTTAGCCTTTGGCAAGCAAGGTGACGGGTGGTCGATAGCAGCCATGAGCGCCAGAAGCGCGGACAAGGGTCTATTGCTCATCTCCTCCTCCCTGAGTAGATGGACCCAAGCACCGCCCACGCTGAGCGATCAGCCATCCGAGGATCATTGACAGGAGCCGCGGTATGTACCGAGCCAAATCTCTACTTGTTCTCACCACCCTCCTCGGCGGGCTTCTGGCCAGCGCCGAGGGCTTGGCCACAGCACCGCCCAGCTACCAGCAGGCACGTTGGGATCCCATCCATTTCAAACCGGCCATTGACTCGGCCACCGACGAGCAATGCCTGGCCTGCCACAAAGAGGTCCTCGAACCCAGCATCAGCGGCCAGTCCCCCGCCGGGGTCAAGGCCGCCGAGACCCTGGCCTGGTATCAGACCCTCAGCACCTACGCTGGCGATCAGGAGACCTTCCACCGCCGGCACCTGGTGACCCCCCTGGCCCAGGAACTCATGGCCATGAAGTGCACTACCTGCCACCAGGGCAACGACCCCCGGGAGGAGACGGCCAATTCCTCGGCCACGGGCTCGCCGGACCTGATCCAGCGTAAGCACGTCAACCCGGATATTTGCCTGATGTGCCATGGCCAGTTCCCCTGGCAGAACATGGCCGGCCTGCCCGGTCCCTGGAGCGAGTTCGGCAACATCTTCCAGGACAACTGCAATACCGCCTGCCATGGGGCCGTCTTCCGCACCGTGCGCCACCAAGTCAATTATTTGAAGCCGGAGGCCATCGAAAAGGCCGGCAGCGAGAATGGCGACGTCTGCTATGGCTGCCATGGCGGCCGGAGCTGGTACCGCATCTCCTTCCCTTACCCACGCCACGCCTGGCCCAACATGCCCCCGGGAACCCCGGACTGGGCCAAAGACCGTCCGTCCACGTCCGAGGCGCGCTTCCTGGAAGGCGTCAAGGCACCGGCAGCGAAGCAATAGGCCGAGGAACATCACGATGACCGACAAGACCCCAACCCCAGACCTCGACCTGGATCTGGACCTCGCCTCGCGCCTCAATCTCAGCCGCCGCGGCTTCCTCAAGACCACCGCCGTGGGCGCCATGGCCGTGGGCGCCGGTGGCCTGCTCAAGACCGAGGAGGCCCAGGCCTTCGCCTACGAGCCCTACCCGCGCGACGATGAACTCCAGACGGTGGTCACAAGCTGCGCCCACAACTGTGGCTCCCGCCACGCCCTCGTCGCCCACAAGAAAGGCGACGTCATCGTCCGCCTGTCGACGGATGACGGCCGCTATCAGAAAGACGGCTTTTTCGGCAAGGACACCGAGGAGGAGCCCCAGTTGCGCGGCTGCCTGCGTGGCCGTTCCTATCGCCAGCGCCTCTATTCCGCCGAGCGCCTGCTCTACCCCATGATGCGGGTCGGCGAGCGCGGCGAAGGCAAGTTCAAGCGCGTCTCCTGGGACGAGGCCCTGAACTTCGTCGCCATGAAGATGCTGCAGATCAAGAACACCTACGGCCCCACCGCCCTCGTCGACCAGAGCTACGCCGGGGCCTCCTATGGCGTCCTGCACAAGTCCGACCAGATCGAGGGCCTGCTAGGCCGCTTCCTGGGCATGTTCGGCTGCCGCACCAGTTCCTGGTCCGTGCCCTCCTACCAGGGCACCACCACCAGCTCCCGCTGGACCTTCGGCACCATCGAGGACGGCAACGAGGACGACGCCTTTGCCCACTCCAAGCTGATCATCATGTGGGGCTGGAACCCGGCCTACACCTTCCACGGCGGCAATACCTTCTACTACATGCGCCTGGCCAAGCAGCGCGGCTGCAAGTTCGTCCTGGTCGATCCCCAGTACACCGACTCCGCCGCCGTCTATGACGCCTGGTGGATCCCCATCCGCCCCAATACCGATGCCGCCATGATGGCGGGCATGGCCCATTACATCTTCACCAACAACCTCCAGGATCAGGCCTTCATCGACAAGTTCTGTCAGGGCATGGACGCGGGCACCATGCCGGACTGGGCCAAGGACACCCCCAATGGCAAGGAGAACTTCAAGGACTACATCCTGGGCACCTACGACGGCACCCCCAAGACCCCGGAGTGGGCGGCGGCGATCTGTGGCGTGCCGGCGGCGGACATCGTCAAACTGGCGGAGATGTACGCCAAGACCAAGCCCGCCGCCCTCAAGGCCTCCTGGGCCCCGGGGCGCAACGCCTATGGCGAGCAGTACAACCGCATGGCGGCCGCCCTTCAGGCCATGACCGGCAACATCGGCGTGCTCGGCGGCTGCGCCGAGGGCGTGGGCAAGGCCTGGCATCCGGAGGCGGTGGCCTATCCCTATGATGAATGGGCCAACGTGTGGTTCGCCTCCATCAAGTCCGACCGCTGGGCGCACATCGTCCTCAACTACCCCAACGTCAAGCGCGAAGAGGTCGGTCTCTGGCCGCGCAACGACCAGCTCGACGGCGTCATCCCCAACATCAAGGGCATCTTCTGGCAGGGCTCCAACTGGTTCAACCAGTTGACCAACATCAACAAGGAGATCGAGGCGGTCAAGAAGCTGGAGCTGGTGGTGTGCATGGATTCCACCATCACCCCCTCCGGCCTCTATGCCGACGTCCTGCTGCCGGTGGCGACCCACTTCGAGCGCCACGACGTCGCCCTGCCCTGGTACAAGGGCCACTATTACATCCACCGGCCCAAGGTCATCGAGCCCATGGGCGAGTCCCGGACCGACTTCCAGATCTTCACCGAGCTGGCCTACCGCATCGGTGAGCTGGACCCCCAGGGCTATGGGATGTTCGGCAAGCTCTACAACCCCAAAGCCGACCGCGGTTATTTCCTCAACCCCGACGCCGTGGACGAGGCCTACCTGACGGACTGGTGGAACAACCGCGTCATGCACCACCATCACATCGACATGAGCTGGGAGGAGTTCAAGGGCTACGGCATCTACAAGTTCCTGCTCGACAAGCCCCATGTCGGCTTCCGCGCCCAGATCGAGGAGGGCAAGCCCTTCCAGACCCCCTCGGGCAAGATCGAGATCCTGGTCAACGAACTGGCCTGGGTCCAGGACTGGACCAAGACCAAGTACGGCGAGCACGTGCCCTCCATCCCCAAGTGGGTCGAGCCCTGGGAGTCCCTCAACAGCGCCAAGACCAAGGACTATCCCTTCCACCTGGTCTCGCCGCACCCCCGGTGGCGCACCCACTCCATCTTCAACAACTGCGCCTGGCTGCGGGAGACCTACGATCAGGAGTGCACCCTCAACGCCAGTGACGCCAAGAAACTGGGCATCAAGACCGGCGACACCGTGGAGCTGTGGAACGAGCGCGGCAAGGTGGTGGTGCCGGCCTACGTTACCGAGCGCTGCATGCCCGGCGTGCTGGTCCTCCACGAAGGGGCCTGGCTGGACCTGGACGAGAACGGGGTGGACCGGTCCGGCAACCCGGATTTCCTCACCCTCGACGCCCCCAGCCCCGCCGGGGCCTTCGCCTACAACACGGTGCTGTGCAACGTCGCCAAGAGCGACCTGGAGCATCGTCCGGGATGGGACAAATTGGCCACCGCCCGCTCGCACGTCTTCCGGCGCGAGCACCGGCGCGAGCTCTAATCGCAGCGCGGAGTGACAGACCCCATGGCTAACGAAAAAGATACCGCCACCATCAAGACCGCCGTCGAGCGCAAGAAGCGGGAGGTCTATACCCCGGTCGTGCCCGAGATGCAGCTTGGCTTCATCCACAACAACGTCGACTGCATCGGCTGCCGCGCCTGCGAGATCGCCTGCAAGGACAAGAACGGCCTGC
>ERZ1645187.4764-NODE-4764-length-10808-cov-4.869804_pt1 | contig 10808 bp, 10 predicted proteins | sample MGYA00575352_ERZ1645187 | MGnify/ENA primary metagenome ERZ1645187 (study PRJEB40837, sample SAMN11349314) | freshwater sediment metagenome | isolation source: river sediment | host: Sediment | place: India: Wazaribad , New Delhi | collected 2017-02-21 ...
CGCGTGAGGATCCGGCGGTTTACGCCATGCTGCGAAAGGGGGATTCGCTGGGCGTGTTCCAGGTGGAAAGCCGCGCGCAGATGAACATGCTGCCCCGCCTGCGCCCGCGCGAATTCTACGACCTTGTCATCCAGGTCGCCATCGTGCGCCCCGGCCCGATCCAGGGCGACATGGTGCACCCCTACCTCAAGCGCCGCCGGGGGGAGGAGAAGGTGGAAATTCCCGCGCCCGGCCCCGCGCACGGCCCGCCGGATGAACTCTCCTCCATCCTCGCCCGCACGCTGGGGGTGCCGATCTTCCAGGAACAGGCGATGAAGCTCGCGCTGGATGCGGCGAAGTTTTCCAGCGCGGAGGCCAACCGGCTGCGCAAGGCCATGGCCACCTTCCGCAGCCGGGGCATGGTCTCGCAGCTGGAGGACATGATGGTCGGGCGCATGGTCGCGCGCGGCTATGATCCCGATTTCGCGCAGCGCTGCTTCAACCAGATCAAGGGCTTCGGCGAATACGGCTTTCCCGAAAGCCACGCGGCGAGCTTTGCCCATCTCGTCTATGTGTCGAGCTGGTTGAAGTGCCACTATCCGGCCGCCTTCGCCGCCGCCCTGCTCAATTCGCAGCCGATGGGCTTCTATGCCCCGGCCCAGATCGTGCGCGACGCGCGCGAGCATGGGGTTCGCGTGCTGCCGGTCGACGTGAACCGCTCGCACTGGGATTGCACGCTGGAGGGCGAAGGCAGGGGCGATGGGGTGGCCCTGCGCCTCGGCCTGCGCCAGGTCGATGGCCTGCCCGAACACGTCGCCGCGCGCATCGTCGCGGCGCGGGAAGCGGGCGGGGCCTTTGCCGATGTCGCCGCGCTGAAGGAGCGTGCGGGGCTTTCCCCCGCCATGGTCGAGCGGCTCGCCTCGGCCGATGCCTTTCCCTCGCTCGGCCTCGCGCGGCGGCAGGCGCTGTGGGAGGCGCGCAGCCTCGTCGCCGCGCCAGACCTGCCGCTGTTCGCCGCCGCCCGGGCGCGCGACGAAGGGGCGGAGCGGGTGCCCACCCGGCTGCCGCCCATGCCCTTGTCGGAAGAGGTCGTCGCCGATTACCAGACGCAGCGGCTGTCGCTGAAGGCGCACCCGCTCGCCTTCCTGCGCGCGAGCCTGGCCGAACGCGGCTTCGTGCGCGCGGCGGACCTGCGTGCGCGCAAGTTTCGCGCCATGGTCCAGGTGGCCGGCGTGGTGCTGATCCGCCAGCGCCCCGGCAGCGCCAAGGGGGTGTGCTTCATCACGCTGGAGGACGAGACCGGCGTCGCCAACATCGTCGTCTGGCCGCACGTGATGGAGCGGCAGCGCAGGGTCATCATGGGCGCGCGGCTGATGGAGGTGCGCGGGCGGGTGGAATACGATGACGAGGTGGTCCACGTCATCGCCGCCCACCTGACCGACGCCACGCCCGACCTGCACCGCCTGTCGGACGACCTGCTGCCCGCGCGCCCGGCGCGCGCCGATCACGTTCACGCCCCGCTTTCCGGCCGCTTTGCGCCCGCCGAACGCTTTGAGCCGCCGGGGCCGGGAAACCGCGACTGCGGCTTTGTCCAGGGGCATCCGCGCGACGTGCGGATCATTCCGAAATCACGCGATTTCCATTGAGCGCAAGCGGTGGCATGATGCCGCGATGCAATTCGAAGTCATCCCCGTCACCCGCTACAAGATGAACTGCTCGATCCTGTGGTGCGAGCAGACCAACCGCGCCGCCGTGATCGATCCGGGCGGCGACCTTTCGGAAATCCTCAACTTCCTCGAACTGATGGAGCTGGAGCCCGAGGTCGCGCTGATCACCCACGGGCATTTCGACCATGCCGGCGCCGCCGCGAAATTCGCCAAGGCCACCGGCGCGCGGATCGAGGGGCCGCATCGCGGCGATGCCCCGGCCGTCGCCATGCTGCCCCAGCTGGGCGAGCAATACGGCGTTCCCGCCCAGGCCTATGAGCCGGCGCGCTGGCTCGAACATGGCGATGTCGTGCGCTTTGGCGACGAGGCATTGCAGGTGCTCCATTGCCCCGGACATTGCCCGGGCCACGTCGCCTATTTCAGCGAGCAGCGCCGGCAGGCCTTCGTCGGCGACATCCTGTTCCGCCATGCGATCGGCGCCTGGGAACATCCCCACGGCGACCTGCCGCTGCTGGTCGATTCGATCCGCAACCGGCTGTTCCCGCTGGGCGACGACGTCGCCTTCGTGCCGGGGCATGGCGATCATTCGACCTTTGCCCACGAACGCGCGCACAATCCCTTCGTCGGCGACGAGGCCTGGGCCCGCTGGTGCGAGCGGTTCGAACGCGCGCAATGATCGGCCTGCCGCGTGGCGGCATCGCATTTCGAACACGCAGGGAAGGGGAAATCACATGGTGCTCGAACGCGCGGAAATCCTGATACAGGAGGGCCGCATGGAGGAATTCCTCGACGTCTTCAGACGCGAGGCGCTGCCGCTGACGGCGCAGTTTACCGGCCTGATCTCGTTTCGCGCGCTGCGCGGCGTAGAGGATGCGGATTCGGTGATGTTCCTTGCCGAATGGGAATCGGTCGACGCGCACCTCGCTTCCCGCCCGGAACCCGCGCACGAACGCTTTCGCCAGATCGTGCTGCCCTTTACCGCGGGGGCCAGGCAGACGGTGCATTTCGAACCCGTCTAGACAACAGATGCAGCGGCAAAGACCGCAAGGGAGAGACGACATGGCGATCACGATAACCCCGCTCGATGCGCCGCGCTGCGCCGGGGGCGAGAACCCGATGTGGGATGCCGAACGGCAGGTCCTGCACTACATCGACAACGGCGGGCGCAAGGTGCACAGCTTCGATCCCGCCAGCGGCGCCTCGCGCACGCTCGACATGCCGGGCGTGATCACCACGCTGGTCCTGCGCCGGGGCGGGGGTGCGGTCGTCACCCTGCGCGAGGGGATATTCTTCCTCGATCTCGATACCGGCAAGCTCGATCCGATCCATCCGCTTCCCGATCCGCCGCCGCATGTCTACAACGACGGCAAGGTGGACAGCGCGGGCCGCTTCGTCATCGGCGCCTGCACCGCCAACTTCGCCGAGCCGGGGCCGGACGGCGGCCTGTTCCGGCTGGATCCGGACCTCGTCCTCCACCGGCTCGATGGCGACATCCACTTTTCCAACGGCCCGTGCTGGTCGCCCGATGGCGGCACGTTCTATTTCTCCGACAGCTGGCGCGATACGACCTACGCCTATGACTATGACGTGAGGACCGGCAGCGTTTCGCACCGCCGCCCCTTCGTCGTCACGAGCGCGCTCGGCGGTTCGCCCGATGGCGCCACGGTCGACGCCGAGGGGCTGTACTGGACGGCGCTCTTCCGGGGCGGGAAGATCGCCGCCTGGCGCCCCGATGGCACCCTGGTGCGCGAGATCGCCATGCCGGTGCGCCTGGTATCGAGCGTGGCCTTCGGCGGACCCCAGCTTGACCGCCTCTTCGTCACCACGATAGCACATGACGTCACCGCCGAAGCGCAGGGCCAGGCCAGCGCGCCCGAAGACCTCGCCGGCTGCCTCTTCGTGATCGACGGGCTTGGCGCGCGCGGCCGGCCCGAACCGCTGTTCGCGGGGTGAAGGCGCGGGATACAAACGGGAGACGATGCCACATGACCGATGAAGACCGGATCGCCGCGCTGGAAGCGAAGATGCAGGACCTGCTTGACCGGCAGGCGATACTCGACTGCATCAAGCGCAATTCGCGCGGCAACGATCGCTTCGACGAGGAGCTGATCACCAGCAGCTATCACCCCGATGGTATCCACGAACTGGGGCAGAAGCAGATTTCCGGCGCGCAATATGGCGATCATGCCAACCATGCCCACGGCGCGCTGTTCGACGTCAATCTCCACAACGTGACCATGCACATGTGCGAGATCGACGGCGATGTCGCCCATGCCGAAAGCTACAATATCGGCCTGTTCCTCGACAAGGGCGGCCAGACCGGGCGCATCCTTGCCGGCCGCTATCTCGATCGGCTGGAACGGCGCGATGGGGAATGGCGCATCGTCCTGCGCCGCGCGACGGTGGAAGTCGCGCTGGAGGGCGAGGCCATCCTGCCCAACGGCGCCAGGCTGCCGGGCTCGGCATACCTCAAGGGCAACCGCGACCGGACGGACCCCTCCTACGAGCGGCCGCTGACCACCGGATCGGGGGAGCGCTGGTAGGCGGGCAGCTGCCCTGGACGATCGCGAAGAAGGAGACGCTGGGATGGGAGCACTTGACGGAAAGGTGGCGCTGGTCACCGGTGCGAGCCAGAGCATCGGGCTGGCCAGCGCGCGTGCGCTTGCCCGTGACGGTGCCGCCGTGGTCATCATGGGGCGCGGGAAAGGCGGTCTGGAGCGCGCGCGCGACGATCTGCGCCAGAGCCTGCCCGGGGCGCGGATCGAGATGTTCGCCGGCGATGCCTGCGACGAGGACCAGCTGCGCGCAGCGCTCGCCTTTGCCCATGGCCTTCAGGGCCGGCTCGACATCCTGGTGGCCACCGTGGGCGGCGCGGTGATGCAGCCGATCCTGATGCGCGACGTGGCGAGCGTGCGGCAGGAGATGGAGGTCAATTACATCAGCACCTTCCTGATGGTGCGTCACGGCGCGCCGCTGCTGCCGCGCGGCGGATCGATCGTGTGCGTTTCCTCGGTCGCCTCGGTCCAGGCGGGCTGGGGCATGGCGCTTTACGGGGCGACCAAGGCCGCGGTCGAAAAGCTGGTGCGCGGCGCCGCCTTCGAACTGGGCGGGGCCGGCGTGCGGATCAATGCCGTCCGCCCGGGAATGACCGTCGAGGCAAGCGTGCTGGAAGACCCGGCGCAGGCGCGCGGCTACGATGGCTTCGCGGCGCAGACGCCGCTGGGGCGCGTGGGCGTGTCCGAGGACATTGCCGGGGCGGTGCGCTTCCTGGCGGGTCCGGAATCGGGCTGGGTCACAGGGCAGTCGTTCTCGGTCGATGGCGGGCTGGAACAGGGATCGCAGCCCGACATGATGGACGCGGTTTTCGGCAAGCCGGCGATGGATCGCATCCGCGCCGGCCAGCCGCTCGACCCGCAAGCGGACATTCCCGTGCTCGCCTCGACCAGCCTGCGTCCTCCCTCGACCTGAGGGAGGCGCGCGGGCCTCAGATGGTTTCGCCGGCGTCGACGAGGAGCGTTGATCCGGTCATGAACGTTGCCATGTCGGAGGCTGCGAAGAGGACGGCTCGGGCGATGTCGTCTGGCACGCCGACGCGGCCGAGCAGCGAGGAGAGGGTGGCGGAGATTTCCTGGCGCACGCGTTCGGGCAGCTGGTCGAGCGCGGCCATGTTGCCTTCGGTGGTGCAGAAGGTGGGGGCGACGCCGAGGACGCGGATGTCGTGCGGGGCGAGTTCGAGCGCCATCTGTTTCACCATGCCGCGCACGCCGTGCTTCGAGGCGACGTAGGAGGTGACGCCCGGCGCCACGCCCTTGAACCCGGCGGTGGAGACGACGTTGATGATGACGCCGCCCTTGTGCGCGTCGATCATGCGCCTTGCCGCCTGGCGCGAGCCGATGAACACGCCGCGCAGGTTGACCGCCATGACCTGGTCCCAGTCCTCGATGGTCACGTCGAGCAGCGGCACGTTGGGATAGAGCCCGGCGTTGTTCACCCAGATGTCGAGCCCGCCCAGTTCGCTGACCGCGCGGTCGGCGGCGGCGGCGACCGAGGCCTCGTCCGACACGTCGACCGCCTGGGCGATGACGCGCGATCCGGTGGCCTTTGCTACCTCGGCGGCGGCGGCCTCGGCCTGCTCGGCGCGCAGGTCGAGGATGAGGACCGAGGCGCCCGCTTCGGCGAGGCGGGCCACCATGGCGCGGCCCAGCCCCTGGGCGCCCCCGGTGACCACCGCGACGCGGCCCTTGAGCGAGATCAGTTCGGCGATCGATTTGCCCGATACGTCGGCAATGGCCATGGTCGTGTCTCCGGCGCGCTTAGCGGTTTTCGTGGTCGCGGGCGCTGTCGCCGAAGGGGATCAGCCCGTCGGCATAGTCGATGTCGCCCAGCACGATGTTGGTGTTCATCACCTGGACGCCGACGACGCGTTCCCACAGCACCAGTTCGTCGTGCCAGGGCGAATCGGGATGGTCGTCCATCAGCGGGCCGACGGGGATGCCCATCTTTTCGAGGCGGGCCTTGTGCCAGTCGAGGTCCTTGACCCCGAAGACGACCGAGGTGACGCCTTCGCCCTTGGTTTCCAGCTCGCTCCACAGCCACGAGTTGAACTCGGTGCGCTCCTCGTGCGGGCAGACCACCTCGAGCCCGGCGGCCCAGCTGATGCACATGGTGAAGCCCATGTCGGCGCGCGAGAAGCGCTTGAGCGTGGCCCCGGTGACCTTTTCGAGCTGTTCGATGTGGCCATCGAGGTTTTCCGGCCGGACCAGCCAGGCGACGTGATCGACGTGATTGATGAACTTCTGCATGGTTTTCCTCTCCCCTCGTTGCGTGTTTTCCGGGCGGCGATCAGAGCATGATCGCGCCGCCCTCCACGCCGATGGTCTGGCCGGTGACGAAGTTCGATTCGTCGCTGGCAAGGAACACGCAGGTCGGCGCGATGTCCTCGGGCGTGCCGAAGCGGCCCATGGCGACCTTCGACAGCTCGAAGTCATAGGTGCCCGATTCCTCGAGATACCAGATCGACTTGGGGGTGAGCGCCGAAGGCAGGATGGTGTTCACCCGGATGCCGGCCTTGCCCCATTCGCGCGCCGCGGTGCGGGTGAGGGCGCGCAGCGCCTCCTTGCTGGCGGCATAGGCGAGGAAGCCCGGCTCGCAGCGGATCGAATAGGAGGTGCCCATGTTGATCACCGATCCGCCGCCCTGCTTGACCATGTGCGGATGGCACAGCTGCATCAGCTGGAGCGAGCCGAAGAAGCACGACTGGAAGTCGGTCATGCAGTTTTCTTCCATCTTCGGATCCTCGAGCGCGAGGAAATCGGTGAAGGTGTGGGCGTTGTTGACCAGGGCGTCGACGCGGCCCCATTCGGCGATGGCGCGGTTCACCACCATCTCGGCATGCGCGCGGTTGCCCGCCAGCGCCTCGAGGCCGAGCGCGGTGCCGCCCGCCGCGGTGATCCGCGCGACGACTTCGTCGAGCTTGGAAAGGGTGCGCCCGGTGATGATCACCTTGGCGCCGGCGGCGGCATAGGCCTCGGCAATGGCGGCGCCGATGCCCTGTCCCGCGCCGGTGACGATGGCAACCTTGCCTGCCAGGCGTGCGGTATTTGCGGTCATGGCCAGTCTCTCCCGTCTTGTCTTGTGCAATGTTCGTCGTGATGTTAGCCGTCGCTCGGCACAGCGTCAATCGGGGCGTCAATCGGGGCGTCAATCGGGGCGTCAATCGGGGCGTCAATCGGGAATCGCCAGGCGCATCAGTCCGCCGGCCGGGAGAAGGGATAGAGCCATGAAGTTCGGCATCATCGTCAATCGCAAGCTGATCGATCGCAATTCGTCCGAGCCCTATCGCAAGCTTTACCGCTACGTCGAGGAGATGGAGGACCTGGGCTACGACATGGCCTGGTGCGGCCACCACCGCTTTTCCGACAAGACGGCGTTTGGTGGCGACACGGCGTCCGAACCCTCCTCGCCGCTGCTGTTCCTCGCGCCGCTGATGGCGCGCACCACGCAGATGGAGTTCGCCACCAACATCATGCTGGTGCCCGCGCGCCATCCGCTCGAACTGGCCGAGGAGATCAACACGCTGCAGGAGATGTCGAACAACCGCTTCGTGCTGGGGGCGGGGATCGGCTACAAGCCGAACGAGTTCGAGAACTGCGGGTGGAACTTCAAGAGCCGGGCGAGCCGGATGGAGGAATGCATCGCGATCCTGCGGCTTGCCATGGCGGGCGGGGAGTTCTCGTTCGAGGGCAAGCACTTCCAGCTGGAAAACGTGATGATCACGCCGCCGCCGCCGGCCGGCACCAGCACGCGGATCTGGATCGGCGCGGTGAGCGAGCCCGCGATGCAGCGCGCCGCGCGCATCGCCGATGGCTGGGAAGCCAGCTTTGCCGACCACATGCTTGACCTGAAGGACAAGGTCGCGCGCTACCGCGCGATGGCCGCCGAACACGGCCGGCCGGCGACGCTGGCGCTGATGCGCGACGTCCACGTGGTGCCGAGCCGCGACAAGATCGATCCCAATTTCCTCAAGAACGTGATCCAGGTCTGGCAGGACTACGGCGAGCTTGGCGCGATGCCCGATCGCGACGCGGAATCGAGCGAGGTGGTGTTCGGCGGCAAGGAAGTGCGCCTCGAAGACTTCGCCCCCCACCGCGCCGTGGTCGGCACGCCGGACGACTGCATCCGCGAACTGGAAAGCATCCGCGAGCTGACCGACCCCGAATACCTGTTCATCACCCCCACCGGCGTCCCCGACCCCGACCAGCAGATCGAGGAACTGCGCCTCTTCGCCAAGGAAGTCATGCCCCACTTCAAGAAATAGGCACGCGGGCAGCGCGCGGGGGGCAGGAACGGAAAGGATCGGCGATGTTCCGACTGGCCATGGTCGTCCTGCCCGATCCCTTCCTCGCCAGTGTCGGCGCGATGACCGATTCCTGCTCGCTGGTCTACGATCGTTTCCGACACCTCGTGGCCGAAGCGGGCAAGAAGGTGCCCGACATGTCGCTGAGCGTTCTGTCGATCGACGGGCGGCCGGTGGAGATGGGCGGGGGGATGACCTGCCGCGTCGACGGGGCGATCGAACGGGATGATCGCTTCGATTTCATTTGGCTGCCTTCGTTCCGCGTCGGTGGCCTGGATGCCTTGCGCCGGCGACTGGCTTCGTCGCAACGACTGGTGAGGTGGTTGCAGGGCCAGGCGGAGGCCGGCACCCTGATCGGCGCGAGCGGGTCGGCCGTGACGCTGCTTGTCGCGGCGCGTCTGCTGGAAGGCATGCGGGTGCCGGTTTCGCGCGTCTTCCAGCCGACGTTCCGCGCGCTCTATCCCCGCTGCCTCGCCGACGACAAGCTGTCCTGGATCAAGCATGGCAACCTGCTGCTGAGCCGGGGCATCGCCATGGATTTCCCGGTGATCGCCCAGGCCATCGGGCAGGCGATCTCCCCTTCCAGCGGCCGGTGGCTGGCCGAGGTTTCGGCCGTGTCCGACGGGGCATCGGCGCACCTTTCGGCCGATCCGCTGGTCGCCTCGGCGCAGTTGTGGATCGAACAGCTCTATGCCACCGACATGACCATGGCGGACCTGGCGGAGCGGCTTTCGACCAGCCAGCCCACCCTGGCGCGCCGGTTCAAGCGCGCGCTTGGCATCACGCCGAAAACCTACGCCCAGGCGATGCGGATGCGGGCGGCGAAGGCCATGCTTGCCGATACCAACCTTTCGATCGAGCAGATCGCGCGATTCGTCGGCTATGGCGACGTGCGCGTCTTTCGGCGGGCCTTCCGCAAGTTCACCGGCGATACCGCTGGCACCTGGCGGCGAAGCCCGCCGCGCGATGATCGAAAAGCTCCGCATATTGAAGATTAATGTCCTGCCCCGGATTTGGCAGGCCCCTATACTCGCCCCGACGATCCTGCCCGGACCCGCCATGAAAGGCGGCGGGAGAGGAGAACCGGGAAGCGGCCCCGCAAGCGGGCGGTACCGGGTGCGACGAGGAGAGAGGCATTGGGTGAAATTGTCGATTCGCTGACGAGCCTGCGCGAAGACGGGAAAGGCTATTCCCTGTCGTGGGACGAAGTGCGCGATCTTCAGGTCGCCGCGATGAACGAGCGGCTGCAGGAACGCGCCGGGATGATCAAGCTGGTCGGCCTGCGCGCGCGCGATGCGGGGATCACGCAAATCGCCAGCCGCGCCGATGTCGTGCCCTTGCTGCTGCCGCACACGGCCTACAAGAGCTATCCCGAAAGCTTCCTCGTCGAACAGAAGTGGGATCGCCTGACCCGCTGGCTTGGCACCGTCTATGCCCATCCCATCGAGAACGTGAACCTCGACGACGTGGCCGACGTGGATGACTGGATGGCGCGCCTGGGCGACGCGGGCATCGTCATGTCGTGTTCCAGCGGCACCACCGGCAAGTCGGCCATGCTGCCCAGTTCGCAGCGCGACGTGGAATTCTTCTGCGCCGATGGCGTTGCGTCGTTCGAGTGGGGATCGGGCGTCAAGGCGCAGCAGGATCACCTCATCTTCGGCCTGTCGCCGATCGCGCAGGTTCCGCGCAACGAAGCCGTGGGCGAGGCGCTGCGCGCCGCCTTCGGCGTGGCCGGCCGGGAGCGCTTCGTCTATCCGGTGCCGCCGATCACCATCGGCTCGATCACCCGCATGGTCGCGCTGCGCAAGGCGATGGCCGATGGCACCGCGCGCCCGGGCGAAATCGCCGAGTTCGAGGAAACTTCCGCCGCCCGGCAAAAGGCGGTCGATGCTGCCGCCGGCATCTGCGCCGAGGCGCTGATCGCCGCGCGGGGCGAGAAGCTGCAGGTCATGGGCATGTGGGCCACGCTGTTCAAGGTGGCCGAGGAAGTGCGCGCGCGCGGCTATGGCGCGAAGGATTTCCGCCCGGACAACTCGTGCTACGCGGCCGGCGGGCTCAAGGGCGCGCAACTGCCGCCCGACTATCGCGAATACGTCTACGAGACGTTCAACCTCCAGCCCGACCGTAATTTCCAGATGTATTCGATGCAGGAAATCCAGACGGCGATGCCGCGCTGCCAGAAGGGCGGGCGCTATCACGTGCCGCCATGGCTGGTCTGCCTGCCGCTCGACAAGGATGGCGGCGCGCTGGTCGCTGGCGATGGCGAGGGCGTGGTCGAGGGGCGCGCCGCCTTCTTCGCCCTGTCG
>ERZ1645187.4765-NODE-4765-length-10805-cov-13.783721_pt1 | contig 10805 bp, 9 predicted proteins | sample MGYA00575352_ERZ1645187 | MGnify/ENA primary metagenome ERZ1645187 (study PRJEB40837, sample SAMN11349314) | freshwater sediment metagenome | isolation source: river sediment | host: Sediment | place: India: Wazaribad , New Delhi | collected 2017-02-21 ...
TCCGCGCCTCGGGTCTGGCGGCGCTGATCGCCACCCACAACATGGACATCGCCGATCGCATGGATCGCCGCATCACCCTCGAAGACGGCAAGATCGTCGAGATCTGAGCGGATTTCGGGCGCCCGCCGTCGCGAGCGGGCTGCGCTTCAGAAGCCCAGTTCGCGCCCGGCGTCGAGCCAGTCGCGCGGATCGACCGCTTCGCCGGCCACCCGGGTCTCGTAGTGCAGATGCGGCCCGGTCGACCGTCCGGTCGATCCCGCCCAGCCGACCGTCTCGCCCGCCGCCACCTTGGTTCCCGCCGTCACGCCGATCGCCGAGAGGTGGCCGTAGCGGGTGACGACGCCGTTGCCGTGGTCGACGTCGACGACGAGGCCGTATCCGCCCTGCCGTCCCGCGGTCGTCACCGTGCCCGGACCGGTCACCCGCACCGGCTCGCCGGTCTCGGCGCGGAAGTCGATGCCGGTGTGGATCGCCGGCATGCCCATGAACGGATCGACGCGGGCGCCGAAGTCCGACGTCACCGCCGGCCGCCCTGCCATCGGCCGGCCGAGCGGCAGTTGTGCCGCCGCCTTGCGCAGCCCGGCGAGCCGCCCCAGCGCCGCCTCGGCCTTCAGGATCGCCTCGCTCGCCGGCGTCGGCACGAACGGACCGCCGACCCCGCCGCCTGCCTTGGCTTCGCCGATCGGCTTCGCCGTCGGCGCCGCCGTGTCGGGAACGCGGAAGCCGAGCCGGCCGAGCACCTTGCCATAGGTCCGGGTCCGGCTCTCCGCCGCCTCGGCGAGTGCTCCGGCCGCCTGCGTCTGCTGCCGTTCGAACCCGTCGATCGCCCGCTCCGCCCCGGCGATCCGCGCCCCCGCGTCGCGCCCGTTCGCCGCCTTGGCCGGACTGGTCAGCGGCGCGAACCATGACGAACGCAGCGGCGCGGCGAAGCGCTCGGCGTCGAGCGGCGGCGGTGCCGCCGGCGCGATCGTCCCCGTCGTCTCGCCCGCTTCCGGCCGGCTCGGCGCCGCCGCCGGCGTCAACCCGGCGCCCTTCGGCCCGGCGAGCGGTTGCAGTCCGGCGTCGCCGGCCTTGCCGACCAGTTGGGTGATGCGGTTCTGCACCTCGCCGAGCTTGGCCTGACGGGCGAGCAGTGTCTCGATCTTCGCCTCGAACGCCTCCTGGTCGATCAGCTGCCGCCCGTTGATCCGATCGATCTCGGCGCGCAGGCTCGCCACCCGGTCCTCGTAGGCGCGCTCCATGCGCACCTGCCGCGAGATCGAGCCGGTCAGAATGTCGTCGCGGAACAGGAGGTAGGCGGTCGCCGCCAGATACGCAAAACCGAAGACGGCGACCGCCGCTGCACCGAGCACCAGGCGTCCGGTGTCGATGTGGAAGGCCCGAACGCTGTCGCCGTGTTCGATGGTGATCCGATGCGGCTCTCGGCGGCGGCCGAAGGTGCGGGATCTGTCGGGGGAAGCGATCATCTGCCGACGGCCTCGGGCTGGGAGGGAACGCCGCCGATTACAGATCGTTAGGGTTAAGATTTGCTTGAGGCGGGGTCGCCGCACGGTGGAGAACCCGGCGAGCCCGTCTCCCTCACCCCAGAATGACGTGCGGCAGGAAGCGCGAGCGGTCGGTGGTCACCGGCCCGGCGTCCTCGCGCAGCCCGAGCCCGCACGCCGCCTCGCCGACGATCCAGCTGCCGGCGACCACGTGCTGGCCGTCGAAGACGGGCAGGGGGGCGAGCGCCTGGACGACGCTGCCCTCCGCCCCATAGGTGCCCTCGGTGCGCTCGATCAGCCGGCCGTGGTCGACCAGCATCACGTTGGCGCCCTCGCGCGAGAACAGCGGCTTGATCGCATGGGCGGCGGCGATGCTCGCCCGCCGCGGATCGTCGTCGAAGAAGGTCGGCAGCAGGTTGGGATGCCCCGGCGCCATGTCCCACAGAAGCGCCATCGCCCCCTTGTTGGCCAGGATCGCCTTCCACGCCGGCTCGACGAAGCGTGTCTTCGCCATCGCCGGCGACCGCCCGAACTCCTCCGCGAAGATCCATTCCCACGGATAGAGCTTGAACAGCGTCTCGATCGGCCGATCGGCGAGATCGACGAACCGCCCGCCGTTCACCCCGACCTCGGCGATGTCGAGCGTCACCGCCTCGAGCCCCGCCGCGATCGCGCAGTCGGCGAGATAGGCGAGGGTGCCCGAATCCTCCACCGACACGGTCTGCCCGGTGAGATGCAGCACCCGCCCGGGAACCACCGCGGCCATCCGCTCGATCAGCCGCTCGTGGATCGAGTTGAACTGATCGGCCTCCGGCGCCAGCGTCCCCCGCTCGATGCCGTCCTGCAGCCACACCCACTGGACCACCGCGCTCTCGAACAGCGCCGTCGGCGTGTCGGCGTTGTATTCCAGGAGCTTGGCCGGCGCCCGCCCGTCCCAGGAGAAGTCGAAGCGTCCGTAGAGCGTCGGCTCCCCCGCCCGCCGGCTCGCCGCGATCGCATCCCAGGCGTGTTCGGGGATCTTCAGCCGGGCGAGCAGTTTCTCGTCGGCGATCACCCGATCGACCAGCTCGAGGCACATCGCCGCGAGCTCCGCACTCGGGTCCTCGATGCCGTTCTCGATCTGGGCGAGGGTGAATTCGTAGTGCGCCGTCTCGTCCCAATAGGGCTCGCCGCCCATCTCGGAAAAGGCGAAGCCGATCGCCGCATGACGCTCCGCCGCGTCGGACCGGGGAACCGAAGCGCGCCGCCGCATCACGACCCTCCCGAGAAGTGGAACGATCCGCTGGAGCCGAAACCGCCGCGCGACGTCGTCGAATGCGACGCCGCCCCGCCCGACGCCCCCGACGCCCCCCACGACCCCGACGAGGTCGTGTGCAGCGCCGACGGGCTCGACGACGAGCCGCCCGAAAACCACGAGCGCGTCGACCCGCCCGACGACGACCGCCAGTGCCAGCCCCACAGCCCGTAGGAATGCCGCGTCGACGACGTCCGGTTCTGCGGCCGGCAGTTCTCCGGCAGCGATTCGTCGATCGTCGGCGTCGTCGGATCGTCGACGCAGACCGGCTGCCGCCGTTCCGCCAGCGCCAGACCGCCCGCCGCCAGCGCCCCCATCGTCACCAGCGTCACCCCGAGGCTGCGCTTGCGCGTCCGCATCGCCTCGGTGACGGTGGCGCGCGGCGCCAGTTCGTCGACGCCGCCGCCTGTGCCGATCGGCCCGGCCGCGCCCGGCACCGTCTCCGGCGCCTCGGCGTGCGTCTTCGGTGGTTTCTGCCCGGCTCCGCCACCTCGGGTCCCGAACGGGCGCGACGGCTTGCTCATGGCCGCCTCACCCGGTCATCGCCGCCGCCGACAGGAGCCCTGCCGCCAGCGACACGAACCCGAGCCACAGCGCCGAGGCGAGCGAACCCTCGGCGATCGCCTGCGACAGCCCCGGATGCGACAGTCGCGCCACCGCATAGGCGCCGAGCTGCACCGCCAGCGCCACCACGCCCCAGGCGCAGAATTCGACGATCGACAGCGACTGCGCCATCGCCCGGGCGAGCGGCACCACGAAGCCGAGCAGACTGGCACCGAGCGCCACCGCCGCCGCGGTGTTGTGCTCGCCGACGATCAGGTCGAACTCGCGATGCGGCGTCAGCCGCGTGTAGATCACGACGAAGGCCGCCGAAAAGCCGACCCCGGCGACGAACCAGCCGAGGAAGGCGACGACCGCATGCGGAAATTCGAGCATTCGCGAGCCCTCCGACCACGGACCGACCGGTCCGCCCGCAGGCCCACGCTCGGCCCCGCGCCACCGCCCATCCTGCCAGATTCTGCGCGCTCGCCCGAGCGATTTGTCACGTCGTGAGGGCCGCCGTGGCCTTCAGAACCGCCTCGGCGTGGCCCGGCACCTTCACCTTGCGCCAGATCTGCGCGATCTTGCCGGCGGCGTCGACCAGATAGGTCGCCCGCTCCACGCCCATGTACTTGCGGCCGTACATCGATTTCTCGACCCACACCTCGTAGGCCTCGAGCACGCCCTTGTCCGGATCGGCGCCGAGCGCCACGCCGAGCTCGTACTTGGCGCGGAACTTGGCGTGGGCGGCGACCGAATCGGGCGAGATGCCGATCACCGTCGCGCCGAGCTTCGCGAACTCCGGCATCAGCCCGGTGAAGGCGATCGCCTCCGCCGTGCAGCCCGAGGTGTCGTCCTTCGGATAGAAGTAGACGACCACCGGCTTTCCGCGCAGCGCCGAGAGCGTCAGCGCTCCGTCGCGGTCGCTGTCGAGGGTGAAGTCCGGTGCGAGGTCGCCGATCGCCAGAGCCATCTTCGCCTTCCTTTCGTCCCGAAGTGGTGGTGGAGGTGTCCCGGATCGCCCCCCGATCCGTCGTCGCCGCGAGCCTAGCCTCGTCGGTGTCGCAACCGCAAGCCGTTCGACCGCGCCCCCGGAAACGTGTACCTCCGGGCGCCGAAGGCAAGGCTGCCGCCGACGATTCGGCGCATCGGGGCGGAAGTCGGAATGCGGCGGGTCGAAGCGATCCGCGCCGGTGAGAGCGGAGCAGAATGACGCAGGACTTGCTCGTCGACGTCGGCCGCGGGCGCCGCATCGCGCACCGCTGCGGCCATGCGGCGCTGTGGATCGTCGGCATCGCCGGCGCCCTCGCGCTCGCCGCCGCCGTCGCCCTCGTCGCCTTCGTCCTGCACGGCCCGATTCGCGCCGACGCCGCCGCCCGCGCCGCCGAAGAGGTCCTCGCCGATCTCGCCGGCCCCGGCGCCCGCGCCCGCATCGCCTCCGCCCACCTCGACTGGTCGCTCGCCGACGGCCTCTCCGTCGATCTCGCCGACATCGTCGTCGATCGCGGCGCCGGCCTCGCCGTCGACCTGCCGCGCGCCACGCTGACCCTGCGCCTGCTGCCGATGCTGGTCGGCGACGTCCGCCCCGCCGCCCTCGTCCTCCACGATCCGCGCATCGCCGTCGACACCGCCCTCCTCGCCGGCTCGGCCGAGACCGCGACCCCGAGCGACCACGCCTGGACGCCGCCGGCGCCGGCTCCCGGCACCGCTGCCGCCCCCGCCTTCACCCGCGCCGCCGAGATCCTCGGCCTCGGCGTCGCCCGCGCCGTCGGCGTCGCCCACGATCGCGGCTTCCGCAGCTTCGCCCTGCGCGGCGGCCGCCTCGCCGTCGCCCATCGCAACCCCGACGGCACGCAGCGCACCGTCACCCTGCGCGACCTGTCGCTCGAGGCGGTCGTCGACGGCCCCGCCGGCGATCTCGACGCGCTGTTCTCGGCGAGCGGCGACGTCGGCCGCTGGTCGGTGCGCCTGACCCGGGCGCCGCGCCAGGGCGGCGGCCACCGCCTCGTGCTGACCGCCGACGACGTCACCCTGCACGACCTCCTCGGCCCGCCCTCGGCGACCTTCGTCCTCGACATGCCGCTCTATCCGCGCCTGTCGCTCGCCTGGGACGGCGAGGATCGCTTCGCCGGCGCCGATCTCGACCTGCACTCCGGCGCCGGCGTCTTCCGCTTCGGCAAGGAGCGCGAAGACGAGGTGGTTGTCGACGAGGCCCGCGTCGAAGCCGGCTGGCTGCCCGACGAGCGGGTCTTCGCCATCCGCAGCCTCGGCCTGTCCGTCGGCGAAACCTGGGTCGGCATGACCGGCCGCATCACCCCGCCGCCCGAACCGCTCGGCGTCTGGGGCATCGATCTCGCCGTCGACCAGGGCGCCCTGCGGCCGCGCGACGTCGGCGGTGCCGCCGTCCCCTTCCGGGCGAGCACCATCCAGGCCCGCTGGGACGGCAAGGCCAAGGCGTTGGAGATCACCAAGGGCGCCCTGCGCTTCGGCAACGGCGCGCTCGACGCCACCCTGCGCCTCGACGTCTCCGGCGACGATCCGCGCCTCCAGGCCGACCTCGTCTTCTCGACGCTGTCGACGGCGGAAGTCGCCCGCGCCTGGCCGCATTGGGTGGCCCCCGGCGCCCGCGCCTGGTTCGTCCGCGCCGTCTCCGCCGGCCGCGTCCTCGACACCCGCATCCGCCTCGACATGCCGAACATGGACCGCCCCGAGGGCTGGCCCGGCAGCGCCTTCCTGCTCACCGGCCGGTTCGAGGGCCTGCGCTTCGATCCGCTCGGCAACCTGCCGCCGATCGCCGGCGCCGACGGCCGCTTCCAGATCGCCGATCGCCGCTTCGAGGCGGTCGTCGACCGCGCCCATGTCGCCACCCGCGCCGGCCGCCACCCCTCGGTCGACGCCTTCCGCTTCCAGGTCGTCGACATCTTCGCCAAGCCGCCGCGCGCCTCGGTCCGCTTCCAGACCGCCGGCGACGTCGCCGCGCTCGCCGAGATCGCCGACGCCGAGCCGCTCGCCGTGCTGCAACAGGCCGGCATCGCCGCCGCCGGCCTCTCCGGCACCGGCTCGGTCGCCGCCACCGTCGACGTCACCTTCGCCAAGGTCGTCGACGCCAAGTCGGTCGACTACCGCATCGAGGCGACGCTCGACGGCTTCGCCTCGACCGCGCCGATCCAGGGCCGCCGCTTCCAGGACGGCAAGTTCCGCATCGTCGCCGACAAGGCCGGTCTCGATGTCGCCGGCCGCGCCGTGGTCGACGGCGTGCCCGCCGACGTCCATGTCTTCGAGGCACGCGAGGGCTCGCGAGCGAGCGAGAAGCGCGACTTCAAGATGACGCTCGATGCCGCCGCCCGTCAGCGCCTCGGCCTCGATCTCGGCGGCATGGTCGACGGCGCCGTCGGCCTCTCCGTCTCCCAGCCCAATCCGAACGAATTGCGCAGCCGCATCGAGGCCGATCTCGGTGCCGCGAAGCTGGTCCTCGCCCCGGTCGGCTGGACCAAGGGCGCCGGCGTCCCCGCCAAGGCGACCTTCGACCTGTGGGACGACGACAAGGGCCTGCACATCGACAATTTCGCCCTCGATTCGGAGGGCCTGTCGATCCGCGGCAATCTGCTGCTCGATCGCGACCGCGCCATCCTGTCGGCCGACTTCTCGCGCCTCACCCTGCGCAAGGGCGACGTCGCCCGCCTGAAGATGACCCGCGGCGCCGACAAGGTGCTGACCGTCGCCCTCGACGCCACCCAGATCGACGTCCGCGGCCTGCTCCAGGCCAACCGCCGCCCCGCCGTGCCCGGCGAGACCACCACCCCCGGGCTCGACGATCTGATCCTGCGGGTCAAGGCGGCCAAGGCGATCGGCTTCAACGACATCGCCCTGACCGACGTCACCCTCGACGGCCGCTACAAGACCGGCGCCTTCGGCCAGCTCGACCTGCGCGCCCGCTCCACCGAGCGCCGGCCGCTGTCGGTGACCATCAAGCCGGAAGCCGCCCATCGCCGCTTCACCGTCGCCTCCGAAGACGCCGGCGGCGTGCTGTCCTTCCTCGACCTGTTCGACCGCATCAAGGGCGGAACGCTGACCCTGTCGGCCCGTCTCGGCGATCCCGGCACCTCGGAGGGAATGCTGCGCCTCGTCGACTTCCGCCTGCTCGAAGAGCCCAAGACCGGCCGAGCCGTCGCCTCGCGCGACGTCGGCGACGGCACCCGCCAGATCCAGGTTCGCCGCGCCGAAATCGACCGCTCCACCGACTTCGACCGCGCCTCGGTGCGCTTCGCCATGCGCGAGGGCATCGTCAACGTCCACGAGATGATCGCCAAGGGCACCGCCGTCGGCGCCACCGCCTCCGGCCAGATCGACCTCGGCGGCCAGCGCATCCAGCTCTCCGGCACCTATATTCCCGCCTATGGCCTCAACAATCTCGCCGGCCGCATCCCGCTGATCGGCGCCATCGCCGGTGCCGGCTCCAACGAAGGCCTCGTCGGCGTCACCTTCCGCGTCGTCGGCGCCGTCGACGATCCGATCCTGCAGATCAACCCGCTCTCCGCCGTGGCGCCGGGCATCTTCCGCAAGATCTTCGAATTCCAGAACGACGAGATGGCCCCGAGCGGCGACACCGGCGCGCCCACCCGCATCACCCCCGGCGGCGGCGCCCCGACCAAGATCACGCCCTGACGGGGTCGCGCACCGCCCCGCTCACGCCTCGCCCGGGGCAGGGCAGGGCGGATGCGGCGCCTCGCCCTTCGGGCAGCCCTCGCCGACCGCCCCGCGGGTCGGATCGAGCCCGATCCAGGCATCGACCGCCGCCGCGTCGAAGCCGACCGACCGCCGCCCGTCGACCTCCATCAACGGCCGCCGGATCAGCAGCGGATCGGCCAGCATCGCCGCCAGCGCCGCCGCCCCGTCCATCGCCTCCGGCACGATCTCGCCCGCCTTCACCCGCGGGCTCGCCCGGTTGAACCACTCCGCCGGCGGCAGATCGCCGAAGAAGCCGGCCAAGCGCTCCGCCGTCCACGGCTCGGCCAGCAGGCTCTTCGCCACCACCTCGTGACCGGCCGCCGCCAGCGCCGCCTTCTGCCGCGCATTGCCGCCGCACCCCGGCTTTTCCCAGAACAGAACCGTCGCCATCGTGGACCCTCCTCGTCCCGAGGATCGCATGCCCCGCCGCCGCGGCGATGCCGATCCGTGCGCCGTCCTGCCCGACTTTTCCGCACGCCGCCGATCCGTTCGCGCCGTCGATCGATCCGTCACGAAATTCAATCAATCGATCGATTGAATGATCGGCGCGACCGGCGTAGGCTCTTCCTCATGTCCGACGCCCTCTCGCAATCCGCCGATCCCACCGCCGCCGCCCCGCCGTCCCCCGCCGAAGGGGCGGGCGCCGCGACCCGGGCCGCGCTCGTCCGCGCCGGCCTCGATCTCTTCGGCCGCAAGGGCTTCGACGCCACCTCGACCCGCGACATCGCGGCGGCCGCCGGCGTCAACATCGCCGGCATCGCCTATCACTTCGGCGGCAAGGCCGGCCTCCACCGCGCCTGTGCCGAGGCGATCGTCGCCACCGTCTCCGCCCATCTCGACGCCGTCGAGGGCGCCGACCGGCCGGCTCCCGAGACGTTGACGCCCGAAGAGGCCACGGCGGCGATCCGCGCCGCCTTCGCCGTGCTCGCCCGCTTCATGCTCGCCCGCCCCGAGGCGGAGGCCATCGCCCGCTTCCTGGTGCGCGAGCAGATGGACCCGACGGCGACCTTCGACGTCCTCTACGACGCCCTGTTCCGCCCGCGCCACGAGCGCCTGTGCCGCCTGTGGGCCCGCGCCACCGGCGCCGAGGCGACCGACGAGCAGGTCGTCCTCGCCGTCTCGGCCGCCTTCGGCGAGGTCATGTTCTTCCGCGTCGGCCGCGCCACCGCGCTGCGCCGCCTCGGCTGGGAGGCGATCGACGCCCCGCGGGTCGAGCGCATCCTCGCCGTCGTCCTCGCCAATCTCGATGCCGCCATCGCCGCCCGCCGCGCCCTTCGGAGTTCGCCATGATCGACTGGCTGTGTTCCCTCGCCGTGATCGGCGCCCTCCTGCCCGGCTGCGCCACCTCCACCACCGTCTACGGCTACGTCGAGGGCGAATACGTCGCCATGGCGCCGCTCGACGTCGCCCGCATCGCCTCCGTCGCGGTGCGCCGCGGCGATCGCATCGAAGCGGGCGCGGAAGTCGCCCGCATGGAGAGCACCGACGCCGACCTCGCCAGACGCGACGCCGCCGCCCGCCTCGCCCAGGTCGAGGCCGAACTCGCCGATCTCAAGCGCGGCCGCCGCCCCGAAGAGATCGACGTCGTCGCCGCCACCCTCGCCTCCGCCCGCGCCCAGCAGGCCGATGCCGAGCGGGTGCGCGAACGCCGCCGCGACCTCCTCGCCCGCAAGGTCGCCTCGCAGGCCGAGTTCGATCAGGCGGTGACCGCCGCCGACGTCGCCGCCGCCCGGGTGCGAGAACTCGAGGCCAATCTCGAGGTCGCCAAACTGCCGGCCCGCGACGACGCCATCCGCGCCGCCGAAGGCCGCCTCGCCCAGGCCCGCGCCGCCGTCGCCACCGCCGAATGGCGGTTGGCCGAACGCACGCTGAAGGCGCCGCGCCCCGGCCGCGTCACCGATCTCGTCCGCCGCCCCGGCGAGGTCGCCGGCCCCCAGGCGGCGGTCGCAACCTTCCTGCCCGACGGCGCGATCAAACTGAAACTGTGGGTGCCGGAAAAGGCCTTCGCCCGCGTTCGGCTCGGCGACGAACTCGCCGTGCACTGCGACGCCTGCGCCCCCGGCCTCACCGCCCGCGTCACCCACGTCGCCGCCGAGCCGGAATTCACCCCGCCGGTGATCTATTCGCTGGAGACCCGCGCCAAGCTCGTCCACCTGATCGAGGCCCGCCCCGACGGCGCCGCCGCCGCCCGCCTGCAACCGGGCCAGATCGTCGACGTCCGACTGACGGGAGAGCCGCGGTGAGCGTCGTCGACGTCGTCGATCTGACCAAACGCTTCGGCGACCGCACCGTGGTCGACCGCGTCTCGATGACGGTCGAGCGCGGCGAGATCGTCGGCTTCCTCGGCCCCAACGGTTCCGGCAAGACCACGACGATCCGCATGATCTGCGGCCTGCTCACCCCCGACGGCGGCTCCGGCACCGTGCTCGGCCGGGACGTCCTGACCGACAGCCGCGAGATCAAGCGCCGCGTCGGCTACATGACGCAGAAGTTCTCCTTCTACGAAGACCTGACCATCGCCGAGAACCTCGATTTCGTCGCCCGCCTCTACGAGATGCGGCCGCGCCGCGAACACGTCGACCGCACCCTCGAGACCCTCGGCCTGACCTCGCGCCGCAACCAGCTCGCCGGCACCCTGTCGGGCGGCTGGAAACAGCGTCTGGCGCTGGCCGCCTGCATCATGCATCAGCCCGATCTGCTGCTTCTCGACGAGCCGACCGCCGGCGTCGATCCCAAGGCGCGGCGCGAGTTCTGGGACG
>ERZ1645187.4767-NODE-4767-length-10802-cov-15.904718_pt1 | contig 10802 bp, 9 predicted proteins | sample MGYA00575352_ERZ1645187 | MGnify/ENA primary metagenome ERZ1645187 (study PRJEB40837, sample SAMN11349314) | freshwater sediment metagenome | isolation source: river sediment | host: Sediment | place: India: Wazaribad , New Delhi | collected 2017-02-21 ...
GAGATCGAGGAACTGCAGGCCGCGGTTGGTGTATTTCTTGGCGATGGAGATGACGAGGCGCAGGTTCGCCTCGACCATTTCCTTCTTCGCCTGCCGGGCCTCGCGCTCGCCCTTCTGCACGTGGCGCACGATGCGGCGGTACTCGGCGATCTCGAGGCCGGTGACGGAGGCGAGTTCGTGGATCTCGCCGCGCACGCGCTCGACCTGCGGGCGCTCGGCCTTGACGAACGCCTGCCACTTCTTGCCGCCCGCCGCCATGCGGTCGAGCCAGCCCTGGTCCAGCTCGTTGCCGTAGTATTCGTCGATGAACGCCTGGCGCGGCACGCCATAGCTCTCGGCGAGGCGCATCAGGCGCCCTTCGAGGCCAATCAGCTTCTTGTTGATCGAGTAGAGCTGCTCGACGAGGCTTTCGATACGGTTGTTGTTGAGTGAGAGGCTCTTGACGTCGGCGATGATCTCCTCGCGCAGCTTGTCGTAGGCCTTCTGCTGCTGGCGCGTGCCCTGCTCGCCCGCGACCTGCTGCTCGAGCTTCTTGTCCTGCTGCTTGCGGAGCTTCTTGTAGGCGCCGGCGATGCGCTCGAAGGTTTCGAGCACCTTCGGCTTCAGCTCCGCCTCCATGGCCGCGAGCGACATGGAGTTCTCGAAGTCCTCCTCGTCGCTCTCGCCCTCGGGCTTCTCGGCGTCGGCCTCGTCCGGCTCCTCGGCGGCGCCGTCGGCGGCGGCGACCTTGGCGTCGGGGCCTTCGTAGGTGGCTTCGAGGTCGATGATGTCGCGCAGCAGGATTTTGCCGTCGTTGAGTTCGTCGTGCCAGATGATGATGGCCTGGAACGTCAGCGGGCTTTCGCAGAGGCCGGCGATCATGGCTTCGCGGCCGGCTTCGATGCGCTTGGCGATGGCGATCTCGCCCTCGCGCGACAGCAGTTCGACGGACCCCATCTCGCGCAGGTACATGCGCACAGGGTCGTCGGTGCGCTCGGTCGGCTCGGCGCGCGTTTCCGAGCGGGTCGGCATGGTCTGCGTCGCGATGGCGCGGCTCTCGTCGTCATCGGCGGGGGCGTCGTCCTCGCCCTCGGGCTGCTCCTCGCCTTCCTCGGTCTCGACGACGTTGATGCCCATGTCGGAGAGCATCGCGTAGACGTCCTCGATCTGGTCCGACGTCACTTCCTCCGACGGCATCACCGCGTTCAGCTCGTCGAGCGTGACGTAGCCGCGCGCCTTGGCCGTCTTGAGCAGCTTCTTGACCGAAGAGTCCGAGAGATCGAGCAGCGGGCTGTCGCGCTCGCCCGCGTCCTGTCCGGCGCTCGCAGCTTCCTCGGTCTTGGGATTCGCCATGTGTCGCTTCTTTCCGAAAGAATCGCTCAAGCTTCTGGTGAGGGGAGCCGCACTGGCCACATCCCGCTCGTTGTGCAATCGTGCCCTCAGGGATCGGCAGGCGACGAACCGCGGCGCAGGCGTCCGGCGTCAACCGCCAGACAGCGCCAGCCGTGCCCCCAACGCGGCGCGAAGGTCTCAACCCTGGATGCTGTCATCGAGCCCCTGAGCCCCATCGCTACCCGGGTCGCCATCGCCCGATACGTTGCAGCACGCGATTTGGCGCTGGATCTCGCAGATGCGAGCCAACGCCGTCTCGTTTCCGTCGTGTTGCCAATCACGCTCCGCAGCCTCGAGGGCTCGTCTGAGGTCGACATGGCGCTCGTGAAGAGCGAGGGCGTGGCGCCATCCGGCTTCCACTTCGTCCCTTTGGGCGTCGGGCTCTGCAAACTTGTCGCTGCGATGCGTAATCGTGCGCTCGACCAGATCGACGATCCGGCCAGCGCCCAAAGCGTCCAATTGGGAGCGCAGCGCATGGCTGTCAAGGGAAATCTCCATGGCGAGGGCCGCCAGCATCGCAACCTTGAGCCGCTGTAGCGGATCGGACGTCAACGTCAGCCGGGCGAGGTCCTCGGCGTGCTCCTCGAGCAGCCAGGGGTGCGACAGCAGTGTCCGGACAATGAGGGCTTCGCGGTAGGGCGGGGCGGCGGCGCCGCCAGCCACCAGATTGCTCTTGAGCAGGGCGGAGCTCGGCGCGGCGTGGACCGCGACGGTGGGGTCGGGCGCTCCCGGACGGCCGCGCCCTGCGCGGGGCGGGTTGGCACCGCGAAAACCGGCTGCCGCGCCCGTCGCACCGGCGCCGGCACGGCCTTGGCTGCCGCCGCGCTGCTGCACGGACCCGCCTTGCCGGCCGCCCCATGCGGCGTACAGACGCTGGCGGATGTCGCGCTCGTAGTGGGCGCGCACGGACGGATCGGCGATCTGGCCGGTCAAGGCGTGCAACTGCTGTTCGAGGCGCGCCCGCCGCTCCGGTGTCGACCAGTCGCCGGACGCCCATTCGCGTTCGAACAGGACTTCGGCGAGTGGCCGCGCCTGCGCCAGAACGCGGTCCATGGCGTCGGCGCCCTGCTGGCGGATCAGGTCGTCCGGGTCGAGCCCGTCGGGCAGGAAGGCGAAGGTGACGCTGAAGCCGGGTTTGAGGTGCGGCAGCACGGTTTCGATCGCCCTGTAAGCGGCCTTGCGGCCGGCGCTGTCGCCGTCGAAGCAGAGGATCGGCTCGGGCGTGAAGCGCCACATCAGCTTGGCCTGATCCTCGGTGAGTGCCGTGCCGAGCGGGGCCACCGCTTCACCGAAGCCCGCTTCCGCGAGCGCCACCACGTCCATGTAGCCCTCGACCGCGATCAGGCGGTTCCGGTCGAACGCGGCCTGCCGTGCGTTGGCAGCGTTGAACAGGATGTGGCCCTTGTGGAAGAGCGGCGTCTCCGGCGAGTTGAGATACTTGGCGGGGGCATCGGCATCGAGCGCGCGGCCGCCGAAGGCGATGATGCGGCCCTTGAGGTCTTGAATCGGGAACATGACGCGGTTGCGGAAGCGGTCGTAGGGCACCGGAATGTCGTCGCCGGCGATCTGCATCCCGGAAACGGCCATTTCACGCGGGCTGAAGCCGGCCTTGGCCAGATGCTCCTTGAGTGCGTTGCGCGAGCCCGGCGCATAGCCGAGGCGGAAACGGGCGATGGTCTCGCTGGCCAGCCCGCGCTTGGCGAGGTAGCGGCGCGCGGCCTCGCCCGCGGGGGAGCGGAGCTGCGCCTCGAAGAAGCGTGCGGAGGCTTCGAGCAGCGCGAGCAGGCGATCGCGCTCGTCGCCCCGCTCGACCTCGCGCTCGGTCTTGGCTGGCAGCGTGACGCCGGCTTCTCCGGCGAGGCGCTCGACCGCCTCGGGGAACGACAGCCCCTCGGTCTTCATCAGGAAGGTGAAGATGTCGCCGTGCTCGCCGCTCGCGAAGCAGTGGTAGAAGCCCTTCTGGTCGTTGACGAAGAACGACGGCGTGCGCTCCGACTTGAAGGGCGAGAGGCCGCGGAACTCACGCCCGTTCTTCTTCAGTGCCACCTTGCGCGCGACGACGGCGCTGACCGGCAGTCGCGCTCTGATTTCGTCGAGGATTTGCGGCGGGTAGCGCATGGTGGCGTGCGGGTCCGGGGCTCGGATAAGGACACGTCGCAAGCGTTAGATGATTCGCGCGTCCTCGGTGTTCGCGCAGCGTTCTCGCTGCCCGTCGTGCCCGCTATCCACAGGGCAGAGAATGCCGCAAGCGGGCTGCCGCCCGCACCCGCTCGGGGGCAGGGAGCCGCCGAGCCCCCTCCCTTTTCTACGCCACAGGGAGGGCGTGGCGGCGGGCCGCCACCGCGCGCAGGATGTCGCCCTTGTCGACGCTGGTGCCGGGGCAGGTCTTGGGCGTCTGCGGCACCTCGCGGTGGAACAACAGCGCTTGTACGGGCAGGCGGAAATGCTGCTGCACGATATCGATGACGGCGACGCAAGCGGCGCGCTGGGCGCCCTCCAGCCGGTCGTGGCCGGTGTCGAAATTGCCGACCGCCTCGAACATGAAGGCGCCGGGGTTCATGTTGCAGCCGACGCTGGCGGGAGCCTTGTTCCAGTCGCGTCCGGTCCACAGGCCGCCATCCGGCGCGATGGTGAGGTGCTGGGCGATGTCGTCGAAGCCGCGGTCGCGGGTGTGGAACAGCCACATCCCCTCGACGCTCCCGGCGCCCCGCCAGTCGACGTGGGCGGGGTACCAGGTGTGGTGCATGTCCACGCGGAACACGGGCCGCGCCCATGGATGGAGCGCGACCTCGTTGGCGAACTCGTCGACGGTGAGCAGCCGGAACGGTGGCGGCATCGGCTGTCTCTCCGGCCGTCTGGTCCGCAGGTAGCGATTGCTCGCTACTTCAGCTTTTCCTTGACCATGGCGCTGGCCTTGCCGACGTCCATGACGCCCGGAAAGCGCTCCTTCAGCGCCGACATGACGCGGCCCATGTCCTTGAGGCCGGTCGCGCCGAGTTCCGCGATCACGTCGCCGGTCGCCTTCTTCAGCTCCGCCTCGCTCATCTGCTTGGGCAGGAATTCCTCGATGACGGCGATCTCGGCGGCTTCCTGATCGGCAAGTTCCTGACGCCCGCCCTGCGTATACACCTCGATCGACTCGCGGCGCTGACGGATCATCTTCTGCAGCAGCTGCATGATCTCGGGGTCTTCGATGCGGTCACGGCCGGTCGAGTGCCCCTTCTCGTCGACGCGCGAGGCGATATCACGGTCCTTGATGGCGGCGGTGACGAGGCGCAGCGTCGACAGGCGCCGCTTGTCGCCCGCCTTCATCGCGTCCTTGGTGGCTTGCTGGATACGCTCGCGCATGGGTCTCGCTCCTGGCGGCCGGGCCGCTCGTCTGTGAGGCTCCCCATGTAGACCGGTGGTGGGCAGCCTTCAACCTCGTCGGCACGGTCCGGGTTGCGACCGAAGGGCCGATTTGACCGTCGCGGCAGCATCTTCTAAACACGGCCCGAGCGTGGGGCGCACCACTGGATGCGAGGCCACGGACACCCTATCTCGCAGCTCGTGACAAAGCCTGACGGAACCGATCCGGCAGGGTTGAACGAGGCTGGCGACGCCCGCCGCCGCGACCGGAGCCGATATGACCGACACCGCCCCCCGCTCTCAGCCGATGCCCGCGCAGCCGAAGCCGTGGGCCGACGCGCCGACGACCGCGCGTCTGGTGCTGGCCGACGGCACAGTCATAGAAGGGCAGGGGCTCGGCGCAACGGGTTCCGCGGTCGGCGAGGTCTGCTTCAATACCGCGATGACCGGCTATCAGGAGATCCTCACGGATCCCTCCTACGCCGGGCAGATCGTCACCTTCACCTTTCCGCACATCGGTAATGTCGGTACCAACATCGAGGATACCGAGACCTCGAACCTCGCCGCATTGTCGGGCGTGCGTGGCGTGGTCTTGCGTGCCGCGGTCACCGAGTCGTCGAACTACCGCGCCCTGGAGCGCTTCGACGCCTGGCTCAAGGCGCGCGGCATCGTCGCCATTGCCGGCGTCGATACGCGCGCGCTGACCGTGCTGATCCGCGACAAGGGCATGCCGAACGCGGTCATTGCGCACGAGCCCTCGGGCAATTTCGACTTGGGCGCGCTGAAGCGCGAGGCGGCGGCGTGGCCCGGCCTGCTCGGGCTCGACCTCGTGCCCGAAGTGACGAGCGGGCAGAGCTACGGCTGGGACGAGACGCTGTGGCAGTGGGGCAAGGGCTACGGGCGGCAGGACAACGGCGAATTCAACGTCGTCGCCATCGACTACGGCCTGAAGCGCAACATCCTGCGCTGTCTGGCGTCGTCGGGCTGCAATGTCACGGTGGTGCCGGCGACGACCTCGGCCGAGGACATCCTGGCGCGCAATCCCGACGGCGTGTTTCTGTCCAACGGTCCGGGCGACCCGGCCGCGACCGGCGTCTACGCGGTGCCGGAGATCAAAAAACTCATCGACAGCGGCAAGCCGATGTTCGGCATCTGCCTTGGCCACCAGATGCTGGCGCTCGCCGCCGGCGCGACGACGCGCAAGATGCATCAGGGCCACCACGGCGCCAACCACCCGGTCAAGGACCATACCACCAACAAGGTGGAGATCGTGTCCATGAACCACGGCTTCACGGTCGATCGCGACTCGCTGCCGAAGACGGTCGAGGAAACCCACGTCTCGCTGTTCGACGGCACCAACTGCGGCATCCGCCTCAAGAACAAGCCGGTATTTTCCGTGCAGCACCACCCGGAGGCATCGCCGGGCCCGCAGGACAGCCACTACCTGTTCCGCCGCTTCGTCAACCTGATGCGCCACAGCAAGGGGTTGGCACCCGTGGCAGAGCGCTGAGCCCGCGGCCAGGCTTCCCGATCGGCGAACTGCGGCCCTTCTTCCGGCCCACGTTTGCGGTTAGGCTCGCTCCATGAACGATCACACGCGACCGCCCCGGCACCGCACCACGACCACCGCCGACGGCTTGCCACGGCTCAGCTGGTCGCTGGCCGAGTTCGAGCGCCTGTCGGAGCTCGGCTTCTTCGGCGGTGTCGAGGGACCGCGCGAGCGCGTCGAGCTGGTCGACGGGGAAATTCTGCCGATGCATGCCAAGGGCGGGCACCACGAGTGGGTGCGCAGCGAGATACAGAATTATTTGACGAGAGCTTTGGGGGCTGGCTATCGCTGCCATGGCGAGGCCGGCTGGCGCCCCGGAGGCGACCTCTACCTCGAACCTGAACTGATCGTCTGCCGTGCCGGCCTCAAGCCGAGCGAGGTTCCCCCCGCCGATGTACTGCTGCTGATCGAGGTGGCGGATTCGAGCCTCGCGTACGACACCGGCCTCAAGGCCCGCATCTACGCGCGCCTCGGGATCGGCGAGTATTGGGTTGTCAACGCGCGGACATTGGAGACGCTGGTGCATCTTCATCCGCAGGGCGAGGCCTTCTCGGACGCGAAGCTCGTCGCTGCCGACGTGATGCTGGCGCCGACGCGCCTGCCGGCCATCACGTTCTCGCTCGGGAGCTTCGGTCTTGCCTGAGCGCCGCATGCCTCGCGCCGGCCACCGCGCATCGATCCTCACTGTCGCGGTGCTGCTGTTGGTGACGCTGCTCGCACCCGCAGTTCATGCCGACAACCGCGATGTGGTACCATGGCCGGATGCATGGGCCTCGGAAGCGGGCCGCGCCCATCCACTCGCGGGCAAGATCTGGTCGCGTGCGGCGCGTGGCATCGTTTCGGCGCAAGACTACGGCACAGCTCTTGCCCGCTCGCGCTTCATCCTGCTCGGCGAAAACCACGACAACGCCGATCATCACCGCCTGCAGGCATGGGCGATAGCAACCGTCTCGAAATTGCGCGGCGCCCGTCTCGTCGAAGGCGCGCCACAGGCGGATTTCGTCGCGCTCGAAATGTTGAGCGAAGACCAGCGCGAGGCGCTCGACCGTTTCTATGGCCGCAACGCCAGGGTGCCGCGGCCACGCTCCGCACAGGATTTCGGCCGCATGCTCAAGTGGGAGACGCTCGGCTGGCCGGACTACGCCCTCTACGAGCCGATCGTCGAAGCCGCCATCAATGCGTATCTGCAAGTCGTGCCGGCCAATGCGGCGAAGGAGGAAACGCGGCGCGTGGGACGTGAAGGGATCGCTGCGCTGCCGGCGGACGAGGCCAGGCGTCTCGCTCTCGATGTCGGTCTGGACGATGCTTCGGCGACGGACCTGGCGCAAGAAATCCGCACCTCGCATTGCGACATGCTGCCCGCACAGGCGATCCCCAATATGACGATGGTGCAGCGCCTGCGCGACGCGCGCATGGCCGACGCGCTCATGAATGCCGGAGAGTGGAAGGGCGCGTTTCTGATTGCCGGCAACGGACACGTGCGGAGCGACCGTGGCGTTCCCTGGTATCTGGCGCGGCGCGGCATTGCCGACGCGCAGGTGACGAGCGTGCTGCACGTCGAGGTGACGGAGGGCAAGACGCAGGTGGAGGATTACCTCGACGGGAACAGCGGTCAAGCCGCCGACTTCGTGGTGTTCACCCCGCGTCAGCCGCGCCCCGATGCCTGCGAGGAAATGCGCCGGCAGATGGAAAAGATGCGGGCACAGCGCAAGCCGTGACGCTCGATGGTTTTCACCACGACAAGGGACCGTGCAACCAGACGATCCAGAGCCCGAGGGCGAGAAATGGCCCGAAGGCGATGCGTTCGTCACGAGCCATCGGGCGCCCGGCCAGCGTGAGCAGCAAGGTCCACAGCAAGGCTCCGGCCGCTGCGATGAGCACCACCGAGGGCAAGCCGGCGAGTCCGACGAGACTGCCAGCGGCTCCGAGCAGTTTGGCATCGCCGAGACCGAGCCCGCTGACGCCCCGCCAGCGTTGATAGGCCAGCCCGAGGAGATAGAAGGTCGCGAAGCCCGCGAGTGCGGCCAGCGCGCTCCACGCGGCGCTTTCGGCCCCGCCGAGCGTCGCCATGCCGAGGCCGAGTGCAAGGATGCCGGCGTTGATCGCATCCGGAAGGCGCTGCTGGCGGATGTCGACGAGGCTCGCCGCGATCAGCAGCGTCGCGAGCGCTACCATCAGGATCAGCAGCGGCGGCGGTGGCCAAGAGCCGACGAAGTACCAGCCCGACACGATATAGAGCAGGGCGAGCACGATCGTCTGCGCATGAACGTGCACTGTCGTCCGGGCCTCCTGGTTCGTCGCGCCTTGACGTTTCGTTTGCTGCCTGCGCGGCGCGCTCATGGACGCCAGCTCACAGCGGTCGTGGGCTCATGGCAGCGTCCGCTCACAACGGGCGGCGATGATTCGGCCGCAAATAGATCGGCGGTTCGACCCGCCGGGGCAGATAGTTCGGATCGCCCTGCGGCTCGGCGTGGCGTTCGCGCGGCCCGCAATAGCGCCGGCCATTGACTTCCCAGTAGCAGTAGCTGCCACAGTGGCGACGGCCGCGATGCCAGTAGCAGCCGCGCTCATCCCCCCAGAACCAGACACCGGCATATTCGCCGCGATGCTGGCGCACCCCGCGTGCCGACGCATCGCCGGGAAGGCTGGCGAGGATCGTGGCGCCGGCCAGCAGCACGGCCGCACAGCGGCGAAGCAGGTATGCGGGCATGGCGTCTCCGAGCACAAATCCGACCGGCTCGCGACGTCAGGCGGCCGGCACCGGGCCTGCATCATAGCGCCTTGCGCGCCCGATTCGCGCGGCCGAACTGCTTGCGGCTCACTCCTCCTTGAAGGCGCGCGCGAGCTGGTCGAGGAACGGCTTGGCAAGGTAGTCGAGTGCAGTCCGTTCGGCGGTCGCGACGAACACCTCGACCGGCATGCCGGGCACGAGCTTCAGGTCGCCGAGTTTGGCGCGGCCGGCTTGATCGAGTTCGATGCGCGTCGAGTAGAAGCTCTGCCCGTTCTTGGCGTCGGTGGTGATGTCGGCGGAGACATGCACGATGCGTCCGGGGAGTTCTTCCGACGTGCGGCTGTTGAACGCCGAGAACCGCAGCCGCGCCGGCTGACCGATCGACAGTTGATCGATGTCGAGCGGCGACATGCGCGCCTCGATGTTGAGCGCCTCGTCTTCCGGCACGATCAGCAGCACGGGCTCTGCCGACGTGATCACGCCACCGACGGTATGGGCGGTCAACTCGTGCACGATACCGCTTTGTGGTGCCTTCAGCTCCATCCGCGTCAACCGGTCCTTTGCCGCGCCTTCGCGCTCGGTGAGTTCGGCGAAGCGCGCCTCGATGCCTCTCAGTTCGCGCTGGGCTTCGCCGCGCGCCGTCTGGTCGACGCTCAGGATCTGCAGGTTCAGTTCCGCGATCTGCCCGGCGACGCGTGCGATCTGTGACATCAGGGCGCCGTGCTCGCCGTCGAGCCGCGTCGCCTCGCGCTGCATGGCGAACACGCGCGAGATCGGCGTCAATGCTTTCTTCTGCAACTCGGTGACCTGCTCCAGCTCCTTGCGGATCAGCTTCAGTTCGTCGGCCTTGGCATCGCGCTGGCGAACGAGACCGGCGGTTTCCTCGCCGAGTTGCTGGATGCGCAGCCCCAGCTGTTCCTTCTGGCTCTTGCGGGTGGCGAGGTTCTCCTTGAACAGGCGCGTCTCGCCGTTCTGAACGAGAGATGCGTCGCCGCCCTGCGCGGTGAACTCCTCCGGATAGATGATGGAGTCCTGCCCGTCGCGCTCGGCCGTCAAGCGGACTTTGCGTCCCGACAACTCCACGAGCTGCGAGCGCACGATTGCCAGCTCGGCGCGAGTCTGCGTGTCGTCGAGGCGGATCAGCGTCTCGCCCGCCGCGACGCGCTGGCCGTTGCGAACGTTGATCGCTGCGACGATGCCGCCGTCGCGATGCTGAACCTTCTTGGCGTGCCGGTCCACGACCACCGAGCCTTGTGCGATCACGGCTCCGTTGAGCGAGGCTGTGGCCGCCCAGGTGCCGCATCCGACGATGAGCGCGCCGACGAGACAGGTGGCAGCCATGATGCGCGAGCCGATCGTGAAGCGAGTGTCGGCGGTGGCCGGGCCGGCTGGTGCGGAACTCTGGGCTGTCGACATGATGGCTTCGCCTCGTGCTTGTGTGGTCAGTCGCGATGGCAGAACTGGTCGTCGCCGATGTCGTGACGTCCGGTCAACTCGATCTGGAAGTCGGTATCGGCATCGTGATCGATATTGCCCTCGATGATCGTGGCCGAGGTTCCGTCATCGAATTCCTGGTAGATAATGCGCAGTTGTCCCGGCTCGGAGAAATCGGCGTTGTCGCGCATCAGGACGAAGCGGCGAATGCCTTCGTCGGAGAGGATATCGCCGAATTCGTCGGCGAACTCGCGGGAGATTTCGTCGATGTCGATACGGTCGCCCACGTCGAAATCGAGAATGCGGTCACGCGAGCCGTCACCGTTTCCGGCGGCATAGCTGCTCGTGAAGACGAAGACGTCGTTGCCG
>ERZ1645187.4768-NODE-4768-length-10801-cov-13.257212_pt1 | contig 10801 bp, 9 predicted proteins | sample MGYA00575352_ERZ1645187 | MGnify/ENA primary metagenome ERZ1645187 (study PRJEB40837, sample SAMN11349314) | freshwater sediment metagenome | isolation source: river sediment | host: Sediment | place: India: Wazaribad , New Delhi | collected 2017-02-21 ...
GGATGTAGCCTTCCGGGGACACCACGACGCCACTGCCGAGCCCCGAGCGCCGCTGTGTGCGCATGCCGTCGCGATCGCCGAAGAAGTGCTGCCAGAACGGATCGTTGGCCAGCGGATGACGGGACGAGCGGACTTCCTGGGTCGTGAAGACATGCACCACCGATGGCACGGCCCTGCCGGCGGCATCGGCGAACGAGGTCGGTCGCGTTACCGCGCCGGTCGCGGGCGCCTCCTTGATGGCCACGATATTGGCGGGCGCCTGGAAAGCCGTGCGCGCGCGAAGGTCGAGCCACTCGGGCTTGAGGGTCTGGACGACGAACAAGGCCGCCACGGTAATGGTGACGGCCTGGGCAAAGATCAGCCAAACGCGGTGCATAATCTTGACGATCCGGGAACGATGAATTGGCGGGAAGGGCAATGAATATGCCGACGATACGGCGCGACGAGCTCAGGGATTATCTCGATGGCATGCTGGACGCCGTTGCTTTCCGCGATTATTGCCCAAATGGCCTGCAAGTGGAAGGCCGGCCGGACATCGGCCGCGTCGTCTGCGGCGTCACCGCCAGCCAGGCGCTGCTGGACGAAGCGGTGCGGCTGGGCGCCGACGCGGTGCTGGTGCACCATGGCTGGTTCTGGCGCGGCGAGGATGCGCGGGTGACCGGGCTGCGCAAGCGCAGACTGGCGACGCTGCTGGTTCACGACATCAGCCTGTTCGCCTATCACCTGCCGCTGGATGCCCATCCCATGCTGGGCAACAACGCGCAACTGGCTTGCCGTCTGGGCTGGAAGATCGACGGCCGTTTCGGCGACCAGGATGTCGGATTTCTCGGTCGCCCCGAACAGCCGCTCGCCGCGGCCTCGATCGCTGGCGCGCTCGAGCGCGTGCTCGCGCGCAAGCCCTTGCTGGTGGGCGACGGCGACCGAACGGTGCACCGGCTGGCGTGGTGCAGCGGCGGTGCCCAGAACTGGTTCGAACAGGCGATTCTCGCCGGGGCGGATTGCTACGTGAGCGGCGAGATTTCCGAGCAGACCGTGCATCTGGCCCGGGAATCGGGCGTGCCCTACATCGCCGCCGGCCACCACGCCACCGAGCGCCATGGCGCGATGGCCCTGGGCGAGCACTTGCGCGAGAAGTTCGGCCTCGACTGCCGGTTCGTCGACCTCGACAACCCGGCCTAGCGGTCCTCCTAGCGGCCCAGTTCCTTCAGCAGGGCGACCAGCAGGAGAATTTCCTCGACCACCGGCTGCGGGAAGCCGGTGCGGGTGCCGCCCCGGTTGTCCTCGAGCAGGCGGTTGAGGTATTCGGCGCACGACCGCCGCGGCCACAGTTCCTGCACCCGGCTGATGATGTGCGCATAGCTTTCCAGGCCGGGCGGCGGGGCATCGGCGTGGACCGCCGGCTCCCAGTCGGGCGGGGCCATGTTGAAGTGTTGCTGAATTTCCTGGGCCGATTTCTCGAAATCGCTCTTCATGCCCGACTTGCGGTAGACGTCGAGCAGCTTCAGCCAGTGGAACAAGGCCTGGCGCGGATGGGCGCGGATGTGATCGGTCAGGGTCTGGGCGGCGCCGTCGGTCAGGCCCATCGACAACATTACTTCGGCGAGTTCCAGCGACAGGTCGGCGTCGACGGCGCCCGCATTCTCGCCGGTTTCGGCCGCGGGTGACGGTTGGGCTGGCGCCGCGGCGGCGGAGCTTCCGGCCGGCACGGAAATCGGGGTGGCGGTCGGGGCGGCGGCTGGTATCGGCGTGGCGCCGGCACTGACTTTGCGCGCCACCGTCGTAGGCTTCGTCGATGATGGCGGCAACGAAGGCTGGGTGACCGCGAATGATTCGCCAGCGGCCTTCTGGCGACGCTGCCGCCACAGCAGGCCCAGCAGCGCAAGCACCGCCAGGCCGGCCGCGATGGGCTGCCACGGCACGTCGGCCAGCGGATCGTCCGCCGCCTTCTTGGTCCTTGCCGCGGGCACCGCCGGACTGACGGGCTTCGGCGCGGGCGCCACGGCCGCCGGCGGGACGGCGGGCGAGGCGGTGGTTGCCGGCGGGCAAACCGCGGGCTCCGGCGTCGGGGGACAATGCTGAGCCGGAATGGCTTCTATGATCGTGTGCAACTCGGCCACGGTCGCGTTCATGCGCTGCACGCGCGCCAGCACTTCGTCGATGACCGCGGTTTCACCCGCTTTCGACTGGGCGGCGCGACCCTCGACCCTGGTCAGGGCCGGTTCAACGCTCTCCTCGCCGGCGATGACCGGCGCGGCAAATGTCGGCAGGAGCAGCCAAAGCGTGGCGGCAAGAACGGCGCGTCCGTCGCGGCTAAGTTTCATTCCGGAAAATGCTAGGATCAGGGTCGAGGCGAAACCTTGGGTGCGCGCTTTGACTGCTGCTCGTCACCAAGGGCTTGTCCATATCGAAGGCGTTCGTGTCGCGGGATGTCCGTGGCATCAGGATGCCAGAGGCGCGGCCGATCCTACGGCGCGAAAAGCGCCTTGAAACAGGCCCAGTTCCTTGCTGATGTCTTGCTACTTGAGCCGGTCGCCGAATACCTGGCGCAATTTCGCCGCCTTGGGCGCGACGACCGCCACGCAATAGGGCTGGCGCGGATTGTTGGCGAAGTAGTTCTGGTGGTGTTCCTCGGCCGGCCAGAAGCGCCCGGCGGGGAGCACCTCGGTGACGACCGGGTCCGGCCAGGTCCGCTCGCCGGTCAGGCTGTCGATCAGTTGCAGCGCGATGCCTTGCTGCTCCGGCGAATGGGTGAAGATCACCGAACGGTACTGGCTGCCGACATCGTGACCCTGCCGATTCGGCGTGGTCGGATCGTGGATGGCGAAGAAGGCCAGCAGCAAGGTCCGGTAGTCGATGATGTCCGGATCGAATGTCACCCGCACCACTTCGGCGTGGCCCGTGTCGCCGGTGCAGACCTCGTCATAGCTCGGCTGTTCCACATGGCCGCCGCAATAGCCGGAGATCACTTCGAGAACGCCGCGCAACTGGACGAAGGCCGCCTCGATGCACCAGAAGCAGCCGCCGCCCAGCGTCGCCACCTCGGTCGCCATCAGTCGTCGTCCTTGACCTCCGCCAGCGGGAGCCGGACGCGGAACGTCGAACCCTGGCCGGGCGTGGACTCGACCGTCACCTTGCCGCCCATGAGGCCGACGAGTTTCTTCACCAGGGCCAGTCCGAGCCCGGTGCCGCCGTGTTCGCGCGTCATGAAATTCTCCATCTGGCGGAACTCCTCGAAGACGGTCTCCTGATGCTCGATGGGGATGCCCCGCCCGGTATCGGCGACGGCGAACAGCAACTCATCGCGGTCGCGCGTTGCCGAGAGCGTGATCGAGCCGCTGTCGGTGAACTTGACGGCGTTGTTGACCAGGTTGTTGAGCAACTGGCGCACCCGTGTGGGATCGCAGACGACAAGATCCGGCAACGCCGCGTCGATCGAGTGCGCGAACGACAACCCCTTGCCTTCCGCATGGACGCGATGCAGGTCCGCCACCTCCTCGATGAGCGCGGTGAGATTGGTCGGGGTGGGCTTGAGCTCCATGCGGCCGGCTTCGATCTTGGCCAGGTCGAGGATCTCATTGACCAGTTCCAGCAAGTGCTTGCCGCTGGCGTAGATGGTGGCGGCCCAGGTGCGCTGTTCATCGTTGGCGGCGTCGAGCTTGAGCAGCTCGGCGAAGCCGAGAATGCCGTTGAGCGGCGTGCGCAGTTCGTGCGACATGCTGGCCAGGAAGGTGCTTTTCAGGCGGCTCGCCTCCTCGGCTTCGTGCTTGGCCTGCTCCAGGCGCTTGAAGGATTCCTGCACGCTGTCCGCCATGCGGTTGATCGATATGGCGAGCGTGCCCATCTCGTCGTCGCTCGTCTTTCTCAGGCGGTAGGCGAGATCGCCCGCCTCGATGCGACCCAGCCCCTCGCCCAGATACGTCACGCGCCGCGTCAGGGCATTGGCCAGCCAGATGGCGATGGCGATGACGACGGCGATCATGGTGAGCGTGGAGATGGTGAGCATCCAGGCCGAATTGCGCATCCGCTCGGCGACCAGGGCCAGCGTGTCGTCCTTGGCCTGGATCATCTTCTCGCCATGGGCGGCGACGCGCTGGTCGAGCAGGGCGCGGGTGTCGGTCGCGGCCTTGTGGAACTCGTCGACATTGGCGCCGATGGTGACATAGCCAAAACCGCGCCGCGACTTGCCGTAGGGGCCCGTGTAATACGGGATGGTCGCCGCCGTGGTCAGTTTCCAGACGCCCGACCAAAGGATGACGAAGGAGCCGGAGCCGCCATCCTGCGTCAGGTCGTTCCAGCCATGGCACTGCGGCGCGAAACCGAGATAGCGGCAGTCGAGGCCGCGAATGCCCGCCCTGCCCTGTTCTGCGGAGGGCTTCTTGTCGCGCGACTGGCGGTCGAAGATGGGCACCGAGGACAGGAACCCGTTCAGCGGCTTGCCCGATTTCTTCCAGGCGTCGTAGGTTTCCGCGTCCAGCCAGGGCTGTTCGTAGTCGCCGGTGGCCGGGTCGATGCCGATGATGGACTGATGACGCGGGTGGGCGATCGACCGGTCCTGATAGTCCCACATGAAGGCGTAATTGCCGTTGCTGGCGTCGGGAATCGCCGTGTAGCGGGCTTCCGTCGGCATCAGGTTGTCGGTGAAGCGCATGATGTGCGCATGGTCGAGCGCCATCGTGACGTAGCCGATGACCTTGCCGCCCTTGGCCACCGGCGTCGCCCAGCGCACGATGCCGCGGAACTTGCGGCCGTTGGGGTTTTCGGCGCCGGCGTATGCCTCCTGCTCCGGCTCGAAGGGAATGCCGGCCTTGGCGGCCGCCTCCGGTGTCACCACCGGACCGTAGTAGCGCGAGCGCACGTAGGGGCCGATGACGTCCGAGACGTGGATTTCGCCCGGCTTGAGCTTGCCCAGTTCGGCAAAGTAGCGCTCGGCGCGGGCGTAGGTGTTCTCGGGCCTGGCGACGTTGCGCAGGTCGCGCGGCAACAGGTCGGTGGCGCTGACCTTGATCTTTTCCTGGCCGTCGATTCCGACAAACGTGATCTCGTGATAGAGCGGCGCGTCGACGCGCGCGCCGAAGTATTCGGGCGGCCGGTGATGAAAGGCCTGCTGGTTTTCGGGATTGGTCGGAGCCTGCCGGATCTGGGCCGCCGATGGGGGCAGCTTGGGCACCCATTGCTTGCCGTTGTCGGCCAGGACCCATTCGCCGGGATCGACGAGCTTGCCGATGCGGGTGGCGATCAGCTTGCGGTAGTTCTCCGCACTCGGTTCGAGCGAGGCGGCGAGGAGGATGTCATGGTCGCGCTCGTAGAGAAAATCGGCGACCGCCAGGGCGGTGTCCGTGGTCAGCCGCTCGATCGCGTCGCGCGACTTCTGGTCGAGCGCCTTCACCGATTCGTCGACCATGACCTTGGCGAGATCGCCCACCGTGGTGCGCACATCGTCGGCCATCTGTCCGGTGCGCTCGGTCAGCGTGAGGCCCAGGCGCGAAAAGCCTTGCCACGCCAGCAGCGCGAGCAGCACCAGCGGGATGACCTTGATCAGCACGAACAGCAGGATCAGCTTCGCGCGGATACCCCAATGCATCATCTGGTTGACCATCGACACTCCGTGTTCTCCCGACATCGGTGCGACGGGGAAAGTTTAACAGGCAACCGGAGCGGGCAGTTGCACCGGAGTCAGACATGGCCGGCGCGCATGGCGATGGGCCAGATGATTTCCCTGGTGCCGCCCGGCCAGGCGGGCACCAGCCGCTCGCCCAGGGCGGGGATCGGGTCGCGGCCGGTGGTTTGGCGATAGCGCGCGGTGGCGGACCATGTGCCCAGATACGCCAGCAGGTCGTCGAGCGACCATTCCAGCCGGATTTCGAACGACGGCGTGGCGACTTCGCGGAAAGGGAAGGGCATGCCGCCGTCGTAGCCCAGGTCGACCCAGCGCCGCTCGGGCGGCCAATACGGGCCGAGCGTGTTGGTGTAGAAATCGCCCAGGATATCGTTGATGGCGGGTTCGGCGCGCAGCAGGCGATAGGTCCAGGCGGCGAACAGACCGTCCGGCTTGAGCACGCGCCGGACTTCGGCGTAGAAGCGGTCGAAATCGAACCAGTGCAAGGCCTGCGCCACCGTGACCAGGTCGGCGCAATGCGCCGGCAGCCCGCTGGCCTCGGCGGGCGCGGCGCGATACTCGATGCGCGCGTGGGGCGTGGCGAGCTCGATCTGGCGGGCCGAAAAGTCAGTGGCGGCGACACGCCGATAGCGCTCGGCCAGCGGCAGCGAGGCCTGGCCATTGCCGCAGCCGCAGTCCCACGCCAGGTCATGTTCCGGGGTCCGGGCGGCCAGCCAGTCGAACAGGGCGGCCGGGTAGCCCGGGCGATGGTGCGCGTAGTCGGCGGCGACGCCCGAAAAATGATCCTGGGTCACGCGCCCTGGCCCCGGGTTCACCGCGGGCGCCGGTCGATGACGCGCCGTGCCTTGCCCTGGGATCGCTCGATGCTGCCGTGTTGCTGAATGCGCACCCGGGTGCTGATGCCGATGAGCGACTTGATGTGGTGCCGCAACTCGTGCGCGGCGGCTTCGCGGTCCGCCTCCGAAACGACGTCCGGCTTCATCTCGACCAGCACGTCCAGTTCGTCGAGATGTCCTTCGCGCGAGACTTCCAGCAGGTAATGCGCCGACAGCTTCGGCACCTTGAGTATCTGCTCCTCGATCTGCGAGGGGAAGACGTTGACGCCGCGGATGATCAGCATGTCGTCGGAACGGCCGGTGATCTTGCCGATGCGGCGCATCGAGCGCGAGGTCGGCGGCAGCAGGCGGGTCAGGTCGCGCGTGCGGTAGCGGACGACCGGCAGCGCCTCCTTGGTCAGCGAGGTGAACACCAGTTCGCCTGGCTCGCCGTCGGGCAGCACCTTGCCGGTGTCGGGGTCGATGATTTCCGGATAGAAGTGGTCTTCCCAGATCACCGGGCCGTCGCGTGCCTCGATGCATTCGGCGGCGACGCCGGGGCCGATGACTTCCGAGAGGCCGTAAAGGTCCATCGCGGCGATGCCCAGGCGGTCCTGCAACTCCGCGCGCATCTGCTCGCCCCAGGGTTCGGCGCCGAACATGCCGCGCCGGAGCGACGTGGAGCGCGGATCGATGCCCAGCCGCTCCATCTCGTCGACGATGTTCAGCACGTAGGAGGGCGTGCCGACGATCATGGTGGCCTTGAAGTCGCGGATCAACTGCGCCTGGCGCTCGGTCTGGCCGCCGGAGATCGGCACCACGGTGCAGCCGAGGCGCTCGGCGCCGTAATGCACGCCCAGGCCGCCGGTGAACAGGCCGTAGCCGTGGGTGACGTGAACGATGTCCGAGCGGCTGGCGCCGGCGGCGCGCAGGGATCGGGCCATGATGTCGGCCCAGGTGTCGATATCCTTCCGGGTGTAGCCGACCACGGTCGGCTTGCCGGTCGTGCCGCTCGATGCGTGGATGCGGACGATGTCGTCGAGCGGCACCGCGAACATTCCATACGGATAGGTGTCGCGCAGGTCCTGCTTGGCGGTGAAGGGGAAGCGGGCGAGGTCGGCCAGTTCGCGCAGGTCGTCGGGATGGACGCCGGCGGCATCGAACTTGGCCCGGTAATGCGGTACCCGCTCGTACGCCGAGGCCAGGGTCTGCTTCAGTCGCGCCAGTTGCAGCGCCGCGATCTCGTCGCGGCTGGCGGTCTCGATCGGCTCGCGCCGGGCGACGTCGATGGCCATCAGCTCGCGCCGGCGCCCTGCCAGCGCATGGCGACGTGCGAGGCATCGCCGATGACGGCGAGGAAATTCCGGGCGTTGTCGAAAGCCAGGTCGCCGAGGCCGGCGGCATCGGGGATGGTGAACACCGACAGATCGCGGTCCACGATGTCCAGGCCGTCGGTGGAGGCGATGTCCACGATCTGCGCCACCTTGGCGAGCACCGAGTCGTGGGTGACGAACGGGACCAGCACCCAGATGTCGGTGCCGTCGCGCGCCACGAGGTCGGTCTTGCGCAGCGCGAGCTGCAAGCGGGAGGCGAGGCGCATCAGCATGTCGAGGGCATCGCGGGCGCCGTAGGCGTCGCCCAGGGCCTTGCGGTCATGGAAGCGGATGCGCACCAGGCTGTAACGCAGGTCGGTCGCGTGGCGCGCCTGCACCGCCAGCACCCAGTCGAGCGCGTACAGGAATTTCTCCCAGGCATTGCTGTCTTCGTTCATCGCGGCCTCCGGTTCCGGTGTTGCATAGGCGCGGGCGGCGCGTCAGCGCGGCCGGCGATCCACCACCCGCCGGGCCTTGCCGACGGAGCGCTCGATGGTACCCACCGCCTTGATCTCGACGTGCGTCGATATGCCGATGTAGGACTTGATGTGGTGCGCCAGTTCGCTGGCGGCGAAACCCTTCTCGGCGCTGGTCGCGGTGGCGTGCTCGGGCTTCATTTCGACATTGAGCGTCACCGTGTCCAGATGACCGTCGCGGTCGACCTCGATCAGGTAGTGCGGCGAGAGTTTCGGCGTCTTCAGGATGAGTTCCTCGATCTGCGAGGGGAAGACGTTGACGCCGCGGATGATCAGCATGTCGTCGGAGCGGCCGGTGATCTTGCCGATGCGGCGCATCGAGCGCGAGGTCGGCGGCAGCAGGCGGGTCAGGTCGCGCGTGCGGTAGCGGACGACCGGCAGCGCCTCCTTGGTCAGCGAGGTGAACACCAGTTCGCCCATTGCGCCGTCGGGCAGCACCTCGCCGGTGGCGGGATCGACGATTTCCGGATAGAAGTGATCCTCCCAGACCACGGGGCCGTCCTTGCTCTCGACGCATTCGTTGGCGACGCCGGGGCCGATGACCTCGGACAGGCCGTAGATATCCACGGCATCCATGCCGAAGCGGCGCTCGATTTCCTCCCGCATCTGCTGGGTCCAGGGCTCGGCGCCGTGGATGCCCAGGCGCAGCGAGCATTTGGCCGGGTCCAGGCCCTGGCGCACGAATTCGTCGCCGATGGCCAGCATGTACGAGGGCGTGACCATGATGATGTCGGGCTCGAAGTCCTGGATCAGTTGCACCTGGCGCTCGGTCTGGCCGCCGCCGAACGGAATCACCGTGCACCCCAGCCGCTCGGCGCCGTAGTGGGCGCCCAGGCCGCCGGTGAACAGCCCGTAGCCGTAGGAAACGTGGAGGATGTCGCCCGGGCGCCCGCCCGAGGCGTGGATCGAGCGGGCCATCAGGCGGGCCCACATGTCGACGTCGTTTTGCGTGTAGCCCACCACGGTCGGCTTGCCGGTGGTGCCGCTCGACGCGTGCACGCGCACCACCTGCTCGCGGGGCACGGCGAACATCTTGAACGGATAGTTCTCGCGCAGATCCTGCTTGGTGGTGAAGGGAAATCTGGCCAGGTCGGAAAGCGATTTCAGGTCGTCGGGGTGCGCGCCCGCTTCGTCGAAGGCGCGACGGTAGTGGGCGACGTTGTCGTAGGCATGCCGCAACGACCAGCGCAGACGTTCCAGTTGCAGGGCCGTGATCTCGTCGCGGCTGGCGTTTTCGATGGGTTCGAGACCGGTTTTTTCCGTCATGTCGGCTGGCTCCTCTGGGCCGCGAATTATCCCTCAGTTACGCGGTGTTTTCGCCCGGATCGAAGAAGTGGCCCTTGATGCGCGCGGCACGGCCACGGAAGACGGCGATCAGCTTGTCCGCCTGATTGGTGACCTCGATGTCGTAAACGCCGCTGCGTCCGGCTTGCTGCCGGGCCCGGCCGCGGGCGGTGAGGAGGTCGCCCAGGTGCGCGGGCGCGAGGAAGTTGATATCCGCGCCGGCGGCGACCGCGCGGTGATTGAAGCTGTTGCAGGCGTAGGCGAAGGTCGAATCGGCGACGGCGAAGATGAAGCCGCCGTGGCAGGTGCCGTGGCCATTCACCATGTCCGGGCGGACGGTCATGGTCAGGGTCGCGCTGCCCGGCCCGACATCGACGATGCTCATGCCCAGTCCGCGCGCGGCGTGATCGTCGGGCCACATGATCTCGGCGCAGCGTCTAGCCACCTGTTCAGGGGTCAGCATGTTGAAAGCAAAGGAGAATGGGCGACAGGGAACACTATAGATTTTGCGCCGCAACACATAATTGGATATTATGCTTCGATTCTAGCCAGACCTTAATGGGGAAGAGTATCTCATGAAGATCCACGAGTATCAGGGCAAGGAAATCCTGAGAAAATTCGGGATATCGACGCCGCGCGGAATTCCGTGCTTTTCGGTCGACGAGGCCGTCAAGGCGGCCGAGACGCTGGGCGGCAACATCTGGGTGGTCAAGGCCCAGATTCACGCCGGCGGCCGCGGCAAGGGCGGCGGCGTCAAGCTGGCGCGCTCGCTCGACGAAGTGCGCACCAACGCCAGCGCCATCCTCGGCATGCAGCTCAAGACCCACCAGACCGGCCCCGAGGGCCAGAAGGTCCGCCGGCTGCTGATCGAGGACGGCGCCGACATCAAGAAGGAGTATTACTGCGCCGCGTTGACCGACCGCGCCACGCAGACGGTCGCCATGATGGCTTCCTCCGAGGGCGGCATGGACATCGAGGAAGTCGCCCACAAGACCCCCGAGAAGATCATCAAGGTCTTCGTCGATCCGCTGGTCGGCCTGACCGACGCGCAGGCCAGGGAACTCGCGGACGGCATCGGCGTGCCCGCGGCATCGCAGGCCCAGGCCATCGACACTTTCAAGAAGCTCTACACCTGCTATATGGAGACCGATGCCTCGCTGGCGGAGATCAATCCGCTGATTCTGGAGGGCAACGGCAACATCAAGGCGCTCGACGCCAAGTTCAACTTCGATTCCA
>ERZ1645187.4769-NODE-4769-length-10801-cov-11.346548_pt1 | contig 10801 bp, 8 predicted proteins | sample MGYA00575352_ERZ1645187 | MGnify/ENA primary metagenome ERZ1645187 (study PRJEB40837, sample SAMN11349314) | freshwater sediment metagenome | isolation source: river sediment | host: Sediment | place: India: Wazaribad , New Delhi | collected 2017-02-21 ...
CGGACCTCCTCCGACATCTCGCAGTCACCGGCGCCCGGGGCCCAGTCGTCGCCGGGGGCCGCGTAGGCGCCGATCGGGAGCCCCATCGCGAGGACCAGTGCGCCGGCGGCGATGCCGCGTGTCATGTTCTTCCGCATCATTTCTTCTCCTGTCTCAGGGCCGGGCATGTCCCGGCTTGATACTGAGCAGTCTTGGCGGCGCGTGTGAAGCGTCGTCGGGGCTGGAGATGAAGTGTTCGTGAAGATCGCGGACCCGGCCCCCGCCCGTTCTCACACCCGATCGCTCCTGCGGCATCCGGGCCGCCCGCCGCCGGGTTGGGTCCAGCCGCGCAGGCCGCCAGTCCCCCGATCACGAGCACGAGCACGAAGGCGGCACCCCTGACCATGGGTCCGAGGGCCCACGGCGGGGCCCGTCACCGACGGTTGAATTGGCCCACAGGTCCCGGCCGGGCAGGGGTGCCGGATCCTGCGACCCGCGAGGAGGGCCCATGCTCCGCACCATCCGCCGCGCCGCCGCGCTCATGACCATCGCGCTGGCCGCCGGCTGCACGGCGACGGCGCCAGCGCTGGACACGACGTCGGCGGCGCCCGCGTCGTCCTCCAGCACCACCTCGGCAGGCGCGGACGGCACCGCGGAGCCCACCACGATCCGCATCGCGTCCCTCAAGGGCCCCACGACCATGGGGATGGTCAAGTTGATGAGCGACGCCGAGGCCGGCGCCACCACCCACGACTACCAGGTCACCATGTACGGCACTGCGGACGAGGTGGTCCCACTGGTGGTGCAGGGCCAGGTGGACGTCGCCCTCGTGCCCGCGAACCTCGCGAGCGTGCTGTACAACCGCACGGAGGGTGCCGTCCAGGTGGCGGCGGTGAACACGCTGGGCGTGATCTACGTGGTCGAGACGGGCGAGACCATCTCCGAGGTGGCGGACCTCGCCGGTCGCACCGTGTACTCCACCGGCAAGGGCACCTCCCCGGAGTACGTGCTGAACCACATCCTCACCGAGAACGGGCTGGACCCCGCCACGGACCTGACGGTCGAGTACCGCAGCGAGGCCACCGAACTGGCGGTGCTGCTCGCGGAGTCGGACGACGCCGTCGCCGTCCTCCCGCAGCCGTACGTCACCGTCGTCCAGGGCCAGAACCCGGACGTCCGGGTGGCGCTGTCCCTCACCGAGGAGTGGGACGCCGTCAGCCCCGAGAGCGGGCTCGTGACCGGCGTGCTGCTGGTGCGCCGCGAGTTCGCCGCCGCCAACGAGGCGGCCTTCGACGACTTCCTCACCGACTACGAGGCCTCCACCGCCTTCACCAACTCCAGCGTCCCCGAGGCGGCGGAACTGGTCGCGAGCTATGGCATCGTCCCGGCCGCCCCGGTGGCGGAGAAGGCGATCCCGGCCTGCAACATCACCTACCTCGAGGGCGCGGAACTCCGTGCCCGCCTGGGTGGCTACCTGGAGGTGCTGCACGCGGCCAACCCCGAGTCCGTGGGAGGTGCGCTTCCCGGCGATGACTTCTACTACGAGCGGTAGCAGGTCGGCAGGGCGCCTCGCGCTCGCCGTCCTGTTCTGGCTGGCCGTCTGGCAGGTGGCCAGCCTGGCGATCGCGCAGGACCTGCTGCTCGTGTCCCCGCTCGAGGTGATCGCCACGCTCGCCGCGCAACTGGGAACGGCGCCCTTCTGGTCCGCCGTCGGCTACTCGTTCCTCCGCATCGTCGCGGGCTTCCTGCTCGCCCTCCTCGCCGCAGTGCTGCTCGCGGCCGCCGCGGGCGCCAGCCAGGTGGTGCGGACGCTCCTCGCGCCCCTGGTGCTCACGATCCGCTCGGTGCCCGTGGTCAGCTTCATCATCCTGGTGCTGATCTGGGCGTCCAGCGGCAGCCTCTCCATCGTGATCAGCTTCCTGATCGCCCTCCCGGTCATCTACACCAACGTGCTGGAGGGCATCGACCAGCGGGACGGGAAGCTCCTCGAGATGGCCCACGTGTTCCGCGTCCCGCTCCTCCGGCGCTGGCGCGCCATCGACGTCCCGGCCGTCATGCCCTACCTCCAGTCCGGATCCCGCACCGCGATCGGGCTGGCGTGGAAGAGCGGCATCGCCGCCGAGGTCATCGGCCTGCCGCAGGGCAGCATCGGGGAGCAGCTCTACCAGTCGAAGATCTTCCTCTCCACCGCCGAGCTGTTCAGCTGGACCCTCGTCATCGTGCTCCTCGCCTTCACCTTCGAGAAGCTGTTCCTCACCGCCCTGCGCCGCACCGCCCTGGCCCTCGGGGGGACCTGATGGAGATCAGCGGGCTCACCAAGCGGTTCGGCACCACCAGCGTGCTGGACCACCTGAACCTCACCCTCCCCGACGGCGTCACCACGGTCATCATGGGTCCGTCCGGCTCCGGCAAGACCACCCTGGCGAACATCCTGCTTGGCCTCCTCCCCCGAGATGCCGGCACCGTCACCGGCCTGGCCGGCGCACGCCTCGCCGCCGTCTTCCAGGAGGACCGGCTGTGCGAGCACCTCTCCGCCGTCGCCAACGTGCGGCTCGTCCTCGACGACGGCGCCCACCGCCAACGCCCGGACGCCGTGCGGGCGGAACTGGCCGCCGTCGGGCTGGCGGGAGAGGACCTGACGAAGCCGGTCGCGCAGCTCTCCGGAGGCCAGCGGCGCCGGGTCGCGATCGTCCGGGCGATGATGGCGCACGCCGATCTCACCGTCCTCGATGAGCCGTTCAAGGGCCTGGACGAGGAGACGAAGGACCGGGTGATGGGCCACGTCCGGGACCGGCTCGCCGGGCGCACGGCCCTCCTCATCACCCACGACCCGGTGGAGGCGGCCCGCTTCGACGGCCCCCATGTCAGCCTCGGCGGGCCGCGCTAGTCTCGGTCCCGTGCCCGACATCCCCCGCCCCACCCTCCACTTCACCTGCTCGACGTGGATGAACGACCCCAACGGCCTGCTGTTCCACGACGGCACCTGGCACCTGTTCTTCCAGACCAACCCGGACGGCCCGGACTGGGGCAACCTCTCCTGGGGGCACGCCACCTCCACGGACCTGGTGCACTGGGAGGAGCAGCCCGTGGCGCTCCGGGTGGAACCGGGCGAGCTGGTGTTCTCCGGCAGCGCAGTGGCGGACGCGGCCAACACCGCGGGCTTCGCCGGTCCGGGCGAGACCGCCCTCGTGGCGATCTACACCTCCCACCACGTCCCGCCGTCACCACGCTCCGGCACCCAGGCGCAGTCGCTCGCGTACTCCCTCGACGGCGGCACCACGTGGACGCGCTACCCCGGCAACCCCGTCCTCGACCTCGCGATGCAGGACTTCCGCGACCCCAAGGTGTTCTGGTGGGAGGCCGACGGCGCGGGCCACTGGGTGATGGCCACCGTCGATCCGCCCGGCCGGCGCGTGCTGCTCCACACCTCCCCGAACCTGCGGGACTGGACCGCGGCGTCCGCGTTCGCGCCCGCGGACCCGCCCGGCGGCATCTGGGAGTGCCCGGACCTGTTCCCGCTCGAGGCGGACGGCGAGACCCACTGGGTGCTCGTGGTGAGCGTCAACCCGGGCGGGGTGGCGGGAGGGTCGGGAGCCGCGTACGTGGTCGGCGACTTCGACGGCACCACCTTCACCGCCACCGGCGACTTCGGCTGGCTCGACTTCGGCCGTGACCACTACGCCCCCGTCTCCTTCAGCGGCGTGCCGGAGGGCCGTCGACTCATGGTGGGCTGGGCCTCCAACTGGGACTACGCCGCCGCCGCGCCGCCCACGTCGTGGCGGTCCGCCATGTCGTTCGTCCGCGAGATCGGGCTGGTCACGGACGACGGCGTCCCCCGCGTGGTCCAGCGGCCGGTCGTCCCGCTGGACGACCCGGCCCTCGCCGTGGCCGAGCTGACGGCACCGGTGGTGCCGGGCCGGGTGACCGACGTCGTCGTCAGCACCGCCGACGGCGCCGCCCGCGTGGTGGTGACCGTCGACGGCGACCGGCGCGAGTTGCGCCTCGACCGGCGCCGGTCCGGCGTCGTCGACTTCCACCCTGCCTTCCCGTCGGTGGACGTGGCGCCGCTCCCGCCCGGCGACGAGGTCGACCTCACGGTGATCGCGGACGGGTCCCTCGTGGAGGTGTTCGCGGCAGGTGGCCGGGTCACGATGGTGGCGCAGGTGTTCCCCCTCGCGCCCCTCACGGAGGTGCACGTGGTGGAGCAGCGCACGTCCTAGACCTGGGCGGTGCGCCACTCCTCGACCACGGCCCGCATGGCGGACTTCCGGTCCGGGGAGGCGAAGGACGCCTCCACCGAGTTGAGGGCGAGCGTGGCCAGGTCGTCGCGGGCGAGACCGAACTGGGCGGCGAGGGCGGCGTAGTTGTCGTCCACGTACCCGCCGAAGTAGGCGGGATCGTCCGAGTTGACGGTGACCACGAGGCCGCGGCGCATCATCTCGACGAGCGGGTGGGCCGCCAACGAGTCGACGGCGCGGAGCCGCACGTTGGACAGGGGGCACACCGTCAGCGGCACGCGCTGTTCGGCCAGGCGGACGACCAGCCGGGAGTCCTCGACGCTGCGGATGCCGTGGTCGATGCGCTCGGCACCGAGCAGGTCCAGGGCTCCGGTGACGTACTCGGGTGGGCCCTCCTCGCCGGCGTGGGCCACACGGTGGAGGCCGAGGGAGGCGGCACGCGCGAACAGGTCGCGGAAGAGGACGGGCGGGTACCCGACCTCTGCGGAGTCGAGCCCGATGCCGAGGAGGGGCGCCTCGAGGTCCAGCAGCTCGGTGAGGACGGCGTCCGCCTCCGCAGCCGGCCGGTCACGGAGGAAGGCGGCGATGAGGCCGGTGGTCACCCCGAGTTCGCGCTCGCCGTCGGCGAGGCCGGCCGCGATCCCCTCCACCACCGCGGCCAGGGGGATGCCGCGGCCGAGGTGGGCCTGGGGGTCGAACATGATCTCGGCGTGCATCACCCCGCCATCCGCCGCGCGGCGCAGGTAGGCGCGGGTGAGGTCCGCGAAGTCCTCGGCGTCCCGCAGGACGTCCGTGTTCGCGTAGTAGAGCGAGAGGAAGTGGGAGAGGTCGGTGAAGTCGTAGAGCGCGGCGAAGGCGTCCACGTCGGGGGCGGCGGGCGTGATCCCGTGCTTCTCCGCCAGGGCGAGCACCATGGCGGGTTCGAGGGTGCCCTCGATGTGCAGGTGGAGCTCGGCGCAGGGTGGGGTGGACAGGAAGGCGGCGGACACGGCGGACATGGTGCCCATCGTCTCACCGGCCCGGCCCGATCACCGGGAATCCGCGCGATTAGACTTGCGCTTCATGTACATGCGCCACGCCCTCCCGGTCCGCCGGGCACGGCTGTGGCCCCGGACGCTCGGCCACCTCACGGCCACCCTCGTGCTCGCGGCGATCATCCTCCTGACACTCGAGACGGTGCACGCCGTGAACGACCCGTGGGTGGGGACCACGGAACGACTCGCGGCGCTCAAGCTGCCGGTCCTGGCGGTGAGCGGACTCGCCGTCTGGGGATTCGTCGGCCTGTTGCACGCCCTCACCGGGCGGCTGTGGCTGACGACCGGCCTCGCCCTGGCGGGCACCGCCTTCATCGCGTTCGCCGACTTCTTCAAGATGGAGTTCCGCAGCGAACCCCTCTTCCCCACCGACGCCACCTACCTGAAGGAGGCCGGCCTGCTGGCCGACAGCCTCGGCGCGGGGATGGTGGCGGCGCTGTTCGGCGGCCTTGTGGTGATCGTCGCCGTTCCGTGGGGTGTCTCCCGTCTGCTCCGGTGGGTTCGCCGCCGTCAGGGGGAGGGCCAGGCGCCGACGACGGCGCGGGCCGCCGCCCCCCGGGGGCGTGCGCTGGCGTTGCGCACGGGGCTCGGGGTGGCAGCCGGCCTGGTCGCGTTCACGGCGGTCACCTTCAACCAGGACGGCAACGTGCTGCGCCGGGCCTACGACGAGGCGGGCGTCTACTGGGCGCCGTGGAGCCAGCTCGACAACTACGCGAAGAACGGCTTCGTCGCCGCGGTGCTGTACAACCTGCCGGCCACCGCGATGGACGAGCCGGAGGGCTACGGCCCGGAGGCCATGGGGGAGCTGGTGGCCCGCTACCGGACCGCCGCCACGGCCATCAACGCTACCCGCGACCCGGCCGCGCTGGCCGACACCAACATCGTCCTGGTGCTCGCCGAGAGCGTCACCGATCCGACGATCCTCCAGGGCGTGGCGCCCTCCGAGGACCCGCTGCCCCACCTGCGCGAACTCATGTCGGGGAACACCTCGGGGGACCTGCTCGTGTCCGGCTACGGGGGTGGGACGGCGAACGTCGAGTTCGAGACCCTGACCGGGCTCGCCATGGCCAACTACCAGGCGCAGGTGCACAGCGCGTTCCAGATGCTGGTGGCGCAGCGGGACTCGTTCCCCTCCCACCTCGCCCGGTTCCCCGACCACGCCAGCCTGACCATCCACCCGTACGTGGCCTCGTTCTACCGCCGCGAGGTGGTCTACCCGGTGTTCGGCTTCGAGCGTTCCGAGTTCATCAACGACATGGGACACACCGAGAAGATCGAGTCCGACCGGTACGTGTCCGACGCCGCCCTCTACGCGGAGGTGATGGATGAGCTGCGCGCCTCGGACCGGCCCCTGGTGGTCAACGCCGTCGCCATGCAGAACCACGGCCCGCAGACGGGGTACGCCGAGCCGATCGAGGCGGAGGGACCCTTCAGCGGCGCCCAGGCGGAGCAGGTCGGCCAGTACCTGCGCGGCCTGAAGTACAGCGACGAGGCGCTCGCCCAGCTGGTCGCGGACCTGGAGGAGTTCGAGGAGCGCACGATCGTGCTGTTCTACGGGGACCACAACGTCCCCATCTGGCCGCAGTCCGTGCTCGACCAGAACCCGCCGCAGGCCCAGTTCACGACCCCCTGGGTGGTGTTCGCGAACTTCGACACGTTCGAGGTGGATCCCGGCGCACAGGTGACCCCCAATCTGCTGCTGAATCAGCTGGTCACAGCGGCCGGCGCCCCCGTCACTCCGCTCGAGGCCCTGCTCACCGCCCTCCAGGAGGAGGTGCCGGCACTGGGGACCTCCATGGTGCTGGACCCCAGCGGCCGGATCGCGGAGACCGAGGACCAGCTCTCCCCCCGGGCGCGCGAACTGCTGGCGGACTACCGGCTCGCCCAGTACGACCTCACGGTCGGCGAGGGGTACGCGGCCGACGCCCTGTACGCCGTCCCGCCCGTGGGGTGACGGCCGCTACGGGCTGACGGGTCGGTCGAAGGCCGCCTCGAGGAAGGCGATGACGCGGTCCCGCCACTGACTGCCCACCGCGGCGAGCGCGCCGGTGTGCCGGGCGCCCGGCACCTCCCACGTGCTCACCGTCCCGGGTGATCCGGACCGGATGTGGACGGCCGCGTACCGCTCGTCCGGAACCGTGCCCGCCACGATGAGGAGGACGGGGCGCGGTGCCGCCGCGATCGCGGACTTCCGGAGCGAGGACGGGGCGGGTGCGTCCGTCAGTTCCTCCACGACGCGGTGGCGAAGGCCGTCGATCCGCTCCTGGAGGCTGCCCCGGAACCCGTACACGTCGGAATACCACGCGTTGTCGGCCGCGGTCCGGCCCGTGGCGCCCTCCGCGACGACCACGCGGATGCGGGGGTCGACGGCGAGCGCCCCAATCGCCTGCTCGCCGCCCATCGAGAGCCCGACGACGCCGATTCGCGCGTCGTCGATCTCCTCGCGCGCGGCCAGGAACGTCACGGCCGCCGGGACGTCCACCTCGCCCCACCACCCGAGGTCCATGGCTCGCCCCTCACTGAGTCCGTGGCCGCGGGCGTCGAGGAGGAGGACACCGTAGCCCCGCCGGTTCAGGGCGGTGGCGTGCTCGAGCACCGCCGAGCGCGTCGAACCGGCGCCGTGCAACAGCACCACGCCGGCCCCGTTGGTGGCGGGGAGGTACCAGCCGGACAGCCGGACGCCGTCGGCGGTGGGGACGGACACGTCCTCGTACGCGAGCCCACGGTGGGTGGGGGTGAGGGCGTGCAACGAGGCGCGCGGCACCGTCGTCGCGGCGACGGCGGGGCCGAGGCTGAGGAGGACGACGACGGTGGCCGCCAGGACGGCCAGCGTCACCGGGATGCGCCCCCACCACCGCAGCCGCACCGCCAGGGTGTGCGTCCCGACGGCCAGCAGCGCCAGCCCGGCGAGCAGCGCGACGGTGCCCCACGCCGTCGTCGCGGACATGCCGCCGCGGGTGAGGTGCGGGACCGCGATCCCGGCGCCCGCCGCGAGGGCGACGGCGCCGAGGGCCACGGCGACCAGCCCGCCGACGATCCGGGCCGGCCGCCGCCAGCTCACGGGACGCTCCGGAGGAACGCCTCGAGGATGGGTCCGGCTGTCTCGGTGCCGAACTCGCCCTCCTCGACGAGTACGGCCACGGCGAGGTCACCCTGGAATGCGATCATCCACGCGTTGGTGAGGACCTCGTCGGTGCCGTACTGGGCGGTGCCGCTCTTCGCGTGCACGGGTTCCCCGGGGACGTCGCCGAGGAAGGTGGACGTCCCGCTCTCGACGACTCCGCGCATCAAGTCGCGGAGCAACTCCGCCTCGGCCGCGGTCAGGGGCGTGGCGGGGGCGACGACGTCGGCCTCCTCCCCCGGGACGAGGACCGGGGTCACGGTGTGGCCGGCCGCGACGGAGGCGGCCGCCACCGCCATCGCGAGCGGCGAGGCGAGTACGTCGCCCTGGCCGATGAGGGCGGCGGCGTGGGAGGTGCCGGTCGCGTCGTCGGGCACGGAGCCGGTCGCGTACGGGAATGGCCACGTGCCGGGGGTGCCGATGCCGAGCGCGGCCGCCGCACCCGCCACGTCAGCTGCGGTGAGGAGGCCGTGCTGGGCGATGAGGGCGGTGTTGCAGGACTGGGCGATGGCCTCGCGCAGGGGGATCTCGCCGATCGAGCCGGCCGGGTAGCCCGGGTAGTTCTGGAACTCGCGGCCCTCCACGGTCACGGTGGGGGTGCAGGGAATCGGGGTGTCCGCCGTGAGCCCGGCCCGCAGGAGGGCGAGGGCGGTGGCGACCTTGAAGGTGGAGCCCGGCGGGAAGAGTCCCACGGTGGCGGTGTTGAGGCCGCCCCCGCCCGGACCGCTCGCGGCGGCGAGGACGGCGCCGTCGGAGGGACGCACGGCGACGATGGCACTGGCCGACTCGATGTCCGCGAGCAGGCCCTCCGCCTGGAGTTGGAACGGCTCCTCGAGCGTGAGGACCAGATCCTCCCCGTCGGTGGGCTCGGTGGCGTGCAGTTCCTCCTCCACCTCGCCGGTGACGAGCGTGACCATGATGCCGGGGTTGCCACGCAGGCGCTCGTCAAAGGTGCGCTGCAGGCCGGAGAGCCCGACGACGTCCCCAGCGCGGACCGCACCGCCCGACTCCTCGACGATCTCGGCGGTGGCCTCGCCCACGGTTCCGAGCAGGGGGCGGGCGAAGGCGGCGGTAGGGGCGAGGGGGATCTCGTCGGCCTGGACGAGAACGCCCGGGAGGGCGCGGAGGCCGTCGACGTCCCAGCGTTCCGCCTCCTCGGCCCGCACCGTGATGGCGACGACGTACGCCCTGGGCCCGGCCGCGGCGACGCGGGCGGCGAAGGCGTCGACGTCGTCGAACTCGAGGCGGGTGGCGAGGTCCCGGGCGGCGGCCTCCGCGGCCTCGGGAGTGTCGAGGTTGGCCTTGTCGATGCCGATGCGGAACACCGGGCGGTCCGTGACGATGGGGGTGCCGTCCTGCGAGAGCACATCGCCGCGGGTGGCCGGTGTGGTGGCGAGGAGCAGGGTCGAGTTCGCGGCGGCGTCGGGGTGCACCAGGGCGGGGGACCACCGGGTGACCCACTCCCCCTCCACGAGCTCGAGCGCGGCCGTGGTCCCGACCGTCCACGGGTCGTCGCCACCCAGGTCCCAGGACCAGGTCAGCGGGACGGTGGTGGCGCCGTTCTCGACCTCGGCGGGTTCGCCTGCGGTCACGGTGCGCGGGAGCCCGGCGAGGTTCCCGAGCAGAGTGGCCAGTGCGGCGTCGGGATCGGGGGGCGCGTCAGTGAGCGCGGCGACGTCGAGGGTGCCGTCGGTGAGGTCGGCGGCGAGGACGGCGGCCTCGTCCGCGGGGTCAGGTGGGGTGGAGCACCCGGCGGCGAAGGGCAGGACCAGAGCAGGCAGGAGCACCACGCGGGCTACGGCGGTCCAGCTACCCAGACCCGGTCTCCGGCCGGGCCGCACCGGCCGGTCGGACGACGAGTTCCCCGCATGCCCTCGGGAAGCAGCGCTGGACGGCGGGCCGGCAGCGCTGGACGGCGGGCCGGCAGCGTCGTCGTCGGGCATCACCTTGTGTTCTCCTTCCACAGGTTCCACGGCAACCCTAGGTCCCCGCGCCCATCCTGTCCGCTCGCATGACGGCGGACCCTCACCCGGGGCCGGCACGAGACCTCGCCACAGACTCTCCACAGACACTGCGGCGAGACTCCGTGCTGACGGTCAGGGGTCTGCCCCTCGCCATCAGGATGCATCCTCGCCACAGTGTCCGTGGCGAGGATGCGTGCAGGGCGCCCCCGGCACCGACGCACCCAAGCCGACCCCGCGCTCCCGGCACCACGCACCAAGCCGACCCCGCGCTCTCGGACACCGGCCCGCCGGAAACGCACCTTGACTGGGCGTTGTCCACAGGGCGCGCTTGACGCTCCTGAAGCCACACTCCCTGTGGACACTTTTCGTTGCAATAGCAACGGAAAAGGGGTTGCGAGGTGGGGTGGGCAGGAGTAGAATCAAACACATGTACGAAGGGGCAGGCACCAGGACCGGCGACACCGC
>ERZ1645187.4770-NODE-4770-length-10801-cov-7.294621_pt1 | contig 10801 bp, 12 predicted proteins | sample MGYA00575352_ERZ1645187 | MGnify/ENA primary metagenome ERZ1645187 (study PRJEB40837, sample SAMN11349314) | freshwater sediment metagenome | isolation source: river sediment | host: Sediment | place: India: Wazaribad , New Delhi | collected 2017-02-21 ...
CGAGGATGACGAAGGCGACGAGGGCGACGAAGCCAACGAAGCCGACGAGAACGACGAAGGCGACGAAAACAACGAGGGCAACGAGGGCGACGAGAGCCTTTGAAGCCCCTGCCCGCCCGGCCCGTCAGGGGCCGGGCAGCAGGGCGTTCGGGGTGATCCGGCCGGCCATGACCTGCCAGCACAGCGCCGTGTCGCCCAGCACCCGGTCGGCCAGCGCCACGGCGGGCGGATAGTTCCAGCCGTAGTCATAGGCCGCCGCCGGATCGCGCAGCGCCGCCCGCAGCGGCCCGGCGTGGCGGGCGATCAGCCTCTGCCGCCGCGCCTTTGTCAGCGCGGCCAGGTCCGGTCGCGGCAGGGCTTCGGGCCGGCAGACCAGCCCCTCGGCCACCAGGGCCGCGGTCTCGCGCAGGATCGGCGGCAGGTCGGCGCGTCCGGCGGCCAGGTACTGGCACGCGTGCCCCACCTCATGCGCCAGCCGCAGCACGTCGGACAGCCGGCCGCGGACGGGGCACGAGATCAGCGGCATCCCGCGCCCGTCATCGCCCAGCGTGAAGGCGCGCGGAAACCTGTGCGGGTCGGGCGCCAGGTCGACCTGGGCGCCTTCGGCCAGCCGCGCCAGCAACGGCCCGGCCTGCGGCAGGGCGCGCGCCAGCGCCATGGCCACCCCGGGCCACAAACCGTCGCGGTCAAAGGGCGGGTCGGCTACCTTCGCAGGCGCGTCGGCAGGCCCGACCAGCGGCAGGCACTGCGCCACCGTCAGCCGGTTTGCCGCCAGCCAAGCCGCCATGTCGGCGCCGCCCGTCGCGGTCAACTGTCGGCCTCGCATCCTGGCGCCCCTGCCAGCGGCACGATCAGCGGCGCCCCCGGCGGTAGCAGCCCGGCGACATAGGCGATGCGATGCGGCACCGCGGCCCGGGTGTCGGCGGTGTCGGCGGGGGGAAAGCGGTCGGGGTGGTGCAGGATGGCAAAGGCGAACAGCGAAGTTTCGGCCAGATCCTCGACCTCGGGCGCGGCCTCGGCATAGCCGGTCAGGAACCCGCCGTCGGCCCGCTGCGCCGTCCGCCAGCCCGTCGCGGCGGCATGGTCGCGGTTCCAGCTGGCATGCACCGCTTCGTGAAACAGCGATTCCTCCAGGTGCAGGTCGGCCGCGCGACGGTCGGCGCGGCCGGTGTAGACCACGATCTGCCCGTCGCCGGCATGAAACCCCTGGTCGCCGCCATGCACCGAAAACCGCCCGATCCCGGCACGCAGGGCGGTGGGCAATTGCCCCAGCGGCAGGGCAAAGCGCCGGGCGATGGCCTCGGTCGCCTCGGCCGGGAACTCGGGGTTGACCGCGACCTCGATCCTTGCGCCGTCGCTGTAGCGCGCCTCGAACAGATGCGCGTTCACCACCGGCTCGCCATCCACCCGCTTGTCCCAGATCTGCCGGGGCGCCTGGCCCAGCGGTTGCAGGCACACGAAGGCCGAAGGGTCCGCCGCGGTGATGATGTCAAAGACCGTGTCGGCGGTGGAATCATAGACCGGCCCGGCCAGCACCACGCCCGGCCAGGCCAGCGCCGCCACCATTCCGCAGATCCGATGCCATGCGCCCATGCGCCCAGAGTGCCAGCCCGCCCCCCTTGCGGCAAGCGCGGCCCGCCGGATCAAGCGTCTTGACCGGCTGCAAAGCCCGCGCCAGAGTGCCCCCGAGACCATTGGCATTGATATTGAGTGGTTTTCCGTCCGGTCTCGTCCCATTGCACCAAGGCCGCCAACCGGCCGAGGAGGACAGGTGGATTTCACGGACCTCAGATTCAGCAAGAAGTCGTATTTCCCGACGCTGATCTTCCAGATCGAACTGCCCCAGCCCGAAGAGCTGAACAAGCAGCTTCTGGCCGCCATCTACGCCCAGCAGGAACGCGACCAGAAGGGGATCGAGCGGTCGAACATCACCGCGCTTGGCGGCTGGCACAGCCACAACGACCTGCACAAGGTGCCCGAATTCTCCGAGATCACCGCCCTGGTGATCGAGGCCACCCGCCGCATGGCCGAGGATCAGGGCTATGACAGGCGCTATGGCATGAAGATCGGCACGATGTGGTCGATCATCAACCCGCCCGGCAGCTCGAACCGCGCGCATGTGCACCCCGGCTGTCTGTGGAGCGGCGTCTACTACATCCATGCCCCCGAAAAGGCCGGCAGCATCGAATTCATCGAACCGCGCACCGCGCATCTGATGAACCAGCCGCGCTTTTCGCCGAACGCCAAGCGCGCCCGCGAAAACTGGACCAAGGTGCGGTTCGAGCCGAAGCCGGGCCGGATGATCATTTTCCCCAGTTGGCTGTATCATGCCGTCGACACCAACGAATCCACCGAAACCGGGCGCGCCGGGCACCGGGTCATCATCAGCTTCAACCTGAACCAGACCAAGATTTGACCCCGCACGCAGCCGGGCCGGCCGCAGGAGGGACCGCCGAATGGATCGCACGCTCGTCGGTTCGGCCTCGCAGGCGCTGCGCAGGGGTGGCGGGCTGTTGCTGCTGGCGTTCGGATTGTCTTTTGCGGTCAACCTTCTGCGGCTGACCGGGCCGATCTTCATGATCCTGATCTACGACCGCGTTCTGCCCGCCCGGTCCGAAGAAACCCTGGTCGCGCTGTTCGGCATGGTCACGGTCTTCCTGGCGGCGCAGGCGGTGATCGACTATGCCCGCCGCCGCATCCTGGCCCGCTTTGGCGCGCAGTTCCAGGAGCGGCTTGAGGTCAGCCTGCTGGACCGCGCCGCGCCCGGCGATCTGCTGGACGACAGGGGCACCAAGCTGGTCTCGGGCCTGGACGAGGTCGACGGCTTGCGCGCCTTCTTCCATTCGGCCTCGCTGATCGCGGTGCTGGATTTCATCTGGACGCCGATGTTCCTGTTCGTGGTCTTCGTGCTGGATGCGCGGCTGGGATGGGTCTGCGTCGGCGGCATGGCGCTGGTGCTGGTGCTGATGCAGCTGCGCATGGGCCTGATCGGCAGCCGCGCCGATGACAGCGACGCCGCCGGGCGCGCGGTTTCGGACCTGCGCACGCAACTGGCCGTGTCGCGCCGCACGATCCGCGCCCAGGCTATGGCCGCCGGGCTGAAGGCGCGCTGGCTGCGCGCCCGCCAGACCAAGCGCGACGCCGCCATCGCGCTCAAGGACTGGACGGTGTGGTTCGACATGCTGTGCGGGGCCGTCACCCTGTTCACCCGCTATGGCGTGCTGGCCGTGGGCGCCTGGCTGACGCTGGAAGGCCAGATGACCATCGGCGCCATGGTCGCCGCCACCTTCCTGGTGACCCGCGTCATCGGCCCGGTCGAAAGTTTTCTGACCGAACTGCCCCGCATCCGCGAGGCGCGCGCCAACTGGGGCCGGCTGAAAAAGGCGATCGACGACCGGCTGGCCGAACCCGCCGAGACGCCCGCCGAAGAGGGCGGCAACCCCCGCGCCAGGCTGTCGCTGGCCAACCTGGCAGTGCGCAACCCGCGCAGCGGCGAGCTGATCCTGAAATCCGTCAGCCTGGACATCGCGCCGGGCCGGATGGTGCAGATCGTCGGCGGCTCGGGCAAGGGCAAGACGGTGCTGGCCGAGACGATCCTGGGCCTGTGGCGCCGCGCCGGCGGCACGATCCTGGTGAACGGCCGCCCGCTGTCGCGCCTGACCGAGGACGAGAGCGACCGCCTGTTCGGCTATGTCCCCGAACAGCCCGAATTCGTCGCCGGCACCCTGGCCGAGAACATCGCCCACATGGACCCGGCTCCCGACCTGGTCCGCGTTGCCGCCGCCGCGCGCCGGGCCTGCCTGCATGCCATCGTGACCGCCCTGCCCGAAGGCTACCAGACCCGGATTGACGCCGCCGCCAGCAGCCTGTCGCGCGGCCAACGGGCGCAGATGGCGCTGGCGCGGGCGGTCTACCACATGCCCCGGCTGCTGATCCTGGACGATCCCGACCCGATGCTGCTGGAGCAGATCCCCCGCACGCTGGAAAAGACCCTGGGCCAGCTGATGCAATCGGGCGGGTCGATCCTGATCCTGACGCGCAAGCCCCTGGCGTGGAAGCAGATCAGCGCCAGCCACCAGCTGGACCAGGGCCGCCTGCGGCCGCTGCCGTCGGCCACCCGCATCGCCGTGGTGGGCGACGCCGCCGACAAACCCGCCAAGGCCAAGCCCGGCGGCTCTGTCACCAAGCTGGTGGGCTGACCGATGCAGGCCGACCGCCGCCGCCGCACCTGGGGCATCGGCCGCCCGCTATGGGCCGGGGTCGTCGCCGTCGCCCTGATGCTGCTGGCGCTTGGCGCCTGGTCGGTGATGGCCCGCATTTCGGGCGCCGTCCTTGGCGCCGGGCATATCGAGGTCACCACCACCCGCACCGCCGTGCAGCACCCGATCGGTGGCGTGGTGGTCGAAATCCTGAAACGCGATGGCGATCCGGTCCAGACCGGCGAGGTCGTCTTGCGGCTGGATGACCGCCAGCTGCGCTCGCAATTGACGGTGACCGAAGGCGCGCTGTGGGAAACCCTGGCCAGCATCGCCCGGTTAGAGGCCGCCATTTCGGGCCAGACCACGCTGACGCCACCGCCACCCCTGGCCGAGGTTGCGGCGGCCCACGCTGACCTTCTGGCCCGCCAGCAGCGCCAGCTGGACGATCATTTCGCCGCCATCGCCACCCGCACCCGCCTGCTGGAGGAAACCATCGTCCAGACCCGGTTCCAGATCGAGGGGATCGAGGCGCAACTGGCCGCCCGGCAACAGGAATTGCAGGTGCTGGACCGCGAACTGGCCCGCGCCCGCGACCTGGAAAACCAGGGCCTGGTCCGCCAGCCCGAGGTCACGACGCTGGAAAAGGCCGCCATTGCCGCGCGCGGAGAGATCGGCCGCCTTCAGGCCCAGATCGCCGAATTGCGCGGCAAGATCACCCAGACCGACCTGGGCAAGCTGTCGGTGCTCACCGATGCCCGCGAAAAGCTGGACGCCGAGCTGGCCCGCCTGCGCCCCGAAGGCACCCGGCTGATGGAGGCGCGCTCGGTCATCCTGCAAGACCTCAGCCGGCTGGAGATTCGCGCCCCGGTGAACGGCCGCATCATCGAATCCAAGGTGCTGGGCCTGAACTCGGTCGTGGTGGCGGCCAGCCCGCTGATGATGATCGTGCCGCAGGACGACCCCGTCCTGGCCCGCGTGCGCATCGACGCGCGCGACATCGACCAGGTCTTCCTGGGGCAGGCGGCCTCGCTGCGGTTTTCGGCCTTCAACCGCCGTCAGGTGCCGATCGTGCTGGGCCGGGTGCTGCAGGTCTCGGCCGATGCCTTCGTCGACCCGCGCAGTCAGGGCACCTATTACGAGGTGGCGATCTCGCTTGACGCCGACCAGATCGCCCAGCTGGGCGATACCGACCTGATCCCCGGCATGCCGGTCGAGGCGTTCCTCGCCACCGAAAGCCGCTCGCCGCTGGATTATGTGCTGCGGCCGATCAAGTTCTACTTCGACCGCGCCTTCCGTGACGCCTGAGTCCGGGCCGGCGCAGCGGTCAGAACAGCGCCAGCACCAGCCCCATGACGCCGCTGCCGACGATCACGTTCACCCCGTCGATCACCGTCAGCATCGGCTTGCGCTGGCCGAAGGCGTAGTTCATCGCCACCCAGGGCATCACCGCAAAGGCGCCGATGCCCAAGCCCGACACCAGGCCCGCGCCAATGCTGGCGATGCCCGCCATCGCGAAGACGTGGCGCATCATCCCGGCGGCCACCAGCATGCCCGCCAGCCCGATCACGAAGGGCATCGCCCCGCCGTTTGCCGGGCGTCCGTCCGGCCCCAGCCGAATCTCGGCCGCCGCCATCCAGGGTTTCGACATTGTCATGTACCACACGGCGCCAAAGCCAAAGGCCGCCACCGCGGCCACGATCACGTTCAGGATCTCCATCCGGCGTCCCTCCTGTCCTGTCCGGGTCCCCGGGCCATGGTGCCACAGCCTGGCGGTTCCGGCGACAGCAACTTCGGCCCACGGTCAGGGGTCGATGCCACCCAGCCGGCAGAGGATCTGCCATTCCGCCTCGCTGACCGGCTGCACCGACAACCGGCTGTTGTTGACCAGCACCATCGCCTCAAGCCCCGGCGTGACCTTGCATTCCTCAAGGCTGACCGGCCGCACCAAGGACCGCAGCGCCCGGATCGTCACGCAATCCCACCGCGGGTCGTCGGTGGTGCTGTCGGGCGCGCTTTCGCCGCAGACCTCGACGATACCGACGATCTCTTTCCCGATGTTCGAATGGTAAAAGAACCCGCGGTCGCCCAGCTTCATCGCCCGCATGTTGTTACGGGCCTGATAGTTGCGCACGCCGTGCCATTCCTCGCCCGCAGCACCCTTGGCCAGCTGGTGCGACCAGCCCCAGACATCGGGTTCGGACTTGAACAGCCAGTAGCGCATCAGCCCACCACCTTCTTCCATTCCCGGATTTCGACCCGGTCGAACAGCCCGGCCTTCGCATAGGGATCGGCCGCCGCCCAATCCCTTGCCGCCTGAAGGTCGTCGACCTGCAACACCAGCAGGCTGCCGCACATCTCGGCGGTCTCCGACAGGAAGGGGCCGGCCATCTCGACCACCCCGGTTGCCGCCAGATAGGCCAGATGCGCCTCGCGGTTGGCCTTGCGAACCTCAAGCTGCCCCGGTTTGTCGATGCAGATCAGTGCCACGCGCATGTGTCATTCCTCTCTCAGGGGCCGCGACATCAGTTGTCGCACGGCCGTTTCCACGCCGATCCTGCCGCCGACCAGTTCGGCCACCATGGCCGCGACCGGCATTTCCAAACCCCGCGCCTGCGCAAGCCGCACCGCGGCCTCGGCCGTCGCCACCCCCTCGACGGTGGCCTGCGCTGCGGGGCGGCCTGACCCCAGGGCCAGCCCATGCGCAAAGTTGCGCGACTGCGCCGAGGTGCAGGTCAGGATCAGGTCGCCCAGACCCGACAGGCCCGCCAGCGTTTCGGCCCGCGCGCCCAAGGACAGCGCCAGCCGCTGCATCTCGGCATAACCCCGTGTCACCAGCGCGGCACGGGCGCTGTCGCCCAGGCCCGCCCCGATCACCACGCCGGCGGCGATGGCGATCACGTTCTTCAGCGCCCCGCCCAGTTCCGCGCCGATCACGTCGGTCGTGCGATACAGCCGCAAGGTCGCGGTCGACAGGGCGGCTTGCAGCGCCGCGGCGTGGGGGCCGTCGCAGGCCAGCGTCAGCGCGGTGGGCAGGCCGCGGGCGATGTCGGCGGCAAAGCTGGGGCCGGTCAACACCGCGGTCGCGGCCTGCGCCCCCGCCTCGGCCATCACGCGCGAGGGGCCGCGCAGGGTGGCCAGGTCGATCCCCTTGCAGCAGGCGACCAGGTCGCGCGCCAGCAGTGCTGCGCCCTCGCCGCCCAGAAATCCGCGCAGTTGCTGCATCGGCAGGGCCAAGAGGACGATGGGGAATTTCGCCAGATCAGAGACTGTTTCGGGCAGTTTCACCGAGGCTGGGAGGGTTACCCCCGGCAGGCGCGGGCTGCTGCGGTTGGCCCGCAGCGCCGCATCTCGGCCCCACAACGCGACGCGGCGGCCATCCGCGGCCAGCGCCACCGCCAGCGCCGTGCCGAATGCGCCCGCCCCGGCGATGCCGATCATGCCTTGGCCCCCCGCTTGCCCGACCCGATCAGGGGGGCGGCGGCTTCGTCCAGCGGCCAGCGCGACCGCGCCGGCAGGTCGGCCCCGTCGCGCTGGCCCAGGCCGAACATCTCGATCCCCGCCCAGGCGATCATGGCGGCGTTGTCGGTGCAAAGCGCCAGCGGCGGCGCCACGAAACGGGCGCCGGAGGCGGCCGCAACAGTCTCTAACCTGGCCCGAAGCAGGGTGTTTGCCGCCACGCCCCCCGCCACGGCCAGCGCCGGCGCCGGAAAGGCCGCCAGCGCGCGCCGGGTCTTTTCGGCCAGCACATCGGCCACCGCGGCCTGGAACCCGGCGCACAGATCGCGCCGGTCCTGCACCGTCAGCCCGCCCTGCGCCGCGACCAGATCGTCGCGCGCCCGCAGCACGGCGGTCTTCAGCCCCGAGAACGACAGGTCGCAGCCGGGCCGGTCCAACAGCGGGCGCGGCAGGGCAAAGCGGCGCGGATCGCCCTGCGCCGCCTGGCGTTCGACATGCGGGCCGCCGGGCTGCGGCAGGGCCAACAGCTTGGCAACCTTGTCGAAAGCCTCGCCCGGGGCATCGTCGATCGTGCTGCCCAGCCGGCGATAGGCGCCGGGGCCGTCCACCGCCAGGAACTGGCAATGCCCGCCCGACACCAACAGCATCAGATAGGGAAACGGCAGCGCATCGGTCAGCCGCGGCGTCAGCGCATGGCCGGCCAGGTGGTTCACCCCCACCATCGGCAGGCCGGTCGCGGCGGCCAGCGCCTTGGCCGTCATCAGCCCCGACAGGACGCCGCCGATCAGCCCCGGCCCGGCGGTGACCGCGATGCCGTCCAGATCGGCCAGCGTCAGCCCGGCCTGCGCCAAGGCCGCGGCGATGCAGCCATCCAGCCGCTCGACATGGGCGCGGGCGGCGATTTCCGGCACCACGCCGCCGAAATCGGCATGCAGCGCGGTCTGGCCCTGCACGACCGAAGACAGGATCTGCGGCCGTGTGCCACGGCGCACCACGGCGGCGGCGGTATCGTCGCAGCTGCTTTCGATGCCCAGAAAGGTAAGTGTGCCCGCCATTGCGCCGCTTGTGACCGCCTGCCTGTCGCAGGTAGCATCGCCGCGACCCCGGCACAATCCTGCGGACCTTCGCGTTGACCCCTCTTCCCCCCCCTTTGCCCGTGCTGATCACCCGTCCGCAGCCGCAAGCCGACCGGCTGGCGGCTGACCTGAAGGCGGCCTTGGGTGCGCGCGTGCTGCCTGTGGTGGCGCCGCTGATGCGTCGCACCTTCCTGACGCCCGACCTGCCCGCCGGCCCGCATGCGACGCTGATCCTCAGCTCCGAAACCGGGGCCGAGGCCGCGGGACGGCTGCGCGCCGCACTGCCGGCGCGGGCGATCTGCGTGGGCGAGCGCACGGCAGCGGTGGCCACGGCGCAGGGCTTTGAGGTGGTCTTGGTCCAGCCCACGGCGGACCGGCTGCTGGCGGCCCTGATCGCCGCGCCGCCGCTTGGCCGGCTGATCTGGCTGCACGGCACCGAAGTATCTCGCCCGGTCGCCGATCTGTTGAATTCCGCTGGAATAGAGACGGATTCGGTGGTGGCCTATGATCAGGCCGCGCTGCCTTTGGCGCCCGAGGCGCTGGCCCTGCTGCGGCAGCCGGGGCCGGTGGTGGTACCGCTGTTCTCGGCCCGGTCGGCACGGCTTTTGCTGGCGGCTCTGCCCGCCGACATGCGGGCCACCCTGCGGGTCTGCGCGATCTCGGACGCGGTGGTCGATGCCCTGCCGGCGGACTTGCGGGCCGGGGCGGTGGTGGCCGCCCAGCCGGACGGCCCGGCGATGCAGTCGGCGATCCATTGCGTCATCTCGTCCCTGTTGCCTTGAAGCCCGGTGGCGAGAGTGCTTAGCTGCCACAAGGTAAAGCCAGGCCGAAAGGGCGGCGACAGATGTCGGCACAGGAAGACAAGGCGGAAGCGCCAGAGGTGACGGCGGACCCGCCCGCGGAGGGGCCGCCTGCCGACCCCGCGCCGCCCGAGGAGCCGGCGACGCCGCCGCGCCGGGGGGGCCGGCTGGGCATGATCCTGGCCGCGCTGCTGGTGGTGGCCGGCGGCGGCTTTGCGGCGGCTTGGTTCGATGTGCTGAAACTGCGCGGCGCCGACCCGGTTCCGGCGCTGGAGCAGCGCCTGACCGTGCTGGAGGGCACCGCCACGGCGGATGCCGCTGCGCTTGCCGCCCTGACCGACCGGCTGGCCGCTGCCGAAACCGCGCTGGCCACCGCGACCGAAGGCCAGACCGACGTGGCGGCGCTGGAGCAGCGCCTGGCGGCTCTGGAATCGGCGTTGCAACAGATCGCCGAGTCTCCGGTGGCGGCCGATGGCGGCGTGTCGGCCCCGGCGGTGGCGGCGCTGGCCGCATCGGTTCAGGCGATGAAGGACGACCTGGCGGCGTTGCAGGCAACGGCCGGCGCCGGAAAGGATGCCATCGCCCTGGCGGTGGATGCCGCGATGACCGACTGGTCCGCCGCGCAAGAGGCCAAGGCCCAGGCCGCCGTCGATGCGGCCCGCCAGCAGGCACAGCGGATCGAGGCCTATGACCGCCTGCGCGCCGCGGCCACCTCGGGCGCGCCCTACGCCGAGGCCCTGCCCGCGTTGGAGGGGCTGACGCTGGCCCCCGCCCTGCGCGATGCGGCCGAAACCGGCCTGCCGACTCCGGCCACCCTGGCCGACAGCTTCCCCGAGGCCGCCCGCCGTGCGCTGGAGGCCTCACTTCGGGCCGAGGGGGGCGCGGGGCTGGGCGACCGGTTGCTGACCTTCCTGCGCGTCCAGACCGGCGCCCGGTCGCTGGAGCCGCGCGAAGGCGCCGACCCCGATGCCGTCCTGTCGCGCGCCGAGGCCGCGGTGGCGGCCGAAGACGTGGCCGCCGCGCTGGCCGAACTGGCCGCCCTGCCCGAGGCCGGGCGGGCGGAACTGGCGGACTGGACGGCGCAGGCCAACGCCTATCTGGCCGCGCAGGCCGCACTTGCGGCGCTGGCCGCCGAACTGGAACTGCAGGGGGATCGCCCGTGATCTGGTCGCTGACAAAGGTGGTGGCGTTCCTGGTCCTGATCGCGGGGCTGGCGCTTTTGGGCGGGATGCTGTCGGACAGCGGCGAGGCGCTGCGGATCAGCGCCGGC
>ERZ1645187.4771-NODE-4771-length-10800-cov-6.854909_pt1 | contig 10800 bp, 9 predicted proteins | sample MGYA00575352_ERZ1645187 | MGnify/ENA primary metagenome ERZ1645187 (study PRJEB40837, sample SAMN11349314) | freshwater sediment metagenome | isolation source: river sediment | host: Sediment | place: India: Wazaribad , New Delhi | collected 2017-02-21 ...
ACGCCTGTCATATTCAAACTTCCAAGTCCTTTATCAATTCCTTCATGAAAAATTTCGGATACTCGTTTTAAAAGAGATAAGTTTTCTTTACCGTTATTGATGGTTGCTATGTAGTCAAAATCTTTAGCTATCAATTCAACAGGGAACTGTGGCGAAAAAGCCTGATTAATAATCGTAGAACTTAAATACCCGTTAACCGGAGCCCAGGAACTTGTTTGCGACACTGCATTTAAAATCTCTGACACATTCGCATTATTGCTTTTAATTACACCGATAAGTTCAGATAAAGCAGCTACTTGTACACCCAATAACGAATTAGTTACCAATTTTGTAATTGCAGCATTACCCGGTTCTCCAAGAAAACTAATTTTAGAACCCATTTTTTCTAAAACAGGAGAAATTTTATCAAAGGCATTTTGGTCGCCTGCAACAAAAAAGACTAACTGTGCAGCATCAGCTTGCGGACGAGAACCTGACACGGGCGCTTCTAAAAATACAATCTCTTTCTGTTTAAACAAAGCTGCCATTTCTTTAATCCAAGACGGAGTTAATGTTGAGCTTTCAATGGCAATGGCATCTTTTTTCATCCCTGCAATTGCTCCTGTTGCTTCATTAAACCAAACATCTTTAGAAGCTTCATTATCTCTTACCATTGAAATTACAATGTCTGCTTCATTAGCAGCTTCTTTGGGAGTCAGTGCTTGTTTTGCTCCATGTCTAACAAATTCCTCGGTTGTTTTGGCTGTACGGTTCCAAACGGTTAAATCGTAACCTGCTTTTATTAGGTTTAGAGCCATTCTTGACCCCATTGCACCGAGGCCAAGAAAGGCTATTTTTATTTTTCCCATATCAAAATTGATTCTGATTATTTTTTACTTCTGGCATAACTTACTAACCCATCCAACCAGTCCTGATGCCCGTTAATCATCGGGTTTGGCTTTGTTTTGGCAAGTTCCTGAGCTGGCTTTCCAATCTGGCTTTCCTGAGTAAGAATTCGAACCCGTCCTCCAGGTAAATCTTCTATCAGCCAAGCGTGAATAACATCCAAGCGAGTTTCTTGGTCACCCTCTGCCCATCCGTGCCAAGCCAATCGCGCAGCTTCATTTCCATGAGGTGGAACAAATTCGGTTACCTGGGCCTCAATTGGGAACCCAAAGGTTTTAAAACGAAAGCGAACATCGCTATATAATTCTTTGTCGTTGGAATTTAAAAACTCAACATCGGATGAGTTTGGATAGTATTCCGGCCAAACAAAAGGATTAACTAAATATTTCCATACTTCTTGCGTAGTTAAACCTTTTACAATTACCTCATTTGAACAATAATTGTCAGTTGTTCCAGGTGTGTATTCTTCGGGAAATAAGATTGCGCTTTGTTTCATATATTTTGTCTTTTCTTGTTCCAATAACTCTTTCATTGCCTCACCAACAGCATGCGCCGATTGTGGATTCTGACCGGTTACCAGTCTTTGGTCAACAACGACATGTACTTGCCAAGGGGCCGACTTTTCAAATATTACTCCACGCTCTTTCAACTTATCCTCTAATAAGAAAGGAACAACTTTGGTTAAACCAACTATCTCTTCCTCCTCATTAGTAAACGCATTAACTTTTTTGCCTGCAACCAGATAAGAACCATCACTCAATTTAATATTAACCAGTCCAGACGGCCCGTGACAAACAGCCCCTACAACACCATCTGCCTCATAAATTTGAGCAGCAATATTTTGTAACTCATCATTATCCGGAAGATCCCACATGGTTCCATGTCCTCCGGCAAAGAAAATAGCCGCATATTCATTTACCATTACTTCTGAGGGTTTCATGGTGTTTTCAACTTTATGTCTGTATTCAGAGTTCTCCCAAAACTTTTTGTTTACAGCGTCGGTCAAATCAAAGCCATCTACCGGAGCTTTTCCACCTAATGGGCTTACAAAGTCTATTTCATAACCAGCATCGAACAACACTTCCCAAGGATGAGAAACTTCACTTAGATAGTAACCGGTCTTTTCACCAGTATTTCCCTTTTCGCTGTGGCTTGTAAGCACAAACAATACTTTCTTTTTCATCATTTTCGTGTTTTGTGCATTGGTAATTCCCACCACCATCAGAAAAGCCATCAATACCAATGCGATTTTATTAATTGTTTTCATATCAAAATTTATATCTTATTACTCTAAGAACCTGACAGAAAGGCGAGATAGGTATGATTTACGAAATTCTGCCACCCTTTCATCAGAGATATTTTTCTCCACATCGTGGAAATGGAAACTCGAAATAGGTGCATCCATACCGATAAAAGCGTGCATACGATGAAAACCGAACAACACGCCATCATCCACACTTCGTCCCATAAAGAATTCATCGGGGATAGTAAACGCTGTTTCAGGGGCATTCCAGGTTGTAGTTACCATATAGGTTTTACCTTGCATTAAACCGCCTTTACCATAGTTACGTTCAGGATTCTCGGCCTTTCGTCCATCACTGTAATACATTCCTTTTCGATGTCCTGCGGTTAATACATTATCGAGATACTCTTTTAATGTATAGGGCATATTCATCCACCAGGCCGCAAAATGATAGACAACTACATCGGCCCATAAATATTTATCTACTTCTGTTTCGGTACCGTAGCCATCGGCAAGGTTTGTAACCTGCAATTCGAATCCATTATCGGTAGTAAAAAATTCTCTATCCCAACCCGTAATGGTAGTATTTAGCTTTCCACCTGAATGAGCAAAGTTTTGTCCGGCATTGATTATAAATATCTTCTTCATTTTATAGAACTATCATTTTTATAGTTGCAAAAGTAATTTTAGCAATCTACCTTTGCAATAACTATCAAAATAGATAGGTTATAGATATGGGAAAAAACATTGAATTAAACGGAAAGACTTATCCATGTACAGTTAGCCTGGCAATGGATTTAGTAGGTGGAAAATGGAAATCGGTTATTTTATATCACCTTAAAGATGAAGAAAAACGCTACAACGAATTGAAGAAAGAAATACGTGCCATAACGGAAATGACACTCAGTTTGCAACTTAAACAGTTGGAAGAAAGTGGTTTGGTTTCACGCAGTGTATTTGGTGATAAACCACCAATTAAAGTAATCTATAGTTTAACCGATTTTGGGAAAACATTCATACCGGCTTTGGAGGCGATTAATGAATGGGGGCATTTGGTTGTCCGAGAGAAAGGTGAGATGAATGAAGTTATTAATTAAACTTGTTATTATTACGACTAAATTAGCTCGATTTCTTGTTTGTAAGATAAACAAGGAGATAACAATGTACAGTGCTAATTGATTCATCAACCCGGAGGGAAATCAAAAGAACGAGGTTGGAAGGCCTGACGAAATAACATCGGTTCAAGTTAACTTCTGAAATTATAGAGTCGATATCACCCATGGGAATTTTCGCAGTACATAAGTTATGCTTGCTTCAATTTCACAAACAATAGTCATGTAAGTTTCCACATAATATTCCAGGTAAGCTACACCAGAATCACTAGTCACTTTGAAAATTTTAGATTGGACTAAAAGATCCAATAAACTATTTCATAATTCGTTAGAATGGAGACAAGTCTGATTTAATATTAAGTGCTTTCTATTTCACAACAGGTAATTTTATAAAATTGAAAGCTCTCCCAAAAGCTTTAATTCTGCTATTAAATGGTTCGAATTTTGTGCCGCAGGGTTCACCTTAAATTTTAAAAGCCTCGTAGTATCAATAACTACGGGGCTTTTGTGTGTTCGGACTAAATTTAAAGAAATCTCACTCAAACAGTAATGAACTCAAATACAAACACTTACGAATTCGAGTCCCGCAAGGTTGATTTCTAATAATTTGAAATCAAACAATTCTATTCTGCGAATAAGTGAGAATTATTCTCATTTATTACAATTATTTAATTCTATTTTTTGTAATTTTGAGAAATATTCTCATAAAATAACAAGTATGTTACTCGAATTTTCAGTAGGCAATTTTCTTTCTTTCAAAATAAAAACGACGCTAAGTCTTGCTGCTACCTCAATTAAGGAGCATATTGATACCAACATTTTTTCTGCCGAACGAATTGACTTGTTAAAAGGGGCTGTAATCTATGGTGCAAATGCAAGTGGTAAAAGCAATTTTATTCGTGCAATGTCCACTATGCGACGCCTCGTATTACAGTCTTTCGATCAATCATCGACAGATGAATTGGATGTAACTTCCTTTTTACTAAGCACGGAAACAGAGAAAGCACCATCTTTTTTCGAAGCAATATTTATCATTGAGAACGTTCGCTATCGGTATGGCTTCGAAGTCAACAATAAACAGGTACATGCAGAATGGCTGTTTGAAGCGCCTAAAAACGCTGAAAAGCCCATGTTTCTTCGGGAATATGATGGTATTGAAGTAATGAAGAATTTTCCTGAAGGAAAAGATTTGGAAGAACGAACAAGGGATAATGCTTTATTTCTAGCAGTGGCAGATCAGTTCAATGGCAAGATTGCCAAAAAGATCATGCATTGGTTCAATAATTTCATCACCATTTCTGGACTTACTCATGAAGGTTATAAAGGTGTAACATTTGGCATGTTGGAAGACAAGCAAACAAGCTCTAAGCTGCTTGATTTTTATAAGAAACTAGACATGGGATTTGATGATATATCTATTAATAAGAAACCATTTGATCCCAGGGAACTCCCTAAAGACATGCCGGACAATCTTATAAAACAATTGGTGACCGACTTAGAAGGTGCTTTCAGGATTGATATTAAGACTATACACAAAAAATATAATAGCAAGGGGAAAGCTGTTGATCAAGTAGAGTTTGATATGCGAAGTCAGGAATCATCAGGCACTAATAAAATTTTCAATATCTCCGGGCCTGTATTTGATGTTCTGAATGATGGAGGGGTGCTGGTTGTTGATGAATTGGATGCCAGTTTGCATCCACTGCTGACGTTGGCCGTTACAAGACTTTTTAATTCGGTACAGTATAATCCCAATAATGCGCAGTTGATTTTCGCAACACACGACACCAATTTGCTGTATTACGGTAATTACCGAAGAGATCAGATTTATTTTGTTGAGAAAGATCAATACGGTGCTTCCGACATGTACTCTTTAGTGGAGTATAAAGAAGAGGGAAAAACAATCCGTAAAGACCGTTCATTTGAAAAAGATTATATTGAAGGGCGTTACGGCGCAATTCCGTTTATTGGTAACCTCTCAGATATTGTAACGGAATGGCACGAAAAATAAAGATCCCCAATGAACGGCTAAAGCGATTTGGCAGAGAAGAACAAAAGAGAAAGAAAAATATTCGTAACAAACGGAAATATTATCTTATCGTATGTGAAGGCGAAGCTACAGAGCCTAACTATTTTGAAGGGTTGAAGCAAGATTTGCCCAAAGGTGTGCTGACTTCCTATCAGATTGATATCGAAGGTAAAGGTATGAACACACAATCGTTATTAAATGAAGCATTGCGACTAAAGTCTGAATACGAGAAAAATCAGAGCCGGATTATTGATCGGTTATGGGTAGTTTTTGACCGGGATAGCTTCACTCCTCAAAATTTTAATACAGCCATTCAGCGATGTGATAATTCGGATATTGGCTGTGCATGGAGTAACGAAGCTTTTGAATTATGGTATTTACTCCATTTTCAATATTACGAAAATGCGATGTCGCGCAGGGAATATAAAGGGTTGATAGAGGGTAGCCTAAAACCCTTACTGGGAGATAGCTTTCGATACGAAAAGAATAGTGAGCAAATGTATGAACTGCTAAAGGAACACGGCAGTCAAGAAAATGCCATCCGAAACGGGAAACGCTTGGCAGAACTGTACGGAGAACGTCAGGATTATGCCAATCATAATCCGTGTACAATGGTTGGGGTATTGGTCGAGGAATTAATGGAATTAAAATAATAATCATGTGGTCAGATAACGAAACATCAGAGGATCTACTAGGATTTAAAGTGCATGCCGACTTACTTGTCGATGTAATTAGTGATGACGAAGTTTTACCAGTGACCATTGGAGTTTTTGGAGATTGGGGAAGCGGTAAATCAAGTATTCTGAAAATAGTAGAAGAAGAACTAGCTGGAGGTGCAATAGATGGTTTTAACGATGGAACTCTTGTTTTATATTTCAATGGATGGGTATTTGAGGGATATGACGATGCCAAAGCTGCGTTGCTAGAATCTATTATTGAAAAATTTGACAAACATAAAACTATTGGCAAGAAGGTAAAGGATGAAACAGTAAAACTATTTAAGTCTGTTAAATGGATGCGATTATTAGGACTTAGCTTTAAAAAAGTTATTATTCCCGGGGTATCTGCGTATTTAACAGGTGGAGTTTCTTTAGTGCCATTTTTATTAAACGAGTTTTCCAAGCTTAGCCCAAAAGATCTAACCGAAAAACTTCAAAGCGATGGGGCTGAAGAATTTCTTAAAGACATAATTGAAAAGAATGAAGATGAAGAAGTAACAATAGTTAGAGAGTTTCGTGAAGATTTTATAGAAATGATAAACAAATCCGAAATAAAAAAACTTGTTGTTATTATTGATGATTTGGATAGATGCACACCAGACAGACTTATTGAGAATCTTGAAGCAATAAAGTTATTTTTAAATGTTGAGAAAACAGCTTTTGTAATAGGAGCTGACCCCAGAGTGGTAAGACATGCGATTGAACATCGTTACAAAACTGATAGCATTGAAAATGCTAATGACCCAGATAGCAGAAATAAACGTATTGTTAGTGATTATTTAGAAAAACTTATCCAAGTACCTTATTATTTACCAAAATTAACTGATAATGAAGTTGAAACATATCTAACGTTGCTTTTCTGTAAGAAAGTAATGGGAGCTGATTTTCAAAAAGTGATTGATGCATTCAAAAAAAATAGAGAGATTAATCGTTATGATGTTTTTGGGCTAGGTGATATTCAAAATATTTTAAACGATGAACAGAAGAAGAAGTTAATGAAAAGTGTCTCTTTAATAGCTTCTTTATCACCAATTATTACCGAAGGGTTAAAGGGTAACCCACGACAAATAAAACGATTTTTAAATACATTTACATTAAGGGACAGACTTGTAAAAGTTGCTAAACTATCCGACTTTAAAATTGATATTTTAGCTAAGCTGATGGTATTAGAATATGCTGAAACAAGTTTGTTTAGAGAAATATATGGCTGGCAATCTTTACAAAAAGGAGAGCCCAAACAAATTGTTGAGTTGGAAAAATTAGCACAGGAGGATAAAATAGAAGAAATTAGAAAGCAATTCACTCCAGAGTGGGCATCTGAAAAAGTAGTGAAGTGGTTAAGCACAGAACCGAAGCTTTCAAATATTGATCTAAGAGATTATTATTGGATATCAAGAGATCAGCTATCTACCACAATTAGTGGAGCATCCTTAATACCACCTCATATTAGAATCTTGACTAAAAAACTAATTGAGCACGGTTCTGGAAGCATATTAACCAACTACATTTCACAAGACATAATAAGCAAACTCAGCGATGCTGAATATGAAATATTGTTATCATTGCTTGAAAAAGAATTGGTTAAATTTCCCGAAAACGATAGCATACATAAGGTCTTCATTGAAATGATGGCTCAAAATTTACACAATGTTATTGAGTCTTATGGCAGAGCTATAAAGAAAGTAGATAATAGTAAAATTCCATTTAGTCTTCGTAATTCATTTACATTGGCACAGGGCAAAAATGACAATATTAAATCTTTATATAGTCAGTTTGAAAAAAACTCACAAATTTATAAAGCATTAAATCCTAAAAAATAATGGGAACAACGCAAAGATTAACACCTGGCGTTTCCGGTGAGCCAAATTGGGGCAATTTGAATAAATCAATTACCAATATTTCTAAAACTGTTGAAACTGAAAAACAATTAGAAGCCAATAATAATATTGCTCCTCAAGATGAAGCCAAACAGTATAAACGAATAGCAGATAAAAGAAGTGCCCATTTAAAATCTGCTTTCAGAAATTTGGTTAAAACTGCCGGAGGACGAAAGAATATTAGTAGAGGTAAGTCGTCCTCCATAGGTAAAGCTGGTGTCAGATCTGCTGGAAGAATAACAAGTTTCTTTTCAGGCGTTGGAAGTAACGGTTTACAAGAAACGTTAGTAGATATTGGTTTTGGTTCTTTACAAGGTAAAACCTTTCAAGAGGTTTTAGATTTTCTGCTTGTTTTTTGTTCAGAATCACATGAAGGAATGGACGAAACTGCTGCGAATAACGCTTCTTGTGAGATTTTTAAAGAGCTAGCAGAAATAGTAGGGAATGATCTCAATAAGTTTGAACAGCTTATAAAAGAATATGTTGACGGGAAAGGATTATCTGATATACTTTGTAAATTTTGGGGTTTATACATTTTCGAACATTTATCCCAAAGATTTGAAGAAAAAATAAAACAACAAAAGGGTGTTGAAATTAGTAAGGAGACTTTTAAAGTCATCAAAGAGGATATTTTAGGACAAGTAAAGGTATTAAATACTCAACGGCCTGTAGAAAAAATTGATTGGAAAGGGAATGAAGGAAAAAGAGAGGAAGAAAAAATTTTTGATTCTGTAATAAAAATCATTTGCGATGAAAACGATTAAAGTTCATAAACCAGTTTATAACACTAATACCGGGACAGGAACAATAAACATTGTAGATGATATTGGTGGAAATTCAACACTTAATATTGACTTTAAAACACTGCTTCCTTTTGCAAATCGAGTAAATAAAGATGTACTTGATTTCTTTATAATTAGTGCGTCAGTGTATGGGATAGATAGATTTATTGAAAGGAAACTAAATTCAATAGACGGTTGGTCAAGAGAGTTGACTGTTAGTTTTCCTGTTCACGATCCCATTAAATGGGCCCCCTGCAAAAGTGAACTTAATACACTATTATCATTTCTTACTGGAGATTACTGGAATATTGAATTTAGAAAAGAATCGTTTGAGTTCCCGAAAGCAGATTTAGACAAGGTATATTCAGGTACTTTCGTTCAGGTTAATTTGCTTTCAGGTGGTCTGGATTCTTTAATTGGAGCTTTAGACTTCCTAAGTCAGAATCCCCAACATAAGGTTCTATTTGTTTCACATTATGACTCACAAATGCATGGTCCGAAAGGTGACCAAAAAGATTTGATTTCAGAATTCAAAAAAATGTATTCTAATCAATTCACATATGTTCCTTCTATTAAAGTTTCATTGGGATATACAAATACAAACAGAGAAACAACGTTTAGGAGTAGGTCGTTTTTGTTTATTGGCCTAGCGCTGATGATTGCACAAGCAACAGATACGTTGAGTATAACTGTTCCTGAAAATGGAACGGTATCATTAAATTTCCCGCTTAGTGCCTCCAGGAGAAGTTCCTGTAGCACAAGAACTACACATCCCTTTGTTTTAGACAAAATACTTTCTATTTGGAATATTTTATCTATTGCAACAAAGATTTACAATCCCTATGAGTTTTACACAAAGGGGGAAATGGTAAATGATTGTGCGAAGAATAATCCAGGTTTCTTAAGCTTAATTGAAAAATCAAACTCATGCGGGAAACGAGGACATCGAGCTCATTGGCAAATACCGGGAGCAACACATTGTGGAATTTGCATGCCTTGTATATATAGACAAGCTTCGCTTATGACAATTGGAGACAATACCTCGTATGGTAATTCAATAAATTCATTAATCCCATTTCTAAGCAAGAAGTCTCAGGATATTGGAGCTTGTTTGGATTTTTTAAATACTCCACTATCAAAAGCGGAAATAAAACAAGAGTTAATAGTTAACGGAGTTAAGAACCTTACCAAATTAAATCAATATGTTGATGTAGTTTGGAGAACGAGAAATGAGCTTAAACAGTGGGTGAAAAAAGTTGGAAACCCTGCAGTCAAATTAAAAGCAGGAGTTTAGATGTTAGATACGCATTGCCATATCGATTTATACCCTAATCCAGAGTTAATTCTTAATGATTGCGAAAAAGCCGGTTTCCCGATCCTTTCAATGACAAATTTGCCAAGTCACTTTGAAAGAGGTTACCAATTTTTTCGGAATCGGAATAAGGTAAGACAAGCATTGGGTATGCATCCTTTATACGCCCATGATCACGAAAAAGAGTTCAAGAAATTTTTGAAGAATCTTTCTAAAACTTCGTACATAGGAGAAATAGGGTTGGATTTTTCTAAGGAAGGCATTGAAACAAAAGAAATACAAACCCAAACCTTTGAAAATATATTGAATGCGATAGTAGATCAGAAGAAGTTACTCAGTATTCATTCAAGACGCGCAGAAAAAGATGTTTTAAAGCTTTTAAAAAAATACAGAATTAAAAATGCTATATTCCATTGGTATTCAGGCGGACTGAATTTAGTTGATGAAATTGCACAAGAAGGTTATTACTTTTCGCTTAATCCGGCAATGACGAAATCTATTTCAGGAAGAAAAATAATTGCAAAAATACCTCAAAGATTAGTTCTGACAGAAACAGATGGTCCTTTTGTTTCTGAATACAATTCCCCCATTAAGCCAGGACAGGTCCAAGCTGTAATTTCCTATTTATCCAATGAATGGAAATTAAATGAAGTCCAAGTTCAAAAAATAATTTGGTCAAACTTTAACCAACTGATTACAAGAATAAAATAGCGTTTTATGTTATTCTAATTTCGCCCATAGATTTTAAATCATCCATCAAATGGTTCGAATTCTGTACCGTAGGGTTCACTAAAAAGAGAAGAGTTGTAAATCGAAAGAGTTACAACTCTTTTTCGTTTTT
>ERZ1645187.4772-NODE-4772-length-10799-cov-6.781087_pt1 | contig 10799 bp, 11 predicted proteins | sample MGYA00575352_ERZ1645187 | MGnify/ENA primary metagenome ERZ1645187 (study PRJEB40837, sample SAMN11349314) | freshwater sediment metagenome | isolation source: river sediment | host: Sediment | place: India: Wazaribad , New Delhi | collected 2017-02-21 ...
GCACCGTGAAATGGTTCAACGCCACCAAAGGCTACGGCTTCATCGCCCCCGATGAAGGCGGCAAGGACGTGTTCGTCCACATCTCGGCCGTTGAGCGCGCCGGCCTGAAAGGTCTGCAAGACAACCAGAAAATCGGCTACGAGCTGCAGTCGGGCCGCGATGGCCGCGCTTCGGCCTCGGACCTGAAACTGCTCTGAGCTGAGTCTCTGGCCGCGGCGGGCCTGCCCGCCCCTCGAGATCGAGCCCGCGCCCCGGCGCGGGCTTTGCCTTTTGCGCGGCGGGCCTGCCCGCCCCTGGCTGCCGTGCCTCGCCGGTCTCCGCCGCTGGCCCCCTGCCCCGCCGCCAGAAGACATCCCGCGCGGCGCCTCAGGGCGCCTGTGTCGAGCCCGCGCTCCAGATTTCGCCCGCATAACTCGGCCCCGGGGTCTGAGCATACGCGCTTGCCGCGGACCAGCTCTCCCCCGCATAGCGCGGCGCGGGCGCCGGCGCCTCGGGCTTGCCGCCCCCACAGCCTGCGAGCATCAGCGCTGCACCGCCCAGAACCACCGCCGCAATCGCGCAGCCTCGCACGCCCATCCTCAATCCTCCAGATCGCCCGGGCAAAGCCCCAAGGCCTTGGCCAGATTGGCAATTTCCTCCGCCGTCGGCGCCCGTTTGCGCGCCTCGAGCGCGATCAGCTCCTCCGGCGCGATCCCCGAAAGCTCGCCCAGCTCCCGGTGGCTCAACCGCGCGGCATGGCGCCAGGCCGCCAGCGGCGAGGCGCCCGAGGTGATCCAGGCAAGCTGCGTCCAGTAATCCGCCTCGCGGACCGGCAGCCCGCCGACCGCCTCGGCGTCCTGCTTTCGAGCGGAAAATTGTAGAGACATCGTGAGACCTGCAGTTCTTGCACCTGTGGAACACCGCGACGATGCGCCGATCCGATCCCGAAATCATCTCACGAGAGGGTTAAGCAATTCTGATTTTAGGTCGAATTGCGCGCAGTTTCCCGCGCCCTCAGAGGCCCTGCGCGGCCTGCGCCGCCTTGTCCCAGCCAAGCGTCAACGCCGCCCCGCGGATCACCGGCCGCTTCATCACCGTCGGATGCGCCGCAAGCAGATCCGCCATCGGCGCGCCCCGCGCGGCCTCCTCGAGGCCCCGCCAGGTCGTCGAGGCGCGGTTGATCAACTTCTCCCCGAAAGCCTCTGAAAACTCAGCGATTTCCGCCGCGCTCAGCGGCTCGGTGCGGAGATCTCGAAAGCGCACCGCATGGCCCGCGGCCTCGAGCGCCTTCTTCGCCTTGCGGCAGGTGTCACAGGTTGCAATCCCGTAGAGAATCATCGCTCACTCCACCAATCTGCCGCCCGCGAGCCGCAAGACCCGGTCCATTTTCCCAGCCAGATCAAGGTTATGCGTCGCGATCAGCGCCGAAAGCCCGGTCTCGCGCACGACCTCCATCAGCATCCCGAACACCACCTCCGAGGTGCCCGGATCGAGGTTCCCCGTCGGCTCATCGGCCAAAAGCAGCTTCGGCCCGTTCGCCAGGGCCCGCGCCATCGCCACCCGCTGCTGCTCGCCCCCCGAAAGCGCCGAGGGCCGGTGCCGCGCCCGCGCGCCCAGCCCGAGCCGCTCGAGCAATTCCCGCGCCCGCGCCTCGGCCGCGCGCCGCCCGACCCCATTAGCGAGCTGCGGCAGAACGATATTCTCCAGCGCCGAGAACTCCGGCAGGAGATGATGGAACTGATAGACAAAGCCCAGATCGCGCCGCCGCGCCTCGGTGCGCCGCTTGTCCGAGGCCGCGCTCAGATCCTCGCCGCCGATCAGCACCCGGCCACTGTCGGGCGTATCGAGCAGCCCCGCGATATGCAAAAGCGTCGATTTCCCGGCCCCCGAGGGCGCCACCAGAGCCGCCACCTGCCCGCGCGGGATAGTCAAATTCAAACCTTGGAGAACCGAAATCTCGCCCGGCTGCCCCCGGTTATAGCACTTTTCCAACATTTCGAGGTGCAACACATCATTCATAGCGCAGCGCCTCCACCGGGTTCAGACGCGCCGCCCTGCGCGCCGGGAAAATCGTCACCACAAAGCTCAGCCCGAGCGACAGGCCCACCGCCTTGATCACATCATCGGCCTGCAATTTCGCCGGAAGCTCATAGATCCCGCGGATCGACGGGTCCCAGGCATCGCCACCATTGAGCCAGTTCACGAAGCTCATCACCTGATCCATGTTGAGCGAAATCACCACCCCGAGCGCGAGCCCGAGCGCCGTGCCGATCACCCCGGTGAACGCCCCGCAGAGGAAGAACACCCGCAAGATCGAGCCCTCGGTCAGCCCCATCGTCCGCAAGATCCCGATATCGCGGCCCTTGTTCTTGACCAGCATGATCAGCCCCGAGGTGATGTTCATCGAGGCGATCAGCACCAGCACCGTCAGGATCACGAACATCACATTGTCCTCGATGTCGAGCGCGCGCAGGAAGCTGCCCGAAGCGTCGCGCCAGGTCCACAAAAGCGTGCCCGCGCCGCCCGCCTGCAAGAGCGCGATCTCCCAGTCATCGACCCGCTCGGGGTCGGTCACATCGACCTCGATCTCATCGGCGCCGCCCTCGCGGTTGAAATAGCTCTGCGCCTCGGCGAAGGGCATATAGAGCCGCGTGCGGTCGATATCCCAGCGCCCGGCGGTGAAGATATAGACGACCTCATAGGAGCTCACACGAGGGCTGGTGCCAAATGCGGTCTTCGCGCCATTGGGCGAGATCAGCTTCACCCGGTCGCCGATGCCCACCCCCAACTCGCGCGCGAGCCCCGAGCCAAGCGCAATCCCCTCGCCAAAGCGCGAGATCTCGCCCAGCGCTTCCTTCGATCCCGCCACCCGCGGGATCGTCATCAGATCGGCCTCGGCAATGCCATACACCTCGGCGACATTCGAGCGATCCTCGTAGGTCACCATCACCTGACCGCGGATGAGCGGCGCCGCCCGCGTCACCCCCGGAACCGCCTTGATCCGCTCGGCGCGCGCCTCGTAATCCTGCATCAGCCGCGAAAACACGCCCGAACCCGCAACCACCTCGGTCGGCGCCGAATAGACGGTGACATGGGCGTTCGAGCCAAGGATCGTATCAACGAATTCCGCCCGGAACCCCGCCCGCACCGCCAGCGTGATGATCAGCGCCGCAACGCCGAGCATGATGCCGATCAGGCTGATCCAGGTCATCACCGAGACCCCGCCCTCGGCACGGCGCGCGCGCAAATAGCGCCAGGCGATCAGGAATTCAAAGGCGGAAAACGGGGCAGTTCGGCGGGCCATGATGGTCTTTCCTAAGGCTCGCGCAAGCTCACCCGACGGGCCGGAAAGGTCAAGCCTTCGCCGCTTCACGGATGCGTTGGAGGGGGCGCCGCCCCCGGCTTCGCCTCCCCCGGGATATTTGATCATCATTGAAGGCAGGGCTCTCCTTCAACGATGCCGAAATATCCCGGGGGTGAATGGCCGCAGGCCAGAGGGGGCGGCGCCCCCTGCCCGGCTCAATCCTGGCTCAAGAGCGGCTCATAGCGGGCGTCGGTGAGGGTCTTGAGGAAGGCCACCAGCGCGTCGATGCGTTTATCATCGAGCGCGGGGCCGGTCTCGAGCTCGGTCAGCGAGATGTTCTGCGCGACCTCCGGGGCTTCGAAGGGCGCGCCGGTCTCGGGGTTGATCTGGCGGTGCGGCAGCTTCGAGTTGTAGGTGTTGTAGAACAGGATCACGCTGCGCAGATCCTGAAAGACGCCGTTATGCATATAGGGGCCGGTGACCGCGACGTTGCGCAGCGTCGGCACCTTGAATTTGCCCGCCTGCGCGGGATCCGAGATCGCCGGATTGGCGCGCAGGCCCTCGTCCACCGCCCCCGCGCCGACCCCATTCACCGCGCGCGCGGCGCGGTTCGGCGGCACGCCGATGTTGTGATATTCATAGTTGGAAAAGGTCTCGTTCTCGGTGAAAGGGCCCGGGTTCAACTGGTGGCAAATGTTGCAATTTGTAAACTGCGAGGAGAAGAACAGTAGCCGTCCGAGCTCCTCTTCATCGGTGAATTTCGCCTCGCCGCGCAGGTAACGGTCGTATTTCGAGTCAAACGGGCTCAGCTCGGGGCTGGCCTCATAGGCCGCGATCGCCTCGGCCATCGCGTCAAAGGCCGCGGCGGGGTCGGTTTCCGTCGCGGGCCCTTTCAGGGCACTCATCGTCGCCAGATAGCGCGGGTTTTCCCACAGCCGCGCCGCCGCCTCGGCCTCATCCTTGAGGCCCATCTCGACGGGGTTGAGCGGCGGGCCCTTGGCCTGATCCTTGAGCGTCGCGGCGCGGCCATCGTGGAACTGGCCGCCGCGCCATTTGCCCTCTTTCGTCTGCCCGAAGGCCGGGGAAAACCGCGCATAGGCCGCTGTGGGCGCGTTGCGGTCGCCAAGGCTCGTGCCATCGTCGCCAAGGCTCACCGCCCGGCCCGCCGCGCTTTCGCGCGGGTCGGCAAAGCCCGCCGCCGGGTCATGGCAGGTGGCGCAGGCCTGGCTGCGGTTTTGCGACAGGTTCACGTCGAAAAAGAGCGCCTGCCCCCAGTCTTCGAGCGAGGCATAGGGCGCCTCCTCGGCGGCGAGGGGCGTAGCGAGAGCGGCGCAAAGCGTGAGCGGCAGAAGGCGGTGCATGGCTCGGTCCTGAGAAGTCCTGGCGGGGGTTTGGCCGCATACGGGGCGCGGCGCCTTGACATCGGTCAATACCTGAGCATTTCAGTCAAGTCCACCCCGCGCCGCGCATGAAAAAGCCGGGGGCGCGGGCCCCCGGCTCTCCAGAAGTCCGCCCGATCAGAGCCCGGCGTAGATCGCCACGACGCGTTCGACCGCGGCGGCGGGCGACATTTCCTCGCTCTCGCCGCTGCGCCGGCAGGTGAGCTCGACCATGCCCGAGGCGAGCCCCCGCGGCCCGACGGTGATCCGCCAGGGCAGACCGATCAGGTCCATGGTCGCGAATTTCGCCCCTGCCCGCTCTTCGCGGTCGTCGTAAAGCGGGTCGAGCCCCTTGGCCACGAGCGCCGCGTAAAGCTCGGCGCAGGCCGCATCGGTGGCCGCATCGCCCTGTTTGAGGTTGACGAGGCCGACATGGAACGGCGTCACGCCCTCGGGCCAGATGATGCCCTTCTCGTCGTGGTTGGCCTCGATCAGCGCGCCCAGAAGCCGGCTCACGCCGATCCCGTGCGAGCCCATCTCGACCGGCACGCGGCTGCCGTCGGGCGTGACCACGGTCGCGCCCATCGCTTCCGAATATTTCGTGCCGAAGTAGAAGATCTGGCCCACTTCGATGCCGCGGCCGACCATCCGGCGCTCTTCGGGCACCTGCGCGGCAAAGGCCGCCTCGTCATGGGTCTCGTCGGTGCGCGCATAAAGCGTGGTGAATTCCTCGCAGATCGCCGCCACTTCCTCGCGGTTGTCGTAATCCACCGCGCGATCGCCGAGCTTCAGCTCCGGCACTTTCGCGTCATAGAAGACCTCCGACTCGCCGGTTTTCGCCAGCACCAGGAATTCATGGGTGTTGTCGCCGCCGATCGGGCCCGAGGCCGCGCGCATCGGGATCGCGGTGAGGCCCATGCGCTCATAGGTGCGCAGGTAGCTCACCATATGGCGGTTGTAGGCATGCAGCGCATCCTCGCGCGTCAGGTCGAAGTTGTAGCCATCCTTCATCAGGAATTCGCGGCCGCGCATCACGCCAAAGCGCGGGCGCACCTCGTCGCGGAATTTCCACTGGATATGGTAGAGCGTCAGCGGCAGCGATTTGTAGCTCTCGACATGGGAGCGGAAGATGTCGGTGATCATCTCCTCGTTGGTGGGGCCGTAGAGCATGTCGCGGTCGTGGCGGTCCTTGATGCGCAGCATCTCCTGACCGTAATCATCATAGCGCCCGCTTTCGCGCCACAGATCCGCCGGTTGCAGCGTCGGCATCAGGAGCGGGATATGCCCCGCGCGGATCTGCTCCTCATGGACGATCTGCTCGAGCCGCTTGAGCACCTTGTAGCCCAAGGGCAGCCAGGAATAGATCCCCGCGGCCTGCTGTTTGATCATGCCGGCGCGCAGCATCAGCCGGTGGCTGACGATCTGCGCCTCGGCGGGGTTTTCCTTGAGGACGGGGAGGAAGTAGCGGGTAAGGCGCATGGCGGACCTGTGAACGGTTGCTTTGCGCCCGGGCTAGCCGAAAAGCGGCCTGCGGGCAAGATCGCGGTTGCGGGGGCGTGGCGCGGGGGTAAACTCGGGGGCCAGATTTTCGAGGATCGACATGGATTTCATCACCGCGCTCGGCCCCTTGGCGGGCTATCTTCCCGAACTGGGGCTCGGGCTTGCGCTCTTGCTCGTCTGGGGGCTGCTCGAGGCGGCGCGCCGGCGCGGGCGGGCGAAATCCTGGGTGGTGCTCGATGGCTCGAATGTGATGCATTGGCGCGACAACAGCCCCCGCCTCGAGACGCTGCGCGAGGTGATCGCCGCCTGCCGCAAGCTCGGCTTCGAGACCGGCGTCGTGTTCGATGCCAATGCCGGCTACAAGCTCTTCGACCGCTATGTCGATGACGCCGAATTCGCGCGGCTGCTGCGCCTGCCGGTGGCGCAGGTGCTGGTGGTGGCGCGCGGCGAGCCGGCCGACCCGATCATCCTGAGCGCCGCGCGCGACCAGGGCGCGCGGATCGTTACGAACGACCGCTATCTCGACTGGCACGCGCGCTTCCCCGAGGCGGCCGCGCCCGGCCATCTGATCCGCGGCGGCTACCGCGCGGGGGCGCTCTGGCTCGCCCCGCGAGAGTAATCAGCGCGTCGTGAACGGGAATTTCACGCCGATCTGCGCGGTGGTCGGCGCCATGCCGGTGCCCGATTTCAGATGGGTGAGCTTGCCCAGCGCGAAGCTCAGCCGCGCGCTCTCGTTCAGCGCGTAATCGAGCTCGACCCGCGCGCCGCCGATCAGCCCGCCGTTCGCGTTGACCCCGCCGCCGCCCGCCGCGCCGAGCTGTGCCTCGAGCGAGCCATACCAGCGCCCGCCGAGCGGCATCTCGTAGCCGAGCCCGAGAAGCCCGATCGCATAGCCCGCCACATCGCCGCCGAGCGCGGTCTGCGCGGTGCCGCTGATATAGCTGCGCTCGGTCAGGAACATGTCGACCGAGCTTTCCTGCAAGATCGGCCGCGCGGTGGCGGTGACGCCGGGCTTGCGGAAGCCCGGGTTCGGGTCCTGCATCGCCACGCCCAAAGTATAGGCCCATTTCTGCCCGCCGCCCGGCGCGGTGGCGCCCGGGTCGCGCGCGAACACCCGCACCAGCCGCACGCTCGCCTGCGCGCCCTTGTACTCGCCCGCCGAGGCGACCCCGCCCAGCGCGAATTCCACATCGGCCCAGGGCGCGACCGGCACCGCCACGCCCGCGCCGAGGCTGAGGAGCCCGCCCGCGCCGGTGTCGACCTCGCCGCCGCCGCCAAAGCCGAGCCCGCCCTCGACAAATAGCCCCACCGGCCCCGTCGCCCAGCGCTGCCGCCCGCCCGCGAGGATCTGCATATAGCCCTCGCCCCCCTTCGCCGCACCATCGGCGGCAAGGAAAACCTCCCGCCCCGGCCCGATCGAGAACGCCCCTTCCGCGCCGAAAAGCCCCAGATCCGCCTGCGCGGCGCCGGTGCGGTTGGCACCGCGCGCCGCGCCCGCCCCCGCCCGCAAGCTCACCCCGCGCCGCTTGAGCGCGCCAAAGCCCGGCGCCCCCGCCTCCTCGCTCGGATGCACCACGCCGAAATTGTAGCTCAGCCCGAGGCTCACCGCCGGGTCCTCGATATCGGCACCGGTGATCTTCACCCAGCTCGCGCCGAGCTCATAACCGAGCCGCTCGCTCGCCGCATAGCGCAGCCCGACATGGGCGCGCGTCATGAAGCCGTCGCCCACCACCTGCGCCGCGCCGCCGCCGCCGCCCAGAAACAGCCCCGCCGTGGCCGAGAGCGGCCCCGAGACCGGCATCATCTTCACCGCCTCGACGCCCCAGAAGAACGCCCCCCCCGCATCGCCCTTCGCCGCCGAATAGACCGATTGGCCAAAGCTCAGCCCCGGCCCGATCTCATGCCCGATATAGAGCCGGTGCAGCGCCTCGATTCTGGTCTGCGGGTCGGAGATCACATCGACCCCGGTGCCGAGCTCGAAAGCCGCCGCCGGCCCCAGCCCGAGACCAGCCCCGAAACCAAGGCCGGAGAGAAGCGCCAGAAGGCTCAAGGGGGCAAAACGGGTCATGGCAAGCTCTCGGATGCGGCGCCGCGGCGCGATTTTCACCAATAGAGCCGCGCGCGGGAGGGGCGTCAACCGCCGCCCCTTGATTTGGGCGCCAAAAAGGCCAATCTCACCCGGAGTTTTTGAAAGGATCCCCGATGTCCCTGCCGGTGCGTCAACAAGTCCTCTATTGGGGCGTCGCGGCGCTTCTCTTCGCGCTCGCGCTCTGGGGGCTGGGCCAGGTGATCCTGCCCTTCCTGATCGGCGGCGCGATCGCCTATTTCCTCGACCCGCTGGCCGACCGGCTCGAGCGGATGGGCCTGTCGCGCCCCGCCGCGACCGCGGTGATCGCGCTGATCGCGACGCTCGCCTTCGTGGTGCTGGCGCTCGCGATCATCCCCGCGATGGTGCGCCAGCTCACCCAGCTCGTCGAGATCGCCCCCGAGGCCACCCAGCGGCTGATGAATTTCCTTACCACCACCTTCCCCTCGCTGATCGAGCCGGGCTCGGTGGTCAATGAAACGCTCACCTCCTTTGGCACCTCGGTCAAGGACCGCGGCGGCGAGCTTGCGCAGACGCTGCTGTCCTCGGCGATGGGGGTGGTGAACTTCATCGTGCTCGTCGTGGTGGTTCCGGTCGTGGCCTTCTACATGCTGCTCGATTGGGACAATATGGTCGCGAAAATCGACAGTTGGCTGCCGCGCGACCATGTCGAGACGGTGCGCGCGCTCGCCCGCGAGATCGACCGGGTGCTCTCGGGCTTCGTGCGCGGGCAGGTCTCGGTCTGCCTGATCCTCGGCGCCTTCTACGCGGTCGCGCTGATGCTTGCGGGGCTCAATTTCGGGCTGATCGCGGGGGCGATCGCGGGCGGGCTGACCTTCATCCCCTATGTCGGCGCGCTGGTCGGCGGCGCGCTCGCGATCGGGCTGGCGCTGTTTCAGTTCTGGGGCGACTGGGTGGCGATCGGCATCGTCGCGGCGATCTTCGCGGTCGGCCAGTTCCTCGAGGGCAATGTCATCACCCCGCGCCTCGTCGGCTCCTCGGTGGGGCTGCATCCGCTGTGGCTGATCTTCGCGCTCTCCGCCTTCGGCACGCTTTTCGGCTTCGTCGGCATGCTCGTCGCGGTGCCGGTCGCGGCGATGATCGGGGTTCTGACGCGCTTTGCAATTGATCACTACCTCGAGGGGCGGCTTTACAAAGGCTTTGCCGGGCGCGATGAAGCGGCGGCGGTGCAGGCGGAGGACGGGCCTCTCGCCCATCACCCCGCGGAGGACTGAAGCCCTTGACCGAGCAGATGATTTTCGACCTGCCGCTGCGCTCCTCGCAGGGCCGAGAGGATTTCTTCGTCGCGCCCGCGAATGCGCTCGCGCTCGCCACGCTCGACACCCCCGCCCTCTGGCCGCAGCGCCGGATGCTGCTGATCGGCCCCGAGGGCGCGGGCAAATCGCATCTCGCCGCGATCTGGGCCGAGGAACATCGCGCGCCGCTCGCCCGCGCGGCCGATCTGACCGATGATCTGGCCGAAACGCTCGCCCGCGCGGGCGCCGCGGTCATCGAGGATGCCGACCGCGCCGCGGGCCAGCCCCGCGCCGAGGAGGCGCTCTTTCACCTCCACAACCTGATGCAGGCCGAGGGGGGCGAGCTTCTGATCACCGCCGCCACCCCGCCGCGGGATTGGCGCCTGCGCCTCCCCGATCTCGCCAGCCGCATGCAGGCCACCGCCCAGGTCACAATCGCGCCGCCCGATGACGCGCTCCTCGCCGCGGTCCTCGTCAAGCTCTTCGCCGACCGCCAGCTCACCGTCGCCCCCGCGCTGATCCCCTGGCTCGTAACCCGCATGGACCGCTCGCTCGCCCAGGCCCGCCGCCTCGTCGCCGCGCTCGACGCCCGCGCGCTCGCGCAGGGCCGCGCGATCACCCGCCCGCTCGCCGCAGAGGTTCTGGACAGTCTCGCCTGAGCGGCGCAGAGTGTTATCAAGCCGTTACAATTCAACCTCATAAGCGCGCCATGACCCAGGCTGATTTCCTCAAGACCCCCTTCGCCCCGCCCGTCGAGATGCCCCCCGAGGTGATCTCCGGGCCCAAGCGCTTCTTCAACCGCGAGCTCTCCTGGCTCGCCTTCAACTGGCGCGTGCTCGAGGAGGCCGCCAACCCGCGGGTGCCGCTTCTCGAACGGCTGCGCTTCCTGTCGATCTCTGCCACCAACCTCGATGAATTCTACACTGTCCGCGTCGCGGGGCTGCGCGAACTCGTGCGCGAGGGCAACACCACCCCCTCCGACGACGGGCTCTCCGCCGCCGAACAGCTCGTCCTGATCAACGCCGATGCGCGCCAGCTGATGGAGGCCCAGCAAGCCACCTGGGAGCGACTGAAAGCCGAGATGGAGCGCGCGGGCATCCAGCTCGTGCCGCGCCCGCGCCTGACCGAGGCCGACCGCGCCTTCCTCGCCGATCACTTCCTCAACAAGGTCTTCCCGGTGCTCTCGCCCCTCGCGATCGACCCGGCGCACCCGTTCCCCTTCATCCCCAACACGGGCTTCTGCCTCGCGCTCGAGCTCGAACGCCAGACCGACAAGCGCCGCCTGCAAGCGCTGC